>Ga0070728_10005164_pt1 | contig 13082 bp, 3 predicted proteins | sample tdDd471_FD_66723 | JGI IMG/M metagenome (GOLD analysis project Ga0070728, IMG submission 66723) | Marine sediment microbial communities from the Atlantic coast under amendment with organic carbon and nitrate - tdDd47.1 | ecosystem: Environmental > Aquatic > Marine > Coastal > Sediment | place...
AGAATGTAGTTGTCTGTAACTGCCGGCACGATCCGGATTTTCAGGCTATCCACATCTATAGCATGAACCGCAGGCACAAAGAACAAACAGAAAAACAACGCGTATCGGTGCAAAACAATCATTGGGGATCCTGAAAAACACTGGTACTGCACCATACCTTTGCCTGACACCCCATGCCACCTTAACTAAGACTCACAGCCTTGGCGCAGCCAGCGAAAAAGTACATTGCGTTTGCGCGCGTGGCTTACCGCAAATCGCAAGGGCTCGCTCTGGCCTATAAGCCATCCTGACGCAGAGGCTTGCCCGGAATGCGGATGCGGTTGACATAAGCAATTGTAAAATTAGGTTTTTTCGCGATCTACGGCTGTTCCGTCGCCGCGTATGCATTCATAATGCAAACAATTACTTAAAATCAGGCTAGCTGGACTAAAATGCGAACCGGTTTACTGTATGCACGACCAATATAGAACTAGAATCGGCGACTCGCATTCATGCAGCAAGATAGTGGCCTTTGCCACTGTTTGCCGACGGGTCAACCGGTTACATCGTTATAACAACGAAACAGACCAGGCGACAGGAATGTCGCACTGAACGATAACGAGCCACGAGCCGTATTCTCTTGCCTCGCGCGGCCAAACCGACGGCGCAGGACAAATACGGTAAAAGTTTTGGGAAATAAAGCCTGACGCGCTGAAAGGCCGCCGGGAATACAGCACAACTGTTGGAGTAGTAGATGGAAATTTATAAAGAATTCATGTTCGAGTCAGCGCATAGATTACCAAATGTTGAAGAAGGGCATAAGTGTGGTCGATTGCACGGACACTCGTTCAAATGCACCATTTTTGTGGCAGGGCCGGTTGGCGACAAAACTGGCTGGGTCATCGACTATGGCGACATGAAAAAGCCCTTCATGCCTATCTGGGATCAACTTGATCACCACTATTTGAATGATATTCCCGGTCTGGAGAACCCGACCAGTGAAGTCATGGCAAAATGGATCTGGGACAAACTCAAACCAGAAATGCCCGAACTGACAAAAGTGTTAATTAACGAAACATGCACCAGCGGCTGCCTCTATCAGGGTGAGGATGATTAATGACTGGCACCCGGCCAGCCAGTCCAAATGCATCGACAAGCGAAGCACTGAGCAGGCCTTGCCTGCATCAACTATTCGAATCTCAGGCACAAAGACGCCCTGACGCGATCGCCGTAACCTGTGGCACGGATTCGGTTAGCTATGCCGAGTTGAACGCAAGGGCCAACCAACTCGCGGCAGATCTGCTCGCCGCCGGGGTGGAAGCCGATGCGCCCATAGGTTTATGCATGGACAGGTCAATAGACCTGGTCTGTGGCTTGCTTGGCATTCTGAAGGCAGGTGGAGCCTATGTGCCGCTCGACCCCGGGTATCCGCCGGATCGGCTGGCGCACATTATCGATCAGGCGGCTCCCGGCCTGATTGTCAGCCGTTCAGATCTGCATCGTGCGCTGCCTGCCTGCGGGGCGACCGTCATCGATATCGATCACGTCGCCGCGAATAACGTTGCCAACCCCGATCTCGCTATAAGCCCCGATAACCTTTGTTATCTGATTTTTACCTCTGGCTCGACCGGCACCCCTAAAGGGGTCATGGTGACGCATCACAATGTGGCCCGGTTGTTCAGCACGATCAGCCAGCAGATGAAGTTCGCTGCGGATGATACGTGGACGCTTTTTCATTCATATGCTTTCGGCTATTCCGCATGGGAGATATTTGGTTCCCTGCTGCACGGGGCGCGGCTGGTCATTGTGCCGGATACCGCAAGGACCGACCCTGAGCAGCTCTTCCAGCTATTGCGTAGTGAGCAGGTTACGGTTTTTAGCCAGACACCCTCGGCTTTTCGCCAGTTACTGCTGGACTCGTGCTTTGCAAAGAGCAACGAGGAACTACAGCTGCGCCAGATCGTATTCAGTGGTGAGGCCGTAGTAACCGCAGACCTGGAAGCCTGGTACCGCATCCACGGCGAATCCGGGCCGCAACTGGTCAACACCTACGCGATTACGGAAACCGGCGGGCAGGTTGCCTTCCGCTCTTACGCCGGTGGCGATGTTGACGAATCGCGGGCGCGAAACATCGGCATGCCGCTGGCTGACACCCATGTTCACATCATGGATGAAAGTTTGCAGCCCGTCCCTGACGGCGAAACCGGTGAGCTATGTGTTGGTGGCCCCGGTCTGTCGCGCGGTTACATCAATCAGCCCGAGTTAACCGCGGAAAAGTTTGTTGAAGTTACCCTCGGCGACGCCCATGCCGAACGAATCTATCGTACCGGCGACCAGGCCCGGCGCCTGAGCAGTGGCGAAATCGAATTCCTCGGCCGCAACGACAACCAGGTGAAGGTGCGCGGTTACCGGATCGAACTTGGTGATATTGAAACCTGCCTCGGCGCTCACCCGGCTGTGCGTGAAATAGCGGTAATGCTTCGCAGTGATGCTGGCGCAGAACCCCGCCTCGTTGCCTACATTGTTGCGGCGGATTCAGGCAATGCGCCGACCATTACGGATCTGCGCGCTCACGTAGAGCAGTCGCTACCGGAATACATGATCCCTGCCCTGTTCGTGTATCTCGAGCACCTGCCGTTAAACCCGAACGGCAAGCTGGACCGCAAAGCATTGCCGGCACCCGGGAATGCCAGACCGGAACTGGGCATCGCTTACAAACCACCCGGCACTGATCTTGAGCAACAGCTGGCCGACATATGGGCCAGAACGCTGGGCTTCGAAACGATTGGTGTTGATGACAATTTTTTTGCTATGGGTGGCGATTCGATACTCGCGCTCAAGCTCACCAGCCAGTTACGGCAACTTTTGGGCGAGTATGTATATATTTCGGCACTGATCGACGCGCCTACCATTGCAGAACTGGCCGCACACCTCACAGCGGAATTCCCTGGCGCTGTCGCGAACCTGGGCAACAATCAGGACGAAGGCGAAGAGCAATTACCTGCCGTCGTTCCCGACCATGCGGCCCGCTTCGAAACCTTTCCGCTTACGGATATACAGCAGGCTTATTTCGTAGGCCGCGGCGGCGACTTTGCCATGGGCAACGTATCGACACACTTATATATAGAGGTCGATGCAGTTCATCTGGATTTACCGCGTCTGGAACGCGCCTGGCAAAAAGTGATAGACCGCCATCCGATGTTGCGGGCCATCGTACTGCCGGATGGCGTGCAGAAGATCCTGCCCGAAACGCCACCCTACAAATTTCCGGTACAAGACCTGCGCGCAGAGCGCGCGGATGCTGTTACCACCGGACTATTGCACGAACGAGATCGTCTTTCGCACCAGGTTATCCCGAGTGACCGGTGGCCCTTGTTCGAGCTGTCAGCATCGTTGCTACCCGACAACAAGACGCGTGTGCATATCAGCCTGGATTGCCTGATCACGGATGCGCGCAGTTTCCAGATCATATCGGGTGAACTGCTAACTTTTTATCATGACGAGCAGGCGCAACTCACAGTACCAGGCTTATCCTTTCGCGATTACGTTATCGCCGAACATGCTTTGCGCGACAGCGGCTTCTTCCAGCGCGCCATGGATTACTGGAAAAACCGCATCACCACCCTGCCCGGCATGCCACAGCTGCCGCTCGCACGCGCGCCCGAAACGCTGCAAGAGCACGTGTTCTCGCAACGCGACCATGAACTGTCCAAAGCAGACTGGGAAAATTTCCAGGCGCGTGCAGCCAAGGCCGGCATCACGCCTACAGCTGCACTGCTGCAGTGCTTCGGTGAAACGCTGGCTGGCTGGTCGCGCGCACCGCGACTCACGCTAAACCTGACACTCTTCAACCGCATGCCACTGCACCCCGATGTAGACGACGTCGTCGGTGATTTCACGTCACTGGTGCTGGTGGGCGTGGATGAACTGGATCATGGCAACTTCGAGACCCGCGCCCAGCGATTGCAAAAGGAACTGTGGCAAGGGGTAGATAACCGTTTCGTAAGCGGAGTGAGGGTACTCCGTGAAATCGCACAGATGGGTGAGAAGGTGCAGCCCATGATGCCGGTCGTATTTACGAGCACGCTCGGTATTGGTTCGGGCGGTCAGGACAGTTCATCCTGGCATCACCTCGGCGAACAGGTCTACAGCGTCAGCCAGACACCGCAGGTATGGATCGACCACGTTGCTTCCGAACGCAACGGCGCACTCTGGTATACATGGGATGTCGTGGATGCCCTGTTCCCGGCCGGCATGATCGACGACTTGTTCGCCGCGTATGGCGAACGCCTTAGCGATCTTGCTCGCAGCGAAGCCGCATGGAACCAGAGCTGGCTCGACGTCCTTGACCACATGTTGCCGGCAGAGCAACAGGCCATTCGCGATGCTGCCAATGCGACCGACGCCCCGCTGCCGACTGAATTGCTCCACGCGGGTTTCCTGCGCGCCGCCGCCGCGACACCCGATGCCCTGGCGATCATTGCGAATGACCGCAGCCTGACCTATGCCGAGGTAGATCAACTTAGCAACCAGCTGGCCCGACAATTGCTTGATCAGGGTGTTAAGACCAACGAACTGGTTGCCGTGGTCATGCAAAAAGGCTGGGAACAGATCGTCGCGGTACTCGGCATCCTGAAATCGGGTGCAGCCTATCTGCCGGTTGATGCGTCCATGCCGGCAGAGCGTCTGCACTACCTGCTGGAATTTGGCGAGGCACGCATAGCCGTCACACAAGTATGCCAGGATGCGGCCATAGACTGGCCGGACGAAACGATACGTTTACGCATCAGCGATGATGAATTAGGCGCGATACCTGACGGCCCGGTCGAAAGCCCCGCAACGCTCGACGACATCGCCTACGTGATTTTCACATCAGGCTCTACGGGTCAGCCTAAAGGCGTGGTGATAGATCATCGGGGCGCGGTCAACACCTGCAACGACATCAACCAGCGTTTTTCCGTGACTGCTAAAGATCGCGTGCTGGCACTGTCGTCACTAAGCTTTGATCTCTCTGTCTATGATATTTTCGGCATCCTGGCGGCCGGCGGTGCTGTCGTCATGCCCGATGCTGCCGGAATGCGCGACCCGGCCCACTGGGGCAGCATAGTTGCAAAACACCAGGTCACGCTCTGGAATACCGTACCAGCATTGATGGACCTGCTGACCGACTATGCGGAACAACAGATGGAGCCGGTCCTGCAGTCCCTCCGGGTAGTCATGATGAGCGGCGACTGGATACCCGTGAAACTGCCCGATCGCATTCGCGCGATGGGTCAGGATATTAAAGTCATTAGCATGGGTGGAGCGACCGAGGCATCAATCTGGTCGATCATTTACCCCATTAATGACGTGCCTCCCGACTGGACCAGCATCCCTTACGGCAAGGCCATGCTGAACCAGAGTTTCCATGTGTTGAATACCGAACTCGCACCCTGCCCTGTCTGGGTGCCGGGCGAGTTGTATATAGGTGGTATCGGTGTGGCGAAAGGCTATTGGCATGATGAACAGAAAACCGCGGCGAGTTTCATCACACACCCTCGCACCGGTGAACGCCTCTATCGCACCGGAGACCTTGGCCGCTTCCTGCCCGACGGCAACATCGAGTTCATGGGGCGCGAAGATTTCCAGGTAAAGATTCAGGGCTTCCGCGTCGAACTAGGCGATATCGAAGCGGCACTCGAAGCCCATCGCGACATACGCAATACGGTCGTCGTCGCACACGGTCCCGATCGCGGCAGCAAGCGGCTAATTGCTTATGTCGTTGCCGAACACGACCCGGCCCCGACGCCCGATGAAATGAAAGCCTGGCTCGGCAACAAGTTGCCCGCCTACATGGTGCCCAGTGCATTTGTAATGCTGGAAAAACTGCCACTTACCACGAATGGCAAAGTGGACCGGCGCGAACTGCCCGAACCGCCGGCCATGGATACAGGTGAGCAAACCACCTCCGCACCCGCTCAGCAGGCCGCGGCACCCGATGCCGACATTGCCCGCCTGGCCGCCGAAGTACTGGGTGCCGATGCGCTTGATCCGGCCGCTAACCTGCTGCAACTGGGCGCCACCTCGATCGAGATGATCCGTATCGCCAACGCGCTGGACCAGCACCTCGGTTTCCGGCCGCGGATGGACGAATTTTACCGCGACCCAAGTATCAACGGCCTGACCACGCTGTTCGGCCAGCAACAACCGCAGACCACAGTCACCTCGGCGACTACCGGCGGCGATCCATTGCGCACCCCGGACTGGCTGCTTGAGGGTATCGCGAAAGTCATGGACCCGGACGAACGCAATGCCTTTAAGGCAAGCCGGCCTGGCCTGCGGCGCTTTGCAGACGACGCGGAAAGCATTAGCCTGCCGGATATGTGCGCAGCCGAATCCGACTACCTGAAACACCGCAGTTACCGTGAGTTCTCTGCCGACCCGATCGCGGGCAGGAACTTCAGTGAACTGCTGGCCAGTCTGCGTTCGATTCAACTGGGCGATAACCCGAAATATTTATACGCGTCGGCCGGCGGTCTCTACCCGATCCAGACCTATGTCTACATTAAGGAAGGCCGCGTAGACGGTGTTGCCGGCGGTGCTTACTACCACGATCCGGAGCAACATCGGCTGGTACGCGTCGGCAGCGACGACGCAGCGATTCGGGAACTGTACGATCCGCTTATTAACCGGCCCGTGTTCGACAAGGCAGCCTTTGCGATCTACCTGGTGGCGGAACTTGCGTCCATCGGTGCCATGTACCGGGAACGTGCGCTGCATTACTCTACTCTGGAAGCGGGTCACATCACCCAGTTGCTGGAGATGACTGCGCCTGACCTGGGCATCGGCCTATGCCAGATAGGCGGGCTCGAAACTGCCGAATTTGAGGGACTGTTAGGCCTGCGTGACAGTCACTTGTTGCTGCACGGTCTACTGGGCGGTGGCATAGTGGAAGCATTGAGCGAAGCGGGAAGCACCAGCCAGATCCAGGACGACGATGCGGAACGCGACGAAGGTGAAATATGACGGCCTCCACGGCCACGACAGAATTCCTCGACCAGTTAAGAATTCGCGGTGTAGAACTTTGGGTTGAGGGCGAGCGGCTGCGGTATAACGCGCCGAAGGGCATCATGAATGATGATGTCCTTGGTGAACTGCGAAAACGTAAAACTGAAATCATCGCAGTACTGCGAGCCCAGCAGAAACGCAGCGCTGAGGCACCGGTACAGGCGATCCCCAGGGACGGATTGCTACCGTTATCATTCGCTCAGCAGCGCATCTGGTTTCTGGATGAACTGGAACCCGACAACCCGTTTTATAACGTCGCCCTGGCAAAGCGAATTCGGGGTGCAATAGACACCAATCTGCTGCGCAAGAGCCTGCTACTGCTGATACAGCGCCATGAAGTGCTGCGCTCTACCTGCATCAATACTGACGCCGGTCCACGGTTATCGATAATGCCCGCGGATGAAACCGACCCCGACGGCGACTGGTTTCAGATTGAAACACTGGCCGCGGACATTAGCGAAATCGAGCTTGAACGCCGCGTTAATGCCGAGGTACATCCACCCGTGCCGCTGGCTTCGGTTCCCCTTATTCGCGTGCGCTTATTTGTGATCAGCGATCAGGATGCCGTACTGGCATTAACCACGCATCATTTCGTCGTCGATGGCTGGTCCTGCGGTGTGCTGATGCGGGAGTTGTCGCAAATTTATGCTGCGCTGGCTACCCAGCAACAACCCGCCCTGGCGCAACTCAACATTCAGTACCCGGATTTTGCCGCCTGGCAAAACAACTGGATGGAAGGCCCGCAGGTGCAGGAACAACTGGATTACTGGCAGCGGCAACTGGCAGACCTGAGCACACTGGATTTGCCGGTCGACAAACCGCGTCCACCCGTGCAGACCTACCGCGGGGATATACACCACTTTTCCTTGCCGGCGGAACTGGGACTCTCGCTCAAAGAAATCAGCCGCAAGGAAGGCATGACGTTATACATGACCCTGCTCGCGGCGTTCCAGGTGCTGCTGCACCGTTACAGCCAGCAGGATGAAGTCGTGCTCGGCACCGCCGTTTCAAACCGGCACTCAACAGAACTCGAAGCGCTGATCGGCCCCTTTGTGAATACACTGGTATTGCGCGGCGACCTCGCCGGCAACCCGACTTTCAAGGAACTCATGCAGCGCGCAAGGGATGTAGCGGCCGGCGCATTTGCGCACCAGGACTTGCCCTTCGAACTGCTTGTTGAGCATCTCAAACCCGAACGTGATCGCAGCCGGACGCCGCTGTTTCAGATTCTTTTCGTCGTTCATCAATACAGCGGTGCCGAAGAACTGGCGCTACCCGGAACCGATACGGTCGATTATCCGGTGGCACCAGGAACAACGATGTACGACCTGTTCCTGCAACTGATCGAACTTGATAACAGTTTCAGTGGCTCGATCGAATACAGCACTGATCTGTTCGAACGCGACAGCATCGAGCGCATGTCGCGACATTTCACCGCCCTGCTCGCCGGCATTGCTGCGAACCCGGATGCACACATCATGGATTTACCGATGATGGGTGCTGAAGAGGCCCGCCAGGTTCTCGTCGACTGGAATAACACTGCGATGGACTATCCGCGCGACCAGCAATTACAGGAACTGGTCGCGCAGCAAGCCGCACAAACACCCGACGCCATCGCCGTCGTCTGTGAGCAACAGACCCGCACTTATGCGGAACTGAATTCTGCTGCAAACCAGCTGGGCCATTACCTGCATTCTGCCGGCATCGGGACGGGCGACCTCGTCGGCATTTATGTCGAGCGATCCATCAACATGATGGTGGCGTTACTGGGGATTCTTAAAACGGGTGCCGCATATGTTCCGCTGGACCCGCTGTTTCCGCCGGAGCGCATACGCTTCATGATGGAAGATGCAGGGCTGAAGGGTCTGCTGACCCAGTCTGATTTGCTGGATGATCTGCAACACAAACCCGATCTGCTGTTGTGCCTGGATGAGGCGGCCGAAATCTTAAGCAAGCAACCCGCTGCCGACTTGCCCGGCAGTGGCAACGCAAACGATCTTGCCTACGTCATCTATACATCGGGCTCCACAGGCCAGCCCAAGGGCGTGCAGCTGCCGCATCGGGGTGTGGTTAATTTTCTCAGTACGATGGCAGATCAACCGGGGCTGGGCGCGACGGATACCCTGCTGGCTGTAACGACACTGTCTTTCGATATCGCCGTGCTGGAATTATTCCTGCCACTTTTAAACGGCGCCCGCCTGGTCATCGCCACAAAAGAGGTCACGAGCGATGGCCTGCGCCTTGCACAACTCATCGAAACCAGCGGCACCACGGTTATGCAGGCGACACCGGCTACCTGGCAATTGCTGTTGAGCGCAGACTGGCAAGGCCGGCCCGGCCTGAAAATACTCTGCGGGGGCGAAGCCCTCCCCCGCGAGCTAGCAGACCGTTTGCTCGCCACCGGCGCCGACCTCTGGAACATGTACGGACCGACGGAAACGACGATCTGGTCGTCGGTCAGCAACGTCGCATCCGCCGGTCCGATTACTGTAGGCCGACCGATTGGCAATACACAGATGTATATCGTGGATGAGCAGATACGGCCGGTGCCCATGGGTGTCCCCGGCGAGCTGTGCATTGCCGGTGACGGTGTTGCGCAGGGCTATCTGAAGAGACCGGGGCTGACCGAAGAACGTTTCATCGCCAATCCATTTACGACCGGCGGGTCGCGTTTGTATCGCACCGGCGATCTCGCGCGCTATCGCAGTAATGGCGAGATTGAATGCCTCGGCCGCAATGACAACCAGGTCAAGATCCGCGGTTACCGCATGGAACTGGGCGAAATCGAAACAGTGCTCGCGCGCCACCCCGCTGTCACGCAAGCCGTGGTCGCCGCACGGGAAGATCGTGAAGGCGACAAGCGACTGGTCGGCTACCTGATCGCTGACCCGGCGGCCATCAGCGGCGACGAACTCGAAAAATGGAAAAACGAGCAACTCGATCAATGGCGGGATCTCTGGCAAAACGCCTACACCGAAGAGCGCGTTCTTGACCCCGCCTTTAATATATCCGGCTGGAACAGCAGCTACTCCGGCGAGCCCATTCCGGCTGCGGAAATGCGGGAGTGGGTGGAAACGACCGCCGCACGCATCAATGCCTGCAAACCGGAACGGGTATTGGAAATCGGCAGCGGCACAGGCCTGCTGGTTGCGCGCGTCGCACCGAATTGCAGCCGTTACGTTGCGACCGACTTTTCGCCCGCCGCCATCGCTGCTATCGAGAATCTGAAGTCGGTACGGGAGGACCTTGGCACAGTAGAAACACTGCAGACCACGGCCGACAGCCTGAACGATTTGCAAGATCAGCAGTTCGACCTGATCGTGGTTAACTCAGTGGCTCAGTATTTTCCCGACCAGGTTTACCTGCTCGACCTGTTGCAGACGGCCGCCAATCTGTTGAGCAAAGGCGGACAAATTTTTCTGGGTGATCTGCGCGCACTATCACTGCTCGAGGCCTACCATACATCTGTGCAACTGTTTCAGGCAGACGACAGCGTGGCGCTCGAAGTACTGACGGACCGGGTTCGGCAACGAATCGACACGGAAGAAGAACTGCTAATCGACCCTGCCCTGTTCCAGAACCTCGCAACTGTTTTACCTCGGCTGAGTTCAGTGCGCTTCGATATCAAACGTGGCGAAGTCCGCAATGAAATGAGCTGCTTCCGTTACGACGCCATGTTAACGCTGGACGGCCCTGCCGCCGATCATGCGGAACCGGAACGGCTGGACTGGAAATCGGGCCTCGATATCGCAACCATCAGGAACAACATTGACGATCTTAAAACCGGCGCACTGTTACTGACAGGCATACGCGATGCCCGCCTGCATCCTGAAATTGTTGCCATGGCGCGCCTCGCGGACATCCACCCCAATCAGGAACTGTCCGCCGCCGATCTGCGCAACGAGATTTCTGCGCAGGAAGTTACCGGCCTGCAACCCGAAGCACTCTACGCACTGGCGGAAACCGTCGGCGCTAACCTGCAACTCATCAGCACGGCACCGGGACGCTACAATGCATTATTCACTGTGGGCCCGGCAGTTGATGGCCGCATCATGCTGCCCACCCGCGACCTGAACCTGACACAGTGCTGCAACAACCCCATGCAGGGCCGCATGCAACGCAATCTGGTACCGGCGCTTAAAGATCATTTGCGGCAGTCGTTACCCGAGTACATGGTGCCTGCCGTTTTTTCAATCCTCGATCAATTCCCGCTGACGCCCAACGGAAAAATCGATCGCAAAGCTTTGCCGGCACCCGATCAGGCCATTACCCAAAGCTACACTCCGCCGCGCACGCCAACCGAAGAAAACCTGGTGCTTATCTGGGAAGACCTGCTAGGTATCGATCAGATCGGCGTGCTCGATGACTTTTTCGGGCTGGGCGGGCATTCGCTCCTGGCAACCCAACTGGTCTCGCGCATTCGTGACCAGTTACAGGTCAGCCTGCCACTGAACAGTCTGTTTGACAGCCCGACCGTGGCAGGCCTTGCCGAAGCGATTGACACACTGCGCTGGGCACTCGACGAATCTGCACAAGATGAGACCAGTCAGGATGACCATGATGATCTCGAGGAAATCGAGATATGAGCGCGCTCGACCTCATTGCCCAGTTGCGTGAAGCGGGCATCCGCATCTCTGTTCAGGAAGGCAAGATTCGGCTGAAAGCCGGTAAAGGCGCACTTACCGATGAGCTAAAGCAGCAGATAATTCAGCACAAGCAGGAAATAATCGCGCTGCTGGGCGCCGAAAAGGATCGCGGCCCAAAGCTTGTGCCCGTCGACAGAACTGCCAACCCGGCACTGCCCCTTTCTTATGCGCAGCAAAGACTGTGGTTCCTGGATGAACTGGAACCGGGCACCCCCGTCTACAACATGCCCTTCGCGGTTAAGGTTCGCGGGCAACTCGATACAACCGCTTTGCAGGCGGCGCTCGACAGCCTGAGCGGGCAGCATGAGAGTCTGCGCACAGTATTCAGTGCCACGGATAATGAACCCGTGCAGAAGGTGCTGGAAAATATTCACCTGCCTGTCAGTACAGAAGCACTTGAGGCGACGGATGAAAACGCCGTACTGCAGCGGGTACGCGAACTCGCGAAAATACAATTCGACCTGGCTAACGGCCCGTTGCTAAAACTGCACGTATTGCAAACTGGCACCGCAGAATACCTGTTGCTGCTCGTCATCCACCACATCATCAGCGACCTATGGTCGATGGACGTATTTTTCCGCGACCTTGGTCGCTGGTATGAACGCCATACCGCCGACGTCGCGCCTGAACCCGAAGCACTGGCAATCCAGTATGCCGATTACGCGGTCTGGCAACGCAAAAACCTGTCGGGTGAGCGCCTGAAACAACACCTCGATTACTGGTTACCGCAGCTTGACGATGCGCCGCCGGTCCTCGAAATCGCTACCGACCACCCTCGCCCCCCTGAACCAGGCTACAACGGCAAATGGCTGGCCGTTGATTTACCCAAAAGTCTCGGCGACGACTTGCGCTCACTTGCACAGAGTTCCGGCTGCACGATGTTCATGCTTACACTTGCCGCGTTTATAGCATTGCTGCATAAATACACGGGCGAAGAAGACATCGTAATAGGCACGCCTATTTCGGGACGCCAGCAAACGGAACTTGAGAACCTCATTGGCTTTTTCCTGAACACGCTGGCCATTCGCACCAGCCTGTCTGATACGACGACGTTCAGAGAATTGCTGAGCCAGGTAAAGCAAACGTCGCTTGGCGCCTATGCCCATCAGGAACTGCCGTTTGAGAAACTGGTCGAAGAGTTGCAGCCTGAACGCAATATGAGTCATACGCCTGTTTTTCAGCACATGTTTATATGGCAGGACGGAGGCGCTACCCAATTAAAAATTGCGGGCCTGGAAACCCAACCCGCGACACTGATAGGCCATGACACGGCCAAATTCGACCTGACGCTCGCCATGACTAATCAGAGCAAAGGCATTGAAGCCGGGATCGAGTACAACACCGACTTGTTCGATGCAGAAACCATCGAACGAATGCTGTCACATTTGCAGTCATTGCTTGAAACGGTGG
>Ga0070728_10005165_pt1 | contig 13081 bp, 9 predicted proteins | sample tdDd471_FD_66723 | JGI IMG/M metagenome (GOLD analysis project Ga0070728, IMG submission 66723) | Marine sediment microbial communities from the Atlantic coast under amendment with organic carbon and nitrate - tdDd47.1 | ecosystem: Environmental > Aquatic > Marine > Coastal > Sediment | place...
GACGGCAGCAGCGCCGCGGCGCCGCCGATCCCGAGCGCCTTGAGGAGGTCTCTGCGGTTCATTCCCATCTCCTTCACGGCTCCACGCCGCGGGCAAAGTCCGGGCTCGTCACGACCGCGACGAGCAGCTCTCTCAGGTCGCCCCCGCTCTGCTCGAGGGCGCCTCGGGCGCGCTCGACGAGGCACGCGTCCTCGCGCTGGGGCGCGCGGCCGAGCGTGTAGCGCACCCAGTTCTCCGCGACGCACTCGCGGACCGTGTCGCTCTCGGCGAGGCGCTCGGAGAGCCCGACCGCGCCCGCGTACTCGCCGTCGACGTCCGTCCACACGAGCTCGCCCGAGGCGTCCACGGCGAACCCGTTGTCCAGCTCGCGGTACGCGCCGGTGGAGTCGTAGTGCTCGAACGCGAAGCCGATCCCGTTGATCTGCCGGTGGCACCCCTGGCACGTCGACGGCGACGTCAACGCCTCGAAGCGCTCCCGGTTCGTGGTGGTGCTCGGCATGTCGGGGTCCTCCCGGCCGAGCGAGGTGTCCACCTCGTCGGGGAGCATGCCGAACTCGCGGCACAGGACGCGCTCGGCGACGAAGACGCCGCGGAGGACCGGAGAGCCGTTGGTCTCGTGCGCCTGCGAGGCGAGGAACCCCGCCCGCGTCAGGATCCCGGCGCGCTCGTCGCTCGGGAGATCGACCTGCGCCCACCCCTCGACCGGCTCGAGGCCGTACAGCTCGGCGAGCGGGCCGTTGACCCACGCGGTGCGGTCGGCGAGCAGCGCGGTCAGCGTGAGCTCGCGCTCGTAGAGCGACGCGACGAAGAGGCTCATCTCGGCCCGCGCCGAGGCGCGCAGCTCGGGGCTCCAGTCGGGGAAGTACGGCGCGTGCTTGTCGGCCTCGAGCACCGAGTCGAAGTCGAGCCACTGGCGGTGGAAGTCCACCATCGCGGCCTGCGCGCGGGGGTCGTCGAGCATGCGGCGGGCCTGCGCCTCGAGCTCCTCCGGCGTGGACAGGCGGCCCTCGTCGGCGGCCCGCATCAGCGCGTCGTCCGGCATCGACTGCCACAGCAGATACGACAGCCGGCTCGCCATCTCGTGCGGGCTCACCACCTCGCTCTCGGGGTCGCCCCGCTCGACGCGGTACAGCACGTCCGCTGCCTGAAGGACCGCCGAGATCGACAGCTCGACCGCGGCCTCGAAGTCGATCTCGGCTCGCGCGTCCTCGAAGTAGGCTCGCAAGTCGTCCTGCTCGTCGTCGGTGGGCGGCCGCCGGTACGCGCGGCGCAGGAACCGGGCGATGAACGAGTCCCGGCAGGCGTCCTGCTCGCCGGGCGTCTCCCACGAGTCGCAGGCGAGCAGCCGGCGCAGCGTCGCCTCGTCTTCCACCGCGGCGCGGGCGTAGCGCGTGGCCGTCGCCTCGTACGCCTCGACGAGCAGCGCGGGCGAGGAGAGCTGATCGGTCGCGTTCTCGAAGCCGTGCTCGGCGACGTCCGCCGGCACCTCGGGCAGATCGGCCACCCCCACGTCGAAGAGCAGGTCGCGGACCGTGTTCTGGTACGCGGTGCGGCTGAGCCTGCGCAGGCCGACGCGCCCGAGCGCGGGCGGCGCCTCGCGGCACTCGTCCGCCGCGCGCGGGCCGGTGTCCTCCACCGGGAGCGTCACCTCGCCCATGCAGCCGAGCAGGCAGAGCGCGAGCGCGACGCGCCACGCGGTCGACGTCACGCCGGGTCTCGAGGAAATGGGGTGGCTCGTTCGTCGCATCTCGCCTCCGGTTCATCCACCTTGGCGCGGGCGTCGACGCCGTGGCGTTACGACGCCCGCACCCATCGGTCGTCAGTCGCACATCGGGGTGGCCACCTCGCCGAACGCGAAGAAGCGGATCGGGTGCCCGCCCTCGTACGCGGTCGAGGGGAGCTGCTCGAACGTCACGCCGTCCTCGCTGCGCCACATCAGCTGCGCGTCGTACCAGCGCGCCGTCTGGAAGCGCCGGCCCGGCGCGCCCACGACCGTGCCGAGGTCGCTGACGCCGATCGCCCCGAGGTCCAGGTCGCCCGGCGTGGTCGCCTCGGACGTCCACGTCAGGCCGTCGGCGCTGTGGTGCGCTTGCCCGCGCGAGTAGATCCACGCCTCGCCGCTGCGGACCGCGAGGGTCGACGAGAACCCGGACGCGACGCGGACGGTCGTCCAGCTGGCCCCGCGGTCGGTGGAGGTGCACACGACGCCCGCGACGCCCGCCACGACCACCGCGTCTCCCAGCTCGACGAAGCCGCCCTGGTTCTGGATGCCCTCGGTGCACTCGGCGTCCGGCAGCGCCGCGGCCTCCCAGGTCGCGCCGTCGTCGTCGCTCACCATGATGTCGCGGCGGTCTCCGCCGTCGCCGTAGACGAACACCCGCCCTCGCGCGGCGCCCATCCGGCGAACGGAGACGGGCTCGTACCCGGTCAGGTCGCCGGCGTCCTCCCAGGCGACGCCGTCGCTCGAGGCCGTCGAGCCGGTCCGGCGCGCCGCGACGAACGCGTCCGCGCCGAACACCACGCCGCCGTAGTTCGGGCGGCTGCCCTGGGTGGCGACGCGCGTCCAGGTCGCGCCGTCCTCGCTGCGCTCGATGGATCCCTCGTCGCTGCCCCAGCCCCACGCGGTGACGAAGCCGCGGCGACCGTAGGCGATGCCCTTGGCGGTGTACGCCCCGTGGTCGCAGTCTTCGCCGTCGAAGCACCGGTCCACCGAGGCGTCCCGGCTCTGGTCGGCGTGCCAGGTGCGTCCGTCGTCGCAGCTCACGAGCGTGCGCCCGGCGTGGCCCTGCGCGACGAACACGCCCGCGCCCTCGGCCCCGCCGGCGTCGCTCTCGTCGGGGCCCGCGTCCTGCGCCCACGGCCCCGCGTCGAAGTCCGTCGCCGCGTCGAGCCAGGGGTCCAGCGACGCCGCGTCGAGCGGCGCGCGCGGCTCTCCGCCGGCGTCCGCCGCCGGCGTGGACGGACCGGCGTCGATCGTGCCGACGTCCGCGGCCTCGCAGGCCGCCAGGCACAGCAGCGTCGAGAGGGTGGACGACCAGAGCGCGTAGCGTCGGAGCGGGGCGGGAGACGGCGATCGAGCGGGCATGACCCGAGGGTGGCGACGCCGGGCGGGTCGCGGCGTTACGGCGCCCGCGCGGGTGGGCCTACGGCCGCTCGAGCAGCGCGGGCACGTCGATCGCCTCGGGGTGCGCGGGCTCGCCCAGCACCAGGGCGAGGGTCACCGCCAGCACGCCGCCGACCACGGCGAGCGCGATCCCCCCTACGACGAACGGCCAGGCCTCCACCTCGCCGGCGGGCTCGGTGAACGGGCTGAGCCGCAGCTCGACCCGTCGGGTCTCCCCGTTCGCGACGGTCACGCTGGCGGCTCCGCGGAACGTCTCCCGCAGCCCCGAGACGCGGTGCTCGCCCGGGTCGACGGACACGCGGAGCGTCGCCGTGCCCTCGAGCGCCCCGACCGCCACGCCGTCGACCTCGACCTCGGTGGGCGCGTCGCCCGGCTCGGCCTCGCGGATGACGAGCGTGGCGATCGCCGCGTCGATCTCCTCGCGCAGGCGCTCCACCCGCGACCGCACCGCGGGCTCGAGCGACTCGTCGCGCTCGAGCTCCTCGAGCTGCACGCGGGCGTCGGTGAGCTCGCCCGTCTCGCGCAGCGCCACCGCCAGGTTGAAGCGCGTGGCCGGCGTGGGCAGGATCGCGAGCGACTGGCGCAGCAGGTCGCGCCCCGCGGCGGCGTGGCCGGCCCCGAGCTCGACGATCGCGCGCTCGAACATCGACCGCGCGCGCGCCTCGGCGAGCGACACGTCCCGCTCGTCGCGCTGCGCGCTCGCCGCCGCGGCGGGCAGACACAGGGCCGCTACCAGACCCCACACGAGGGCGACTCGCGCGCTCACCGATCCCACTCCAGCAGCGTGTCGCGGACCGTCTCGGGCCGAGCCTCCGGTGCGGTGGGCGGCGCCGGGCTCGCCTCCTCGCGCTCCGTCGGCTCCCGCGCGGCGGGGCGTCGCCGGCGGGTCGCGCGGCCGGTGCGCGGGGGCCGCGGTGGATCCTGTTCCGTCGCCTCGTCGGCGAGCCCGTTCCCCTCGCCCCGAGTCTCCTCGGGCGCCGGCTCGACGCCCGGCTCCGCGACCGGCGGCGCGACCCGCGGCTCGGTGTCGGTCCGCTCGGCGCGGTCCGGGGCGGCGGTGGGCGCCGCGCGGTCGAGGGAGGCGGACGGAGCGGAGAACCAGAGCATCGCGGCCGCGCCGAGACCCAGCGAGACCGCGCCCGCCGCGACGAGCCACCCCACCCTCCGCCGCCCGGAGACCGGCGGGTCGAGCTCCTCGGCGGCGGCGGTCGTGGTCACCGCCTCGATCCGCGCCCGCTCCTCCTTCGCGCGCGCCGTGAACCGCTCGGCCAGGAAGTCCTTCAGCGCGTGCGGGGGCTCGCTCAGGCGGAGGTCCGAGAGGATCCCCTCGAGCTCCATCGCGACCTCCGCCGCCCCGCTCGGTCGCTCCGCGGGCTCCTTCGCGAGCAAGCGGAAGAGCAGGGCGACCAGATCGGGGTGGAGGTCCTCGCGCACGAGATACGGATCGGGCGGCGGCTCGTGCGCGATGCGGTTGGCCGTCTCCGCCAGGGTCGCCGCGCGGTGGAGGCGGCGCGCGGTCAGCGCCTCGTAGAGCACGACCCCGAACGAGAAGAGATCCGTCTTGCGGGTCGCCGGGAGGAACTGGAGCTGCTCTGGCGCGAAGTACCCGAACTTGCCCTTGAGCACCCCGGTGCTCGTGCGCTCGCCGATCCCCGCCGCCTTCGCGATGCCGAAGTCGGTCAGGCGCGCGACCCCGTCGAACCCGATGAGGATGTTCTGCGGCGACACGTCGCGGTGGACCAGCCCGAGGTCGGCCCCGCGGTGGTCGGTCAGCTCGTGGGCCGCCGCGAGCCCGCGGGCGACGTCGAGGAAGATGCGCACCGCGATCTGGATCGGGAGCCGCTCCTGTCGAGCGATGAGCGCCTTGATGAGCTGCGAGAGGCTCATCCCCTCCACGTAGTCCATCACGAGGAAGGGCCCCTCGTCGTCCTCGCCCACGTCGATGACGCTCACGACGTTGGGGTGATGCACGAGCCCGGCGATCCGCGCCTCGCTGACGAACATCGCGCGCGCGTCGGGGTCGTCGACGAGCCGGCGGCGCAGGCGCTTGCACGCGTAGGCCCGCCGGAACTGGCCTTCGCTGCGGACGACGAGCTCCACGCGCCCCATCCCGCCCTCCGCCAGCAGGCGGACGGTGCGGTACGGGCTGGCCGTCGATCGAGCGCTCGCCGTCACGGGGCCATCGTGCAGGAGTCGGGGTGGCAGGCCGACAGGGACCCGAAGGTCAGGGTCGACGCGGTCGGCGGGCTCGAGATCAGCCCCTCGATGCCGCCGGTCGGCGGCGGGGACTCCACGAACGGGCAAGCGCGATCGGTGATCACGTCGGCGGCGATGGTGTTGACGCGAACGCGGCCGGCGCCACCGCCTCCGCCGGCGCCGCGCCTCGTGCCGGAGCGGCGCCCGGCGTCTTCTCCGCCGTCGCCGGTGAGATCCCCGCTCCCCGCCGTGTTGGAGTCCAGCGCGCCGTCCGCGCGCGCGCCCCGGCCCCCATCGCCACCCTGCACGTCGACCGCCGGGCTGATCGACGGCCGCGGCAGGACGTAGATGGTCGGCGCCTCGAGCAGGACGCCTCCGCCGGAGCCCCCGCCGCCCGCGCCGGCCATCGCGGTGGCGTCGGCGCCGTTCTGGCCTCGCAGCCGCAGCTGCCCGGTCGGGCCCACGCAGATCCCGGTCGCGGCGGTGATCTGGACCCCGCCGGCTCCGGCGGCCACGTCTCCGCTCGGGCCCCCGCCCGCGCCGCCGGCGGCGCCCGTCGTCAGGGGGACGAGGCGGGGATCGCCGATGACCTCACCGCCGGGCCCGCCCCCCGCGCCGCCGCCGTCGCCCCCATCGCCACCCGGTGTGCCGAAGCCGCCGCCGCCGCCGCCGCCGGACGCGCTGGCGTCGTGCTCACCGCGGCCCGCGGAGTCGGCCCGGGCTCCGGCTCGTCCATCGTCTCCGCGCACCGTGCCCTCGACGATGGCGACCCCGTGCACGAGCAGGATCACGGGCCGGAAGTAGCCCAGCGCGAGCTCCGCGTCCTCCTCGACGATCAGATCGCCGACCTCGACCACGAAGTACTCGTGCTCCTCGCCGTCGATCGTGACCGCCTCGAGCCGCACGTCGATGCCGCGCGGCGGATCACCGCGCGGCGTCACGATGGTCCGCCCGAACGCCTCCAGGGGGCCGGCGCTCCGCGGGTCCACGTCCTCGATCGCGCCGTCGCTCTTGTTCGTCACCCGCAGGTGGGGATCGGCGCCCGTGACGTCGCGCAGGGCGACCCACATGCCGGAGGGGGCGCGCAGCTCACCGAAGGTGGCGGGCGCGATCGGCACGCCCAGGTTGCTTGCCCTCACGACGTCGCACTGATCGGGCGCCGAGCAGCCGAGCTGGCACTCCTCGCGGAGCCGTCGGACGCCATCGACGCATTCGAGCAGGAGCCCGTCGACGCACTCGTGGCCGGGCGCGTCGCAGGGCTCGCCGCACGCGACCGGCTCCGAGGGCTCGGTGGTGGAGTCCACCAGCTCACCGGCGAGGCAGCGCTCCACGCAGGCCCCCTCCCAGCAGCGCAGGGGCTCGGGACACGACGCGGGGCAGGATCGGTCGAACCGCAGGATGACCTGTCGGGACTCGCCGGGCGCGTAGGCCACGCGCGCGGTCTGGTCGAGCGTCCACGTCCCGTCGCCGTCCTCGAGCGTCGCCTCGGCGACCACCAGGATCTCCTCGGAGCTGGGCGTGCTCTGGACCGCGCGCAGGAAGTAACGAGGCCACGAGGTCGTGTCGTCGATGAGGAGCGTGTTTCGCTGCACGAACACGAGATCGTCTCCGTCGTAGCGGAACACGGACGCCTCGACGCTCGTGGCGTGCGGGTAGAGCGAGGGCTCGAAATCGAACGCCACGAGCAGCTCGGTCGGCGCCTGGCACCCGGCTCCGACGAGCGCCACGGCGGCCAGCACGATCCAGGCCCGGCGCATCGGCGTCAGCCTATCAGAGGCCCCTCACCCCGCGCCACGCGGGGCCCCGCGTTACTCCGTCCGCGCGGATCCGCCGAGCGCGGGCTCGCGCTGCTACGGTAGGCGCAGGTGGAGCCCGCGGTTCGAACCGAAGCGGAGGTGGCGCGCAGCGCCGTGCTGCGCGGCGACCTGGGGCCGTCCACCCGGTGGCTGGCGTCGGTCCACGGCGCGGACGACCCGGCGACGCTCGCGACCGCCCACGCCATGAGGGCCCTCCGAGCCTGCGCGGACCCGGCCTCGGGGCGCTTCGCGAGCGTCGAGGAGCTCGCTCCGCTTCGCGGGCTCGGCGACGACGTCGAGCGCGCCATCTTCGCGTGCGCGCGCGACGCGGTGCTCGCCTGTGACCTCGAGCGCCTCGCGCGCTACGCCGCGCTCAGCGCCGATCCCGACGCGCTCGTGCACGCCTGGGTCGCGATCGCGCGGGGCGACGGCGCGCGGGCGGCCGCGATCGCCGGGGCCTCGCAGTCCACCGCCGACCCGGCCGACCGGATCGAGTCGACGTGCCTGCGCGCGCTCGCCGCCGCGACGACCGGGGACGTGCGCGGCGCGCGCACGCTGGCGCGGCGCGCCTCGCGCATGGCCCGCACCGAAGACCTCCCGCAGTCGCAGTACCTTTCGAACCTGGTCCTCGCGAGGATCCGCCGGCTCGGCGGCGCCCCCCACCTCGCGCTCAGGATCCTCGACTCGCTCGGTCACGTCGCGCCCGCCGCGTGGAGCGAGCGCCTCGCCTGGGAGCTCGCGCTCGCGGGGCGCGCGCCCGAAGGGGAGGGGGCCGACGCCACCGCGTGGCGCCAGCTCTACGCGGCGTGCCGCGCCGGCGACCCGGACGCGTACGCGGAGGCCGCCGACGCGCTGCGCGAGTGCGCGCGCCGCTGGCCGGCCCGCGCGGCCGACGCGGAGGCCGCGCTCGGGCTCTGCGACGTCCGGGTCGACTCCGCGACGCTATCCGAGCCGCTGCGCTCTTTCATCGAGGGCGTCGACCACGACGTCCCGGGCGTGGTCAGCGGCCTGTGCTGCGGCGCCGGTCCGGTGCCGTCGCGGGTCCACACGTTCGTCGCTCCGATGGGGCGGGGGCGTCGCGTCGCGGGCCTCGCCGCGCCGCTGGCGCGCGCGGTCGCGGGGGTCGAGCACGAGCCGGTGCGCTCGGGGCGAACGAACGAGGCGATCTCGGTGCTCGCGCTCGCGGGCCCCGACGGGCTCGGGCGCGAGGCGCTCTTCGAGCGCGTGTACGGGTTCGCGTTTCGCCAGGTGTCGCACGGCACGCTGCTGCGCGTGTTGCTGCACCGCATGCGCAAGTGGCTGGACGGGATCGGCGCGGTCGAGCTCGTCGACGGACAGGTCACGCTGGCGCTCGAGCGGCCGCTGCTGATCCCGGACGTGCGCTGCGAGTACTCGCTCGAGGAGCGGGTGCTCCGGTCGCTCTCGAGGGCCTCGCACCAGAGCATCCGCGAGACGGCCGAGCAGCTCGGGGTCCCGCTGCGAACGGCGCAAGAGGCCTTGCAAGCCCTCCGGGAGGATGGCGCCGTGTCGGAGCGTCGGGCCGGGCGCCGCGTCCAGTATCGCGTGGAGGACACGACCTTCTCCGAGCCCACCCGCTGGAACCTCGGCGAGCGGCCTCCCTGACGGGATCGACGCGGACGGCGTAACGCACGGCGGCGCCCCACCGGCTCACGATGAGGCCATGCCACGCCACCCCCAGGACCCGCGCGATCCCGCCGCCCGCGCCCGTCGATCGCTCGGCGCCGCGCTCGCGCTCGCGTGCGCGGTCGTCGGGTCCGGCTGCGATGGCGCCGACGTCCCGGACGCCGCCGACGCCGGGTCCGACGCCGGCTGGGCCGCGGACGCGGGCGCGCCGAGGGACGCGGGGGCGACCCCGGACGCGGGCGCGGTCGAGGACTCGGGCACGGCGCGGGACGCCGAGGTCGAGTCGGACGCCGGGATCCCCGGCCCCTGCGTACCCGGCGATCCCGCCGCGGTGGGCGACACGTCGCCGTGTACCCGGATCGTGTATCCGCCGGACGCGATCTACCGGCCCGACGGGAGCGGCGGTCGGATCCTCGACGTCACCCAGCCGCCGTTCGGGGCGCGCGGCGACGGAGTGACGGACGACACCGCGGCGCTCGTGAGGGCCTACGACTTCGTGATGCGCGAGATCGATCGCGTCGGTCTCGAGGTCGGGACGCCACGGCCCGCGGCGTCCTACGTCATCTACCTCCCCGACGGCGTCTACCGGGTCTCGGACACGATCGTCTACTCGGGCGAGCTGCGGGTGCACCCGACCTATTCGGTGGCCGAAGGCGTTCAGTTCCTGCGCTTCGTGGGCGAGAGCCGTGAGGGGACGATCCTCCGGCTCGACGACGCCGCCCCGGGCTTCGGCGAGGGCATGCCCGACAAGCCCGTGCTGTCGTTCGGACGCCGGGACTTCAACAACGCGCAGGCGAGCAACGCGCTCCGCAACCTCACCGTGAGCGTCGGGCGCGGCAACCCGGCCGCCGTCGGGGTGCGGTTCGGAGGCGCGAACTCGTCGGACATCTCGAACGTCGCGATCGTCTCCGAGGATCCCGCCCACCTCGGGGCGGTCGGGCTCGACGACAGCATCGGCACGGTCCTCAGCTACCAGCGCGATCTGGTGATCGACGGCTTCGACGTCGGAGTCCGCATGGTCCCATACCACTTCACGCGGCCCACGCTCGAGCACGTCACCTTGCGGTCTCAGCGGGTCACCGGGGTCCAGGTCGTCGACGGAACGGGGACCCTGCGCGCCGTCGCGAGCGACAACCGCGTCCCCGCCCTCACCCTCACCGGCCCCGGCAGTCACGTCGTCGTGGTCGACAGCGAGCTCGCCGGCGGCGACTCCGTCGCCGCGGCGATCGAGCTCGACGAAGGCCACCTGTTCGTGCGCGACGTGAACGTGACGGGCTACGGGCACGGCGTGAGGAGGCCGTCCATCGTCGCGCGCGCGGCGGGCCTGATCGCGCACTACGTCTCGGACGACGTGAGCCGCACGAGCCCCCAGCCTCGGTCACTCGCGCTCGAGGTCCTCGAGGTCCCGCGCGTGCCCCGCTCGGCCGATCCCGCGGACTGGGCGAGCCCCGACGCGCCGGGCGACGGGGTGGCCGACGCGTCGGCGGCCATCCAGGCCGCGTTCGACTCGGGCGCGGCGACCGTCTACTTCCCCGGCCACACCTACCGCGTCGACACCCCCATCCGGGTGCCCTGCACCGTCCGCAACGTGGAAGGCATGTTCACCACGCTGGTGGGCGCGTCCCGCGTCCGGTTCCGCGTGTCGGACGCGTGCCCGGAGCCCCTGCGCGTCGCGGACATCGACTTCGAGGGGAGCTCGATCGGCGTCGCGCACGAGGTCGACCGCACGGTGGTGATGGAGCACACGCTCACCCAGAGCGTGCTCTGGGACAACCGCTCCCCCGATCCCCCGACGCTCTTCATGAACGTCGTCACGGGCATCAAGCAGCTCGTCTCGTTTCACGACGCGCGGGTGTTCATGCGGGTCATGAACGGCGAGTCGAGCGCGGGCCAGCTTCGCTGCCGCGACGCGGACATCTGGATCCTCGGCTTCAAGAGCGAGAAGGCCGCGACCGTCTTCGAGGTGAACGAGAGGTGCCGACTCGAGGCGCTCGGGGGGATCATCAACCAGTACACGCCACAGCCGGACAGCGTCTGGCCGAGCCAAGTCGCGGTGGTGAACCGAGGAGCGATCTCGATCGTCGCCGCCACCAGCGGCCCGAACCGGTCGGTCGGCTTCGAGGTCATGATCCGCGACCTCCGCGAGGGCGGCGCGGGCGACGTCGCGTGGGACGAGCTCCCGCCCCGCGAGGGTCGCGTCCATCAGTCCGTCATCCCCCTGTTCGCGAGCTACTGACCGGGCGCGGACTGCTAGACCCGCGCCTCGACCTACGGCGGGTGCCGCGCGGGCCTCGAGCTGTGGTCGATGGAGGGCGTCGAGCACATCCCCGCCATCGGCGCGGACTTCATCCCGAGCGTGCTCGACTGGCTCCGCGCGCGCCCGCGCTGAACGTATGCTCGCGGCGTCGACGATGCCCTCCACGACCACGATCTCGCGCGTCGCCGCGCTCGTCGCGATCGGCGCGGTCGGCGCGCTGGTCTCGGCGCAGCCCGCTGCGATCGATCCCGAGCTCGGGATCCCGGTCGGCGGCGGGCCGATCGATCCGGGGCCCGTGCCGCCGGGGATCGACGCCATCGACGCGGCGACCTGCGGCGGGTGCCACGAGCGGCACTATCGCGAGTGGCGCGAGTCGACGCACCGCTCGGCGTTCACGAACCGGATCTTTCTCGCGGAGTTCCGGCCCCGCGAGCGCGCGTTCTGCGAGAACTGCCACGCGCCTCGCGAGGACGCGGCGACGGGCATCGACTGCGCCGTGTGTCACGTGCGCGAGGGCGCCGTCCTCAACCCGACGGTGAGCGGGCGCGCGCCGCACCCGAGCCGCGCCGCCCCCGAGCTCGCGGGTACGCTCGCGTGCGCGCGGTGTCATCAGTTCGCGTTCGAAGGCCGGCCGGACGAGTCGCTGCAGCGAACGGTCGACGAGTGGATGCGGTCGGAGCACCGGCAGACGCCTTGCCAGGGCTGTCACATGCCGACGCGCGGCGGCCACACGGTCCATGGCTTCCCCGGCGCGTTCGACCGCGCGCTCCTGCGCGACGCGATCGCCGCCACCGCGAGCGCGCGCGTCGACGGCGCGCGCACGGTCGTGCGCCTCGAGCTCCGCGCGGACGGGGCCGGGCACGCGGTGCCGACCGGCGACATGTTCCGTCACCTCGAGGTGCGCGCGTGGCCGATCGGTCACCCCGAGCGCGCGGTCACCGCCTCGCTCGCGCGGCGGTTTCGCGTGGACGCGGCGGGGTGGCACGAGCGGGCCGACGATCGCGTCCCGGCGACGGGGACCCGCGTGGTCGAGCTCGTGCTGCCGGAGCGCGCGACCCGCGTGGTCTACGCGGTCGATCTGTGGCGCACCCCGATGGAGCGGGCGCGCCAGCTCGGGTGGACGCGCCGCGAGGTGAGCCGCCCGATGGTTCGGGGCAGCGTCGCGGCGCGTTGAGCGTGGGCGGGTGAGCCCCAGCCGCGCGCGGGCGGGGGCGCCGATCTCGACGCGCTCCGCCGGCGTTGCCTCGCCTGGCCCCGGGACTAGCCCAGAGGCGCGCTGTAATGATCGGCGCGGTCCCGCGTCGGCGTGCTAGACCGCCCGCTGAAGAGCGAACCCCCCGACCCCCGAGGTCCCCGATGAGATGGCCCACGGTGTGCTCCCTGTTCCTGGTCGCGTGCGCGTCGACCACGCCGAGCTGGTCGCCCGAGTCACCCACGCGCGCGAGCGCGCCCGCGGCCCGCACCCCCCGCGTGGCGACCGCGCTGACGACCGATCCCGCGCCCCCGCCACCCCCTCCCGACGAGGCCGCCGAGGGGGCGATGGAGCACGACCACGGCGCGCCGGCCGGCGAGGACGAGGAGCGTCGACATGCGCACTGAGGTGGTGATCGCGAGCGCGTTGCTCCTCGCCGGCTGCCTGTCGACGTCCACCCGAGGCGCGGTGAACCGCGACCTCGAAGCGCGCCTCGGCCGCACCGTCACCTTCCGAGATCCCGACTCCGACGATCGGACGCAGGCGACGGCCCGGCGGCTGCTGCGCGAGCCGCTCACGGCCGAGGCCGCGGTCGAGATCACGCTCCTGCAGAGCCCCGCGCTGCAGGCGTCGCTCGAGGAGCTCGACGTCGCGCTCGCGGACGTGCTCCGGGCGAGCCTCGTCGCGAACCCCGAGGTCGAGCTGGAGGCGAGCGTCCCCCTCGAGGGGAACGACGGGCCCGATCTCATGGGCTCGTTCATGTTCGATGTCGCCGACGCAGTGCGCCTACCCCTGCGCCGCGCCGTCGCCGACGCGGAGCTGTCCGCGGCGCGCGCGGAGGCCGCGAAGGCGGTGCTGGACGCGGCGTTCTC
>Ga0070728_10005172_pt1 | contig 13071 bp, 8 predicted proteins | sample tdDd471_FD_66723 | JGI IMG/M metagenome (GOLD analysis project Ga0070728, IMG submission 66723) | Marine sediment microbial communities from the Atlantic coast under amendment with organic carbon and nitrate - tdDd47.1 | ecosystem: Environmental > Aquatic > Marine > Coastal > Sediment | place...
CTGGTACGGCAGGTACCAGGTCCCGTCGACCTCGAGCACCGCGTCGATCAGCTCGCGCGTCCACACCGCGACCCGCGTCTTCGCGTTCGTCTGCTACTACAAGCAGCGCACGCGCGAGAACGCGAAGACGCGGGTCGCGGTGTGGACGCGCGAGCTGATCGACGCGGTGCTCGAGGTCGACGGGACCTGGTACCTGCCGTACCAGCCGCACGCGACGATGGAGCAGCTCCGCGCCGGGTACCCGCGGCTCGACGAGCTGTTCGCGGTGAAGCGCGAGGTGGACCCGACGTTCCGGTTCCGCGGGGCGATCTGGGACAAGTACTACGCGCCGCTGCGCGACAGCTTCGTCGCGCCCGCGCCGAGCGAGGCGAAGACCGACTTCCACGTGGTCTTCGGCGACCTCGAGCTGCGCGACGGCTTCTACGCGTTCCTGCAGAACATCTTCCGCCTGTACCCCGAGGATCGATTCCACCAGCTCATCGCGGACGCGACCGCGGCGCACGACGACGAGGAGACGATCTTCCGCGCCGTCCAGGCGGGGCTCGAGGACATCAAGCCGTTCATGAGCGAGCTGACCCACGCGCTGCCGTCGCTCGGCGTGCAGAAGCGGGTGATGACCGACCAGACCCTCGAGCTGCTCGGCGACCGGGACCGGATCGACGGCTACGTCGAGATCGGGAGCACCGGCCGCTACATCGGGCACCTCGAGGACCACGTGAAGGTCGACGGCGGGATCTGGCTGATCCACGACGCCGCGCCGACGATGAGCCCCGTCGACGTGATCGAGCGCGGGCAGCTCGCGAAGATCGGGCAGTTCGTCCCGCTCGAGGACTACCGCCCGATCCCGAAGGACGCGATCGGCGACGCGTCGGTCGACCTGGTCACCGTGTACATCGGGCTGCACCACATCGAGCCCTCGGGGGTGGAGCCGTTCCTGCGATCGATCCACCGGGTGCTGCGGCCGGGCGGTCTGCTCGTGGTGCGCGACCACGACGTGACGAGCCCGCAGATGGACGCGATGGTCGCGCTCGCGCACACCGTGTTCAACATCGGGCTCGGCGAGAGCTGGGCGTTCAACCAGGCCGAGCGGCGGCACTTCGCTCCGGTCGAGACGTGGGTCGAGCGCATCGAGGCGGTCGGGTTCCGGGATCTGGGCCCGCGGCTGTACCAGGACCTCGATCCCACCAAGAACGCACTGTTCGCGCTCGAGAAGATCGACGGCGCCCGCGCGCGGGAGGAGGAGTGAGGGAGCGCCACGTCATCGCGTTCCTCGCGCTGCTGTCGAGCGTGGTGGCGCCGTCCATCGCGGGCTCCGAGGACGCGTCGGTCACGCCCCGCGAGCACCGGCGGCCGCAGAACCAGACCTACCTCGTCTTCCCCGAGTGGTGCCTGGTGCACAGCCCGAACGAGTTCGCGACGTTCACCGCGGACCACCCGCCGAGCCGCTACCCGTTCTTCGACAACCTCGGTCAGCTCTGGTCGAGCTACGGCGAGGTGATCGAGGCGACCGAGCGCTACGAGCCCAACCCCGGCTACCACGCGATGATCCTGGTCATCGCCACGAGCACGACCGCCGAGTACGCGCTGCGGGCGGGCTACGAGTCGCTGATCGGGCGGACCGTCGAGGTGACGCAGTCGGGCGACACGACCGCCGAGGAGCGCTTCGGCGCGCAGGTCGCGCGCGAGTACGTCGACTTCATCAACCAGCGTCCTTGGTACGAGTTCGACTACCCGAACGCGCTGTACCGGCTGTGGTTCGAGACGCCGCTGCTCGGCGGTGATCTGGTGCGCAAGTGGGAGCGGCGCTACGTGCTGACCACCGAGTACCTCTTCAAGGCGGGCTACGCCGACCTGCTGCGCGCCGGGACGCGGGCGACCTACGAGGTGCCGCTCGAGCACACCGCGGTCGTGGTCGAGGACCTACCCGAGCCGCTGCCGGACGGAGTGGAGCTCGAGGTGATCGAGACGCTCGACGACGGGGCCGTGGTCGGGCTGCTGCCGCGGTACCACGCGTTCGGCTTCCAGGCCGAGTCCCTCGCCCTCGCCGGCGCGCGCTTCCGCGAGGTGGCCGGGAACCGCGGCCCGATCCTGCTCAGCGCGCTCGGGCCCGCGGGGGCCGCCGAGCGATCGGTGGAGCATCGGAGGTTTCTGGTGCAGCCGATCGCGACGCGGCCGGGGGAGGAGCGGGTCGTGCTCGAGGTGATGGTCGCGGATCTGGCGCGGGCGTTTCTGGACCTTCGCGGGGCCGGGTACGAGCTCGAGCATGTTTACGATTATTGAGTGGGGCGCAGGCGCAGGCGCAAGCGCAGGGGCAAGGGAGTAGGCGTCGGCTGCGCCGGCGCCTACTCGGCGCCCTGCGCGATCCACGTCGCGATGAGGCGGATGTCCGCTGGATCGAGCGGCGGCAGACCGAGCGGCATGCCGACGTCTGCTTCGGGCGCGGCGCGCTCGACGGGGCCGAGGGCGTCCTGCTGCGGGGCGGAGACGTCCCGGACGGCCTCCTCGTGGCGGCGCAAGAGGCGTTGCAGCAGCGGAGCGATGCCCGAGTCGTCGGGCTCGAGGATCGAGCGCGTGGTTCCATCGGGGTAGCGCACGCCGGCGCGGACGCCCTCGAGGGTGGACAGGTCGAGGGAGCTCGGTTCGAAGCCGAGCGCGCTCGCGCTGCGTCCGTCGGTGTGCGCGTGGCAGTGGATGCAGGACTGCGCGAACACGCGGCGCACGTCGCGGAAGCGGACCTCGCGGGCCATCGGGCGCAGGTCGATCCGCGGGGCGGGGCGAGGCGACGGCGCGCCCGGGTCGGCGAACCACAGGTAGTCGCGCACGAGGACCGCGTCGGCGTGGCTCAGGTTCGTCTCGGGCATCTGGGTGTGCGGGCTGACCGAGCGCGGGTCCTCGATCCACGCGAGCGCGACGTCCGGATCGAGCCGGTCGCGCACGTAGCGCAGGTTGGGCGCCTCGTACGCCGCGCGGCCGAGGCCCATCAGCGCCTCGGGCGGCAGGTGGATCCCGAAGTCCGTGTTGCCCAGCTCGTGACACGTCGCGCAGCCGACGCGCTCGAAGACGGCGCGGCCCGCGGCGGCGTTCGACTCCCGGGGCGTCGGCGACGACCAGACGGTCGGCGCGTCGCGGCGGATCCACCGCGCGAGCAGCCGCGCGTCGGCCTCGGTCACCGGCAGCCGCGGCATCGTCTCCTCGAGGCGGGGCCGCGCGTCGTGAGGGTCCTGCAGGAACGACACGAGGTAGTCCTCGCGCAGGCGCGCCCCGGCCACGCGCAGGTCGGGCGCGTGGACGTAGTGCCGCACCGAGGGCGCCCGCCCGCGGCGGCGCGCGCGATCCACCAGCTCCTGGTGGCAGCCGGTGCAGCTCTGGCCGCGGCTCACGCGCGCGCCCGGGACCTCGTGGCAGCTCACGCAGCCGTAGCGTCGCAGCGCGTCCGGCGCGCTCTGCGCCGCGGCGGGCGCCGCGAAGCAGAGCAGCGCCAGCGCCAGGGCGCCCGCCGTCCTCACGAGCCCGCGACCTGCGCGTCGGCGCGGTCGAACGCGTCGGCGAGATCCGGGTTCGCGTCGCGGAGCGTGCGCGCGGCCTGCAGCGCCGCGGTGCGCTCGTCGGCGCGCCGGGCGGTGCGCGCGAGGATGAGGTTGGCCGTGTAGCACCCGGCGACCGCGTACTGGTCGTCGCACAGCTCCTCGTGCGCCGCCTGGGCCTCGTCGAGCGCCTGCCGGCGCTCGCCGCGCAGCAGCAGCGCGGTCGCGAGCGCCGTGCGGCTCGGGTCGGTCACGCCCGGCTCGACGCGCTCGGCGCGCTGGAAGTTGACGATCGCCCGGCCGGGCTCGCCGCGCTCGAGCTGCATCTCGGCGAGGAGCGCGAGCGCGCGGCCCCGCTCCCAGTCCTCGATCTCCCCGGTGCGCAGCGCGTCGACGAGCAGGTCGTAGGCGACGCCGGCGTCGCCGTACTCGTTCTCGTCCCAGACCTCGTCGAGCAGCGACACCTCGCCGCCGCCACAGAACTCGATGTCCTCGTCGAGGTACTCCTCCTCGTCGTAGTGCTCCTCCTCGCTGACCTCGTCGGGCGCGAATTCGTCCGGGTCGGCCGCGGCCTCGACCGCGGAGACCGCGTCGGGGTCGATCGCCGCGAGCGGCCCCTGCTGCGCGAGCGCGGACGCGGGGGCGGCGAGGGAGAGGAGGAGGGCGAGGAAGCGGGCGATGGTCTTCGGCATGCCCGGGGCTGGTTCAGGTCCCGTGCCAGGTGCGCTCGCGCCTCGGAAAACGGGGGCGACGCGGCGACCGACGTGGCTCGCCGAACGCGGCGCGTGTCGCGCGACACACGCCAGCGTCAGCCGGGATCGAGCGCCGCGGCGAGCGATCGCACGGCCCGGCGCAGGGCGCGCATCGCGGCCGGGACCGACGGCGCGCCCGCCGCGTCGGCCACCTCGCGCCACGTCCGATGGGCGAGCAGCCGGCCCTCGACGAGCGCCCGCGCCCCGTCGTCGAGCGATCCGAGGTCGCGGTCGTTGATCCACGCGCCGATCGCGACCGGCGCGGCCTCGAACGGGCGGGGGCCGAAGGCGTAGGCGCGCACTGCCTCCTCGATCACCGCCCGGGTCAGCGGAGCGGGCGGTGGCAGGTCGGCGCGCAGCGCGTCGGGCAGCTCGGGATCGAGGGGCAGCTCGCCGCCGAGCAGCGTCAGCTGCAGCGGCAGCTCGCGCGCGAGCGCGGCCTGGAGGTCGTCGACGAGGCGGCGCGCGGCGTCGCTGAACGGGTGGACCATCACCGCCGCGGGCTCGCCAGTGCGGGACCCTCGCGCGGCGCCGACGCGGATGAGGTGATAGCCGAGGCTGCGCCGGAAGCGCAGCAGCTCCGGGGTCGCGCCGAACAGCGTGCCGAACAGATCCACGTCGTAGTGGCGATGCACGTGCTCGACGAGCGCGGTCGCGACCCCCTCGCGCCGCTGGTCGGGGTGCGTCGCGATCCGCACGCTGCGCGCCATGCGCAGCCCGCCCGCGTCGGGGCGCCCGCAGTGCGAGACCAGCGTGTCGGGCAGCGCGTGCCCGCGGATGCGGTAGCGCCCGCGGTAGACGTCGTCGCAGGTCGCCGCGTCGAGCCCCCCCTCGAGCGCGACGAGGGTGACCGCCGCGTCGCCGACCGCGTGAAGGCGCAGGTTCGGCGCGTCGAGGACGCGGTGCAGGTCCGACGGCGTGGTGCGGTAGTGCGCGTGCACCAGCAGGCCGAACAGCGCGCGCAGGCGCGCCTCGTCGTCGACGAGCGCGTCCCGATCGACCGCCTCGGGCAGTTGCGTCACCGCGGCGCTCGGCTCGGCGTCGTCGCGGTCGAACACCGGCGGCGCGCTCGGCGCCACGTCGTCGGGGACCGGCCGCGCGTCGAGGAGCAGCGCGCCGAACACGAAGCGCTCGAGCGGGTCGCCGGGGCCCCAGCGGATCGGCGCGCTCAGCGTGTGCCGCGTCAGCGGTCGGTCGAGGTGCTCGAGCCACTCGAGGAAGCGCAGCACGAACCCGCGGCCGGTCCCCTCGTAGCCGTGTACGGTGGTCGCGAACGCGAGGCGCGCGGCGGGGTGCGCGCGCACGAGGTGTTGCAGGGCAGGGACGGGCAAGCGGGCGGCTTCGTCGACGACGAGCACGTCCACGTCGACGTCGAGCGCGTCCGCCAGCGGGACGAACGCGGTGTCGGGGGGCGCGAACCGCAGGACCTCGGCCGCGGCGCGCCGCGAGTCGGCGGTGACCGCGAGCCGCAGGCCGCGCGTCCGCGCGAGCGCGAGGCCGAGCGCGCTCGACTTGCCGCGGCCGCGGTCGGCGATGACCACGTCGACGGTGGCCTCCTCGCCCGAGAAGCGCGCGCCGATCCGCTCGACGAGCGCGGCCTGCGCGTCGGTGCCGCGCGCGCCGGGGCTGAACGCGTCCAGCGGCGCGGCGGTGACCTCCGCCCTCGCGAGGAGCCGCTCGAACCGACGCCACAGCCGCGGCGTGACGTCTGCGGCGGTGTACGGCTTCACGATCAGGCGCGGCTCGTCGGGGACGACGCCCTCGGGCGGCATGCGGAGCACCAGACCCCCGCCGCCCCAGATCAGGCCGTGCGCCCGCCCGAGCGCGTCCGGGTCGAGGCCGCCGTGCAGGTCGAGGACGACCGCCTGAAACGACGACCCGAGCTGCGCGCCGACGTCGGTGTCGCCGTCGACCCACAGCACCTCGTCGAGGGCGCCCACGAGCCGCCGCGCCTCGGCCTCGGTCTGCTCGGGGGCGCCGCGGCACACGAGCAGCCGCCGCGGCTGCGTGGTCGGGTCGACGTCCGACATCGCCGCACGATGCCACGAACGCTCCCCCTCAGCCGGAGCAGCCGAGCTCGAGCAGCTCGATCCGCGTCTCGGAGTGGTCGAGCACCCGCACGTAGGCGACGTAGATGCTCGAGCCGTGGGCGTGCACGTCCACGGCGCGGATCCCCTCGCCGATTCCGTCGTCGGGCTCGAACACCCAGCGCTCGAGCCGCTCGCCGGTGTCGCTCAGCAACAGGACCTCGAGCGACCCCCCGCCGGGGAGGCCCCGCCCCACGTCGCTGCCCACCACGAGGAGCTCGCCGGGGCCCCGCCGCGACAGCTGGATCGGCCCGTTGGTGGCGATCGGCGTCGAGCCCAGCCGCGTCAGGGCGCGTTCGCGCCGATCGTACCGGAACAGGTCCAGCGCGCGGTCCGCCGTCCGGTCGAACGGGTGCGTGGTGACGAAGCGGTCCGCGCCGAGCAGGAACCCGTCGCCGTCCGAGTGGATCGGCATCCGGCCGACGTCGTAGCGGCCCTCGTCCGGCCGCCCGAGCGCCGCGGGGACGGAGTAGCTGGTGGGCGTCCCGTCCGCCGCGATCTCGACCACGCGCAGATCGCGCCCTTCGTTGAACGCGAGCAGCGCGACCTCCCCGTCGAACGCCACCGCCGGCGCGGCGCCGAACCACGGCCACGAGACCTCCGCGAGACCTCGCGAGCTGCCATCCCGGTCGGCGCTCTCGATGGACAGCTGCTCGCCGGTGAGGTTGCGCAGGAACAGGTGCCGCTCGCCCGTCCAGAGCACCGAGGGCGGGCGGAGGCAGCGCACGTCGGCGTCGCCGCGCTCCACCGCGCCGCCGACGGGGCGACCGCGCGCGTCCAGGAAGCGCGAGCCGGGGTAGTCGATCGAGTCGTCGTGCCGCTCGCAGTAGCTCGCGATGGTCTGCCCCGAGTGGCTCGGGGCGAGCGCGACGCGGGTGGTGACCGCGTCGAACAGCGGCCGGGACGGCTCGAGCGGCTCGCCGCGGTCGGACAGCCGGCGCGCGTAGGTGTTGGGGACGTCGATCACGCCCACGAAGAACAGGTGCCACACCGCGTGCAGCTCGCGGCCGAACGTGGCGAGCTGGACGTCGAGCACCTCGTAGCAAGACGTGCAGTCGTCCAGCGTGCGCTCGTCGCGGATGTCGCGGATCACGATCGGATCGCCGATCGGCCCGAAGCCCAGGCCCTCGTCGACCCGACCGTCGCAGTCGTCGTCGCGCCGATTGCACGTCTCGGGCTCCACGACGACGGGCGGGCACTCCCGGAGCGATCCGTCGACGCACGCCGCGACCTCGCGCGGGCAGCGCGCGTCCCCGCAGACCCGCGGCGGGATCCCCTCGTCGACGCGGCCGTCGCCGTCCTCGTCGAGGCCGTCGCACGTCTCGGGCACGGGCGCGCCGCCGTCGGAGGGCTCGGGCGCGTCGAGCGCGGTCCGGGCTCCGCAGCCGGCGACGACGAGCATCGCCACGAGGGCCACCAATCGCACGCGTTCCTTCACGACCGGGCCCCGTCGCAAACGGGGTGCCCAGCCCGTCGGCGGGGATCCGAGGCCTCGCTGCGCCAAGCGTCGTGCCACATCGTCGGTCGTGCGTTGCTCGACCCGCCCACATCGTGCCCGCGTGTCACGTCGGCCAGCGCCAGCGCGCGGGCTCGTACGGAGCCCCGATTCGCTCGCAGACGGCGCGCCAGCGGTCCCGCTTCGCGTCCCGATGCACGGGGTGGAAGCCGAGCGCGAAGTAGATCCGCAGCGCGGCGAGCCGGTGGTCCTGCGTGCTCCCGAACAGCGCCGTCTCGCCGGTCTCGAGCAGGCGCCGCGTCAGGCGCGCGCAGACCGCGAGCCCGAGCCCTCGTCCGCGGTGCGCGGGGCTCACCGCGACCCACCCCAGCTCGACCCACCCGCCGGCGCGTCGCTCCGCCGCCGCCGCCGCGACCGGCTCGTCGCTGCCGAACGCGAGCACCATGGCGGTGTCGACCAGCCGCTCCGACAGCCCCGTCCACGCCGCGTCGGTCACGTCGAACCCGATCCCCGCCTGCACCGATTCGAACGCCGCGCGGTCGGCCCCGACCCGGAGCGAGTACCCGGCGACCGGGGAGGCGTCGGGCGCGTCCGCGCCGGGCGGCCACGCCATGGCGAGCGTCTCTTCGCGCTCGGTGGGGAACATCGGTTGGGCTTAGCGCACCTCAGTGGGTCCCGCCGCTACAGGCGCCGAGTTGGAAGCGCGCGATGTCCGTCCAGAGCGACTCGAAGTCGGCGTCGCCGAACTCGGTCGCCGCCGGGAGCCAGTCGGTCCCGAAGCCGCCCCCGAAGTGGCCGACCACGTCGAGGTGATCGGCCGACACGGCGCCGACCACCTCGCCCCACGCCTGCGTCAGCGTCGGCACGATGCCGTCGTTGTCGCGGTCCGAGACCTCTCCGAGCGCCTCGCGCAGCGCGGCGCGCTGCGCGTCGTCGGCGGTGGCGCGCGAGCGCCCGCGGGAGACGACGGTGTGTAGCAGCGCGAACACCACGTGGAGCGTCTGCGCGTAGATGTCCTGCCGATGGGCGAGCGTCGTGCGCAGGGCTGGCCTGGGAGCCCGCGCGACCACGCACCCGTAGCGGGTCTCGGGCGGATCGCCGGTCGCGGCGTCGAGCAGGTCGGTGCCCTCGGGGGTGAGCTGGAACACCAGCGAGGTGTCGTCGTGGATCTGTTCCAGCAGGCGCACGAGCTCCGCGCGTCGCTCCTCGTCGAAGCCGCCCAACAGATCGCGATACAGCTCGTCGAGGACCGTGTCGTCGAGGCCGGCCAGATCGTCGGCGCGGCGCACGAGGTTCCCGAGCTTCACGAGCAGATCCACCGGCAAGGGCATGCGCCTGACGACGAGCACGCCGAGCGCGGTGACGAGGCGCAGCAGCGGCTGGCCCGCGACGCCGCCGAAGAAGCTCGCCAGCGGGCTCCCGCCGTGCGGGGTGCACACGGTGACCACCGACGCGACGCGCTCCTGCACCGCGGCCGGATCCGCGTCGGTCGGGAGGCTCGCCGAGGCGGCGATGGCGAGGCGAGCGTCGAGCCCGCCGGTCGAGTGCCCGACGAGGTGTAGCGGTCCGTCGTCGAGCGCGGCGGCGTGGTCGAGCACCCGGCTCGCGCGAGCGCGGAGTGACGCGGTCGGCAGCGTGTCGACCTCGGACACCACGACCTCATGGCCCTGCTCCTCGAACGCTCGCTCGACGTGCTCGGTGACGCCGACGAAGTAGCGCATGTCGCCGAGCGCCTCGAAGCCGAAGAAGCCGGGGATCAACAGCACGTGGTGTCGCATGTCGCAGCGATGCGCACGAGCTGTGCCCCGTCGCGCGGTGGTGCAACGCGCGACGGGGGGGTGGGTCGGTCTGCCACATCGGTTGGTCGGGCGAGGCGTATCGCCGCGCTCGGGCGGGGCGCTCGGTCCGCGCGGCGCGTGGCCCGCGCCTTGAAGGACGCCGAGCGTGTCACCGCGCGCTCGCCTCGCCCTGCTCGTCTCGATTCTCCTCGGGGCCTGCTCGGTCTTCACCGGAGAGGTCCCGCTGGACCAGAGCGCCGAGCTGATCGCTCAGGGCGGCGAGGAGCCGCTGCGCGACGATCCGCGCCCCATTCGCGGGCAAGCGCGCGTGCTCCTCGTCGCGCTCGACGGAGTGGGCCGCACCAATCTGCGCGCCGCGATCGCCGCCGACCGCCTGCCCGCCGTGCGCCGCTGGCTCGGCGACCCGGTCGACGAGACGCTGTCCACCCACGGCTACGATCCCGAGGGGGTGCTGTCGATCCTGCCGAGCACCACCATGGCCGCCTGGTCGAGCGTGTTCACGGGCGAGCCGCCCGCGCGGACCGGCGTGCCAGGCAACGAGTGGTTCGAGCGCGAGTCCGAGCAGCTCCGCGCGCCGGCGCCGGTGAGCGTGACCGGCATGGATCACACCTTGCGCATGTACACCGAGAGCTGGCTGGGCGCGCGCATCGAGACGGCGACGCTCTACGAGCAGCTCGACGTGCGATCGCACGTGAGCATGATGCCGGTGCACCGTGGTGCGGATCTGCTCACGACCGCCAGCGGCAGCGACATCGCGCAGGTCCTGAGCGTGCTGGCGGAGGGCGTGTTCGGCCGGCGCGGGTTGGAGCGCGAGGCCTTCTCGGAGCTCGACGAGGACTCCGTGGACGAGGCGCTCGACGGCATCGAGGCGCACGGCGTCCCGGACCTTCAGGTCGTCTACTTCCCGGGCGTGGACCTCGTCACCCACTCGAGCGATCCCCCGATCGACGCGCAGCAGCGCCACCTCGAGGAGATCATCGGCCCGGGCCTCGAGCGCATCCTGCGCGAGTACGAGCGGCGAGGCCTCGCCGAGCAGACCTACCTGCTGGTGATCGCCGATCACGGCCACACGCCCGTGACCGAGGCCGGGGCGATCTCGACCGACGGGGACGCCGATCCGCCCGCGATCCTCGAGGCGGTCGGGTTCCGCATGCGGCCCTTCACCCTCGAGACCTCCGAGGTCGCCTACAGCGCCGTCGTCGCGTATCAGGGCGGGCTCGCCTACGTCTACCTCGCGGACCGATCGACGTGCCCCACCGAGAACGACGACTGCGACTGGGCGCCGCCGCCCCGGCGCGACGAGGACGTGCTCGTGGCGGCGCGCGCGTTCGCGCAGGGTCCGCTGGCCGACCGCCTGTCGATGGTCGTCGTGCCCGACCGCGAGCGCGACGCGCTGTGGGTGGTCGACGAGGACGGCGCGCTCGAGCCGCTGCGCGCGCACCTGCGACGCCACCCGCGGCCGACCTGGCTCGACCCGGTGCGGCGGCTGCGCGAGCTCGCGCTCGGGCCGTACGGCGATCGCGCCGGCGACGTCATCCTGATCTCGCGCCTCGACGCCGCGCTGCCCGCGGAGGAGCGAACGTACTTCTCCGCGCCGTCGCATTCCTGGCACGGGGGACCGACGCAGATGGACTCCGAGGTGCCGCTGCTCGTGGCGACGCCGGGCGCGTCGGGGCGCGACCTCCGCGCCCGCGTCGAGCGCCACCTGCGCCCGCGGCGATCGCAGCTCCGCGTCGCCCCGCTCGTGCTCGACCTGCTCGGTCGCGACTAGAGCGCTGACCAGAAATCGGTCGCGGCGCCTCGCCGGCGGAGCACGGCCCATCCGCGGCGCGTCGCTCCTCGACGATGCGTTGGCATCGCCTCGTCACGCCGCACCACGGCTGGACCGCACTGCGCTCGGCGATCCGCTCGCTCCGATTCCTGGTCAGCGCTCTAGACCTCCTCGGCGATCCGCGTCGCGACTTCCGCCTCGGAGGTCTAGGCGGGCGCTCACCCGTCGAGCGCGGCGATCAGCGGCTCCATCGTGGCCAACATCGCCGAAGGCGCCGGCGAGTTCAGCCCCGCCGAGAAGGCGCGCTTCTACCGAATGGCCCGCCGCTCGGCGATCGAGGTCGTGGCGTGGCTCGAGATCATCGTTCGGCGCAACGAAGCGCCCGAAGAAGCTCTCCGTGAGGCGCTTGGCGATCTCGAACGAGTCGTGTCGATGCTCGTCAAACTCATTCGCGCTCGGACACGCTGACCTTTCGGGCACGGGCACGGGCATGCGCGCTTCGCGCGCGGCACGGGAGCAGGCTGCTTTAAAGCAGCCTGCTAGCCCATGAACGGGTAGCGGTAGTCCGTCGGCGGCTCGAAGGTCTCCTTGATCGAGCGCGGCGAGACCCAGCGGAGCAGGTTCAGGTGCATGCCGGCCTTGTCGTTGGTGCCGCTCTGCCGCGCCCCGCCGAAGGGCTGCTGCGCGACGACCGCGCCGGTCGGCTTGTCGTTGACGTAGAAGTTCCCCGCCGCGTCGCGCAGCGCGGTCGACGCCTCGCGGACGGCGGCGCGGTCGCGCGCGAACACCGCGCCGGTCAGGCCGTAGGGCGACGTCGAGTCGACGAGATCGAGCACGTCGGCCCACGACTGGTCGTACGGGTACACGGTGACCACCGGGCCGAAGATCTCCTCCTGCATGAGGCGGTGCTTCGGGTCGTCGACCTCGACGAGCGTCGGGTGCACGAAGTAGCCCTCGGAGTCGTCGTGCTCGCCGCCGGCGACGACCTTCGCGGTCTGCTTGCCGAAGTCGACGTAGCCGCTGATCTTGTCGAACGCGCGCTGGTCGATCACCGCCGCGCCGAAGTTGCCGTAGTCGCGGACGTCGCCGAACCGGATGCTCTCGATGTCGGCGGCGACGCCGTCGCGGACCTCGTTCCACATCGCCTTCGGGACGTAGACCCGGCTCGCGGCCGAGCACTTCTGGCCCTGGTACTCGTAGCCGCCGCGCGTGATCGCCGTGATGAGCGAGGCGGCGTCCGCGCTCTCGTGCGCGACGATGAAGTCCTTGCCGCCGGTCTCGCCGACGATGCGGGGGTAGGTCCGGTAGCGGTCGAGGCGCTCGGCCACCCCGCGCCACAGCGCCTTGAACGTCCCCGTGCTGCCGGTGAAGTGCACGCCCGCGAGGTGCTCGCTGTCGAGCGCGGCGTCGCCCTGCTCGGGGCCGGCGCCGGGGATCAGGTTGATCACGCCGGGCGGCAGGCCGCACTCGCGCAGCAGCTGCAGCATCTCCCAGCAGCCGCGGAGCGAGGTGTGCGCCGGCTTCCACAGCGTGACGTTGCCCATCAGCGCCGGCGCGGTCGGCAGGTTCGCCGCGATCGACAGGAAGTTGAACGGCGTCACCGCGAGCACGAAGCCCTCGAGCGGGCGGTGGTCGACCCGGTTCCACACCCCGCGCGGGTTCTTCCACGGCTGCTCGGCGTA
>Ga0070728_10005175_pt1 | contig 13071 bp, 11 predicted proteins | sample tdDd471_FD_66723 | JGI IMG/M metagenome (GOLD analysis project Ga0070728, IMG submission 66723) | Marine sediment microbial communities from the Atlantic coast under amendment with organic carbon and nitrate - tdDd47.1 | ecosystem: Environmental > Aquatic > Marine > Coastal > Sediment | place...
GTGTGAGTCAGGTTCAACAGGGGCTGTCGGCCGAACCGCGCCACGAACTCCGCGGGCAGCGGGCTCTCGAAGAAGCGTCGGGCGACCGTCGCCACCATCGAGCGCGTTGCCGGATCGGCGAGGTGGTAGATGAGCGACGTCCTGTCGTCGGCGGCGTCGGCTATGAGGGCGTCCGCAACGTGCCTGAGGTCGTCGAGCCGTTCGCCCCGGAAGACGCTGGTGAGCGGTCTGAAGTACATCATCCGCGGGCGGACCTCCAAATCGGCAAGCGTCGTCGCAGCCTCGTATCGGCGATGCGGCAACGGTCGTCAATCCGGACGACCGGGTCGCGAGGTTATTCCCCGCGCGGGAAGCGCTGGTTCTCCTCAAGGACGTTCAGGTCCATGTGGTTACGCATATAGCGCTCGGAAGCCCGTTGCAGCGGCTGGTAGTCCCAGGGGTAGTACGAGCCGTTGCGCAGCGCCTCGTAGACCACCCAGCGCCGGGCCTGGCTCTGCCGGACCTCGGCGTCGAACCGGGCGGTGTCCCAGCGTCCGCGAACCCGTTCGGCGAACGCCGCGGCGGTTTCCGCATGGGCGGGATCGGCGGCCAGGTCGATGAGCTCGCGCGGGTCGGCGTCGAGGTCGAACAGCTGCGGCGGATCCAGGTCGCAGTGGTTGTACTTCCAGCGGCCCTCGCGGATCGACACCATCGGCGCGTAGGAGCCCTCGGCAGCGTACTCCATCAGCACCGGCCCGCCGCGCTCGCCGCCGCCGGCCACCGGCGCCAGGTCGTGGCCGTCGGTCCAGGGCAGCACCTCGCCGAGGTCGATGCCGGCGAGCCCGGCCAGGGTCGGCACCACGTCGAGGGTCGAGACCGGGGCGTCGATCCGGCCCGCGGGCAGGCCGGGCGCGGCGATCATCAGCGGCACCCGGGACGAGCCGTCGAAGAAGCTCATCTTGAACCACAGGCCGCGCTCGCCGAGCATGTCGCCGTGGTCGGACAGGAACACCACGACCGTGTTCTCGCGCATCCGGCAGCGCTCCAGCACGTCGAGCAGGCTGCCGATCTTGTCGTCCAGGTACGAGATGTTGGCGTAGTAGGCGCGGCGCGACCGGCGCACGTCCTCGGAGGTGATGTCGAACGCCTTGTAGTCGCTGGCCAGGTACAGGCGCTGCGAGTGCGGGTCCTGGTCCTCGTAGGCGATCGTCGGGACCGTCGGCTCCAGCTCCTCGCAGTCGGCGTACAGGTCCCAGAACCGCCGGCGCGCGACGTAGGGATCGTGCGGGTGGGTGAAGCTGACGGTCAGGCACCACGGCCGCGGGTCGTTGCCGCGCGCCAGGTCGTACAGCTTGCGCTCGGCGTGGTAGGCGACCTCGTCGTCGTACTCCATCTGGTTGCTGATCTCGGCGGTGCCGGCGCCGGTGACCGAGCCGAGGTTGTGGTACCACCAGTCGATCCGCTCGCCCGGCTTGCGGTAGTCCGGCGTCCAGCCGAAATCGGCCGGGTAGATGTCGGTGGTCAGCCGCTCCTCGAGGCCGTGCAGCTGGTCCGGGCCGACGAAATGCATCTTGCCGGACAGGCAGGTCTGGTAGCCGGCTCGCCGCAGGTGGTGGGCATAGGTCGGGATGTCGGACGCGAACTCGGCGGCGTTGTCGTAGACCCGGGTGCGCGACGGCAGCTGCCCGCTCATGAACGACGCTCGACCCGGCGCGCACAGCGGGCTCGCCGTGTAGGCGTTGGCGAACCGGGTCGACCGTTCCGCCAGCGCCCGCAGGTGCGGGGCCTGCAGGAACGCCGCCGGCCCGTCCGGGAACAGCGTGCCGTTCAGCTGGTCGACCATCAGGATCAGGATGTTGGGGCGGGATGTCATCGTTCCATTCCATGGTCTGCTGGGAGCGGAGCCCGAACGACTCATCGGAACTCCACTGTCCGGGACGTTCGGGCGGCCCGCTTGAGCCACGCCGGGCATGAAGCCGAGCGAACCGAAGACCGCCACGGCGGCGACGCCACATCCCCGCTGCCGAGGATGTGGCGCTCGCGCCGAACGGAGACCCGCCGGGCAGGCTCAGGTGAACCACCAGCGCTCCATCCAGCGCTCGCCGTCGAGGTCCCAATTCGACGCGAAGTCGTTGTGGCCGATCCGGTCCGAGGTGGCGAACACCCACGACGCGAACATCGGGATGATGGCGCCGCCGTCCTGGTTCAGGATCGCCTGCATCTCGTAGTACATGGCCCGGCGCTTGTCCTCGTCGAGCTCGGAGCGCGCCTTCACCAGCAGCTCGTCGAACCGCTTGTTCGACCAGAAGGTGTCGTTCCAGGCCGCCCCGGTCTGGTAGGCGGTGGTGAACATCTGGTCCTCGACCGGCCGGCCGCTCCAGTACACCGCCGTGAACGGCTTCTTCATCCACACGTCGGACCAGTAGCCGTCGTTCGGCTCGCGCACCACGTCGATGTCGATGCCGGCCTTCTTGGCCGAGTTCTGGAACAGCACGGCAGCGTCGACGGCGCCGCCGAACGCCGCGTCGGCCGCCGACAGCGAGACGCCGAGGCCGTCGAGCCCGGCTTTCTTCAGGTAATGCCGGGCCTTGTCCGGGTCGTAGCTGGTCTGGGCCAGGTCGTCGTTGTGGTAGCGCTGGCCCGGGCCGATCGGGTGGTCGTTGCCGACCGTGCCGTAGCCGAACAGGATCTTCTTCACCAGCTCCTCGCGGTCGACCGCGTGCTTCAGCGCGAGCCGCACGTTGACGTCGTCGAACGGCTGCTTGTTGCACGACATGGCGAAGGTGAAGTGCTGGTTGCCGGCGACCTGGTTGATGTTCACGCCGGGCTTGCGCTTCAGCAGGTGGACGGTCTTGAGGTCGAGCCGGTCGATGGCGTCGACGTCGCCCGACACCAGCGCCGTGGTGCGGGCGTTCAGGTCGACCAGGCACAGCATCTGGATGGCGTCGAAATGCCCGCGATCGTCGGCCCAGTGGCCGTCGTAGCGCGACAGGCTGGCGCTGACGCCGGGGTCGAACCCGTCGAGCCGGTAGCTGCCGCAGCCGTCGCCGGCGCGCCAGTCGAGCTTGCCGTCCTTGGCCGGGCCGATCGCCAGGTGATAGTCGGACAGCACGAACGGGAAGTCGGCGTTGCCGGCCTCCAGGTCGACGACCACGACGCCCGGGCCGTCGGCGCGGACGTCCTTCACCGCCTTGACCAGCGGGGCGGCGGCCGAGGTGGACTGCTTGCCGCGGTGATGGTTGATCGCCGCCACCACGTCGTCGGCGGTGAGGGTCTTGCCGCTGTGGAAGGTGACGCCCTTGCGCAGCCTGAAGGTCCAGCTGGCGGCGTCGGCCGAGGCTTCCCAGCTTTCCGCCAGCGATGGCTGCAGCGACCCGTCGCTGCCGACCTCGGTCAGGAAGCCGTGCACGCCGTACATCAATGCCGTCGTGAAGCCGTTGTCGGCGGTGCCGGGGTCGAGGGTGTCGGTGGTCTGGCCGTGCGCCTTGCCCATGCGCATGGTGCCGCCCTTCTTGGCGGCGCGGGCGGCCGGCGCCCCGAAGCCCAGAGTGCTGCCCAGCGCTCCGACGGCGGCGGTGCCCTGCAGGAAGCGGCGGCGATGGATCGGGCGATCGGCGGTGAGCCGTTCGATGTCCTTGTAGGTCATCCTCTCTCTCCTGTTCGGGTGTTTCATCGGTCGGTGTTGGACGGCGCGGGGCCGGCGGGTCGTCGAGCGGACGGGTCGGCCCCACGTCGCGCGGCGGGGCAGGGGCGATGCAGCGGCGGCGATGCCGGCGCGCCCGCCATTGCAGGCAGGGCATTCGTTCCGTGCATCGGCCTTCCGCCCGGACCGCCTCGCGCCACGGTCTTGCATGTGTTAACTGTACAGTTGTTCCGCTGCCGGCCTGCAGAGGGCTCAATTCAATCGCAGGCATTCATATGGCGAATGACAGGGTCGATCTTTCCCAGCTCGCCGCATTCGAGTTGGCGGCGCAACGGGGCAGCTTCACGCAGGCCGCTCGCGAGCTCGGCCTGTCGCAGCCGGCCTTCAGCCACCGGATGCGCGCGCTGGAGGACGGTGTCGGCCGCCGGCTGTTCGCGCGTCAGCACCGCGGCGTGACGCTCACCGGCGACGGCGAGATGCTCTACGAGGCCGTCAGCACGTCGCTGCGCCGCATCCGCCGGGTCCTGGACCGGTTCCGGCAGGACGAGGTCAACCAGCGGATTCGCATTTCCCTCGACTTTGCCTTCGGCGCGCTCTGGCTCATGCCGCGGCTGGCGGCGAGCGACCTGGCGCCGGACAACATCGACCTGCAGATCAGCTCCGGTCACCTGTCGCCGTCTCGGCACATGCAGAACAGCGACATCGCCTTCGTGCTGGCCGAGCCGGAGGCGGTGCCGGCGCACGCCATCAAGCTGTTCCGCGAGGAGGTCGTCCCGATCTGCTCGCCGGCCTTCCTGGAACAGCATCCCGAGGCCGTCACCCCCGGGGCGGTGCTCGGCCTGCCGCTGCTCCACAATGTCACGCCGGTGTCCGATGCCTGGATGACCTGGCACGATTGGGCGACGGCGAGCGGCCTGGACTGGGCGCCGACCGGCTCGCAGTCGGAGTTCACGACCTACCAGTTCGTGCTGCAGGCAGTGCTGGCGGGGCGCGGCCTGGCACTCGGGTGGCACGGGCTGATCGACGACCTGCTGCGCAGCGGCCAGGTCGTGGTGCCGGTCTCGGCACGGGTGCGCTCGCGGCGCTGGTACCTCGCGGTGCTCTGCAGCGACGCACCGGCGGCCCGCGAGTTCCTCGAAGAGATCGCCCGAGCGGCCGTGCCGTCGTGAATCGAGGCCATGGCGACCGAATGGCGGATACCACGTTCGGGGGATATGGCCGCGCCCTCGTCGCGCTATTGTTGCTCCGGACGCGGTGTGGCCGCTCAAACAGGGAGGAACGGCGATGAACGTCCGAACCATCAAGACCCTGCAGCAGGTTCTGACAGCCGACGGCCGGTACGCCGGGCCGATGAACGGCGTGCGCGACGCGGCGACCGAAGCGGCGGTCGCGGCGGTGATCGGCGCGCGGAAGGCCGAGCTGACCGAAGACCCGGGCTCATGGTCGCCGAAGCGGCGGGCGATCGCCTGCCTGCAGCTTGCCTGCAAGGATCGCGGCATTCCGGCCGGACCGGCGGACGGGCTGTGGGGACCGCAGACCGACGCCGGCGTCGAAGGGCTGATCGTCTTCCTCGATACCGGCGCCCCGCCGGTCGCGTGGCGCGACCGGGTGCCCTCCAGCGCCAACCCGAACGGCTGGCCGATGGACACCGAGGCCGATCTCCGGGCGTTCTACGGCCCGCCGACCGACGCCGGGCTCGTCGCGGTTCCCTGTCCATGGCGGCTGGCGATCGCCTGGGACCTGAGCAAGTCCACCGGATCGATCCGCGTCCACCCGAAGGTCGCAGACAGCCTGCGCCGGGTGCTCGACCGCGTGTACGCTCACTACGGCGAGCAGCGGATCCGGGAACTGCGGCTGCACCTGTACGGCGGCAGCTACAACAACCGGCCGATGCGCGGCGGCACCCGGCTGTCGACCCATGCCTGGGGCATTGCGATCGACTGGGATCCGGAGCGCAACAGGCTGAACTGGAACCACGAACGGGCCGGCTTCGCCAGGCCGGAATACGATGCGTGGTGGCAGGCCTGGGAAGACGAAGGCTGGGTCGGCCTGGGGCGGCACAAGAACTTCGACTGGATGCACGTCCAGGCAGCCCGCGTGTGACCCGCTTCTGCGGCTGCCCTTGACAGCACCGGCCACCCGGTGTTCCCTCGACGTACCGCGCCGATTTGAGCCTCCAGCTTGCGGGCGCGTTACAAATGCAGCTAAAGCGGCGGTCGGGTCGGAACCCGCCGCGAGCTCGTGGCGGGTTTTTCATTGCCCGCACGGCTTGCGGGCTCCGATCCGTCCGCGCGGTAGCCGCGTTTGGTCCCCCAGACCGCTAAAACGGAGCGACCGATCATGACCCAGTCGAAGAACCCCGAGACCCTGGCGCTGCACGCCGGCTACCGGGCCGATCCCGCCACCGGCGCCGTCGCGGTGCCGATCTACCAGACCACCTCGTACCAGTTCCGCGACACCGAGCACGCCGCGAACCTGTTCGCGCTGAAGGAGCTCGGCAACATCTACACCCGCATCATGAACCCGACCTGCGACGTGCTGGAGCAGCGCATCGCGGCGATCGAGGGCGGCGTCGCGGCGCTCGCGGTGGCGTCCGGCCAAGCCGCCAGCGCCTTCGCGATCCAGAACCTCGCCAAGGCCGGCGACAACGTCGTCAGCTCGACCGACCTGTACGGCGGGACCTGGAACCTGTTCGCCAATACCCTCAAGGACCAGGGCATCGAGGTCCGGTTCGTCGACCCGGCGGACCCCGAGAACTTCGCCCGCGCCACCGACAAGCGCACCCGTGCCTACTATGCCGAGACCCTGCCGAACCCGAAGCTGCAGGTGTTCCCGATCAAGGAGGTGGCGGACCTCGGCCGCGGCTTCGGCATCCCGCTGATCATGGACAACACCGCCGCTCCCCTGCTGTGCCGGCCGTTCGACCATGGGGCCGCGGTGATCGTTTACTCGACCACCAAGTACATCGGCGGCCACGGCACCTCGATCGGCGGGCTGATCGTCGACGGCGGCAACTTCCCGTGGGAGGACTTCAAGGAGCGGCAGCCGGCCCTGAACACGCCGGACCCGAGCTACCACGGGGCGGTGTGGACCGAGGCGGTCAAGCCGCTCGGCCCGGTCGCCTACATCATCAAGGCGCGCACCACCCTGCTGCGCGATCTCGGCGCGGCGCAGAGCCCGTTCAACGCCTTCCAGACCATCCAGGGGCTGGAGACGCTGGCGCTGCGGATCAAGGCACATTCCGAGAACGCCGCCAAGGTCGCCGACTTCCTGCAGGGTCATCCGTCGGTCGAGCGCGTGATCTATCCGGGCCTGCAGGACGGCGAGGCGCGGCGCCGTGCCGACACCTACCTGAAGGGCGGCTACGGCGGGCTGGTCGGCTTCGAGATCAAGGGCGGCAAGGACGCCGGCCGCGGCTTCATCGACCGGTTGAAGCTGTTCTACCACGTCGCCAACATCGGCGACGCGCGGTCGCTGGCCATCCACCCGGCCTCGACCACCCACAGCCAGCTGTCGCCGGAGGACCAGCTCGCGACCGGGGTGTCGGACGGCTACGTCCGGCTGTCGGTCGGGATCGAGAACATCGACGACATCCTGGCCGATCTCGGCCAGGCGCTGGACGCCGGTGCCGGCTCGGCCAGGGCGGCGGCGGAGTAGGGTTGTCGAACGAGAGACGTCGACCGGCGGGGCACGTGCCGCAGCCGCCGGTCGACGACTGTCAGGCGGCCGCCGGTGGCGCGTCCGCTGTGTCCCACCGGTTCTCGCCGCTCAGGAAGTAGCGGCCGCCGAGCTGGTGGCGCAGCCGCAGCGGGTGTCGCTCGCTCAAGGTCGGAAACACCCCGGTTTCCTGGGCGAGGGCATGATCCTCGATGATCCGGGCGACCTTGCGTGCCGCCTTGGCGACCGTACCGGCGGTCGGCCCGCCCTCCGCCGCCATGACCAGATCGAACGACGCGCTCAGTTCGTCGGGCGCCGCCCGGACGCCGAGTTCCCGAAGCACCTCGCGCTCCATCCGGTCGTGATGGACCAGCGACCGCCGGAATCGATGCAGGCGATCGGGCCATTCCGACCCGTCCGTCGCGGCGGTGCTGGCCAATGTCTGGGCCGATTCCAGCAGGCGGGAGTGCTGGGTTTCGAAAAGCAGGAGCACACACGGCATCACAGGTCCCCTCTCGCGGGCGAGCGTCCACCTGGATTGCGGGGCCCGGCATTGTCGATGGAGCGACACCCCGGCATTCGGAGCGCTGCTACCCAAATTAGTTGGGTATGTGGTGCTTCTCGACCCCTGGGGGTACCGCGCTACATTGTCGCGGCTGCCACGAACTCCACCCCGGCGGCCGCCATCTCCTTCATCGCCGCGTCGAGCGAGCCGTTCAGGTCGATCGCCCGGCAGGCGTCGGTGACCAGGGTGGTGGCGAAGCCGAGGCGGCGGGCGTCGAGGGCGGAGTAGGCGACGCAGAAATCGGTCGCCAGCCCGACCAGCACCACGCTCTCGAATCCGCGGTCGCGCAGATAGCCGGCCAGGCCGGTCGGCGTGCTGCGGTCGTTCTCGAAGAACGCCGAGTACGAGTCGACGGCCGAGCGGAAGCCCTTGCGGATGATCAGGTCGGCGCCGTCGACATGCAGGTCGGGATGGAACGCCGCGCCCTCGGTGCCCTGCACGCAATGGTCCGGCCACAGCACCTGGGTGCCGTAGGTCATCTCGGTGGTCTCGAACGGCGCCTTGCCGTGATGGGCGGCGGCGAACGACGAGTGGCCGGCCGGATGCCAGTCCTGCGTGAGGACGCGATGGGCGAACCGGGTCGCCAGCCGGTTGATCACCGGCACCACCGCATCGCCCTCCGGAACCGCCAGGGCGCCGCCCGGGCAGAAGTCGTTCTGAACGTCGACGACGATCAGCAGATCCGTGTCTCGGGCGGCCATGGTCTCGTCTCCTGCGATTGCCGCTGCGAATGCCCCCTGCGAATGCCGTTGTGGCGTCGGGCGCGTGGGTCTAGGTTTTCATTAACCATCACATTTCAAGCGCGAAAGCGGAATTCTCCGGGGGAAACCCATCGGCCGGCGGGCGCAAAAGGGGAAGGCGGAACTCATGACCAAGCTTACACGTCGCGATGTACTGAAGGCGGGCGCCGCGGTGACCGTGGCCGCCGCGGGGCTGCCGATGCCGGCGGTGCGGGCCGCCGAGCCGATCCGGATCGGCGCGGTGCTGCCGTTCTCCGGCGGGCTCGAGCTGTTCGGCAACCAGGCCAAGCTGGGCCTCGACCTGGCGCTGGCGGAGATCAACGACGCCGGCGGTATTCTCGGCCGGCCGGTCGAGCTGCTGTACGAGGACAACAAGACCGATCCGAAGACCTCGGTCGAGCGCGCGACCTCGCTGATCCGCCGCGACCAGGTGCTGGCGATCACCGGGCCGATCACCTCGAACGCCCGCGACGCCATGATGCCGACCATGCACCGCTCGAAGGTGCCGCTGCTGTACGCCACCAACTACGAGGGCGGCGGCTGCGACCGCTACCTGTTCGCCTTCAACACCGTGCCGAACCAGGAGCTGGAGAAGCTGCTCCCGGTGATGAAGCAGAAGTTCGGCACCAGCTTCTACATGTTCGGCGCCGACTACGTCTGGCCGCAGAAGATGTTCGCCACCGCCAAGACCCTGGTCGAGGGCATGGGCGGCACCGTCGCCGGCACCGAGTTCACGCCCTGGGGCGTGAAGGACTTCGCCCCGGTGATCCGCCGCATCAAGGACTCCGGCGCCAAGGTGCTGGTGTTCGCGCTGCCGGGCGCCGACGGCATCACCTTCATCAAGCAGGCCGAGGAGCTCGGCCTGATGAAGGACGTGACGGTGGCGTTCCTCGGCTTCGCCGAGACCTATCTCGGTGCGTTCGGGCCGGGCAAGGGCCAGAACATGTGGGTCACCGTACCGTTCGCCGCCAGCCTGGCCAATCCGGCGGTGCACGACTTCGTGCAGCGCGCCACCAAGGCTGCCGGCGGGCCGGTGCCGGTGTCGCACTACGCCTACACCCACCACACCGCGCTGAAGGCGGTGAAGGACGCGCTGGAGAAGGTCGGCAAGGTCGACCGCGAGGCGCTGGTCGACGGCCTCGAGGGCCTGTCCTTCGGAACCTCGGTCGGGCCGGTCAGCATCGGCGCCAAGGACCACCACGTCAGCCTGCCGATGTTCCTGGCCAAGACCGAGGGTGAGGGGCTGGTCGTGGTCGACCAGCTCGGCGTGATCGCGCCGAACGCCGGGTGCGCCTGAGCGACCGGCCGGACCGGGCGCCTGAATCTCCGGCGGCCGATTTTCTGCAGGTCGCCGGGCTGGTCCGGGCATTCGGCGGGGTCCGTGCGGTCGACGGCGTCGACCTGAGCCTGGGTGCTGGCGAACTGCTGTCGATCATCGGGCCGAACGGGTGCGGCAAGACCACCCTGTTCAACCTGCTGACCGGCCAGCTCGCCCCGAGCGCCGGCCGGATCCGGTTCGAGGGACGGGACATCGCCGGCCTGCCGCCGCATCGGGTCGCCGAGGCCGGGATCGTGCGCAAGTTCCAGGTCCCGTCGGTGTTCCCGGCGCTGAACGTCGCCGAAAACCTGCGGACCGCGCTCGCCGCACCGGCGGCCCGCCGCGGCGCCCACCGGCCCGATCCGGCGGCGCTGCTGCGGCTGGTCGACCTGGAGGCGGCGGCCGACACCGCGGCCGGTGAGCTGGCGCACGGTGCCAAGCAGTGGCTGGAGCTGGCGATGGTGGTGGCGGCCGGGCCGCGCCTGCTGCTGCTCGACGAGCCGACCGCCGGCATGACCCGGGCGGAGAGCGAGGCCACCGTCCGGCTGATCCGGCGGCTGCGCGACGAGACCGGGGCGGCGGCGATCGTGATCGAGCACGACATGGCGGTGGTCGAGACCCTGTCGGCGCCGGTGGCGGTGATGATCGCCGGGCGGATCGTGGCGCAGGGCGACTACGCGACGGTGCGGGCCGACCCGGCGGTGCGGGCGGCGTATTTCGGCAAGGCCGGGGCAGGTTCCGATGGCTGACGGCGCGCTTCTGGAGATCGCCGGGCTGACCGCCGGCTACGGCGGCGGCACCGTGCTGCACGGCCTGGACCTGAACGTCGGCCCGGGCGAGCCGGTGGCGGTGATGGGCCGCAACGGCGTCGGCAAGACCACCCTGCTGAAGACGGTCATGGGACTTCTGCGCCCGCGCGGCGGCACGGTCCGGTTCGAGGGCGAGCGGATCGACGGGCTGCCGCCGTTCCGGGTCGCGCGCGCCGGCATCGCCTACGTGCCGCAGGGCCGCGAGGTGTTCGCCGACCTGACGGTGGAGGAGAACCTGATCCTCGGCGACCTGATGGCGGTCGACGCCGGGCGCGGCTACGCGCTGTTTCCGGCCCTGGCGGAGCGCCGGCGCGAGCCGGCGGGGCGGCTGTCCGGCGGCCAGCAGCAGCAACTCGCCATCGCCCGCGCCCTGATGGCCCGGCCGCGCCTGCTGCTGCTCGACGAGCCGTCCGAGGGGGTGCAGCCCTCGGTTGTGATGGAGATGGCCGACGCCCTGGCCGCGGTGGCAGCGGCCGAGGGCATGGCGGTGGTGCTGGTCGAGCAGAACGTCGACCTGGCCCTGCGGCTGGCCGGGCGCGTCGTGTTCATGGACCGCGGCCGGGTGGTGGCGGAGGAGCGGGCCGACGACCTGCGCGCCGATCCGGCCCGGCTCGACGCCCATCTGGTGCTGTAGCGGAGGCGGCGGCGATGGACCTGGCCACCCTGTTCCTGGACGGCGCCAACGCGGTGCTGATCCTGATGCTGGTGGCGCTCGGGCTCGCCATCGTGTTCGGGCTGATGAACGTCATCAACCTGGCGCACGGCGAGTTCCTGATGCTCGGCGCCTACGTGGTGCTGGCGGCCGGCCAGGCTGGACTGCCGTTCTGGGCCGCCCTGGCGCTGGCGCCCCTGGCGGTCGGGCTGGTCGGGCTGGTGGCCGAGGAGGTGCTGATCCGGCACACCTACACCCGCCTGCTCGACACCATCCTGGCGACCTGGGGGCTGTCCCTGGTGCTGCGGCAGGCGGTGGTGCTGCTGTACGGCCCGGGCTCGCATTCGGTGGTGCCGCCGGATCTCGGTGCGGTGACGATCGCCGGCAGCCCGTACCCGGTGTACCGGCTCGTGGTCATGGCGATCAGCCTGACGGCCATCGCCGCCACCTTCGCGCTGTTCTTCCGGACCCGCTTCGGCCTGGCCGCGCGCGCGGTGATCGCCAACCGCGCGATGGCCTCGTGCCTCGGCATCGACACCAGGCGGCTCGACCGCTGGACCTTCGCGGTCGGCGCCGGGCTGGCCGGGCTGGCCGGGGCGGCGATGGCCCCGCTGATCGCGGTCGACCCGCAGGCCGGCCTCGGCTGGCTGGTGCCGGCGTTCCTGGCGATCCTGGTCGGCGGCCTCGGCTCGATCGCCGGCCCGCTGGTCGGGGCGGCCGGGATCGGCGGGCTGGACAGCCTGACCGCGGCGGTCGCCTCGCCGGTGTGGGCGCAACTCGTAGTGTTCGTGGCGGCGATCCTGGTGATCCGGCTGCGGCCGACCGGGCTGATCGCCCGGCGGCGGCGGGAGTCCTGACGGCATGCGGTCGTGGCGCACCGTCGACCTGGTGGGGCTTCTGGCCCTGGCGGTGCTGCTGGCATTGCCGGCGGTCGCGCCGTCCTGGCTGGTCGGCGACCTGGCCATGTACCTGAGCTATGCGCTGCTGGCGGTCGCCCTGGCCTTCGCCTGGGGGCATTGCGGGCTGCTGAGCCTGGGGCACGGCGTGTTCTTCGGAATCGGCGCCTACGCCATGGGGACCCTGACCCTCGGCATGCTGCCCGGGCTGGAGGCGGTGCGCTCGACCTGGCTCGGCCTGGTGTTCGCGGTCGTCGCCTCGGGGGCGACGGCCTGGACCATCGGCTGGTTCACCTTCGCCGGCCGCGGCCTGCACGGGGCGTTCTTCGGGATCGTCACCCTGGCGCTGGCGGTGGTGTTCGAGCGGCTGGCGATCAACTGGGACTGGCTCGGCGGGCTGAACGGGCTGATGAACGTGCCGCCGATCACCCTCGGGCCGAACGGCGACGGCGCCGAGCTGTGGGAGCCGGTGCCGCTGTTCTACGTCATGCTCGGGGTCCTGGGGGCGACGGTCGCCGGGCTCACCGCCTACCAGCGCTCGGACGGCGGGCTGGCGCTGGCGGCGGTGCGCGAGAACGAGCTTCGGGCCCGCGCGCTCGGCTACGACACCGGCGCGCTCAAGCGCCGGGCGTTCGCCCTGTCGGGCGCGGTGGCCGGGCTGGCCGGCGCCCTGTTCGTGGTCCAGTTCGGCTTCGCGTCGCCGGCCCTGATCGGCTTCTCGCTGTCGGCCGAGGCGCTGATCTGGGTGGCGCTCGGTGGCCGCGGCGAGCTGGTCTCGGCGGCCATCGGCGTGATCGCGCTGCGGCTGCTCG
>Ga0070728_10005176_pt1 | contig 13070 bp, 10 predicted proteins | sample tdDd471_FD_66723 | JGI IMG/M metagenome (GOLD analysis project Ga0070728, IMG submission 66723) | Marine sediment microbial communities from the Atlantic coast under amendment with organic carbon and nitrate - tdDd47.1 | ecosystem: Environmental > Aquatic > Marine > Coastal > Sediment | place...
CCGGAAACTCTCTGTTTACCACCATTCAACACCGCAGCTCCGATGGTATGAGGGCTGTGCAGCGGTTACACTCATCCACACTGAAGCAAATGCTGAAACCCTGAACGGGCCCATCCGGACGGAATGCGATTGTTATGAAAGTTACTGTACACGGCACCGGCTATGTCGGTCTGGTTTCCGGCGCTTGTCTCGCCGAGACCGGTAACAATGTTGTTTGCGTCGACATTGATCAGGGCAAGATCGATGCGCTGAAGCAGGGTGAAATCCCGATCTTCGAGCCGGGTCTTGCCGACATCGTGCGGCGCAACTTCGCCAAAGGGCGTCTGAACTTCACGTCAGATGTTGCCGAAGGCGTTGCCCATGGTGATATCCAGTTCATTGCCGTTGGTACGCCGCCCGATGAAGATGGTTCCGCCGACATGCAGTACGTGCTGGCCGTAGCCAAGACCATTGGTACCCACATGCAGGGTTACAAAGTGGTGGTCAACAAATCCACAGTGCCCGTAGGTACGGCTGCCAGAGTCCGCGACGCAATTGCCGCAGAGCTGGAGGCTCGTGGCGATAGTCTTGAATACGATGTGGTTTCCAACCCCGAGTTTCTTAAAGAGGGTGCAGCTGTATCCGACTTCATGAAGCCTGACCGCATCATCATCGGTACCGACAGTCGTCGTGCCCGGGAAATGCTCACTACTTTGTATGAGCCGTTCAACCGCAATCACATTCGCATGATTGTGATGGATGAGCGCTCAGCTGAACTGACTAAGTACGCCGCCAATGCAATGCTGGCAACCAAAATCAGTTTCATGAACGAGATCGCCAATCTCGCGGAACGACTGGGTGCGGACGTTGAAGCTGTGCGCATCGGTATCGGTTCTGATCCCCGTATCGGTTACGAGTTTATTTATCCGGGTGCCGGTTTTGGCGGATCCTGCTTCCCCAAGGATGTACGTGCGCTAAAGACCACGGCAGCGTCTATCGGTTATGACGCCGAGCTGCTCAATGCGGTTGAGTCTGTGAACGACCGGCAAAAAGATGTGCTGGGTGCGAAAGCGCGCGAATACTTTGGCGGCAGCATGAAAGGACGGACAATTGCGTTGTGGGGTTTGTCGTTCAAACCGAACACCGACGATATGCGTGAAGCGCCCAGCCGTAACTTTATCGATGCGGCATTTGCGGACGGAGGCACCGTTCGTGCTTATGACCCCGAGGCCTTGGATGAAACCCGTCGCATCTACGGAGAGCGCGACGATCTGGTTTTGTGTGGCAGCGCTGAAGAGGCGGTGAAGGGTGCCGACATTCTGGTCATCGTCACCGAGTGGCGTGAATTCCGTGCGCCGGATCTGGACCTGGTTAAGGAATGCCTGAGCGAGCCGGTCATTATCGACGGTCGCAATCTTTACGATCCGGTCATGATGGCCAGAGAAGGTTTCCGCTATCTGGCGATAGGCCGGCCCGAATCAGGCTGAGCCCTTTCGGGCTGAGCAGCGCCGGCAAACCGAAATGAAACCGGATAGAAACCCGAAACCAGCGCGGCACTGCCAGCTTATGTAAGAGATGGCAGGATATTCCCGATGATTTCTCCTTACTTATAAGGCGCTGAAGTGGCAATATGTGGCGCTATTCACGGCTTTGCAGGCGACTCTCTGAGATGCTTGGGCATCTGCTCCGGGTCCGGTCTGTACAGCTGCGGGGGCTTAGTTAGAATGTTTCGCTGCTTGTCGCACCGCGCCTTCGCCATTGCTGAGGCGGCGATGCTTTGTAATGAAAGGAATCACTTTTAGATGTCGGATGAGTCTCATGTGTCTCATGAGTCCGGGGAACTCCCGGTTACCGTAGTCGACTCGACGCGGTCGTGGGGATTTGTCGATCTCGGTGAACTCAGTCACTACCGTGACCTGATGTACTTCATGGTCTGGCGTGCGATTAAAGTCGCCTACGCCCAGAGTATCGGTGGTCTCGCCTGGGCGGTCGTGCAGCCCGCTATTCAGATTCTGGTATTCACTTTGGTGTTCGGTGGCCTGGTCGGTCTCGAGTCCGACGGTCTCCCGTACCTGTTGTTTTCTACCGCAGCGATTGTGCCGTGGACTTACATGAGCGGCGCCATGGCTGCCGCCAGCGGCAGTCTGATTGGTAACGCCGCGATGCTCGGTAAGGTTTATTTCCCGCGCGTTATTTTTCCGCTGACACCGATCCTGTCGATGATGGTTAACTTTGTTATTTCGCTGGTGCTTATTGTTGCGGTGCTGCTCTATTACAAAGTCACTCCCACGGTAAACATGTGGCTGCTGCCCGTGTTGATCATCTACATGATGATGGTGCCGCTGGCCTTTGGTTTGTGGCTATCGTCGCTGGCTATTCGTTACCGCGACGTCGGCATCATCATGGGTTACTTCATGCGTATGTTGATGTACACCGCACCCATACTCTATGCATCCAATGAAGTGCCTGAGGATATGCGCTGGTGGTACGTGCTGAACCCGATCGTTGGTGTTATTGAAGGCTATCGCTCAGCGTTGCTGGGCGGCGCCAGTCCGGACATGTTTATCCGCTGGGATTCGCTGATTTCCGGTCTGATTGTTTCGTTTGTTCTGGTGGTAACCGGGGCGGTCTATTTCCGGCGCATGGAGCGCGTCGTGGTGGATGTGATCTGATGAGTAAAGCCCTGTCACTGGAGAACGTCAGCAAGCTGTACCGTATCGGCAGCAGTGAGGATTTGCAGACCGATGCAGGCGCGTTCCAGAAGTTCTTCTTAAAGCCGATGGCGAACCTGCGGAAGTATCGTTCGCTGTACAACTTCAGCGCGGCCGAACTGGCCGGAGAAACCGAGAGCAAGGATATTCTCTGGGCTCTGCGCGATGTGTCATTCGATATTGAACAGGGTGACGTAATTGGCGTGGTCGGTGCCAACGGCGCCGGTAAGTCGACTTTGCTGAAGGTTGTTTCCCGAATTACACCACCCACCAAAGGACGTTTGCGTGTCTGGGGCAGGGTGAGCTGCCTGCTGGAAGTGGGTACCGGTTTTCATGCCGAGCTGACCGGTCGCGAAAACATTTATATGAGCGGCACCATTCTCGGAATGCGCAAGCGCGAGGTGGATGCCAAGTTCGATGAGATCGTCGAGTTTTCGGGCGTCGGCAAATTTATTGATACGCCGGTTAAGCGCTACTCCAGCGGTATGTCTGTGCGTCTGGCGTTTGCCGTGATGGCGCATCTGGAGCCGGATCTGCTGATCGTCGACGAAGTACTGGCAGTGGGTGATGCCGAGTTCCAGCGCAAGTGTCTGAATCAGATGGGTGAGGCCGGCAAGCAGGGCCGCACCGTGATGTTCGTTTCACACAACATGTCAGCTGTGGCACGGCTGTGCCGTCGCGGTCTGTACATGGAGAAAGGGCGTCTCATTCAGGATGCGCCGATCAGCGATGTTGTGTACACCTATATGACCCGCGGCGGTAACAGCGCGGCTGAACGAGAATGGCCGGATATTGAAGAGGCACCGGGTGATGATTCAGCGCGATTGCGTTCGGTCAAAATCGTCAACGAAAAGGGTGCTCCTGCCGGTACGATCGACATCGGCCATGCCGTTGGCGTGCAAATGACTTTTGATGTGCTGGAGCCGGGTCACAACCTCAGTCCATACATCACGCTGGTGTCCGACGCCGGTCTTGATTTGTTCTCGTCTGCCGATTCCAATAAGCAGTTTGAGTCGACTCCTCGTGAAGTCGGCCGCTACACCACAACGGCCTGGATTCCCGCCGAGTTTCTCGCCGAAGGTGCGCACTATGTGCGTGTAGTGATGCGTGCAATGAACCGCCAGCAGCTGGTGTTCCGTGAGCCGGATGTTGTGGCGTTTAACGTCACCGATGAGCGCAATACAGGCTTCGGTCACTCCTGGTGGGAAGGTAAGCCCAAAGGCGTGGTTCGTCCGAACCTGAACTGGACCTACGAGTACACCGACCCCTCAATGGTGATTGAGGGCTAGCGCGGGACAGCGCTGATCAGACCCCGTCAGGGCCTGACTACTCCCATTTATATGTGAATGAGAAACCGATCTGGTGCAGATCGGCTTTGGTTTCCGTCGTATTGAACGACGGCGGGTTGGTGCCTGCCGGCGAACGGAAGGTTAGATTGTTCCAGCGGTAGGTGTACGTCGCCGCAAAGCTGAGCGGACGTGAAATACGCCAGCTGATGCCGAAGTTAGTGGCCAGGTATCTGAATTCGTTACGCGGGTTCTCCGGATTATCATTCACGCCGATCTGGTCGTAGGCAAGGATATCCCAGCGGAATGACATCATCTTGCTCAGCTGGCGCACCAGGTCGGCAGTCAGCTGGTTACGGGTGGTTTCCTGACCCTGGTTGTTCGGGACAATGGTACGGCTTGCCGCGATACTCCAGCGGGTGATTTCTCCCTGATGGTCCAGCGTCAGCGCATACAGACTGTTCTTCGCATCGATAAAGGTGTTTTCCAGAGTCGGAATCTGCGGATCAGACGGCGTATTAATGGTTTTGGTATCAGTAGTCGTGCGTCCGAAGCGGCCGCTGAATTGGGTGCGCGGTGACCAGGCATACGACAGGTTGATTGAAGCGCCGGTACTTTTACTCGACAGCTTGGTGTTGATGGACCCGATCGGAGGCACGCCGAAGGGCAGGTCACGCTCCGATTCGAAGCGGTTGTAACTGACGGTGCCGCCGAGCGTCCAGCGCTGATTAATAATGCGCGAGTAGTTCAGGCTGATCTGGGCACCGTCGTTGTCAGCACGACCGGTGTTGTCCAGTTTGAAGCGGGTGGTGTTGTAGTTGATGATCGTTTGCAGAGAATCTTTCTCGGTCATCGTCCAGGTCCACGCCGGAACCACACTTGTTCTCGTTACTGTGTCGTCAACATTCAGTGAGGAACCGCCACCACCTCCGGGCAAATCGGTACCTTCACCCACTACATCGGACAATACGCCTAACTGGCTGTAGCCACCGGCAACGGAGAACGTGTTCAGAATGGTGCTGTAGGACGCGTCACCGTCGATGTACCAGTTGGTCTGCTCCGCATCGGAATTACTGCGGTTGGTGTAATACGGCCGGTTGACCCTGCCTGTAAGTGACGCAGAGGTTCTCGCGGTGCCCCATTCGACAGCCGCACGCGCATCGGCTCTGATGATTGAGGTCGAAGCAGGTGCGATCGGTGAGTCTTTCGGACGCAGCGTCGGGTTGTCGTTATAGAAGTAACTCATCGTGACCCGTGCCGTATTGTTAATCAGGTCGGCGTGGGCAGGCGCTCCGGTCAGAACGCTGGTCAGTGCTGCAGTAAGCAGCAGACCGGTGCGCGACAACGGTCTGCGCAGGCGGGTTTGCGAGAGCTGGAACATGTGAACTAGCTGATCAGGTCAGATGATCAGGGTACGACAACGACGTCGCCGGGTTGCAGGATGACGTTCTGTTGCAGACGTTTGCCGCGCTCAAGGTCTTTGTAGTTGAACGGAATGGCCATCCGTACGTGACCACGGCGACGCAGAATGGTGATGTCTTTGGTGTCAGCAAACGGCGTCATGCCACCGGCCATGGCCAGCGCCTGCATAACGTCAACGCTGGGGTTAACCAGAAACTCGCCGGGGCGGTTTACCTGACCAATCACGTAAACCTTGTTGCCGCCAATTTGCAGCGTCGAAACAGTAACAACACCGTTCGGGATGTATTCTTTAAGGCGTCCCTCGATGACGACGCGAATTTCATCAACGGTGCGGCCGGCTGCGTAGATGTCACCTACCAGCGGAATGGAGAAATGACCGTCGGGACGCACGAGTACTTCTTTCTGTAACTGATCTTCACCCCAAACGGAAATGCCGAGAATGTCGCCGGGGTTAATGAAGTACGGGTCTAATTTGGCCGCTGCCAGTTTGGTTTCAGCGCTTGAGTCGCTGGCATCGAGCACCGTTTCCTGAGCAATGGCGATACCTGTCTGCATGGTCAGAATCAGGGTGACCAGTGCAAAGATCCGGGCAAAGAGGTGACTTTTCTTCATTGTGCTTTCCATGTCGTCCGAATTGTCTCTTAAGTTGTTGAGCTTAAGTGTCTGACCGCAGCCGGCGTTCCGGGCAGGCTGCAACTGTTGTTCTGACAGGCATTGTACTGACTGGCCGCGCGTTTTGGTTGATTCAGGGCGCATTTTTGCCAATTCAGTCCACTATTTAGTGCACTTTTGTGCGTTTCTACCTCACCGTACCCGTCAACCTGTCGTTTCTCAGGCTAATTTTTCAGACCACTATCGGCCCTTCAAGTTTCTGTAAAAGGGCGAAGGTGGGGTGTTCCGGTCAATTTCGCCAGCGTCGTTCGTTGGATGGGATATCGGCCCCGTGTCGCGGTGGTTGCGCTGCATCAAGCTGTTGCGGGGCAACGCTATTTTACATAAAACAGTTTTTCGCTGTGCCGCAATGCCTTGATGCATCTGGCTTAGAGCCGGTCTATCATTGATATGAATGATGGGCATTATGTCGTCAAGCTGTGACTCGGTTCACTCTCGTTTGGTAGGTTCTGAGTCATAGTGGCAGCCGGTCTGGTAATGCAGCATCGGGATGCGCCGGTGCAGAAGTTGAACAAGCATGAGCCGGGCTACTTTATAAATGAATGGATGCAATCGGGCACAGCCTGATTCAGGAAGGAATCGGAAGACAACAGTCAAATGATCGTGATCGGAAGATCAGACTCGGACAGACTGGAGTCGGAATGAAGTAATGCAGTACTTGTATCTCTATCCGATGTTTGCGTTTTTGCTGACGGCAATGCTTATTGTGTTGCTGCGACCACTGGCCGTTAATGTTGGCCTGGTTGATGTGCCGAACGCGCGTAAGAGTCACACCGGTCAGATACCTCTGATCGGAGGCGTCGCAATATTTCTTTCAGTGGCTTTCACGCTGCTCATTCACACCCGCATTATTCCTCCCAGTGCCTATGGCATGCAGCAGATCATTACGTATTTTGCGGCGGCGACAGTCATTATTCTTATCGGTATCTGGGATGACAGAAAGGATCTATCCGCTTATTACCGTTTCGGTGCCCAGATTGTTGCAGCGCTGATCATGTGTTTCGGCGCCGATGTCATTCTGTATGACCTCGGTCGCATCGGCTTCAGTGGCGAGCCCGTTATTCTTCCCAAGTTTATTGCAATCCCGTTCACCGTCTTTGCAGTGCTCGGCATCATCAATGCGGTCAACATGTGTGACGGCCTGGATGGTCTGAGTGGCAGTTTGTCGCTGGTGTCGCTGCTGGGCTTTGGTATTGCGACAGTTATGTGGGGTGGCTACAACCCGTTTATTAACGTGATGGCTGCGGCCGTTGCCGGGTTCCTGCTGTTCAATATGCGCACTGTTTGGCGTCAGAAGGCCTGGGTCTTCCTGGGCGACGCCGGAAGTATGCTGCTTGGTCTGACACTGTCATGGCTGGCGATCAGCATGTCGCAGGGTGATATCCGCGTGATTACGCCACCTGCTGCGTTGTGGTTTCTGATGGTGCCGATTTTCGATGCAGTTAGCATGATGACCCGCCGCATTCTGCATGGTCGTTCACCGTTCCAGGCCGACAAAGAACATTTGCATCACATCTTCCTGCTGGCCGGTTTCAGTGTCGGCGAGACGGTGGCCATCATGGCCGGCTTTGCGGTCGCCGGTGTTGTGGTCGGCCTGGGTGGTATGTACCTGGGTATTTCCGATTTCTGGATGGCTGCTGCCTTTACGGTCTGCGGCTTGTTGTACTTCTGGATGATCATGCGTGCGTGGCGTGTGATGACCTTCCTGCGTCGTTCTATTTGCCGTCGCGCACCTTCAAGTCATCCGGATTTCCGTCATTCGGAGCGCCGCCAGAATTCCGATCCGGACTATGCCGGTCCTGAACGTCGTTGTGGTGAGGATCGTCGTCATGCCCGGTACGAGTACCGCAGAGAGGGCGAGCCGCCGGTCAATCCGCATGCGGATCAGGAACCTGAGAAGACTCCGTCGTAGTACCTGCCGGGATACTCACAGCCGAGACATAAAAAAGCCCGGCATAGCCGGGTTTTTTGTTGGCGGGCTTTTCCTTTGATATGAAAACTATGCCTGAATCCAGGCGGAAGCCATTACCAGTTGGTCGGTGACAACAAAGCGTCCCTGCATAGCGGCCACCAGTTCCGGTGAGCATTTGTCGGTGTGTGGTGTGGCACTGAAGGTATGGTCTTCGTGATCGATGTGCACCTGCATTTCGAGAAAGTCGATGTAACGCTGCACCGATGGCCATAAACATTTGTAGATGGCTTCTTTGGCGCTGAACAGCAGTTTGGCCTGTTGTCCCGGTGTTTCACCGAACAGGGCTGTTTCTTCCGGCAGACAAATTGCCTTGAACAGTTTTTCTTCCAGTGGGGCAGCTGATTCCATGTCGAGCCCGATCCCGGTGTAGTCATCCGTTGATGCAATGACGGCTCCGGCAAACTGTTTGGTGTGGCTGATGCTGCCTGCAACCTTTTCGGGCCAGACCGGTTCGCGGTTCGGGCCTTTATCAATGGCTACAGGAGCCACGCCTGCGAGCTGCATGGCCTGACGTGCGCACCAGCGCCCATGGATAAATTCGTTGTAGCGCTTTTGCGCCATTTTCTGCGCGTGTGTGAGCTCCGGCCCCAGCAGTTCTGCATTGGCAGGCAGTGCATCCGAGAACACGGTCGCAACATTGGCGGGAAACAGCCCGGTCAGCAGCTTGGCGTGGGAGGTCATGCGGAGGAGTGTGCCAGAAATAGACTCAGAAAGAAGGCCGGAAACAGGCTGGAAATACGACCAGGGTAGGGGCTGATGCCCGTTTTCCGGTAGAATCGCGCGCCTTACGTATATTTTCCGGAGCTTGGTCCGGAGTTACTCATCAGGTAGTTAGAGAGATGACCGTTCGTACCCGTTTCGCGCCTAGCCCTACCGGCTATCTTCACATCGGTGGTGTCCGCACCGCGTTGTTCTGCTGGTTATACGCCCGCAAGCACGGTGGCGAGTTTCTGTTGCGCGTTGAGGATACCGACCGTGAGCGTTCTACTCAGGAATCTGTTGATGCCATCCTGAACGGCATGGATTGGGTTGAGCTTGATTACGACGGTGAAGCTGTCTTTCAGTCCGACCGTTTCGACCGCTACCGCGAAGTGGCAGATCAGCTGCTTGAGTCCGGGCAGGCCTATCACTGCTATTGCACCAAAGAAGAGCTGGATGAAATGCGTGCGGAGCAGACGGCGAAGGGTGAGAACCCGCGCTACGACGGTCGTTGCCGCAGTCGCACGGAGGCGCGTGAGGGCGTTGAGCCGGTGCTGCGTTTTAAAACGCCGGTTGACGGTTCAGTAACCGTAAACGACCTGATCCGTGGTGACGTTACGTTTGAGAATGCTCAGCTCGACGATCTGGTGATCATTCGTTCGGACGGCTGGCCTACCTATCACTTCAGTGTGGTGATCGACGATCACGACATGGGTATTACTCATGTATTCCGTGGTGATGATCACCTGAACAATACGCCGCGCCAGATTCATATTCTTGAAGCGCTGGGCTTTGAGCGTCCGGCTTATGCGCATATGCCGATGATTCTTGGTGAGGACGGCAGCCGATTGTCCAAACGTCATGGCGCGGTGAATGTCATGAACTACAAAGATGACGGTTATCTGCCGGATGCCCTCATCAACTATCTGGTGCGTCTGGGCTGGTCGCACGGTGACGACGAGATCTTCACCCGTGAGCAGATGACAGAGCTGTTCGATATTGCTGATGTGAATGCCTCCGCTTCCAAGTTCAACGCCGAGAAGCTCGAATGGGTGAATCAGCAATACATTATTAACGGCACGGGTGCGGACAACGCTGTTGCGCTGACTGAGCAGCTGGAAGCACTGGGTCTGAATGTCGCAGACGGTCCTGATCCTGCAGTGGCCTATGACGCGTTTAAAGAGCGTGCCGTAACGCTGAAAGCGATGGCCGAAAGCATGGTCTGGCTGTATAGCGATTTTGACCAGTTTGATGAAGGTGCGGCGAAGAAGCATCTGCGCCCGGTGGTAAAAGAGCCGTTAATGAAGCTGCGTGATGCACTGGCAGCGCTTGACGACTGGAGTGCTGCAGCTATTCACGAAACCGTGCAAAACGTTGCGGATGAATGTGAGCTGAAGTTTGGCAAGCTGGGTATGCCGTTGCGTGTGATCGCAACGGGTGCGGGTGTATCACCGGCGATCGATGTGACTGTTGAGCTGGTTGGCAAAGACCGCATGATGCAGCGCTTTGATCTGGCGCTGGCTTATATCGAAGCGCGCGAAGCGGCAGCCTAAGCGCTATATACAGGAAAGCTAATGAGCGATAACAACACAACCGATACTGCAATCGAATGGTCCGAAGAACTGGTCGACGCCATTATGGTCCAAGCCGAGGAAGATGGTCTGGAGCCGGAGCTGGCTGTGTATGCCTCGCTGGCAGCCTCGGTCGTGCTGGGTCGTTCGGTCGGAATGGATGACAAGGCCTTGCGTAAGCAGTTCGAGCAGATGATCACCGAAGAGTTTCCGGAGGCGATGCTGAAAGGTTGAGCTGAAGGGTTGATCTGAAGGGTTGGTCTGAAGGGTTGGTCTGAAGGGTTGAGCGACCGGTAAGCATGTGAGTTACAGAGCCCCGCAGCGGTAACGTTGCGGGGCTTTTTGTTTTTCTACATTGCAGGCGGGAGGTTCTTTCAGACAAATATACGTCTACCAATAATTCACATGAATGTCATTCTGATGAATTACTCCAATTGAAGTAATTCATCAGAATGACATTCACTTTGGGGACATACAGCACGATTACAAATTAATACATTAACTCCCAACAAGAGACGGCAAACAGGGTAAGCCGTCCAAAGCATCCGGCCTTTTCTAAAACAAAAACCAGGGACCGGGACAATCAGGGAGGAAGTAATGCGTTACGTTGTGCGTGTCGCATCACAATTCTGTGGTGCGCTGTATTTGTCATTTTTGTTTGTGTCTTGCGGCAGTGTTGGCGACAGAAATTATTTGCGCGATCCGGCCTTGTCGGAAACCGGGGTGGAGCCGGCTGAGCCGGTTGTCTGGTATTCGCTGAATCAGGCCTATCTGGCCGAGTTTTCTGCGCAGCAGGGCGGGTTTGCCAAGGTGTATGTTTCCACTAAAGAGCCTTACGAGCTCCAGTTGCGACGCTGGGGTGTGAACATGACGCTCGTCTGGAGCGGCGGACCGTACGAAGGCGCGGAGCAGGTGCTGCCGGCCGACGCGCCGTGGGCCAATTCGTTGAACTGGAAGAATCCGGTCGCAGTGCCCATCGATGAAGATTACCCGTCTGGCTGGTATCAACTAACCGTGAAATACGCTTCAGGTGGTGTGACCGCTTTACAGTTTGTCGTTACAGAAGATGATCCTGGTAGTGCCTCCAGTATTTTGGTTTTGGACAACGCCACTACCCGTGCCGCATACAACAATTTCGGCGGTCGTTCGGTCTATACGTTCAACTCTCTCGATGAAATCAAAGCGCCTGTCGTGAACCTGAGGCGCCCGGGGCAGAACATCATCAAGCTGCCGCAAAAGAACTTTCTGCGTTGGGCGGACTACGCAGAGATTCAGGTCGAGTGGGCGTCGAGTATGGATTTGCATCACAACCCCGATTTGCTCGATAACTACTCGACGCTGATGCTGGTCGAGCACTCGGAGTATTGGAGCAAGGAAATGCGTGATGCTCTGGACGAGTTTTTAGCCAACGGCGGCAACCTTATTTCTATGTCCGGCAACACGATGTGGTGGCAGATTCGAATCGAAGACGATCAGATGATTGCCTACAAGTGGGCCGGGGCTGACCCGCTGAACGGTGTGCAGAACGAGCTGGTTACAACCAACTTCTGTGAAGCGCCGGTAAACGATCCCGAGAACCGTACGATCGGTGTGTCGTTCTTGAATGGCGGTTATCACAACAGTGACGGCTTCTACATGGCCTCTCAGGGCTATGGCGGTTATGACGTCACCAATCAGTCACATCCGCTGTTTGCAGGCACCGGGCTACAGAATGGAGAGACCTTCGGTAAAGAGTCGACCATTGTCGGTTATGAGGCTGATGGTGCTTTGTTCACGATGGTGGACGGCGTACCTGTGGTGACCGGTGAAGATGGAACGCCACCAACGATGGAGATTCTGGCGACGGCACCTGCGGCAACCCCGCAGTGGGAAGGCACTGCAACCTTTGTTGCAGGCGAAGTCGGTGAGAACGGTGGTCAGGTGATTAACATGGCGACTGTCGACTGGGCTGATGGTTTGTGGGACTCGAAGAACAAGCGTCTGGCGGATCCTTTGGTTTCCAAGATCACGCTGAATGCGATTGCGGCGACTTCACCCGGTATGGGGGCCGAGTGTCCTACCGACAGCTGTCACTCAAACTACAACGACGCCGATGGTGACCTGATTGATGATAAATGCGATACCTGTGTATTGGTGTACGGGAGTAATCTGGACAGCGACTATGACGGTACTGGGGATGTGTGTGAGATGCCGGATATTTAGGACGAAGGGGTGTTCTCAATTTGCGTCCCCAAGGGGATGGCTTTGCCGCGCTTCGCTTGGCAAAGACTCTTCACCTGCTGTCGTGCTGCGCACGCCACCATCACCCGTAGGAGTTTCGCGCCGTTGCTTTGAGGGGGTCTGAAAGCGGCGTCCCCGGGGATGGCTGCTCGTCGCTGCGCTCCTCCCAGTCTCTTCACCTCGCGTACCTTCGTTCCGCGAGCTGAACCCGAAACGAACCCGCCTTCGGCTGGGTTCGGTCCCCTTGGGCGCCCAATACGCAAGGGGATTGGCTCGCATCTTCCTTTATTTGCTTCACTGCGTTCGCAAAGTCTCCCCGTCTCGCGTACCTCCGGTCCGCGAACCGGACCCGAAACGTCGATGCTCGGGGCTGCGCCCTGTTGTCAGCTCAATCCATAGGGGCTTCGCGCCGTTGTTTTGAGGAAACCTTCCCAAGGGGATGGCTTTGCCGCGCTTCGCTTGGCAAAGACTCTTCACCTGCTGTCGTGCTGCGCACGCCATCAGCTGAACCCGTAACGAACCCAAGGGATTCAAATCC
>Ga0070728_10005179_pt1 | contig 13064 bp, 6 predicted proteins | sample tdDd471_FD_66723 | JGI IMG/M metagenome (GOLD analysis project Ga0070728, IMG submission 66723) | Marine sediment microbial communities from the Atlantic coast under amendment with organic carbon and nitrate - tdDd47.1 | ecosystem: Environmental > Aquatic > Marine > Coastal > Sediment | place...
TGATCCCCATTCATCATCGGGATTTTGTTTGCAATATCAATGAGACCAGTGGAGGCACTGACACTGATCGTCGACTTGCCAGCCGTCCCTCTCTTGGTGGTGATCAAGACGGCACCGTTAGCACCACTCGAACCGTAGACGGAGGCTGCTGCTGCATCTTTCAATATATTAATACTCTCAATATCATCCGGATTCAACTCTGCCAGATTACCTCCGACGATAGGTACACCGTCAATAACAATTATCGGGGTGTTAGTCGCATCAATGTCTCCAGCTGCGGCACCCAATGAGTTGGTTCCGCGAATCTTAAAAGTAATACCTGATCCTGGCTGCCCACTGCCTCGAGATACGCGCAGGCCTGGTACTTGTCCACGGAGTCCTTCCACTACATTCGGTACGGGTACTTTTGCAAGTTCGTCAACATTAACCGTGACAATGGATCCTGTTACATTAGCCCGTTCCATAGTTCCATATCCCACTACGACAACCTCATCGAGTACCAAACTAGCACTCAAGCTTACATCGATCAAGGTTCGACCTAGCACCGCCTCTTCTAGAGAGGAATAGCCTACATAGCTAAACACCAAGGTCGCATCGGTAGGTGCTGACAGGGAGTAACGACCATCAATATCAGTAGCGGTACCAGTAGAAGTTCCTTGTACCAGAACGGTTGCCCCAATCAGCGGCTCACCGTCGGCGGATACTGTCCCATTAATGGTAACAGTTTGTGCAAACAGCAATTGGCCTATACATAGTGCCAGTGCGGTCACACCTATCCGGCATTTTTCTCGTGCGGAGAGCCCGAGAAACTTGAAAAGCTCATTTTTCATAAACAGTTGATTTTTCGAATTAGAAGGTTCCTTATACACAAATGTAAGCATGTTCTAGATTTTACGCAATCGATTGATTCTTTTATTCAGAACTTGTACGAATAAAAAGCATAAACCAGGAATAAAATCATTAATTTTACTGCCTAAATCGCATTTTTATTCTAAAAATGATCGACTAGCATCTATTTTCAATCTATCATCCGTAAAATATTCAATCAATTTGTTATTTTTTATATAAACAACTGATTATCAATCATTAATTAAAATACACAGAACATTTATCACACAATCGATTGTTTTTTGAAGTGCGCTATACTTGATAGTCTCTAAAAAATTTAAAAATCAAATATCAATGAAAAGGGAAACGATAAAGCTTTTAGGCTTCCTTTGCTATTGCTGCTTTGGGGTGCTCAATCTCGTTAATGGACAAAATGAACCCATTATTCTGGAAGCAGAAGACGCTAAGCTCGGGACAGATTTCAGCATAGAAGAAGCAAACGATGTAAAATATGTGACCGTTACTACCAACAGTACTTCCGACGAGCCGGAAAGTGAAGATCGGGTGATTACTTTCGAGTTCAGCTTTCCTACAGCTCATACCTATGATTTGTATATACGATGCCGGGTAGGTGCAGCAGCGGCGAACGATGACAGTTTTTTTTATGGTAGTGCATTTGGCGTAAGGTCAGTTAGCGCTGATGAAGACTGGATTAGGGTAAATAATATACATGCTGTTGGTTATACTGGTGACAATGAGTTGGTAGATGGTGAAGGGATTGCTGGTACCAGCATTTGGAAATGGATCAACCTATCGGAATTCACGGGCGATGAACCCCCAATCACATTTGAGGTTGCGGAAGATGGTTTGGTTCAAACCTTCCAATTGGGTGCCAGGGAAGATGGTTTGTTTATAGATAAAATTGCCTTTGCGAGAGCCGATTACTTTTACACTGTTTCCAATCTGGACAATGGAGAAGCGGGGTCAGAAAGCAATACTGGAGGAGGGGCTACAACCCTGCCGATAGCCGCGGGTAAAACTAAATTCCTCGGTAATGTGTACAGCCCATCACAAGCCGTAAGCTTTGCTAATTACTGGAATCAGGTAACACCTGAGAATGGCGGAAAGTGGGGAAGTGTAGAACAATCCAGAGATAATATGAACTGGACCGATCTTGATGCGGCCTATGCACTGGCCAAGGATAATGGCTTTTCTTTCAAATTGCATGTATTGATTTGGGGTAACCAACAACCCTCCTGGATGGAAAATCTTTCTGCGGTAGAACAATTGGATGAGATTAAGGAATGGTTCCAGGCCATTGCCGAGCGGTATCCTGCCATCGACTACATTGAAGTCGTAAATGAGCCCTTGCACGATCCTCCTAACTCAGCAGGAAACGGGGGTGGCAATTATATCAATGCATTGGGCGGTAATGGGGCTACTGGCTGGGATTGGGTTTTAGAATCATTCCGTTTGGCCAGGCAGTATTTCCCCAATGCTAAGCTGATGATCAATGACTATAATATTGTCAATAGTTCAACCAATACCACTAGATATTTAGAAATCATTAGCTTACTGCAAGCGGAGAACTTGATCGATCAAATAGGCGTCCAAGCCCATGCGTTTTCTACTGGCGGGAATATTTCGCAAATGAAAAGTAATTTGGATGCTTTAGCAGCGACAGCACTCCCATTGTATGTAACGGAGTTGGATATTGATGGGGCTACAGATGCTATACAACTTAGTGAATATCAACGTGTATTCCCCCTTTTTTGGGAACATCCCTCCGTGGAAGGAATTACGCTTTGGGGCTTTCGCCCGGGTATGTGGCGTACGGAACAAGGAGCCTACCTTATTGAGCAAGATGGTGTTACGGAGCGGCCCGCTCTGGTGTGGCTAAGAGGCTATGTGGAAAATAGTTTGACGGCTATTGATGAGTTGGGAAACTCAGATAAAATGGTGCTATTCCCAAACCCGATCACTGCTGGAGATGAACTCCACATAAAAGGAATTGACGCCATTGACGGCCTTGAAATATTCGATTTAACAGGAAAAAAAATCAAAAGTTTTCCTGCCGAAAACACAGCCCTTGGTTTTGATTTATCCATCCCAACGGGCTTATATATCATCCAAGTATACAGCCATAACACCATGTATGTCAGAAAATTAATGGTAAATGGGCGATAAGTGCAGCGGCATCTCAGGTAGACTGTTTCTATATTTCGAAGCATTGTTTTATAGCTCAAAAAAACGGAAAATGGGAAATGGGAAGTCGGAACGCAGGCCATGAAAATGCTTATTCCGACTTCCGATTTCGCCCTTCCGCCTTCAAATGAGAATCTGTTGCGATAAGCGCAGATTTGGAGAAGCACCTTTTCCTTTCAACTTTCATGTTGTTGGAAGAAAAAGGTGCATTATCCCCATAGCAACGGCTATTGTTTTTGCTCAAAACGAACATTGTCAATCAAGACATTGATATAGGCATCGCCATTATCGAACGCCATACCAAATTCATTAGGTACATCTGATAGATCCGTGGGGCTATTGTCTCCCCAACCGAAATTATCTCTAAATTCCGAAATGTCTACGGTAATGGTGATCCATCCTCCGCTGGCCTCTACGTTACTACCATCACCACGCGGGGCGGCTGGTCCGAGTGCCCACCAGTAATCGCCCTCGCTAGTATTTAACCGCAGTTTGAGGTTACCAGCAGTGATAGGTTCAATAATATTGATATCAAGTTTGAGGACGAAATCACTTACATTGGTGTTGATGGCTTCACCTGGAAAGTTATTGTTGCCATTGCGCCAAAATAGATCGGTCCAACCACTGAAGTTACCATTGAGGAGCCCATAGCTAGAACCATCCAATGAATTGTCATCATTCACAATCATCACATTACCCCACCAACTATCTTTCGCTCCAGTTCCATTGAAATCAAAAAACACCAGTGACTCATTTGTTACCGCATCTACCCCCTGGAAATTAATGGGTGGAGAAGTCGTTGTCTCTCCTTCAAAAGTAACGAAAGTAATCACCCCGATTCCCCGCTGTACATCTTCTGGGACTACTACTTCAATCATGCTTGCCGTCTTGACCCCGAATTGGGTGGCCAGTACATTTTCCGGGAAGATGACATCGGTCAATAAATCCAGTTTCTCACCTGTCAGAACAAGAAGGTTGCCTGGTTTGGCAATTTCTGGATAACCTGTAATCAAAGGGACATTAGATGCCAGGATAGTTAAAGATTCTGATGAAGTTATTTGACTCCCATTGGTAGTTGTGAGTACAATCGGGCCATTTTCTGAGCCTGGAGGAACGGTTACCACTATTTCATCGGCTGATATAGAAGCCGGACTAACCGTGATTCCGCCAGCAAAGGTAATCTCGGTAACTAAATCCAAATGGGTTCCAGTAATGGTAAGGTCTGCATTGGACTTAATTTCGGTAGGACCAATTGCACTAATGACTGGTTCAATTAAATTCAGCATAGTGCCGGAAGTCACCGTCTTATCAGAGGCCATATTCAGGCTAACTACTCCGGAAGTGGCAGTGAGCGGTACGGTTGCGACCAATTGTGCTAGCTCCTGGGACACTATCGTTCCGACGACCTCGCCACCAAAAACGATAGAAGTTACTAAGTCTAGGTCGGCACCTGTAATAGTAACATTCTGGCCTGGTTTGACCGGGTTCGGAGCTAACTCCGTAATGGTTGGCACAGTCAAAATCACCTCCTCCTCAGAACTAACCTCTAGCAAGGATGCTACCTTTAACTTGAGGACTCCATCCTTAGCAGTAGCAGGTACTAGCAAGCTCATTTCTGTTGCTGTAGTGGTAAATTCCTCGACCTTATTATTGCCCCCAAAAATCACTTCCTGTACCAAATCCAGGTGTGTTCCTGTTAGGGTAATTGTGCTTCCCGCTTTTACGGGCGTAGGGCTGAAACTAGTAATCGTTGGCAAGGTCACAATCAATTCTTGCGTTGAACTTACGATAATCGGTTCTGCCTCACCATTAGACACCTGTATGGGGCCAGTTTGGGCATCCAGGGGTATAGCGACCTCTAACTTATCTTTGGTTTGGCTGATAAAATCAGTACCTAATACCGATTTTTTATCCATGAAGATTACCTCCTTTACTAAGTTAAGGTAGGTACCGGAAATACTGATGGTCTCTCCCGGCCTAGCTTCTGCCGGACTAATACTGGCAATAGTGATAGGTTCGGAGATGGTCAACTGGCTTTTACTCGTTATTTCTCCTTGAGGTGTTTCAAGTACTACAAAGCCATCAACGGTCTCCTCCGGGATAGTAAGGGTAATTTTATCAGCTGTTTTCGTAGTGAAGGAGGTCACTTTTATATTACTAGGCAATGTAATCGCTGAAACCTGATCCAGGTTTGTGCCAATAAAAATCAATTCCCCTCCTCTCAGCGCTGGTGAAGGGCCAAAACTTAGCAACTGAATTTGATCTGCATCTATATTGGTATCGTCATCCTTTTCGCATGCCGTAAATAATAGCAGGAAAGCCATTGAGGCAATCAAGGAGAACTTATAATATTTATTATCCAATAATTTCATTTTATTCGGAATTTTGATGGTCAAAAATTAGCGTGGAACTACTCGGATATTATCGAATGCAATCAGAATGGGATGGCTCCCTTCAGCGGGTCCAAATAGCATTATTGTGATATTTGAAAGATCACTTACACTCTCCAATTTTGCAGTAGGATTATCGTCCGAATCATCCTTATTGTAAACAAAATCGGACAAGGGTATTTCCAAGGTTATCCAGCCATCGGTCGTATATGGCCCTTCTTTCCAAGGTTGCCACCAGGCCATAGCAGTACTTGGCACATCTCTTCCGTGGTCTTCAGCAGAAGGGGAGAAGAAAATTTCCATTCTCACATCGCTCCATTCCACCGGGACATTCACCTCCATTTTAAAAACCAGATCGTTGACTAGGCCATTTGAAATAGGAACGTCCCCTTTACCTCTTGGAGCCCAGTACTGCATAGTCATTTCATTCACCCATTGCCAAGCGCCATGAGATTCACTTTCAAAGTAGGCAAAACTGCCAGAAATGGGGGACACCCCAGGCACCTCACTGCTCCCTATTCTAGCTGTCCAGGTTTCATGCACAAAATTGTCGAAATCTAATAGGATATTCCGGTCATCCCGAAAGAAGAAGGGGGAAGTTTGCGTACCAAAATTGGTCGTAACTTTAATAGGTCCAGGGCTTGCCCCCTCAGGAACAGTCACCTGAAGTTCCGTCTTCTCTATGCTTACAATACTGGCTTCCAGGTCGCCAGGGAAAACGACGCTTAAGGGTTCAAAAAAGAAATCTCCGTGAATGATGAAGGTCTCGCCATCCGGTACAAATTCATTTTTGGTGCCCGTTATTACTGGAGCTGGCACATTAATTTTAAACGGATATATTAATTCTGAGCCATCAGAAAAAATGATTTTTATTTCATCTGTAACGACCGCAGGAACAGAGGTAGGGACATTTACAATAATAGATTTGTCGGTAATGTAGGTAGGGTTAAGCAAAGCCTTTTGGTCATTAAACCATAATTCTCGCGTATCCCCAAGGTTATCACCCACAATGGCAACTAAACTTCCTAGAAAGGCACCTACTAAAAGAGAATCGCTCGCTGCTGGATCCGTTACCCTTATATATTTGATGATCCCTGCACCATCCTTTTCAGCCAACACATCTGGCCCTTTGATTTCCTCTGTACAGGAAAAAACGAAGGCCAAAAGAAGAAGAAGGCAGCTTGAGTATCCAGATTTTGTGAAAAATATAGTTCTCATTATGCTTAAGTTATTTCAGTTTAATTAAAATTCATAATCTACCGCAGGCTCTCCAGGTGCTAGCAATGGATTGGCTAATTGTTCTGCTGCAGGAACCGGCAGATTGATGTTTTCTGCTCTAAATGGGATTGTGCCACCGGCAGAGGCCTCCTGTAGGATATAACCCTCCATAGAATTTTCATCCGCAGCATTGTTCGATTGATCGCGTTGGTAGGTAAAGTCTCTCATTTGAGCAGACATCATGCTTGACATCTCGTTGGGGGCTCTATAGTAATAGCGTTTTAAATCAAACCAGTACATAGACTCCAAGCCGAATTCCATTCTTCGTTCCCATAACAATTCCTCCCAACTCACACTTGTCTTTGCCTGCAAACCTGCTCTGCTTCTAATCGCATTGAAGTATTGTAAGGCGGTAGCATCCGAAGTAGTAGTATTAGCCCCCATTACCGCTTCAACATAAATCAAGTATACATCAGCAAGTCGTAACAAATATTGGTTGATCGCAGCAGCTTGGCCCGTTGTTACTTTGCCATCATTATCTTCTGCTGATCCTACAATATACTTTTTAAGGTTGTTCAGGGTAGCCGAAGCATTTTCAAGGATGATATTCTCATTGGTCGGGTCTCGATTAACAATTTTGTAGAGATATCCGCCATTTGACTTATTGATTTCGGGGTAAAAATCGCCATTAGACATATAGATCGACGGTAAGCGTTTATCACCACTAACCGTAGCGTCCACAAAGTCAACAGTCATCGATTTAAATCCTCCCCAAGCTTCTGTATTGCCAGTAATGATGGTACTCCGGGCCCAGTTCGCTTGTCGGCTATTCCCAATGGCATAAGCACCTTCCATCCATTGCATAGCAAAGAGCGATTCTGGGTTATTATTATGTTCTATCTTAAAGAGGTCAGCATAATTATCCATCAAGGCAAGTCCACTGTTTTGGATAACGTCGAGTGCTAAGTCTTTAGCCTGCGTGAAGTAGGCAGTGGCCGCCGAAGCATCTTGGTTCAAATTAAATTGCGCCATGGTCAAGTAAGTCTTTGCCAAGAGCCCCTTAGCCGACCATTCCGTGACTCTACCTGGTTCGCTAGAAGAAGGAAGGTTTTCAGCCGCAAAAGTCAAATCTCTGGTAATAAACTCATAGATACTTGACCTCGTATTCTTAGGTAGGAAAATATCATTGTTCACAACCAATTGTGTAGAATTTTCCACGATAGGTACTTCCCCAAAAAACTCTGACAAAAGGTAATAAGCCATCCCCCGCATAAATCTAGCTTCACCGATGGCTTCGTTAATCACCTCATCCGATATCTTACCTTTAGCAAATACTGGCATATCATTGATAATGGCATTGGAATAGGATACTACCCGAAACAAGCCATTCCACCCATTTGAGATATGAGTATTACCTTCATTGTAACTAAAATAAAAGAACTGCCCTTCCTGATCCCAAGTATGGTATAAATTGCCAGCTAACTCTTCTCCTGCTGTCCAAAAGAATTTGTCATTGAAGTCGAACCAAGGAAACCCATACAAGGTTGCTGTTGCCGCTTTGACATCAGCTTCTGTATTGTAGTAGTTGTCCAGTGACGGGCGATCTTCAATAGGAACATTCACAAAATCCTCTCCACAAGCACTGGTGATGAAAATCAGACAGCTAAAGAATATGCCTCTTAAATAAGTTTTCATTGTTATTAAATTTATCAATAGATACCCCAAATGGGTTCCTGCAAAACTCATTTGGGATACTTATAAGTTTAAAAATCAACGTCCAAACCAAAAGTGAACATTCTTGGCGTTGGATATCTTCCCATGTCTACATTTTGAAGCAAAGGGCTTTGATTAAAGGCCCCAATCTCCGGGTCATAGCCTGAGTACTTAGTAAATGTGGCTAAGTTTTGGACATTTAAATAGACCTTCATTCTTTCTACGCGAGCCTTCTTCGTCAAAGTCATCGGAAGTGTATAGCCCAGCTTTACATTTTGAATACGCAGATAAGAGCCATCTTCAATAAATCGATCAGACATTCGATTGTTCCGGTTAACGTCATTAGTGGTAGGCCTTGGCGTCTCCGTTCCAGGGTTGGCTAAAACCACATTCTCGGGAGCAGAAGTAGAGCCCGAAGCATCTAGGTACTGGTACTGCGCCCGATCGAAAACCGTTGCAGCTTGGTTGCTGAAGATATTAGTCATCCCCTCAGTTATGACCCTAGAATAGTTGAGTATTTCAGCTCCACTAGAGGCAAAAATGTAAATCGTAGCATCAAAGGGCCCGACAGTAATGGTGTTATTGATACCGAAAGTAAAATCTGGGTTAGGATCACCGATAAAAGTTTGATCGTCCACGCTGATAATACCATCTCCGTTCAGGTCCTTAAATTTGATATCTCCAATCCACAGCCCGCTTCTCTTGTCGACCAAATTCTGCCCATTGGGATTTTCAGAGGTAACTACGCCATCACTTACTTGAACCGCATGATTCAAAATATCTTGTTGGTTCTCAAATATGCCTTCGGTGACATAGCCCCAGAATTGGCCCAGCGGATGCCCGACACGGGTGGTGGTGGCGGTTTGGAATTCAGAATACCAATACAGATTTTGCCAGTAAATTTTATCCGGATTATCTAGCTCTAAAACTTTATTACGGTTTAAAGAAAAGGTAATATCCGTATCCCAACGCAGCTTTGGCTTTCTAACATTGTGTGTATTAATGGAAATATCCACCCCTCTATTTTCCATCTTTCCTACATTAATAAAAGGCGAAGCGATGTCATTATATCCCGTCCCTCCCAAATAACGCGGTACGGTAGTTTGGAGCAACATATCTTTTGTTTGCTTATCATACACATCTATCGTTAGATCTACCCGATTCTTGAAAAGCGAAACATCTACTCCAATGTTTAGCTGAGAAGTCGTTTCCCAACCCAGTTCCGGATTGGCAATCCGCGCAGGACGAAATCCTAGGCCAAATGGGGTCTGCAAGCTTTGCATAAGAGAACTAAACAAACCCGCTTGGATACTTTGGTTTCCAGAATTTCCGTAACCCACTCTAAATTTTAGATTGTTGAGCAAATCAGAGTCCTTTAAGAAGTCTTCCTGGCTAACTCGCCAAGCGAATGAGCCAGAGGGGAAATACCCCCATTTGTTGCCTGGGCCAAAGTTGGAAGAAGCATCCGCTCTGTAGGTAAATGTCAGCAAATATTTTTCCCTCAAATTATAATTCAACCTCGTATAATAGGATAATAGCGATCCAGCTCCCGCCCAAGCATTCGGGGCACCCACATATTCTCCCTGGCTTAAGATTTGAATATCGTTTGTTGGCAAATTCCGAACTGTGATATCAGAACCTTCATACTTACTTTTTTGCGCTTCCTGCCCTAGCAATACAGTCAAACCCTGATCCGCACTTATCTTGCGGTTGAAAGTGAAATAGTTTTTGGTCACCCAAAAGAAACTACTTTCTTCTCGTTGTCGGAGTCGATTCTCTCGGTTTTCGATGGCTCCCCATTTATAGGTAGGATGAAAAGCATGGTTGATACTATGGTTGTTGTCAAAACCGATCTCAGACCTAAATTCTAGGCCGTCAAAAATGGTGATATTGCCATAAATATTTGACATTAAACGCTGACGCTCCAAGGTGTTGTTTCGCTGGAGGGCTGCCGCAACCGGATTGTAATTGGCTCCCACTTCATTGCTGTTAGGACCAGCATACTCGCCATCAATATCTCGAACAGCTACATCGGGCGACATGATCAGCGACTGCATGATCACACCGTCGCCTCCATCGTTAAGCGTAATTTTTTCATTCGTCTTGGCAAAGGATACGGAACCGCCAATTTTAAACCAATCATTCACCGTATTATCTACATTGATGCGAGTGGAGAGTCGGTTAAAGTTAGAGCCGATGACGATTCCATCCTGCTCAAAATAACCTCCAGAAATAGCATAACTCGTGCGGTCTGAGCCACCCGTTACCGACAATTGATGCGATTGAGAACCTGCTCTCCGGAATATTTCATCTTGCCAGTCGGTCCCTGCCCCCAGCAATTCAGGATCCATAAAGCGTTGATTAAGCTGCCTTTCCAGATCAGTGCTAATTTGAGCCTGATAGTTAGCATACTGCTGTAGGTCCATCATCTCTAGGTGTTTTGGTAACACCTGCAATCCATAATAGGAATTATAAGAGATTTGCGATTTGCCTTTTTGCCCTCTTTTAGTCGTAATAATGATAACGCCATTCGCTCCCCTTGAACCATAAATTGCCGTAGCAGAAGCATCCTTTAAAACATCAATACTTAAGATATCCGCTGGATTGATGGTAGAAAGAGGATTAACACGATTTTGTCCATTTGCTCCGCCCGCCCAGTCAAAACCAGCAGTGGAGGCGCCATCGCCTTGGAAAGGAATTCCATCGATTACATACAATGGCTCACTGGATAGGGAAATTGAATTGGAACCCCGAATCCGGATGGAAGCAGCCCCACCGGGTTGGCCTGAATTTTGCGTGACTTGAACGCCAGCAATCCTTCCTTGCAATGCCTGATCCAAATTTGTCGTAAGCGATGTTCTCAAATCATCTCCGGATAAAGACCCCACGGCCCCCGTTAAATCGGACTTTTTTCTCGACCCATAGCCTACGATCACTACTTCATCCAGGACGGCTACATCCGTGCCTAAGGTTATATCTATTTGAGTGCGCTCATTGATGGCCACCTCCTGAGTAAGGTATCCTGTGTAAGAAAACACCAAGGCCGTAGCCTCATCGGGCACCTCCACTTCGTAGTTCCCCTCAAAGTCTGTAATAGTACCTGTAGATGTCCCTTTCACGAGTATGTTGACTCCGATCAATGGCTCGCCTTCTTCTGACAATACCGTACCGCTGATCGTTCTTAATTTTTTCATCAAAGTCAATGCCTCGGCAATATGGGCTATATTTTCTTTCGGATGCTTTTGCCTTGGAATTAGGGTCAAGTTACCACCAGCTTCCAGCTTTTCAATTTTACGGATATGTTTGCGCAAAAGCTTGGTTTTCCGTTTCCCCTGTTCTGTTTTTTTATAAAGAATAATAAATTTCCCTCCATAAGATTCGTAACGAAACCCAATGTGAGAGATTAATCGATCCATCGCTTTTTCAAAGCTCTCATTCTTTTGGAAATCAAAATCTACTTTCACCTCCGCAACGGTTTTTGAGTCGTAGGAGAAAAAGACTTGGTATTTTTCGCTAAAATCATCCAAAACCTCCGCGAGCCATCTATCTTCTATGCGCTCATCAGGTAGCGAATTCGCTATCAATGGTTGCCAATTAAAGGCCGAAATGATTACAACTAGTGCAATAATCAATTTAGCCTGATGAATCGTTTTTGATTTCATACCGTCAGTTTTAAGTTCTGTAATCTTATTTTCTTATTGGATAATGAGTTGATTGTCCCTGATGATAATTTGGGTTCCGAAAGTACCCTCTAAAACGGGAAGGGCTACTTCCAGTTTGTCCATCGGAACGGATACCGTCTTTACTTCTTTCAGCAGGGAAGGCTTTAAGACCTTAGTTTTCACCCCATAGATTTCTTCAATTTTTAAGAGTATCTCCTCGATACTTTTATCTTTCAACTCCAAGACGCCATCTTTCCAGGAGGTATGCAATTCAGTAGTTGTCTCATTGTGACGCTCCAGAATGGCGTCTTCTTCCTTTGAATAGGCCAGGAAATCGCCAGGATTAAGGGTTTCTTCTCGGTCACCCAGCTCAAGCCTAATAAGACCTTCTTCTAAAAAGACATCGGTGCGACTGCCTCGACTACTAACATTAAAAGAGGTCCCTAAAACTTCCACCTGCAAATTTTCGGTGAACACTTTAAATTTGGCATTAGTCGCTGGTTTCTTCTCTACCTTGAAAAATGCTTCACCCTTTAACCATACTTGCCGATCACTGCCTTCTACCCAAGTGGAAGCAAAACTAATTTCAGAGTTTGCATTTAACTTTACGCTCGACCCATCTGGAAGCTCCAGCGTTTTCCATTCACCAAATGCGGTTTGGTGAACCAGTAATTGATTAGTAGGTTTCATCCAAAGCGTGAGGCTAATCCCAATAAGTAGCATAACAGCCGCAGCTGCACCTAACCACATCGCTCTTTTCCGCTTTAAGACGGGTACTTTCCTGGCCGCCATCTTCTGTTTGATAGATCGCAGCATATCATCCGAAATTTCCTTCGGCAATTCACTATCCCAATCTGATGAGTCCGACCAATCCTTAGCCATCTGATCTTTTAGGACGGAAAGATCCTTCCCCGCTAAGTAAGTCTTCAATGCATCTAATTCATCCTTAGTAGCCTTCCCTTTCAGGTAACGTTCGATAATCTTTTCGCTTATCATAAATTATTGTTCTATATATATTACGAATGGAGGTAAGCTCTCCCCCCCCATT
>Ga0070728_10005180_pt1 | contig 13063 bp, 7 predicted proteins | sample tdDd471_FD_66723 | JGI IMG/M metagenome (GOLD analysis project Ga0070728, IMG submission 66723) | Marine sediment microbial communities from the Atlantic coast under amendment with organic carbon and nitrate - tdDd47.1 | ecosystem: Environmental > Aquatic > Marine > Coastal > Sediment | place...
GGTAGCGGTTGAAAAAATCGTACAACAAGTACAAGATTTTCAAGTGGCCATTCCTTCATGGGCATTAGGCGCGGGTGGGACGCGATTTGGGAGATTCTCCATTGGAGGAGAACCTGCTAATTTGGAAGAGAAGATTGATGATGTCGGGCTCATTCATGCCCTGACGCAATCTGCAGGGGCAATCTCGCTTCACATCCCATGGGACATTCCGGGAGATGCTGAAGCGATCATGACTAGGGCGCAAGCACATGGTATTTTATTTGATGCTGTCAATTCGAATACCTTTCAGGATCAAGCCAAGCAGGAGCACAGTTATAAATATGGCTCCTTGTGTCATGTAGATCCAGCCGTTCGTGCGCAAGCCGTGCAACACAATAAAGATGTAATTGATATTGGGGTTAAACTGGGATCCAAAAGCCTGACCGTTTGGTTAGCAGATGGTTCTGTTTTTCCGGGGCAACTCAATTTCCAAAAAGCACTGGCCCGAACCCAGGGGAGCTTACAGGAAATTTATGCATATATGCCAGATGATTGGCGTTTATTTATTGAATACAAACCTTATGAACCTAATTTCTACAGTACGGTCATTCAGGATTGGGGCACCTCGCACTTGTTGGCGAATGCCTGTGGAGAACGGGCCTATTGTTTGGTCGATTTAGGGCATCATCTACCCAATACCAATATTGAGCAAATTGTGGCTACGCTACTTTGGCGGGGCAAACTAGGAGGTTTTCATTTCAATGATAGCAAATACGGAGACGATGATGTGACAGTGGGGAGTATCAAGCCTTATCAGTTGTTCTTGATCTTTAACGAGCTAGTGGCAGGAATGGCCAACAATCATGCGGGCAATCCACCTTTAGCTTGGATGATTGATGCTAGTCATAATGTAAAGGATCCCATAGAAGACTTGATACAAAGCTTGGAAGCTATTCGTTTGGCTTATGCCCAAGCGCTGATTATCGACCAAGCTCAACTGGAAGCAGCTCGCGATAAGAATGATGTTACCTTGGCCCAAGAGATATTGCAAGAAGCTTATCGAACTGATCTTCGGCCCTTAGTACGAGAAGCCCGTTTGCGGGCAGGTGGAGCCCTTGATCCGATTGGCTACTGTCGGGCGGTCGATATCCGAAGGGTACTCATAGAAGAAAGAGGATTGGAAACTGTAGCTACCGGATTATGATGAAAGTCCAAGCCGTATTTGACATCGGAAAAACCAATAAGAAATTCTTCCTTTTTGATGAAAATTATCAAGAAGTAGTAAAAGCTTATACCCATTTTGCAGAAATAAGAGATGAAGAGGGGGTAGCTTGTGACGATCTCCCGGCGATCCAGAAATGGATGAAGACGACCTTCAACCAATATTTGGACGATCCCGCTTTTGATATCCAGTCGCTTAACTTCTCTTCCTACGGGGCGAGTTTTGTACATATCGATGAAAAAGGCCAGCCCGTCACCCCATTGTATAATTACCTCAAACCTTACCCTGCTGATCTTTTAGCTTCTTTCTATGAAAAATACGGCGGAGAAATGACCTTTGCCCAGCAGACAGCTTCCCCTCCCTTAGGGATGCTGAACTCCGGTTTGCAATTGTATTGGTTGAAATATGCCAAGCCTGAATTATTTGAAAAAGTTCGTTGGTCGATTCATTTTCCTCAATATCTAAGCTTTTTATTTACTGGTATTCCCCTGAGCGAGTATTCGAGTATTGGTTGTCACACAGGCTTGTGGGATTATGTCAACAATGATTACCACCATTGGGTATATGCTGAGGGGATCGATCGTATCTTACCGCCCATAGTAGATACTACCACAAGTATTAATACCACTTATCGGGATGAGCGTTTCACCATTGGAGTCGGTATTCACGATAGTTCTTCTGCCTTGCTTCCCTACCTCTTAGCAGACAAAAAGCCTTTCATACTATTATCAACTGGAACCTGGAGTATTGCTTTGAATCCCTTCAATGATGAACCCCTCTCCAAAGAGGATTTGCAAAATGATTGTCTGAATTTCATGCGAATAGATGGTTATCCGGTAAAGGCATCCCGTTTGTTTTTAGGCAATGAATACAGCTTACAGTTGAAAAAGCTGCATGCTCATTTTGATAAAGACTATGGCTATCATCGAACCATTGCTTTTGATCGGGCACTCTATGCGCAACTGAAGGCCAATTACCAACACCATTATAAGCTGGAAAGTATTGCCCTCGACCGCGATCAACCCGCCACCACTCAACTTAGTACCTTTGACAGCTTTGAAAAGGCGTATCACCAATTACTAATGGAGTTGGTAGAATTGCAAATAGAGGCCGCACAAAGAGCTATCGGCGATACGCCGATTCATAAAATATATATTGACGGAGGTTTTGCCAATAATGCGATTTATGTGGAGTTATTATCGGCTCATTTCCAGGGGGTAAAGATGAGAATTACCCAGTCACCATTAGGTTCAGCCTTAGGAGCTGCCATGGTAATTTCGAATGAGAAAGTAGGGAAGAAATTTTTGAAGAAGCATTATGCTTTGACCAAATATAGAAGTATAATCGCCTGAATAAATAGAACAGCAATGGAGATCAAATACGATCCAAGATATCCGGATATTCCGTACTTACGAGCCAAAGCCAAGCGAAGTATTCCTGGTTTTGCCTTTGATTACCTGGATGGGGGCTGCAATGCGGAAGTGAACCTTCATCGCAATACGGCCGAAATAAGAGATATACAGCTTAAACCCTACTACTTGAAGGATTATGCTAATATTTCTATGAAGACGGAATTGTTTGGAAAAACTTATGCTGCTCCATTTGGCATATCGCCTATAGGTCTGCAAGGTCTGATGTGGCCCGGTGCTTCTGAAATATTGGCCAAAGCCGCTTTTGATCATAATATTCCGTATATTTTAAGCACCGTTGGAACGGCTAGTCTGGAGACTATTGGAGAAATAACCGAGGGGAATGCCTGGTTTCAATTGTATCACCCGACAGAGGAGAGCCTGCGTGATGACCTCATCAAAAGATTGCACGCCGCCGAATACCCGGTATTAGTTCTCTTATCCGATGTACCTACTTTTGGTTATCGTGCCAAGGAAATCAAGAATGGCTTAGCTATTCCTCCCAGAATGACTTTGCGGAATATTATCCAAATCATGAGCCGCCCCAATTGGGCCATACAAACGCTGATCAAAGGTCAACCCGAATTCAAAACCTTAAAACCCTATATTCCGAAAGGGATGAACCTGAGACACCTGGGACTGTTTATGAACAAGACCTTTACGGGGCGTCTCAATGAAGAAAAAATTAAGCCTATCCGCGATATGTGGAAGGGCAAATTGGTATTGAAAGGAGTAGCCAGTGAGGAGGATACGGAGAAAGCCATACGTTTGGGCTTAGATGGCGTCATCGTATCTAATCATGGCGGAAGACAACTGGATGCAGGACAGTCGGCGATCAAACCATTGTCGACGATTGCCGCTAAATACAAGGATCAGATTACAGTCATGATGGACAGTGGGATACGGACAGGGCCAGATATTGCTTGTACGATGGCGAGTGGGGCAGATTTTACATTTTTAGGCAGATCCTTTATGTATGGTGTCGCTGCGCTAGGAAAGGCGGGAGGAACGCATACCATTTCAATTTTAAAGACACAACTACAACAAGTTATGGAACAATTATGCTGCGAAAATGTAAGCGATTTTCCCAATCATTTGATTGTGGATTAGCACAGATTTTGCAGTAACAAAACCAACAAGATGACAAACGACAAGCAAGCGACCTTACAATCAGAAGAATTTGAAAGGCAAGCAGTTCCAGCTTCCCGATGGAAGTCCTGGAAAAGTTTTTTGGGCATGTATGCGGGTGAGCATGCCGCGGGAACAGAATTCATGATTGGCCCTCTCTTCTTAACAGCGGGCGTTAGTGCCTTTGATCTCATCATTGGCCTTTTAATCGGCAACTTTTTAGCGGTACTAAGTTGGCGATTTTTGACGGCTGAAATAGCAGTTCAGCATCGACTTACCTTGTACTATCAATTGGAAAAAATCTGCGGGAAAAACCTCGTCAGCTTTTATAATGTGGCGAATGGGCTGCTCTTTTGCTTTTTGGCGGGAGCCATGATTACGGTCTCTGCGACGGCTGTGGGTATTCCTTTTGATATGGAAATGCCGCAACTGACCGATACGATGCCTACAGGTATCAGTTGGGTCGTCATTGTGCTGGTTATTGGTACGATCATCTCAGTCATTGCAGCCAGAGGATATGATACCGTATCGAAGGCCGCCAATGTGATGTCTCCTTTTATTGTACTGGCCTTCTTGGCTTGTGGAATTGTGGCTTTGGGACAGCTGGGTGTAAAGAACTTTTCTGATTTTTGGGATATATGGGGAGAAGGATCTGATCCCTTTCCTGGTCAAATCAAATATACCTTCTGGCATGTAGTGCTATGGTCTTGGTTTTGTAATGCTGCGATGCACATCGGGATGTCCGATTTATCGGTTTTCCGCTATGCAAAAGACGCCAGCATCGGCTGGACCACTGCCGCTGGGATGTATGTAGGGCATTATATGGCTTGGATCGCTGCGGCTCTTCTATATGCAGTATACCTACAGTCTCCAGAAGCGCAAGGCTTCTTGTCGGACGGCCAAGCTCCACCAGTAGCACCCGGCCCACTAGCTTATAATGCGATTGGGATATTCGGCATCATTGCGGTCATTATTGCCGGCTGGACGACTGCTAATCCCACGATTTATCGAGCGGGTTTAGCTTTCCAGGCCTTGATTCCTAAAGCCTCGACTTTCTGGGTTACTATTTTGGCGGGAGCCATCGCTACGATAGCGGGATTATTCCCCGCCTTCGCGATGAAGCTCCTCGATTTTGTGGCGCTATATGGCTTTATCCTAGCCCCAGTAGGTGCTATTATTGTTTTTGAACACTTCTTTGCGGATCGAGTCGGCATCGTGAAAAACTACGCTGAAAAAGCAGGTATCTCTTTTAATATGGCTGTTTTGCTGGCATGGGGACTTAGCTTCGGCTTCTTCTATTCCATTGCCGTGACGCAGGGCATATTCTTGTCTTTCTTGACCTTACCAGCCTGGTTGACATGTGGACTCTTGTTTTTGGGCTTGAGTAAGTATTTTCAAGGACGGAAGCCCGTTTGAGTAGACTTTTGAGTATTCAATGGAGCCAGCATTTTTTTCAACAAGCTTTAAATCGCGTATTCATGAAGCAGTTAATTCGCCTACTTCCTTTTTGGGCAGCCATCGCCATCGTTTTGGTCGCTTGTACAGAACAAAAAGAAGAAGAAAGCAGTCGTTCTCAACCCAATATCATCTTCATCATTTCCGATGATCAATCCTATGGTGATTATAGTTTTATGGGACATGAATTCATCGAAACGCCTAACCTAGATCAGCTGGCCCGCGAATCAAGAACCTTTACCAGAGGATATGCGACGGCTCCCTTATGTAGTCCGTCCTTGGCTTCTATGATCACCGGTCTTTATGCGCATCAACACGGTATTACAGGCAATGATCCAGTGGTAGAATACGAAGGGCCGAAACGCTATGGATCGAAACCTGAAAATGGCGTTTTCCCTCCCAATAGTTATCCGGTCAAGCGCCATGAAGCCTATCAAACCTTAGCGGCCAATTTTTATAAAAACAAATTGATTACGCAAACGCTAGCGGAAAATGGTTACCGTTCTTTCCAAACCGGAAAATGGTGGGTCGGATCAGCTACGGATGCCGGCTTTGACAAGGGAATGACGCACGGCGATTATCAAAGAGGAGGAAGGCACGGTGATGAGGGCTTAAAGATTGCACGAGAAGGCCTGGACCCTATTTATGATTTTATCGCAGAGACAGATTCGTTAAATCAAGCTTTCTTTCTGTGGTATGCACCCTTTTTGCCGCATACCCCTCACAATCCTCCCAAGGAGTTGGAGGAAAAGTATTTGAAAGTGGCTCCAAGTCCCTATATCGCCAAATATTGGGCGATGGTGGAATGGTTTGATCAAACGACTGGCGATTTGCTGAATCACCTAAAGGAAAAGGGATTAGAAGAGAATACAATTATTGTTTATACCTGTGACAATGGTTGGATACAATCCATTGATGCTCGAGGATATGCTCCTCGCTCCAAGCGAGCGCCGCATGAAGGAGGGATTCGGACACCAGTGATGTTCAAATACCCGGGAGTGATCCAACCCCAACAAGATACCCAGCACGTGGTCAGTAATGTTGATCTTGTATCGACGGTGATGGAGCTGATTGGCTTGGAAAAAGGAAGCCTCCCTGGTATCAATGTACTAGATGAAGACCAGCTCAGCAATCGGCAGACTGTCTTTGCCGAAGCCTATGACCATGATATTAGTAATGTGGACGTACCCACTGAAAGCCTACTTTATCAAATAGCGATAGAGAAAACTTGGAAGCTAATACTGCCGAATAAGCAGATGATCGAGAAAGCCGCCACTACTAGAAAAGAAAATATCGCTGGCTACTACGCTAATACTACCCAACTCTTTAATTTAGCCGAGGATCCTTTAGAATTAGTCAATGTAGCTGACGATTATCCAGAAGAGGTGAATCGCCTAAAGAAGGAAATTGAAAATTGGTGGCAGTTGGATGACTAATAAAGGACCAGTATCATGAATTACAAATGTTCTAAAACGTTTCATCATGGATGGATTCATCACATTAGGAGAGTTTATTGTAAAAAGACAAGCTGATTTTCCCTATGCAAAAGGAGAGTTGAGCCGTTTACTAAGTGCCATTCGTTTGGCTGCGAAGGTCATGAATAGCCAAATTAGCAAGGCTGGCTTGGTAGATGATCTTTTAGGTAGTGCAGGAAAAGAAAATATCCAAGGAGAAGAACAGAAGAAATTAGATGTATATGCTAATAAGATATTTATCAATGCCTTGAAGGCTAGGGGTGAAGTCTGCGGCATCGCATCGGAGGAAGAGGAGAAATCCATCATTTTGGAAAATGAGTCTGGCCTGAATGGAAAATATATCGTGTTGATCGATCCCATCGATGGTTCTTCCAATATAGAGGTAAACGTATCGATAGGGACTGTCTTTGCGATTTACCGCAGATTATCTCCGGTAGGGACTCCAGCGGTACTATCGGATTTCTTACAACCCGGACGACAACAAATCGCAGCCGGCTATGTGATTTTTGGATCATCTACCATGTTAGTCTTTACGTCTGGGAATGGAGTGAATGGTTTTACCTATGATCCTGGTATTGGCGTGTTTTATTTGTCACATCCCAATATACAAGTACCAAAAGACGGAAAGATATATAGTATTAATGAAGGGAATTATGCCTATTTCTCTCCCGCTGTAAAGTCCTATGTCGACTATTGCAAAGCAGTGGATTCCGATTCAAATCGACCCTATACCGGCCGCTATATAGGATCTATGATTGCTGATTTACATCGAAATTTTCTGAAAGGGGGGATCTATATGTATCCCGCTTCCACAAAAGCACCCAATGGGAAATTACGATTACTATACGAATGTAACCCGATGGCTTTTCTAATGGAACAAGCAGGGGGGCGGGCTACGGATGGACATCAATCTATCCTCGATATAGTACCGACCGAAATACACCAGCGAACCCCTTTTTATACGGGCTCGCCTGATATGGTGAGGAAGGTGGAAGGGATGCTGAGTGCAGAGCCCCATTAAATAGCTATAGCCTGCTGAAATTTTGTAAGAGCTTGTTTGGAGGTAGGCTTTGGTAGCGAAAATATTAAGTTAAGTGTTCTTGCGAGACTCATTTTTGGCAGCATAGCAGCGCTACGGTGCCAAAAATAGCCGAAGTAAGGTTGCTTAAATAAATATTTGCAGCCCGAATCGCTACCTCCAAACAAGCTCTAAGGCACGAAACGAAGCAAGAAAACTAACTTATTCAAGCATCAATAAACATATTATCCATGTGCAAGCAGCTGATTGGCTTAACCATAGGCCTTATCGCCCTATTTACTTCGGGCACCCTAATGGCCCAAGATACCAAGCAACCCAACATCATTTTTATTCTTACGGATGACCAACGATTTGATGCCATCGGGTATGCGGGAAATGAATTGATACACACGCCAGAAATGGATAAATTAGCCGAAACAGGCACCTATTTCAGTCAGGCTATGGTGTCAACGCCTATTTGTGCGGCCAGTCGGGTTAGTATTTTTACCGGACTCTATGAACGGACCCATCGCTTTACTTTCCAAACCGGTAATGTTCGGCAAGAATATATGGACCAGGCCTACCCCAAACTATTGAAAGATGCAGGTTACCAAACGGGGTTTTATGGGAAGTTTGGGATTCGATACAATGGCGCAAAGGAACTATTCGACCAATATGAAACCTATGATCGCAATAATTCCTATAGGGATCGACGAGGGTATTATTATAAAACCTTGGGCAAAGACACAGTCCATTTAACGCGATATACGGGCCAAAAAGCCCTGGATTTTATTGAGCAAGCTGCACCAGAACAACCTTTCTGTTTATCCTTGAGCTTTAGTGCACCCCACGCTCATGATGGGGCTAAAGACCAATATTTTTGGCAAGATGTAACCGATCCTTTATTGCAAGGCACGACCATGCCTGGCCCAGACCTAGGAGAAGATAAATACTTTGAAGCGCAGCCCGATTTTGTGCGTGCTGGCTTCAATCGCTTGCGCTGGACTTGGCGCTATGATACTCCCGAGAAATACCAGCATAGCGTTAAAGGCTACTACCGAATGATTTCAGGGATCGATTTGGAGATTGGAAAAATTCGTAAAAAATTGGAAGAAAAAGGGATGGCTGAGAATACAGTCATTATCCTAATGGGGGATAATGGTTATTTCCTAGGTGAGCGCCAATTGGCAGGTAAGTGGTTGCTATATGATAATTCGGTTCGCGTTCCTTTAATCATCAATGACCCTCGAGCAAAACACCAGGATACCGAAGAAATGGCACAGAATGTAGATATTCCTTCTACGATCTTGGACTTGGCAGGGCTGTCCATTCCGGAGACCTGGCAGGGGAAAAGTCTATTGCCAATAGTACAACAAAAAAAGAAGCGTCTAGAACGTGATACGGCCCTGATCGAACACCTTTGGGAATTTGCCAATATTCCACCTAGCGAAGGCGTGAGAACGAAGGACTGGAAATATTTTCGCTATGTCAATGATAAGTCTAGTGAAGAACTATATCGCCTAAGCGATGATCCCAAGGAAATCAAAAATCTAGCCAAGGATCCTACTTACCAAAAGACTTTGTTGGAGTTTAGAAATAAATGCGATGAATTGATCAAAAGGAATAGTGATCGATATTCGAAAGCACCTTATGATTTGTTTGTTGAGTATATCCGCCAACCCGCTACGGTTTTGATCAAAGATGCTAGTCCCGAATTTGGTTGGATTGTTCCGCAAGAAGCGGTATCTCAATCCGCTTATCAAGTATTGGTAGCCTCTACAGTAGAACAGATAGATAATAATATTGGGGACGTATGGGATAGTGGCCAAGTAAGAGGCAATCAATCCTCAGAAATTGTATATGCGGGCAGCCCGCTGAAGAAAGGCGAGAAGTACTATTGGAAAGTGCGGGTTTGGGATGCTGTCAATCGTTTGTCTAGCTATTCAGATGCACAAGCCTTCCAAATGGGAGCCGAAGACGCCCAAATTACGACGCCTAATATTTTCCAGGTGGACCGGGTGACGCCTATCCTTTTCAAACCCATCGAAAAATCGGCTTACTTCGTTGATTTTGGTAAAGCGGCATTTGCCAACATGGAGATTACCTATGAGGCGAAGAGAGCCCATACGCTGACGATTAGAATTGGAGAACAACTCACTGAGGGAGCCATTAACACAGAGCCACAAGGCAATATTCGTTATCAAGAAGTAGCTCTCCCAGTAACTCCCGGTAAGAAAAAATATATTCTTCCGATCAAAGCAGATAAGCGTAATACCAAGGTTGGTGCGGTAGCCCTGCCTGATTCATTTCCGGTATTGCTTCCTTTTCGCTATGCCGAAATTCGAGGAGCCAAAGGCAAGCTAAAGGCTGCTGCGGTTACACAACTCGCTTATCATAGTTACTGGGATGATACCCAAAGTTCCTTTACCAGTTCTGATGACATTCTGAATCAAGTATGGGAAATGTGTCGATACTCGATAAAGGCTACCACTTTTGCGGGCTTGTATGTGGATGGGGATCGAGAAAGAATCCCGTATGAAGCCGATGCTTATCTCAACCAGTTGAGCCATTATACCACCGACCGAGAATATGCCATTGCACGGCAGACGATTGAGTATTTCATGGAAAATCCCACTTGGCCTACAGAATGGCAGCAACACGTGGCCCTAATGTTTTATGCCGATTATCAATATACAGGCAATACAGAACTCATAGCAAAATACTACGAGCCGCTGAAGCACAAAACACTGATGGAATTGAGAAGGGAAGATGGTTTGGTTAGTTCTGCTAATGTGACGCCCGACTTTATGAAGAAATTAGGCTTCAAGGACCCCTCAATTGTCCTCAAGGATATCGTGGATTGGCCACCTGCGCAGAAAGATACGGGCTGGAAATTAGCCACCGCAGAAGGCGAAAGAGATGGCTTTGTGTTTAAACCGATCAATACGGTCATTAACTGCTTGTACTATCAGAACATGAAAATTATGGCTGAATTTGCCACGGCCCTGGGTAAATCTGCTGAAGCCACTACCTTCGAACTGCTAGCCTTACAAGCCAAAAAATCGATCAATGAAAAGCTATTTGATGCATCGACTGGGGCCTATGTAGATGGGGAGGACACGGATCACTCTTCGCTGCATTCCAATATGATGGCCCTAGCTTTCGAGATTGTACCGGAACAGCATAAGCAATCGGTCGTAGATTTTATCAAATCTCGCGGGATGGCTTGTAGCGTCTATGGCTCGCAGTATCTTTTGGAAGCCTTGTACAATGCCGGTGAGGCTGATTATGCCCTGGAATTGATGACGGCCCTACATGATAGGAGCTGGTACAATATGATTAAAATTGGATCAACGATTGCCCTAGAGGCCTGGGATATGAAATACAAACCCAATGCCGACTGGAACCATGCTTGGGGAGCTACCCCCGCCAACATCATCCCTCGTTATCTCTGGGGAATACGTCCCAAGCAAGCCGGTTTTAGTATTGCTACCATAAAACCACAAATGGGAGCGCTGAAAAGCAGTACCATTGAGGTGCCTACCATCAAGGGTAATATTAAGGGCAGTTATCAATTTGTCAATAGAAGACTACAACGATACACCATCGATATTCCTGCCAATATGGTAGCCGAGTTTGAAGTAAGTGGTGCCTCCAATCAGGTATTCAAGTTGAATGGAGAAGCAGTGAGTACTGCCTTTGGTTCGATCCGCCTGATGCCAGGACGGAATCAAATTGAGTTGGTAGTGAATTCCTTTTAAAGTATGTTCTTGCATCCGGGCTAATTAAATAGCGATGAAAAAACTATACCAGGCTTTATGCTTCATCACTTGCTGTCATTTGTTCGCGTGTAATGAAGCGCCGAAGCAAGATGAAAAGCGACCGAATATCCTCTACATCTACGTCGACCAGCTGAGTGCATCAATGATGAGCTGCGCTGGGAATGATTGGTTGGAAACGCCTGCTATGGATTATATCGCTAAAAATGGGATAAGATTCACGCGGGCCTATACGCCCAATCCCGTTTGCTCACCCGCTAGAGTAAGTTTGATGACCGGCCGCTTTCCTGGCTTCTTCAAAGACCAAAAAGGGAATGAGGTACGAGAGAATAGAGGATCGATGCGCATCCCTCCAGTCGGGGAGGAGGTGCTGAATTCCAGCCTGGCTACCTACTTGAAACAGGCCGATTATGAATTGTTTTTTGGTGGAAAGGAACATCTTCCTCCCTCCTTGACGCCTAGCGCCTTAGGTTTTACGGATTATAGTGATGATGAACGAGCAAGTCTGGCTAGTGAAACGGCCCGATTGATCAAAGCTGAACATAGCAAGCCCTATTTTATGCTCGTCTCCCTGATCAACCCGCACGATATCTGTTATATGGCCATCCGAGAGATGCCGACTTCGAAAACAGACTCCATGATACTCGAAAGGGGGAAATTAGAGCTATCGGTATTAGACCAAGCCATGGCGATACCAGAAGGCGTATCCACCGAAGAGTTCTTTAGTAGTTATTGCCCGCCTCTTCCACCCAATTACGAACCGCAGTTTGAAGAACCAGCAGCCGTTTTACAACTGATCAACGCTCGCCCAATGCGGAAAAACGCCCGAGAAAATTTCACCGATGAACAATGGCTGCACCATCGCTGGGCCTATGCCCGCCTAACGGAATTGGTGGATCAACGCGTGCAGCTGATCCTGGATGCCCTCAAGGAGAGCGGGGAAGAGGAAAATACCTTGGTGATTTTTTCTAGCGATCATGGAGATATGGATGGAAGTCATCGAATGGAACACAAGTCGACTTTGTATGAAGAATCCACCAATATCCCATTCATGGCCATGTGGAAAGGGCATATTCCGGCGGGGCAGGTAGACGAAACTCATTTGGTATCCAATGGTTTGGATCTGCTTCCAACCGTTTGTGATTATGCTGGGATAAAAGGAATGGCTGATCCAAGGGGGAGAAGCCTGCGGCCACTGTTTGAAGGCAAAAATATCACTTGGCGAGAGCACTTGGGCGTGGAAAGCGAGATTGGTCGGATGCTTGTTAGCGCTGATGGATTCAAGTACATCCGCTACGACCTGGGAGGATCCGAAGAACAACTGCTCAACCTGAATGAGGATCCTTTTGAAACGACCCACTTCACCCATGATACCGCCTACGCTGCTAAGCTGGAAGCACTTCGAGAAGTATTTGATACAGAATGGTTTCGCTAGGGTAGCTCTGGCAAGACTTCAGAAGTGGGTTGGTCGATAGTTTAGCTATCTCCTAAAGCCAACTTCACCATTTTTGGATATATAATATTGAATGTTCGCTACTAGTTTCACTAGTATTGCGGTCTTTGGATGCGAGCTCCTGCTCGCCGAGATACAGCATACA
>Ga0070728_10005185_pt1 | contig 13055 bp, 8 predicted proteins | sample tdDd471_FD_66723 | JGI IMG/M metagenome (GOLD analysis project Ga0070728, IMG submission 66723) | Marine sediment microbial communities from the Atlantic coast under amendment with organic carbon and nitrate - tdDd47.1 | ecosystem: Environmental > Aquatic > Marine > Coastal > Sediment | place...
CCTATTGCTTTTAATAAGATAATGTTTGTCAAACTCCCTCCAACCTAATTCAATTTCAGCTTTACTGAACCTCTTCATTATTCTATCAATGAAGTCCTCCCAGCTTAAAATTAAATAAAAGTCTTGACTGGGAATAAAGGAAATTTGAAATTTTACAGGCCTGCTGTCTGAAACAGAAATTTTAATAATCCACTTTTTGTAAGGTATTGAAATATCATGGATTTCTAGATCGTAACCGGGTGTGTATTTAGTCTTAAATTCACCTTCAAGTTCTTTGGTAATTTCCTTCCACATTTCTCTTTTAGGGAAGTTGTCGGTGTAACCCAAAGACGATCCTTTAATCATTGATTGAAGAATGCTGTCTTTTTTCTCTGCGCTCATTCGTAATTATTTTTTTATAAATCTTCCTGATATTGATGTATCTGTTTGAGATTTATAAAAATAAAGTCCTTTTCTGTAACTTGAAACATCCACTCTAATTCTGTCACAACTAAAAAATTTCAATGATTCAACTATAGCTCCAGTAAAGTCATAAATAAATATAACCTGTTCTTCAAAACTATTATGATTTAATATGATGGTAATGGTTTTAGAACTGGGATTCGGGAATGGTGAAGAAGAAGATTGAAGGCTATCTATTTTTTCAATATCTGTAAAATCATCTAATTTAATTAGCCATGAATCCACCCATCCATGATTACCGGAAACGTCGCCATCATTCGACCTGGTGTTTCCTCCAATGTAAATATTTCCATAATTGTCTTGTGTTATCGAATAAGCAAAGTCTTGGCTTGTTCCACCAGTGCATTTCTCCCATTCCAATTCACCATAAGAGTTCAGCTTTATTATCCAAAAATCCCATGAATAAAAACAAGTATTAACGGTTGAATAACCAGTAATAATAAATCCTTCATCTGTTGTTTGTTGAATATCGTGACCATGGTCTATCGAATTATTCAAATCATATCCGAAGCATTTTTCCCATTCTAAATTTGCAAGAGAATCTAACTTTATAATCCAATAGTCTGATTCCCCGGTATTGTTTGAAACATCCCCATCATTTGAATAGGTTCTCCCAATCGCAACACAACCACCATCATTAGTGGTTATTATAGAATTGCCTTGATCCAAGGCACTACCTCCTAAACTTTTTTGCCAAATAATGTTACCCGCTAAATCTAATTTAACTATCCAAAAATCGTGACCACCGTGATTTCCGTTTACATCGCCATCATTCGATTCAGAGTAATTTAAAACGTAATATCCGTTGTTAGTTATAGAAATATCATTGGCCCAATCTTGATCACTTCCCCCAAGACATTTTTGCCACTCAATATTACCAAGTGAATCTGTTTTGACTACCCAGCTATCCTCCTCGCCATGATTACCAGATACATGAACATCATTTGAATTAGTGAAACCAGCAATTATAAAACCATTGTCAATAGTTTGTTTCACAGCAAAGGCTCTATCCGCCAATGATCCACCATAACACTTTTCCCATTCTATGTTCCCTGATTGATCAGTTTTAACAACCCAATAATCGATATATCCGATAAAACTTGTAATATCGCCATCATTCGAATCTGTTTGACCCGCCACGATAAAACTATCATCTGAGCAATAATCCAGCGAGTTACCATAATCCCATTTACTCCCACCTAAACATTTTTGCCATAATAAAGATCCATTTTCATCTATCATTCCAATCCAATAATCACTTTCGCCATGATTCCCATAGACATCACCATCTTCGGAGGAAGTACTTCCGGTAAAGATTATTTCATTGTTATTCGTTAGCTTTATTTCTGAAAATTGTTCACCTGATGTGCCTCCAAAACACTTTTGCCAAACAATCTCAGGTTGTGAACAAAGGTTGATGGTTAGGATTAAGAAAACTGTTTTTAATAGAATTACTCTGATCATATTCATCTTTTTTAATCCGTGCAAATCCGCGACCTCTACTCTTCAAACTCTCCCTCATCAAACACTAGCGCCTCATAGGTAAAAATCTCCGCGTCTCTCCAACCTTCCCATCCTATCCCTGCTTTATCACGTGAGCAGTGCCCCAGAAACTCTTCAAGATCCCATCCTGTTTTGGTGGCAACCTGTGGTAGGAAGGTGCCCCTGTTCCAGCCCTTTTTAATATAAATTCCATGCTTCCCAAGTACGATTTCATCAATCGAATCAATTTTTTTCATCGGGGTTAAAACCGAAATATCAATATCAATTTTCTTTAATTCGCTTTCTGTAACTTTCGAAAACCTGTAGTCTTTGGTAGCCGCCGAAATGGCCATGTCCTGTACAACATAATAAAGCGGCTTATCGGGTGTGAAATTACCAATGCATCCCCGCAAAGCCCCCTCCTTATTTAGTGTAACAAAGGCTCCTGCCGGGGTTTTAATGGCCTGTGAAAATCCTGCGGTGTCGATTTCAGGAATTTCACCAAAACGGGTATAACTTTCAACGGTTTCACGTGCAATATGCAACAGGGTTTTTTTGTCTTTTTCGGTTAAATAAAACTCTTCGTCATCCTGTGTTTTCAGTTGGGTAACAACCATCGACCAATAACCAACTACCTGGCTTTTATCGCCAAACGAGGCATCACCTGAATTTTTGTATTGAAGTGGAATTATTTCCACTTTCTCCATATCTTCTGTCATTTCAAGTAAAGTCAAAACCGAAGTCCAACCACAAATACTGGTGGAGAGGTTAGAAATGCTTTTTTTCTCGTTATTCCTGATGGTTTCCAAAAACTCTTCAGGTGAATTGCTTGCAATGGCTGTGGCTGTGGCCTCATCTACCTTTACTGCATCATCATAAGGAGGGTAATGAGAAAAATCGCTGCTTATCACAAAAAGGTTACGTTCGTTAAGATAAGGCTTCAATGCTTTTGCAACTTTTTCAATAGTGTTAGCTGATTGTGTCCCCATAACTATTGGAACGATTTTAAAATCCCGTTTCATTTTGTATTGCAAAAAAGGAATCTGTACTTCCAGGCTGTGCTCTTGGAGATGGGCGTCTTCATTATAAGTAAATACCTTGTGGTTATCAATCAGTTTTTTCGCAAGTTCAAGATCAACCTCCACCGTACCCAAGGGGCTTAGGTAATTTCCTTTGTTGTATATTGAAGCACCATCAAAATAAGTTCTGTGGCTGGAACCAATCACAAAAATATGTTCGTAGTCTTTTTTGGGATCAATCTGGTTAAAACTGCTTGCCGCTACCAATCCGGAATAAACATATCCGGCGTGTGGAGTGATGATGGCCAACACATTTTCTGTGTTTTTTGGCTGGGCTTCTTCAAAGTATGCTTCCAATTCCTTGATAAGTTCTGTTGGGTTGGAGGGATAAAATCTGCCAGCTACACAAGGTTGCCGGTTATGCAGGTTTTTATCGTTATCCTGCCCTTTGCCCGTTTTATTAAAAAATATCATTGTGAAAATGATTATTGGATAAATTATTGACTTTCCCATAAATAAGCTAATTTTGAGTTTCAGCATACAGGATCTGCCGTTTTTATCTAACAAATATACAACATGTTGATAAGAAAAGAAAGTGGTTTAAAAATTTCGATGATTGTAACGGGCTTCACAGCATTGCTGGTACAGATTATCTACCTAAGGGAATTTTTAAACGTTTTCAGTGGCAACGAACTGATTGTTGGGATAATTCTGGGTAATTGGATGTTCCTCACTGCTTCCGGGGCAAGACTATTGAGCAGGCTAGCAAAAGGAATATCTAACATCAAAAAAATCATGACAAGCCAGTTTGTAATTGCTTTTGTCATTCCGGTTTCGGTTGTATCAATTTACTGGGCAAAGGCACATTTTTACCCACCCGGTACTTTGCTGGCTTTTTACGAATCAGGTTTGTTTTGTTTGCTAATCATGGCCCCGTTTTGCCTGGTTTCGGGGGGGCTTTTTACATTGCTTGCTGATGAAATATCTCAAATATCTGTGAGTCAGCAGGCACCAAAAGTATATGGTTTCGAGGCATTGGGCAGCGTCATTGCAGGGTTGCTGTTTACTTTCGTCATGCTTCAGTTATTAACGACATTTAAAATCATATTTGTAGTTTCTGCCATCAATATTTTCGCTGCACTTTTATTGATGCCTGCTCAACAATTTTTAAAGGTTAAAAGCCTGGCAATGATGGTTTGTGTTTTTATTTTATTGGCCATCCCATTTTTTGTGGATATTGATGCTCTGTCGAAGTCATTTATTTACAAAAATCAAAACATTGTAATGATGGAGGATGCTCCTTTTGGAAACCTTGTCGTAACACAAACTGCGAATCAATATAACTTTTTTGAAAATGGAATGAATCTTTTCTCGACGGATAATTTAATTGCAAATGAAGAAGCAGTTCATTATGCCATGCTTCAGCATAGAAACCCAAAAACGGTTTTGGTAGTCTCTGGAGATATTTCGGGCATGGCGAAGGAAATTTATAAATATGATATCGATCAGATTGACTATGTTGAGGTCAATCGAGAATTGGTACAAGCAATGGCAAATTTTGTTGGGATTCCGGATAAAAAGATAAATGTCCATGTTGTTGATGCAAGGACATACATGGCCGAAACCGGGACAAAATATGATGTGGTTTTTCTCAACCTCCCTCCCCCGGGCAGCCTTCAGCTTAATCGCTTTTATAGTACTGAATTTTTTAGTGGAATTAAGCAAATTCTAAAACCTGGAGGAGTGATTTCTTTGCCGGTTGAAGGAGGGTCAAACTACTTGAGTGATGAGGCCATTGAGTTGCTTGGAATATTGCAAAACACGCTAAACTTGAATTTTAAAAATGTATTGTTGTACCCTGTACAGCGTAATTACTTCCTTGCTTCAGATGAGGAACTGAGTTATGAAATTGTTAGCAAGTTGTCAATGATCAAGCTGGAAAATGAGTTCGTTAATTCATATTACATCAATGATGCGCTAACAATTGGTCGCGCTCATTCCATCATGGAATCAATGGGCTCCAAAGCAGCTATAAACAAAGATTTCAGGCCGGTGGCATTTTATTCTCAAATCAAATATTGGTTATCGTGGTACGGGCAAAGTTTTTGGTGGATTATTGGTATGATAGCAATAGGACTGACCACAATGTTTGTATTCAGCAAGCCCATTAATAAATCCTTATTGGTAACAGGATTCTCAGCATCAATTGTTGAAGTAGTGATTTTAATGGCATTCCAAATCTATTTTGGTCAACTATATCAGGCTCTTGCATTATTGATTTCGGGATTTATGGTGGGAATAGCAGCAGGAACATTGTTTGCCGAAAGAAATGTAAGCAGGATAAAATTCAGTTGGTATTTCAAGAATCAGGGCTTGATTGGATTGCTTTCGCTCATGCTGATCCTGTATGTAGTGTTTATGCAGGGATTGTCACTTCCGGATTATTCTATCAAAGTCTTTTTTTACGGCAGTATGCTTATTTTTGGAAGTTTAACCGGTATGCAATTTTCATTTGCATTAAAACTACAAAAGGCCGGTGGGACATCCATCTCATCTTCGGCTTATGCCGCCGATTTGCTTGGAGCTGCTGGCGGGGCAATCTTAACATCAGTACTTTTAATTCCTCTGTTGGGCTTACCTACCATAGCTTTATTGTTACTGGGCTTGAATTTAGCAGTGATGCTTTGGCTCAAAATTAAGCTTAAAGTTTATTGACCATTTTAAGAAATCCGGAAATATAAACATCCTATTATTATTCTTGAATTCACGCATTCTCCTATTCAATCAATGACACATTCACATATTTTTTTCTTACATTTGAAGTAAATTTCAAGCCGGATCTATCATGTCAGAAAAACTGCTAAATAAACGTGATTTTCTGAAACTGGGGCTTGCAGGAACCTGCGGTATCTGTGCCCTTTCAAGTGGATTACCACTTTGGTCTGCCACTTCGCTTCCCGAAAAAAATGTTCCGGGCAAGTACAGCAGGGAAGCTATGTTTTATACTCCTACGGCCAAAGGAATGAAATGCCAGATTTGTCCCAACCAGTGCCAGATTAAGCCCGAAGAACATGGAGAATGCCGGACGAGATATCACAAAGATGAAAAGCTTTACACTATTGCTTATGGCAATCCTTGTGCCGTGCATGTAGATCCGATTGAAAAAAAACCGCTTTATCATTTTTTACCCGAGAGCAACGCTTTTTCCATTGCAACGGCGGGCTGCAACCTGGCGTGTCTCAATTGTCAAAACTGGGAAATTTCACAGGCCAGCCCACTTGATACTCGCAACCATGATCTAAGTCCGGAAAGTGTAGTTGAAACAGCAAAAAAGTATAATTGCCAGTCCATTGCTTACACTTACTCTGACCCTGTTGCCTTTTATGAGTATGCCTATGACACTGCCAAAATTGCTCATTTGAAGGGTATTAAAAATGTGCTGGTTTCGGCCGGTTATATTAATAAGGAACCCTTACGTGAATTGGCTCAATATGTTGATGCTGCCAATATCGACCTGAAAAGTTTTAGCAACGAAGTGTATGAAATGTTAAATGCAGGTACCTTGCAACCTGTACTTGATTCGCTTAAATATTTGAAAGATGCCGGGGTTTGGCTGGAGATAACAAACCTTGTTGTTCCCAACTGGACCGATGACCTGGAGATGATTAAGAAGATGTGTGGGTGGCTGGCAGAAAATGGATTTGAAGAAACTCCGCTACATTTCAGCCGCTTTCATCCACAACATAAACTGGCACAGTTGCCTGCCACACCCGTTGAAACTCTGGAAAAAGCCAGGGAGATTGCTTTTTCATCCGGATTGTTTTACAGTTATATCGGGAATGTACCCGGAACTGATGCAGAAAATACCTATTGCCCGGTATGTAAAAAGCTATTGGTTGAACGGAAAGGCTTTACCATATTAAAAAACGATATTAAGGATGGGAAATGTACGGAATGCTCAGTTCCGGTTTCAGGTGTGTGGTAAAATCTACTATTGGTTATTTTTCTCCACGATTAAATCCACATATACAGGTAAATGGTCACTAAATCCACCATGATATTTGTACCCAATGTAAGTTCGGTTTGGTTTCTGGCCAAGATAGGTTTTATCTTCTTCTAATAAAAATGGAGCCTGAAATATTTTACCACCATCTATTGAAATATGAGGAGAGGAAGTATCATCAAGTAAACCACCTGAAACGATGATCATATCAAATTTATTCCAACCTTGTTGGTATTTTAACGATCCGTATTGCCAATCAATCTGTTCAGGAATCATCAGGTTATATAATTCGTTATTAATGATTGATTTAGCCGGATCTTGTGCCGATAATACATCCGATAAGCTTTCATCATACGGGCCATCGTTAAAATCGCCCATAATCAATATTGAGGCATAATTATTTGATTGCAGAATGGAATCAGTTTTGGTTCTGAGTGCTTTAGCAGCATGATTTCTTTTTGGAACCGTTGACATATAACCTCCGTACCTTGACGGCCAGTGATTGACAAATAAACTTACCGTATCGGTATTCATAAATTTGCCTTTTACCCATAAAATATCGCGAGTCCTGGAAGCAGTATCAAAAGGAAATATAACAGGGATAGCTTCGCTGTACAGGGGTTCGAAAAACTCTTCACGATAAATTAGCGCTACATCAATCCCTCGTCTGTCGGGTGATTCAAATTGAATAATCTTATAATTGAAATTTTTTAATGGGGTGTCATAAACAAGTTTTTCGAGTACAAAACGATTTTCGATTTCACTCAGGCCAACAACGGCAGGTGGTCCTGATTCGCTCATGGCCATAATTACCTTGTAAATATTGTTGATTTTAGTGTAGAACTTTCTGTTGTTCCAATAGCGCTCTCCTTCGGGTGTAAATTCTTCGTCACGGGTGAGTGAGTCATCATAAATATCAAACAGGTTTTCAACGTTGTAAAATGCAATTCTTGCAATGCTTGTTTTATCTTTGGAAGATTCCTGGCTTTTTGCGTCCCTTAAATTTAATGTAAACAGACAAAGGATAATAAAAATCAAAAACAGGATTTGTTTTACATTTGAACGGAAATAGTTTGTTGGTTTTTGTATCGTCATCGGAAAATGAAATGTGATTTCTGCCAAAATTACAATTTAATCCCGGAAGCAATCAAACCACGTACAACAAGTATAGCTGTGAACTTTGAACTTTGAACATCGAACGTTGAACTTCAATGGAAGACTATCGTAAAATAATACACGTCGATATGGATGCTTTTTACGCATCAGTCGAACAACGCGATAACCCCGAATATCGGGGCAAACCTCTGGCCGTCGGTGGCAGTAGAGACAGGGGTGTGGTTGCTGCAGCCAGTTATGAAGCCCGAAAATTCGGAGTTTTTTCTGCAATGCCTTCGAAGATTGCCTATCGGAAGTGCCCGGGTATTATTTTTATTAAGCCTAGATTTGAAGTCTATCGCTGTGTTTCGAAGCAAATCAGGGAAATATTTTTTGAATATACAAACCTTGTTGAACCATTGTCACTGGATGAAGCTTATCTTGATGTAACTGAAAATAAAAAGGGCTTGAAGTATGCCAGGGATATTGCCTTCGAAATCAAATCGCGTATTCGGGAAGAGCTAAAACTAACTGCATCAACAGGGGTTTCATACAATAAATTTCTTGCAAAGATTGCTTCTGATTACCGAAAGCCTAATGGCTATTTTTTAATCCATCCTATCCATGCTTTGGATTTTATTGAAAAATTACCCATAGGAAATTTTCATGGTGTTGGAAAAGTAACCGCCATGAAAATGAAGAACCTGGGTATATTAAGCGGTGCAGATTTGAAAAATCATGACCTGCCGGATTTGGTTAGATGGTTTGGGAAAGCAGGGTCTTATTATTACAAAATAGCCAGGGGTATCGACGACCGGGCAGTTGAACCCGACAGGGAAAGAAAGTCCATCAGTACCGAAAATACATTCAATTCTGATTTAATGACGAGGTATGAAATGGAAGATCAATTAAGTATAATTAGTGAAGAGCTTTACAGAAGGATGAAGAAATACAATATTTACGGACGCACACTTACATTGAAATTGAAATATTCCGATTTTACTTTAATCACCAGAAGTAAAAGTGTGCATCATATGATAACAGGCCTGGAAGACTTGCTTAGTTTAATGATGGAAATTTTCGAAAACCTGGTTTTGGAAAACAAAGGTGTCCGTTTGTTGGGTCTTGGCATTTCAAACCTTGAACCAATAAAAAATGAAGGGGTGCAGTTGACATTGGATTTTTAAGATGAATCGATAACCCAAAAAAACCATCCTATTTTTGTATTATTGCAAGACAAAGTTGCTAAAGGTTGGCGTAGAATAACATTTCATCGAACATATGAAGATAGCTTACAAACCAAAATTAGTTAAAAAAGAAGCGTGGGGTTCCCGCATCGGCCTGGTGCTCGCCATGGCTGGAAATGCAGTGGGGTTTGGGAATTTCTTAAGATTTCCGGTTCAGGCAGTTCAAAATGGAGGAGGAGCGTTTATTATTCCCTACCTTGTTAGCCTTGTTTTGCTGGGCCTGCCGTTATTGATGATTGAGTGGTCGACCGGAAGATTTGGTGGGAAGTTTGGGCACCATTCAACACCTTTTATTATGAATAGCCTGAGCAAGCAACGCATATGGAGATATGTTGGTGTGTTTGGGATATTTTCGAATATTGCTATTGCGTCTTATTATTGCTACCTGGAAAGTTGGACCATGTCGTATGTTTTTCATTCAATAACAGGCACATTCAACGGATTGAATCAACACGAGGTAGCTGGTTTTTTTGAGAATTATCTTGATGTTACCACATCAACAACCGGAATTCCATTCGAGGCAATTGTGTTTTTTGTTTTATGTCTTGCACTGAATACATGGATTCTGAGCAAAGGCCTGAGTGGCGGTATTGAAAAAGCTGCTAAGATTGGTGTGCCAATGCTTATCATTTTTGGAGTTTTTCTGGCGGTTAAAGGAATTACAATGAAAAGTGGTAATCAGGGTGCCGTGTGGGATGGCCTTGAAGGATTGAATTTTTTGTGGACACCAAATTATGATTCCCTGGCAAGTCCAAAAGTTTGGATGGCAGCTGCTGGTCAGATGTTTTTTACTTTATCTGTGGGAATGGGGACCATTCAATGTTATGCTTCCTATGTTAAGGAGAAAGAAGATATTGCGCTAAACGCAATGTCAGCAGGTTTTACCAACGAGTTTGTTGAGATTGTATTGGGAAGTTCGATTATTATCCCGATATCGGTTGGTTATCTGGGCATAGATAGAGTGATTGAGCTAACGAATCAAGGAAGTTTAGGCCTCGCATTTCGTACTATGCCCTACCTGTTCGAACAATGGGGAGCTATTTTATCGGCAATTGCCGGGATGGCATTTTTCGGGCTTCTGTTTTTTGCGGGCATCACCTCTTCACTTGCGATGGGGACACCAATTTTAGGTTTCCTGAAAGATGAATTTAATTGGTCGCGCAAGCGATCTGCTCTTTCATTTGGTCTTGGTGTGTTAGTGCTTGGACTTCCTACTGTTTTCTTCTTCCAAAAAGGTGTATTTGATGAATATGATTATTGGGCTGGTACTGTCTCGCTGGTGGTATTTGCTATGCTTGAAGCAATATTGTTTGCCTGGATTTTTGGCCTTGATAAAGGTTGGAAAGAGATCAATGAAGGTGCCGATATTAAGATCCCAGTATTTTTCAAGTATCTTCTAAAGTATGTTACCCCGGTGATGTTGATAGTAATATTTTTTGGCTCTCTTGCAGCTCCGGTTAAAGATGATTGGTCGAAATTAAGCATCAAAGGATGGGAAGTTAGCCCCGGAAGCATTATTGGTAAAATTACGCATAAGGGTGAAGGGCCGAATAAGAAATACTTTACCGATGTGTTTTATTCAGAAAATGATGGAACTGTTGACAGCATTTTTATTCTTCGCCAGAAACATTATATCAGGGTGAGCAGGGCCGGAGTTGAAGACATAGTAACAAAAACTTATCAATACCCATCCAAAATGCAGCTACTCGTTGAAGTAGGTGATTTTATCAATGTCGGAGATCCACTCTATAAAGGGAATGTTATCAATAACAAATTCTATGTGGATATGTCCCGGTTATTATTACTGCTGGTATTTTTAGGAATATCCATAGCAGTTTATTTTGCCTTTGAAAAGAATAAACTTAAACATTTAAATCGGTAATGAATACTTCTGCTATTATACTTATGTTATTGGTTTGGGTTTGCGTAATCTCCCTGACGGCATATTTTTTCGTTAAGATTTTAAGAAAACCCAAACAAACGAAGCCTGAATCTAAGGGTGAACATGGGGGTTAGAAAGGTTATCAACCAAGAAAAAGCCTGAAAAACCTTTTATTTATCTATGTAAAGAGTTTGGGAATTGATCAGATTTACTGGTTGTTTTTTGAATAGTTTTAGTTAAATTTGCTATTCAATATCCCTACAGGTGGCTAAATTCAGTGATTGGATAAAAAACTACTTCTATTTTTCTAAGGCACATCGAAATGCCTCTTTAATGTTGTTTGTCCTTTTAATTTTGCTCATTACAGCCAATTATTTTTTACCACAATTCATACAACCTGGCTTAGAAAAGTTTTCTGATTTTGAAGAGGAGGTTAGGCAATTCGAGGCCCTCATACAAAAGGGAGAAAAAAAGGATACGTTAACTCCATTTGCTTTTGATCCAAATGTTTTGGAACGTAATGGTTGGCTGGACTTGGGATTATCAGAAAAGCAGGTTGAAGTCATTTTTAAATACAAAAATGCAGGTGGTACTTTCAGAAATAAGGAAGATGTTAAAAGGATGTACTCAATATCGGATGATGAATATGCAGTGTTGGAACCATATATTGAAATTGTTGAAATAAAGAGGAAAAGTTCAGGCCCTGTAGAAAAGCAAAAACCCAAACCGGAACCCTTCCCCTTCGACCCAAATTATATAGCTGATGTTGATTGGGAGAAGTTGGGCTTGAAAGAGCACCAGTATCAAAATATTCTCAATTTTATTGAAGCCGGCGGTAGCTTCAAAGTTAAAAGTGATTTGATAAAGATGTACAGCATTTCGGATCTTGATTTTGAAAAATTGGCAGATTTTATTTTACTTCCGGATATGGACACGTTAAAGAAGAAGGAGCATACTCGTTATTATGTTAAAGAGGAAGTGCTGGTAGAAATTAATGGTGCAGATTCTGCTGAATTAACCAAGCTTAAGGGAATTGGACCCTCCTATGCCAGGAGAATAATTAAATACCGCAGTTTGCTAGGTGGGTTTTTTCAGAAAGAACAACTGCTAGAAGTTTTTGGGATGGATAGTACAAGATATCAGGGTTTTATTAAGAATGTGGAATTGAATACAAGGCTTGTTCAAAAAATGGATTTGAACGAGGTTGAGTTCAAAGTCTTATTAAAGCATCCATATGTTGAGTATTATATCGTAAAATCAATATTTAATTACAAAGATAAGAATGGGCAATTTACTTCAGTAGCTGAAATAAGAAAAGTCCCTTTAATTTATGAAGAATTGTATGAAAAGCTAAAGCATTATTTAACAGTAAAGGAAATCAAGTAATGTTCAGGGTATTAAAAATACGGTTTTTTAAGTTTCCGGCTTTTTTCGGTGTTAGATATTCTATCTTTTTTTACATCATCTTCAACACATTTGTAGGTATAACACAAGGATATGAAGTTGAAAGGGATTCGGTTCTAGAAAATAAAAGCAAAGAAGAACAAATAGAAGTTTTAAATAAATTATCGGAAAAGTACAGGTACAATGACCCAAAAAGAGCTGAGTATTATGTTCGGTTAGCGTTAAAGGTGTCAATGGATGTGGAAAATGCTGAACTTGAGGCTTTAACCCTTAGAAATCTTGGAAATATTTTTTACATGCAAGCAGATTATGATTCTGCTATGATTCATTATGAGGCCGCATTTCAGTCTTTTCAACAACTGGGAGATAGTTTAGGTTGGTCAAAGTGTTTAAATAATATTGCACAAATTCAATTTTTATATGGTAATTACTATGACGCTATTAAAGTATTTTTAAATGCT
>Ga0070728_10005191_pt1 | contig 13042 bp, 7 predicted proteins | sample tdDd471_FD_66723 | JGI IMG/M metagenome (GOLD analysis project Ga0070728, IMG submission 66723) | Marine sediment microbial communities from the Atlantic coast under amendment with organic carbon and nitrate - tdDd47.1 | ecosystem: Environmental > Aquatic > Marine > Coastal > Sediment | place...
CAGCACGCGCCAGCGGCGGACTGATCGCGCTGACCCGACCCGAGGGCGTTCTCTACTGGTTTCCCATTCTGAGCTGGACCGCGGTGGTCTCCAGGCGTGGGGGACAGGGATGGCGTCCGGCCCTGGCGATGTTCGGGCTGATGATGGCCATGGTGTTGCCCTGGTTTGTTTTCAGGGTAGCAGCGTTTCACGATATTCTGCCCAATACCTATTATGCGAAGATGGATGGTGTGCGGCTGGCCCTGGTGTGGAGGGGGCTGGAGTATCTGGGCGGTTTCCTCGGCCGAAGTGAGATCCTCTTGCCGGCGTTGCTGGCGGGCCTCTACCTGGTGGTGACCCTCTGTCACCAGCGGCTTGGCCGGACTGTTGCGTGGCCTGGTTGGGTGGTCCTCTGCCTTGCCTTCGTGCTGCCGGCTGCCGTGTTCGTTCTCTCGGCAGGCGGTGACCACATGGTCCACTACCGATTCCTGTTGCCGGCGGTCCCGTTGATCCTGTTGCTGGGCGCGTGGGGCGGTCGCAGATTGCAGGCGTTGATCACAAGAAGACCGGCGCGTGAACTGGCGACGATTGTTCTGGTATTCCTGTTTTGCAGCCAACCGCTACGCATTCTGAGCCATGAGTTGCGTCACCCGACTTATCCCCTGGATCGTCCCGTCGGATTGGTGGAACCCTTTGACGATGGCGGTATTATCAGCTGCTATCGATTGGGGCTGGTCCTCCGGGAATCGGTGCCGCCGGAGACGACTCTCGCCGTGGTCCCGGCCGGGGCGTTGCCTTACGCCAGCGGATTGCAGTGCATCGATATGCTCGGTCTGAACGACCGGGAGATCGCCCGCCAGCGCGTGGATACCATTGGACAGGGTTACATGGCCCATGAAAAGGGCGACGGCAGGCTCGTGTTGGCGCGCAAACCGGACCTGATACTGCTGCACAACCTGCCCGAGCCGCGACACGAGGGGGCGGTGGAACCGACCGCCGACGATTTTCGGTTCGTGCCCATCGTCCAGATCTGGCGTGACCCGGAATTCGCGCGAACCTATCAACCGGTGGTAGTGGAGATCGATTCGAGCCTGGCTTTCACTTTGTACCGGCGGATGAACGGGCTCTGAGAAACGGTTCCCCCCTGGACGCCGCCGAGCGACGGAGCTATCGTCACTGAAACGTTTGCCCCAGACCCTGCTGCATTTTTCTCGCTCCCAGCGAAAGGAACCCCCGTGGACGACGCTGCCAGGATCGACGATCTGAGGACCCAGTATCAGGCCATGTGCAACGAGATCGGCAAGGTCATCGTGGGGCAGGAAGCGGTGATCGAGGAGATGATGATCGCCCTGTTTTCAGGTGGCCACGTATTGCTCGAGGGGGTTCCCGGCCTGGCCAAGACGCTGTTGATCAGCAGCCTGTCCCAGGTGATGGACCTGACCTTCAACCGGATCCAGTTCACCCCCGATCTCATGCCCAGCGACATCACGGGCTCCGAGATCCTGGAAGAGGATCATGGTACCGGGCACCGGGTGTTCCGCTTCATCCAGGGGCCGGTATTCGCCAACATGATCCTGGCCGACGAAATCAACCGGACACCGCCCAAGACCCAGGCCGCCCTGCTTCAAGCCATGCAGGAGCGCCAGGTCACCGCCGGTGGCAGCACCCATGATCTGGATACGCCCTTCTTCGTGCTGGCGACCCAGAACCCCATCGAGCAGGAGGGGACCTATCCTCTGCCCGAGGCCCAGCTGGACCGGTTCATGTTCAACGTGTTGATCGCCTACCCGTCCTACGCCGACGAGGTGGCCATCGTCGAGAGCACCACCGGCGCCGGCGACGTGCAGCTCGAGCGCATTCTCGGCGGGGCCGAGGTTCTGGCCAGTCAGAATCTCGTGCGCCAGGTCCCGGTGGCTGAGAATGTCACCGACTTCGCCGTCCGTCTGGTCCGTGCGACGCGGGTCGACACTCCCGAGCAGGCCAAGGCTGCCGAAGAATACCTGGCCTGGGGCGCCGGACCACGGGCTGCCCAGTACCTGATTCGGGGCGCCAAGACCCGGGCCCTGCTACAGGGACGTCCCACTCCTGACCTGGAAGATGTGCGCCGGCTGGCCCACCCCGTACTGCGGCACCGACTGGTCTCCAATTTCCACGCCGAAGCCGAGAATGTGGCCAAGGACAAGATCATCGACCTGATCCTGGCCGAGGTCGACGGGTGAGCAACACGTTGCTGACCCCGGAACTGGTCGGCCGTCTCGGGCGGCTCGATCTGGTGGCCCGCCTGGTGGTCGAGGGCTTTCTGACGGGTCTGCACAAGAGCCCCTATCACGGATTCAGTGCCGAGTTCGCCGAGTATCGGCAGTACATCCCGGGCGAGCCCGTGGCCAACATGGATTGGCGGGTCTACGCCAAGACCGATCGACATTACCTGAAGGTGTTTACCGAAGAGACCAATCTGCGGGCCACGTTGATCGTGGATTGCTCGGCCAGCATGGACTACACCAGCGATCCGGCCCGACCCACCAAGAAGATCTACGCCAGCTATCTGGCGTCGGCCCTGAGTTATCTGCTGCTGCGTCAGAATGATGCGGTGGGACTGGTCACCTTCGACGAGGCTCCCCTGGCCATGGTGCCGACCCGCTCGCTGCGCCGCCAGCTGTTCCAGGTCCTGAAGGTACTGGACAACTTGCCGTCCGGGCGTGGGACCAAGGCCGGCGAAGTACTGCATCGAGTGGCGGAGCGGATCCAGCGCCGGGGCCTCGTCCTGCTCCTGAGTGATCTGATGGACGACCCCGACGAGATCATCGCGGGCCTGAAACACTTCCGCCACCGGGGCCACGAGGTCGTGGTCTTCCAGATCCTGGATCCCCGGGAGATCGACCTGGACTTCAGCGGGGAAGTGGAGTTCGTCTCCCTGGAAGAGCCGGGAGAGAAAGTGCGGCTCGAGCCGGCCCACATGCGCGAGGGCTACGCGCGACGCTTCGAGGAGTGGCGCTTGCGGCTGCGCCGCGAATGCCGCCGGCAGCTGGTCGACCTGGTAGAGATCACCACCGACACGCCCTTCGAAAAGGGCCTGGGAGCGTACCTGCAGAAACGGCGGCGGTTGTACTGATGCCTTTGTCCTTCGCCAATCCAGCCCTGCTTTTCGGTGCCGTAGCCTCCGCCCTGCCGGTGATCATCCACTTCCTGAGCCGGCGCCGGGTGCGTAAACAGGAGTTCAGCGACTTGCGCTTCCTGCAGGAAGTTCAGGCCCGCCAGTCGCGCAGTCTGGGGCTCCGTCGCTGGTTGCTGCTGCTGTTGCGGGTGCTGGCGATTCTCTGTGTGGCCGTGGCCATTGCGGGCCCCCGCTGGGGCGGGCTGGCATCCCAGGGTCGAGGTCCCCGCTCGGTGCTCTTCGTCTTGGACTCCAGCGCCAGCATGGGCACCCAGATGGCCGAGGGAACGCGCTTCGATGCCGCCGTGGGAACCTGTGCTGAGATGATCCGAGCTCTGCCCGGGGGAGCGGCCGTACAGGTGATACTCGCCGGCAGTCGGGTTGCCCCGCTGTTTGGCGACTGGATCCCCGCCGGCGCCGGTGCGGTGCAGGGGCTCGCCGGTATCCAGGGGACCGATGGTGCATTTGATCTCGCGGCCGTGTTGCGCGAGGCCTCGCGTCTGGTGGCGCGAGCGCCGAGCGCCACGGTGGAGATCGTGTTGTTGAGCGATCTGCAAGCGACGCCGAATTCTACCGATCTGCCTCAGGCGGTGGAGCGGTTCCTGTCCACGGGACAAAGCCGGCTGTTCGTCCGGGCCGTGGGGGCGGCCGTCGCCGGCGGCGGCGTCCTGGAGATCGGCTTGCCCGGGCGCGCCGTGATTCCCGGCGAGGCCATCACCTTGACCGCGGTTGTGGTCAGCGAGTACCCGGAGCAGGTCTTCGTTCTGGATCTCGACGGTGAGTCCGTGGCCGAGGCTGTCGCGGACGGGACGCCGGGTCGTCCCCAGAACCTCGCTTTTTCATTGACGGTACCGGCGTCCGGATTGCATCGCGGACAGGTTCGCAAGGAGAGTGACGTGTTTCCCGCCGACGACAGTCGCCCCTTCGTCCTGGCGGTGCCCGAACGCATCGATGTCCTGCTGGTTCACGGTCCGGATCGGCCGGTGGACCCGGCTGCCGGACGAGGCGGATGGCGTTTCCTGGCCCAGGCCCTCGCTCCCCGTGGTGATTCGGGACTCTTTCGAGTACGCACCGTCGACAGCGGTGAACTGACCACCGGAGCGCTGGCTGCGAGCGATGTTGCCATCCTCTTGGATCCGGATCCTCTCGGCCGGCGGGCTCTGCAGGGGTTGGGTGACTGGTTGACCGATGGGGGCCGTTTACTGGTGATGGTCGGAGAGCCGACGCTGGCCGGCTATTTCGGCGAGACTCTCTTGCCGTTGCTGGGGCTTTCCGCCTCGGCCCGCTGGGTCGGCGAGGACGCCGCAGCAAACCCCCAACGCAGCCGGATCATCGACGCCCGGCACCCGGTCTTTGCCGGACTGGAAAACGAGGCTCTGGTCACGTTCGGAGAAGTGGTCTGGCGGCGCTGGTTCATCGTTCCCGAGGACGGGGCGGCGGTCTTGTTGTCTCTCACCGGGGAAGCGCCACTGCTGCTGGAAGGCACCGTGGGCGATGGTGCGTTCGCGCTCATGACCAGCGACCTGCAGACCAGCAACACGACGCTCGCAGCCAGTCCCATGGCCCTGCCGTTTTTCCAGCGGTTGGCGGCTTCCTTGGCCGATCCGGAAGGCCGTTCGGCAGCGGTCAACGGCCAGGTAGGCGAAGTACCGGTCATCGTACCGGCCACCGGAAGTACCGATACGCCGCTGGCCAGCGCTGAGGCGCTTCGCGCTGTTGAAGATCGTGATGGAGTGAGCCGGGCCGCCACGTTGCTCTGGCGTCAAGGTCGTCCTGCCCTGCGCGCAGTTTCGCCGGACCGAGCCGGTTTCGTCACCTTCATTGCAGGCGTCGATACGGTGGGCGTGATGGCCGCCGCGGTACCGGCGGTCGAGTCGGGCCTCGCTTTGTTGTCGTCCCAGCAGTGGTCGGCCGATCAGACCGCTCTGGGTTTGCCCGTAACCGGGGATCTGAGCGCTTCTGCGGCGGTGGATCTTCTCGACGTGCTGGAAGGCCATGATCTGACTCCGTGGTTGCTGGCCCTGGCAGTGCTGTTGCTGGCCGTGGAACTGGGTGTGGCCCGGGGATCTCGTGCCACGCCCTTGCCTGCCTGATCTACGCCTCGGCTGAAGCCGTTCCTGGTTGAAAATCGGGGCATTTAGCCTACCTTGGAGAAAGTGCACGAACGGGGGACCAGGGGTTTCGGTAGAATGCGCTTGCGATCCTCCGCGCCGCTGCCGATTTTTGCGGTCTACAAACTAGACTAAAAACGTCTAGAAAGCGGATCCTGGGTTGCGTGCCGCCACGGGGAACGGGAGTGTACCGACCTTCAGGAGATCAAGGAGCTACCGCCGATGTGGAACTACTCGGACAAGGTATTTGATCATTTCATGAATCCCCGCAACGTGGGGGAAGTGGAAAACGCCGATGGTATAGGCGAGGTCGGCTCCATGGCCTGCGGTGATGCCCTGCGCCTCTCGTTCCGGCTGGACGAAGAGGGTCGCATTGCCGACGCCAGATTCCAGACCTTCGGTTGCGGCAGCGCCATCGCCTCGAGTAGCGTATTGACCGAGATGATCAAGGGTAAGACCCTGGAGGATGCCGCGCGCATCACCAACGAGGAAATTGCCGCGGAACTCGATGGTTTGCCCCGGGAGAAAATGCACTGCTCGGTGATGGGTCGCGAAGCCCTGGAAGCGGCCATGATCGACTACTACAAGCGCCTCGGCCGCAACGTCCCCTGCAACCTGCTCCAGACCAGCACCGAACTTTGCCATTGCTACCAGGTGTCCAAGGACACGGTTCGCGACGCCATCATGACCCACAAGTTGAAAAACATCGAGGACGTCACCAATTTCACCAAGGCCGGGGGCGGCTGCACTGACTGCCATCACGACATTTCCGACCTCCTGCGCGACTGCTGGGACAAGATGGACCAGGAAGCCGCGACCGCCGCGGCCGCGGGGGCGCCGCTGCAGCAGCTGGCGGATGTCATGGGGCCGGCGCCGGTGAAACACGCCGAGATCGACGCCGAGATCGTGACCAAAATCCGGGAGCTGCTGGAGAACGACATTTCGGTCGCGTTGCGCAACGACGGTGGTGACATCGAGTTCGTGCGTTACCAGGAACACCGGGTCTACGTTCGCCTGACCGGTGCCTGTGCCGCCTGCCGGGCATCCGAAGCGACGATCAAGGGATACGTCCAGGCCCAGCTCCGTGAGTTTGTCAGCGACCAAATCGAAGTGATCGAGGTGAACTAGAGATGTCCACTACTCCAGGTAACCGCATGAATCTCATGGACGGCCTGCCGCCCCGGCCGGCCGAAGGCATCTATCTGGACAGTAACGCCACGACGGCGGTGGCCCCCGAAGTCGTGGAGGCGATGCTGCCGCTGTTGACCCGCCATTTCGGAAACCCCTCGAGCATGCATTCCTTCGGCGCCGAGGCAGGCAAGGCCGTGGACGAGGCCCGCGGGAGGATCCTGGCCCTGGTCGGCGGTGCGATGGCCAACGAACTCGTGCTCACCGGCGGTGGTTCCGAGAGCGATAATCTGGCCATCGTCGGCACGCTCTATGCGTATCCCGAGAAGCGTCACCTGATCACCACCGCGGTGGAGCATCCGGCGGTTCTGGGACTTTGCCGCGACCTGGAAAAACGTCATGGCTACGAGGTCACCTATCTGAAGGTCGATGACCAGGGTCGCCTGGACGAGACGGAGTTGCGGGATGCCCTGCGCGACGACACCGCCGTGGTTTCGATCATGCACGCCAACAACGAGACCGGTGTGCTTTTCGACGTCGAGGCCCTCGGTCAAATCGTCAAGGAAAGCGGCGCAGTTTTTCACGTGGACGCCGTGCAGGCGGCAGGCAAGCTCCCGCTGGACATGAAGTCGTCCTGCATTGATCTGCTGTCGCTGTCCGGCCACAAGTTGCATGGCCCCAAGGGCGTCGGAGCGTTGTACGTGCGCAAGGGCACCAAGATCAGACCTCTTATCGTCGGCGGACACCAGGAACGCGGTCGGCGAGCCGGGACCGAGAACGTGGCGTCGGTGGCAGGCTTTGGAGTAGCGTGCGACCTGGCGGCCGCGGGCATCGAGCACGAAAATACGGTGGTCCGGGATCTGCGAGACCGTCTGGAAACCGGCCTGGTGGCCGCCATTCCCGACAGCCGGCGGAACGGAGATGCCGCGCACCGTTTACCCAACACTTCCAACATCAGTTTCGATTTCATCGAAGGTGAAGGCATCCTGTTGCTGCTGGATCGGGTGGGGGTCGCTGCCAGTAGCGGATCCGCCTGCACGAGTGGTAGCCTGGAACCGTCCCATGTGCTGCGGGCCATGGGGGTGCCCTTCACCCAGGCTCACGGATCCATACGTTTCTCACTGTCCCGCTACACCACGCAATCCGAAGTGGATTATGTGACTCAGGTGCTGCCGCCGATCATCGAGCGACTGCGCCAGATCACGCCTTTCAATGCAGAGCGGGCGACCTTTTAGGGTGCAGGTTGATCATCGAACACGGTAGCGGCCCCACCGGGCTGCTGCACGAAACCCTGCTGAACCATGTGGCCGGCGAGAGTCTGTTCGAGGCTGTCTCCAGGGTGGATGCCGTCCTGCGGGAGCCCAGGGACGGTCCTTTGCTGGTATCCGGGTTGCACGGCGGCGCTGCGGCGCTCGCCCTGGCTGCCTGGCAGATCCGGGCCCGGTGTCCGGCTCTCGTGGTCGCTGCCGATCATGAATCAGCAGTGCAGATGGCCGATGATCTGGAAGTCTGGCTGGGCTCGGGCAGCGTCGTCTACCTGCCCCAGCAGGAAGTGCTGGCCTTCGACCGCAACTCCCCCGAACCGGCTCTGGTCGGAGATTTCCTGGCCGGTCTGGACCGATTGGCGTCCGGCGAATCCTGCCTGGTCGTCACCTCCCTGTATGGTTTCCGGCAACGGGTCATGGCTCCGGGCACCCTGCGCAAGGCCACACTGCGTATCAAGTGCGGCGGCAACCTGGATATGGATGAACTCGGCGAGCAGCTCGTGCTCCGGGGATACCGGCCCAGCGGTATGGTGGCCAAGGTGGGGGATTTCGCCCGGCGTGGCGGTCTGGTGGACATCTTTACTCCCGGTGACCACCCGCTGCGGGTCGAGTTCTTTGACGATGAAATCGTATCGGTACGCCGTTTCGACGTGGAGACCCAGCGAACGATCGAGCGGGGTGAAGAGGCGCAGATCCTGCCGGTCAGCCATCTGTTGCTGGACGAAGATGCGGTCCTGAACTGCCTGGACCGTGTCGAGCAAGGCATTACTGCCGGAGAGGGCGACGCCGACTACCTGGAAGACCTGCAAGCCCGGCTCGAAGATCGTCTGACAGATGACGGTCTGGAGTCGTTTCTGCCGTGGTTAGGTCCCACAGCCACCGTGGCCGACTACCTGCAGGACGGTACTCCGGTATTCTGGCTGGATCCGGTGCGACAGAAGTCCCAGTCCGAACTGGTGGACGGCGAGCTGCCGCGGTTGCGGGCGGGGCGCCTGGACCGCGAGCCCATCTTGCCCGAAGTGAGCGAACTGGTAGAGCCGCCGGAGAATCTCCATTTGCCCCGGCTGCACCACGTCTTCGTGGCCGCTTCCTGGATCGCCGGGGACAGCGAGGGCCGTTGGCTGGATACCGAACCGACGGTGACCGTGGCTTTCAACGCCACCGGTCAGGAGCTGCGGGGCGGGGATATGGCGGGTCTGGTGGAAGACCTGCAGGCCCGCGAAGCATCGAATCAAACGGTGCTGCTGCTTTGCGACAACGACGGACAGGCCCGGCGGCTGACCGAGTTGCTGGACGATTCCGTTGAAGTACCCCCGACGACTCGCCCTCGGGTGGGTGCGGTCTCGGCCGGATTCAACTGGCCTGAAATCGGTTTGGGGTGCCTGACGGATCACGAGTTCTTCGAGCGGTACCGCCGACCGACGCGGGTTCGCCACCGGTCCTCGGGCCTGGTCAAGGAACGGGCGACGCTCAAGCCCGGTGAGTACGTGGTGCACCTGGAGTACGGCATCAGCCGCTACCGGGGCATGAGGGTCATCACCGTCGAAGGAGTCGAGCGGGAATGTCTGCTCCTGGAGTACGCCGACGACGGCCGGGTCTACGTGCCGGTGGAGAACATCGACCAGGTCGAACGCTACAGCTCGGATGTCGGAGCCAATCCGCCGCTGGCCAGATTGGGGTCCGGCAGCTGGCTCAAGGTCAAAGGGCGTGCCCGCAAGGCCATCCGGGCCATGGCCGCCGAGCTGATGGAACTGTACGCTGCCCGCAAGGCCCGTCCCGGCCACTCGTTCCCCCCCGATTCTCTGCTACAGAAAGCCCTGGAGGACTCCTTCCTCTTCGACGAGACCCCGGACCAGCTGACGGCCATCACCGACACCAAGCAGGACATGGAGTCGGACGAGCCCATGGACCGACTGGTCTGTGGTGACGTGGGCTTTGGCAAGACGGAGGTGGCGATCCGGGCGGCCTTCAAGGCGGTCAATGCGGGCAAGCAGGTCGCCGTGCTCTGCCCCACGACTCTGCTGGCCCAGCAGCACGGCGAGACCTTCGGCGAGCGGTTTCGTGATTTTCCGGTCTCGGTCGAGACCCTCAGCCGTTTCAAGATGCCGAAGGAGCAGAAGGAGTGTCTTGCCCAGTGTGCCGCCGGCAAGGTGGATGTCCTGATCGGGACGCATCGACTGCTGTCGCGGGATGTGCGCTTCCAGAACCTGGGACTGCTGGTCGTGGACGAGGAGCAGCGCTTCGGCGTGCGGCACAAGGAGCGGATCAAGGAGCTCAAGCGCCAGGTGGACGTGATGACTCTGAGTGCGACTCCCATCCCACGCACTCTTTATCTGGCCCTGATGGGGGCCCGGGACATGTCCCTGATCAACACGCCGCCCCGGGACCGATTGCCCATTCATACAGAGCTTTGTGCCTTCAGCAAGCGGGTGCTCGTCGAGGCTGTCCTGCGTGAGCTGCATCGCGGCGGCCAGGTCTTTTTCGTGCACAACAGGGTACAGACCATCGAGGGCACCGCCCAGTTGATTCGCCAGTTGTTGCCCAACGTCCGGGTGGCGTGGGCTCACGGGCAAATGAAGGAAGAGAAACTTGAACGGATCATGACCGACTTCCTGGCCCATGAGTACGACGTCCTGGTGGCCACGGCGATCATAGAGTCGGGCCTGGACATGCCGAGGGTCAACACCATCATCATCGACCGGGCCGATCGCTTCGGTCTGGCTCAGCTATACCAGCTGCGGGGACGTGTCGGACGCAGCAACCACCGGGCCTTCGCCTACCTCATGACCCCCCCGGGTGAGAAGCTCACCGCCGATGCACGGCGCCGGTTGGCTGCTCTCGAGGAGTTCCAGGCCCTGGGTTCGGGATACCACATCGCCATGCGGGATCTGGAGATCCGTGGAGCCGGCAATCTGCTGGGAGAGGAGCAGCACGGCCACATGGAGGCCATCGGCTTCGATCTCTACTGCCGATTGCTCGAGGAAACGGTGGCGGAACTTCAGGGCGGAGGGGGTGTTGCACCGCTGGATGTGAAGGTCGAATTGAGGCTGTCGGCCTACCTGCCGGACGATTACGTTGGCGATGCCCAGCAGAAAATGGATCTATACCGCCGATTGGCCCGGATCCGCCGTCCCGAGGGCTGTTTCCGTCTGCGGGACGAGTTCCAGGACCGCTACGGACCTTTGCCCCCGGCGGTGGAGAACCTGATCGCTATTCAGCGCCTGCGGGTGATGGCCGGCGCCGCGGGTATCTCCGAGATCCGGGGGAGCCGGACCGGACTGGATTTCTTTTTCGCTGGCGGTCAGGAACCCGAGCCCACTATAATTCAGGGTTTGATGGAAACCGGGCCCAAAGGACTCCAATTCAAGGCCGTGGACCAGTTCATCATGAAAGTACCGGCAGCCAGGGAAGACCTGGTAACGGTAGGCTCAGTCATGCTCGAGCGTCTCGCCGAGCTGCGTAACAAGGAGTGATCATGTTTCTGAAAGCTATCGTCCCGTCGCGGAACAGCCAGGTGCTGAGCGGCGCCCTACGGGCCCAGCTGGCCTTCTACTTCCTGACCCTGACTGCTCTCGTGCTGGTCGCCGGGTGTGGTGGCGGTTCCGATGATGCCAGCAAGCAGGTGGTGCTTGCCACCGTGGGCACGACCGACATCGAATCCGGCTACTACGAAGATCGCCTGGTGAAGCTGGCCCAAGAGGAGCTGCCCCGAGGCGAGGATGGGCGCACCCTCGACATGGCCGCCACCGAGGGCAAACGCGCTTTCCTGGACGTGTTGATCAACAAGGAACTGATGCGGATGAAGGCCGAGCAGCTGGGGTATCAGAACGACCCGCAGATCGCCGGCGCCCGCAAGTCTTTGATCGCCTACGAGGCCAACGCCGCCCAGCTCAGGTCACTGAACGAGGGAAAGGTCGACGTCATCAGCGAAGAGGAACTGGCTGCCTTCCACGCTCGCCTGGGCGAGGAACGGGTGTGCAGCTACGTCATCACCAATTTCGAGGATGACGCCGTGAAGGCCCGCGAAATGGCCGCTGGCGGTGCCGCCTGGGACGATGTGGTTCACGAGTACCACGATGGCGATCCGCCGCCGAGCGGGCGCTACGTCATCACCGTGCCCTACGGCCGCTTCAATCCCTCGTTCGAGAATCCCATCTTCGCTCTCGACGTGGGAGAGATCTCTCAACCCATCAGTAGCAATTACGGTTTCTGGATCGTGAGAGTGGACGAGCTCAAGGAAGGTAAGAAGCCGGACCTGGAGAAGACGAAGCTGCAGATGCTGGATGTGATCAACAATCGCAAGGGCTTCCAGGTGAAGCAGGATTTCCGCCAGAAAGTGCGCGAGAAGTACAAGCTGAATCTGGATGAGGATGCTCTCTGGATCTGCTACCAAGCGCTGCCCGGCGAAGAGAAGATCTTCCAGGATGGAGCCAATGAGCCCACCAAGCGGGACGAACTGCAGGCCCTGGATGTACCTGCCGAAGAGCTGGATCGCGTCTTCTACTCCTTCGAACAGGATGGTGTGGTGCAGGAGTTCACTCTTGCCGACTACAAGGAGATCTTCGACAGGATGAATGTCTTCGAGCGGCCGAAGCGTTCGGAGATGCTCGGCGGCCTGCGCACCAAGTTGATGCAGGAGCTGGACCGACCGCTGCTACTGGCCGAAGCCGAGGCCACCGGCTTCTTCGAGGATCCGGAAGTCCTGGCTCTGGTGGATGACAAGGTCGAGGAGATGATGGTCACCAAGCTCTATTCCGAAGTCGTGCAGTACGACGATTTCGTGGCCCCCAGTACGATCGATCGATTCTGGACCGAGCACAAGACCGACTATGACGTCCCCGAAACTCGCGGTGGCCGGATCGTGATCTGTGCCAATGCTGGCAGCGCCGACAAGGCCCACGAGGCTTTGGCCCACGGACGGCCCTGGAAAGAAGTTCTGATGATGTACGGCACCGACCAGGCCAACAAATCCCGCGCCGGTCGTGTGGTGGGCATCCGCGCCGACGTCACCGGTCCGGCCCGTGACGCCCTGTTCGCCCTGGAGTTGAACGGCATCAGCTTGCCGTTCGTCATCGAGGGGGAGAATCACGGCGTGGTGCAACTCGATAAGATCACCCCGCCGAAGGAAGCTGTCCTTGACGACTTCCGAAACGCCGTCACCAAGCGTATCCAGCAACAGCGCAAGGAAGACGCCTTCCAGACCCTGCTGTCGGCCTGGCGCGCCGAGTTCGGAGTGACGGTTTACGTCGAAAAGCTCGCCGGCCTGTCCTCGTGGGATGAACTGATCTTGCCCGAGGGACTTGTGCCCGTGGTACCCCAATCCTGATGACCGGAGACCGCAGATGAACATGAATCCCGCCTTTGTCGCCGCCCGGAACCGCCCGCTTTTTTTGCGGGCGGCCGGG
>Ga0070728_10005193_pt1 | contig 13039 bp, 8 predicted proteins | sample tdDd471_FD_66723 | JGI IMG/M metagenome (GOLD analysis project Ga0070728, IMG submission 66723) | Marine sediment microbial communities from the Atlantic coast under amendment with organic carbon and nitrate - tdDd47.1 | ecosystem: Environmental > Aquatic > Marine > Coastal > Sediment | place...
CGCGGAATCACGCCCGACGTCCTCACCGACCAGACGAGCGCGCACGACCCGCTGAACGGCTACGTGCCGGTGGACATGAGCTACGAAGCGGCGTTGAAGCTGCGGGCGGACGACTCGGAGGAGTACACGCGGCGTTCGTTGGCGACGATGGTCGAGCACGTCAAGCTCAACAACGAGCTGATGGACCGCGGCGCGATTACGTTCGACTACGGAAACAACCTGCGCGGCTACGCCGTGGAGGGCGGGATGGATCAGGACGAGGCGTTTCGTTACCCGGGCTTCGTGCCCGCGTACATCCGCCCGCTGTTCTGCGAGGGCAAGGGGCCGTTCCGCTGGGTGGCGCTCTCGGGCGATCCCGCGGACATCCATCGCACCGACAAGTTGCTGCTGGAGCTGTTCCCCGACGACGAACTGCTCAAGCGTTGGATTCCGATGGCACGCGAGAAGATCGCCTTCCAGGGGCTGCCTGCGCGCATCTGCTGGCTCGGCTACGGCGACCGCGCGAAGTTCGGGCTGGCGCTGAATGAGCTGGTCCGCAAGGGCGAGGTGAAGGCGCCGTTCGTCATCGGCCGCGATCACCTCGACTGCGGCTCGGTGGCATCGCCGTACCGCGAGACGGAGGCCATGAAGGACGGCTCGGACGCGATCGCCGACTGGCCGATCCTCAACGCCCTGCTCAACACGGCGGGCGGCGCGACGTGGGTTTCGTTGCACCACGGCGGCGGAGTCGGGATCGGCTACTCGATCCACTCCGGCATGGTGATCCTCGCGGACGGGACCGATGACGCCGCGCGCCGACTGGAGCGCGTGCTCACCACCGACCCGGGCACCGGCGTCATGCGTCATGCCGACGCCGGCTATCAGGAGGCAATCGACTGCGCGCGCGAGCGTGGCATCGATCTGCCGATGGTCGATTAATGGTCGATCTCGTCATCCGCAACGCGGCGCAGGTCATCACCTGCGCGAAGATCGGGCTGGAGGCGCCGTTCGCCGGCAACGAAGCGGGCGAACTGGGCCTGACGACCGGCGGCGTCGCGATCGAGGACGGCAAGATCGTCGCCACCGGACCCGCCGCCGCGGACATGGAGGCCAAGCAGATCATCGATGCCGACGGGGGCCTCGTGATGCCGGGGTTCGTCGACTGCCACACGCACGCGGTGTTCTGTGGCGGACGGGCGGACGAGTTCGAGATGCGCGCCAAAGGAACGCCGTATCACACCATCGCCGAACGCGGCGGCGGCATCCACTCGAGCGTCCGAATGCTGCGCGAGGCGACCGACGAAGAACTCGAAGCGTCGACGCGCAAGCACCTCGACTGGTTCCTGGAGCACGGCACAACCAGCATCGAGGCGAAGTCGGGCTACGGGCTCTCGCTGGAGCACGAACTCCGATCGCTGCGCACGCTGGGCATGGACCACACCGTCGAAGTCACCCGCACCTGCCTCGCGGCCCACTCGGTTCCGGTCGAATACAAGGGCGATCCGCGCGGTTATCTCGAAATGGTCGCCAACGAGATCTACCCCGCGGTCATCGAGGAGGGCCTCGCCGAGTACTGCGACGTCTTCTGCGAGCGCGGCGTATTCAGCTTCCACGAAGCGCAGCTGATCCTCGAAGCGGGGCGCGAGCTCGGCCTGAGGCCGCGCGTCCACGCCGATCAACTCACGGCGAGTGGCGGTGCACGAGTGGCCGTCCGCGTCGACGCGATCACCGCCGACCACATCGAGTTCGCCAGCCAGAAGGACGCCGTGGCGATGCGCGATGCAGGCGTCATCGGCGTGTTCCTGCCGGCAGCGAACTACATCCTCGATCAGGATGACCGACCGCCGGCACGATCGTTCATCGGTGCTCGCTGCCCCGTGGCAGTCGCCACCGACTTCAACCCCGGCTCCGCCCCCACCGTCTCGATGCCGCTAACGATCAACATGGCGTGCGTGCGGTTCGGCATGACCATCGCCGAGGGCATCGTCAGCGCGACGATCAACGCAGCGTGCGCCATCGAACGCGAACACGAGATCGGCTCCCTCGAGCGCGGCAAGCAGGCCGACGTCCTCATCTGCGACGTCTCCGACTACCGCGACCTCGTCTACTACTTCGGCCGCAACGCGGTGAAGACCGTCATCAAGAACGGCCGCGTCGTACTGCGCTAGAGCAGCGGCATCGGGCATTCGAGGACGTCGCTGATGCCGCGGAGCAGCTCGCCCTCGGTGACGGTCACTTCGCGGTCGGCGGCGATTGCGGCGGCGCACGCCTCAAGCACTGTCTTCTTCTCGGTCGCGAGCATGAGCACGAGCGAGTCGACGGCGGAGTCGAGGGCCGGCAGTGTCGATTGAGCCGGCGGGACGATCTGCCACTCGCCGCCCAGGACCGCCGCGCCCGCATCGAACGCCGCTTGCTGCATCGTCGGATCGTCGTGGCCCGCGCGCGCTATCTGCGTCAGCAGCATCGTCACCGCGTCGCGGTTCTCGGCGATCGTCGCGGTGCGCTTGCGGTTCGTGCGCTCGGTGTCGAACTGCGGCGCCAGGTTGTGCCGCAGGACACGCCCGAGAACCCACTCGAACGGGTCGATCAACGCGTCCGTGCGGCTCAGGTAGTCCACGTCGGCCATGAGCTGCTCGTACTCGCCCTCGTTCATGTGGCGCAGAACGGGCATCGCCAGCTCGACCAACGGCAGGCGCACGCTGGCGCCCAAACGCTGCATGAGCGACAGGTAGTTCACGACGTCGTCGCGCAACTCCTCCCCGCGCCCCTCCAGATACAAGAGCTGTTTTTGCCGCGAACTCGAGTTGGAGTCGATCAGCGTGGCGCAGACGACTGCGCGGGCGCCGGTCATCGTCTGCACCGCGTCGCGCAACCGCTGCGGAATGCCCGCCAGGAGGTCCTGCGCCTGTTGCAGGTTCTGGTGCGACGGGCGGCCGACGTTCTGAACCGCGCCGGTCAGCACCCCCGCCGTGAGGATCTGCTTGAGCACGTCCTGTTGGCTGCGGCCGGGCGCGGGCGGCGGCGACTTCATCTTCTCGGCGCGTTCCGGCACGGGCGGCGCCGTCGGTTCGGGGAAGCGGCCGTTCCAGCGCGGCTCGATGCGCTTGATGCGCACCTCCAACGGCGGGTGCGTCGCGAGCGCACTGACCATTTCGCTCATGCCGGCGCCGAAGTACATGTGGCGGTACTCGGCGACCTTGCCGCTGTGGATGGCCGATCCGTTCTTGCGCGCGCCGATCCGCATGAGGGCTCCCGCGATGCCGGACGGCTGTCGCGTGAAGCGCACCGCGCTGGCGTCGGCAAGGAACTCGCGCTGGCGTGAGACCGCCGACTGAATCAAGCGGCCGAACAGCGTGCCCAGCATGCCGATGACGAACAGCGCGAGCCCGAGAACAAGCATGACGATCACGCCCTTGTTGTCGCGCGAGCGGCTGCCCCCCGTGTACGCGGCGTTGCGCATCAACAGCGATCCGATCAGGCCGATCACCAGGATTCCGTGCAGCACGCCGATGAGGCGCAGGTTGAGCTTCATGTCGCCATGCAGGATGTGGCTGAACTCATGCGCGATGACACCTTGCAACTCGGCGCGGGTCAGCTGTTCCACGCAGCCGCGGGTCACGCCGATCACCGCTTCGTTGACGGACAGGCCCGCCGCGAACGCGTTGATGCGGTTCTCGTTGTCGAGCATGTAGACGTCCGGTACCGACATGCCGGATGCGATGGCCATCTCCTCGACGACGTTGAGCACCTGACGGTCGAGCGGGTCGGTCGAGCCCGGTTCGATGCGACGCCCGCCGAGCGACTTCGCCACCACCGAGCCGCCGGCGCTGAGCTCCATGATCTTGAACATCGTCGCGCCGCCCACCACCATCAGCGTGCCGATGCCGATGTAGGCCATCAGCTTCGGATCGAAGAACGGCGTCGCCTGGCCGGTGACATCTTGCGCCTCCTGCCAGAAAACGAGGGTGCGAATTGCGAGATATACGCCGACGATGATCGCGAGCACCGCGAGCACGTACAAAACGACCAGCAGCCCCGTGTTGCGGCGGGCTCGGTCTTGGCTGGTGTAGAAATCCATCGCCATACGAACTGCACTCTACTCCGCACGACCCGCACGCATTCGGATAGGGTGGGCCAGAGATGACGACGGAGAAGATGTGGATGGACGCTGCGGTCTCCGAGGCCGCCGACGGCGTCGAGAGCGAGCACGGCGGGCCTTTTGGTGCCGTTGTCGTGTTTGATGGCCGCATCGTCGGGCGGGGGCACAACGAGGTGCTGCACCGAAATGATCCAACCGCCCATGCGGAAGTGCAGGCGATCCGCGAGGCGTGCGCCCACCTCGGCCGCCACTCGCTGGAGGGTTGCACCCTTTATGCGACGGGCGAGCCGTGCCCGATGTGCCTGGCCGCGATCCACTGGGCGCGCCTCGACCGCGTCGTCTACGCGCAGACCCGGGACGACGCCGAGGCGATCGGATTCGATGACGCGCGCCTGTTCGACGCCATGAACGAGCCGCTGATGCCGGTCGAACACCAGCCCCACGCCGGTGCCCAGAAGCTGTTCGACGCCTACGACGGCGAAACGTACTAGCGAATCACTTTCGCCAGCTGTTGGCCGCAAGTCGTGACTACGCAGGTGGTTCGGTCGCGAGGATGCGGCACGGATGCCGCAAGTCGCCGACGCGAGTCGTCGCCCGGTAATGAATCACGAACGAGAGGCCTAAAAATTGGCTGCTCTGGCCCGCCCGTCCCCCCTGCCCCGTAGGCTTTCTGGGCTCGCAAGAGGGTCACCGTGTCGTTGCCGAAGGTTCGCTTCCTCCACACCGCCGATTGGCAGCTCGGCATGCGCAGGCACTTCCTCGATAGCGACGCCCTTCCGCGCTTTGTGGCGGCGCGCATCGAGGCCATCCGCACCATCGGCCGCATCGCACGCGAGCACGAGTGCGCGTTCGTCGTCGTGGCCGGCGATGTATTCGAGTCGAACCAGATCGACCGCGCCACGCGCGAGCGCAGCGTTGAGGCGATGCGCGAGATCGGCCTGCCCGTCTACCTGCTCCCCGGCAACCACGACCCGGTGGATGCCGCGACGATCTTCACCGCGGAGCACTTCGCCAAAGCGCCCAACGTTCATCTGCTGCTCGACGCACAACCGGTCGAAGCGGCGCCCGGCGTCGATCTGATCGGTGCGCCGTGGCCGAACAAGCGCCCGCGCCGCGATCTCGTCGCGGATGCGATTGCCGCCGTGGAGCCCGCAGCCGAGCGCACGCGCATCGTCGTTGGCCACGGCATCGTCGACTCGCTCTCGGCCAACCGCGACGACCCCGCGCAGATTCGGCTCGCCAATCTGCGCGACGCGCTCCAAAAGTCGCAGGTCCAATTCGTCGCGCTCGGCGACCGGCACTCCGCCACCGAGGTTGCGCCCGGCGTCTGGTACTCCGGCGCCCCCGAGCCGACCGACTTCAACGAACTCGACTCCGGCCGCGCGCTTGTGGTCGACTTCGACGGCGACACCGCCCGCGTGGAATCGCACGTGACCGGAACGTGGTCCTTCGTGCTCAAGACGGCGGAGCTGGACAACGCCGAACAGGTCGAACAGCTCGCGACGGATCTCGACGCCCTGCCGCGCAAGGACACAACGATCGTCAAATTGGGATTACGCGGTGGATTGCCGTTGCGCGCGATGGCGCGTCTCGAGGACGTCCTGGCCGAGGCGCAGCACAAATTCGCTGCGATCACGCGCTCGAAGAGCCGCACCGAGCTGGTCCTGCTGCCGGACGACCTCGATCTCGACGAACTCGGTCTCGCCGGATTCGCGCGCACCGCCGCCGAAAAACTGGCCGCGCGTCAGGATGACCCGACCGCCGCCGACGCGCTCGCGCTCCTCTACCGGCTAGCCGGAGGGGGCGGCGCATGAGGATCCACTCGCTGCGCGTGGCCAACTTCAAGGGCATCGACGAGCGCACCGTGGAGTTCCCCGAGAACGGCGTCGTCGTGGTCGAGGGGCCCAACGAAGTCGGCAAGTCGTCCATGATCGAGGCGCTGCACCTGCTCCTCGGCGAGCTCGATTCCTCGAAGAAGGCCAAGATCAAGGAGGCGAAGCCGGTCGACCGCGACGTCGGTCCCGAGGTCGAGGCGGAGATCGAGTCGGGCAAGTATCGCTTCCGCTACTTCAAGCGCTTCCTCAAGAAGCCGGAGACGGTGCTGCGCATCCTCGCGCCGCAAAAGCACGACCTCACCGGACGCACCGCCCACGAACGCGTCGACGCCATTCTCGACGAGTCGATGGACCGCGTGCTGTGGGATGCGCTGCAGGTCACGCAAGCCGACCCGCTGACGCAGGCGTCGCTGGCACAGGCGCAGTCGCTCGCCGCCGCACTCGACCAATCCGCGGGGCAGGAGATCGCCGGCGACCGCGAATCGACGCTCTTCACCCGGGTCGAATCGGAATACGCGCGGTATTTCACTCCGACCGGCAAGCCGGGCAAGGCGCTGCAGGAAGCCGAGGCGCGCGCGGAGGACGCCCAGGCGACGCTCGACGAGACCACCGAGAAGCTCCTGCTGCTGGAACAGGATGTAGCCGCCATCGACCGCCTCGAGAAGGACACGGTGCGACTCGAAACACAGCATCGCAACCAGCTCACGGCGCATGCGGAGCGCGTGAAGGAACTCGACGAGTTGCGGCAGCAGGAGAGCAAGCTCGAGGGCCTCGCGATGCAGGCCAGCGCCGCCGCCGCGTCGGCCACGGCAAGCCGCAACGCGGATGAGGCACGCCGGCGGCGCATCGAGTCGGCCGAGGCCGCGCAACGCCGCTGCGCCGAGCTTGAAACGCAGGCGAAGGCGCGCGAACCCGAGCTGCGGGAAGCAGAAGAGGTCGCCAACGCCGCGAACGAGCAGCTCGCCACCGCGAACTCCGCGGCCGCCGAGTTGCGTCGCGTCGCCGAATTGCGGGAGCGCGACAAGAACCACCTGCACTACCAGCTCGACCTGCAGAAGATGCGCGAACGTCGCAAGGCAATCGACGAGGACCGCGAGCGCCGCGCAAAGGCGACCGCGGAACTCGAGGAGAACCGCGTCGACGAAGCGGCCGCACGCCGGATTCGCGAAGCGCACGACGCGCTGCAGCGAGCCGAAGCGCAGGCGCAGACCCGCAGCCCGCAGTTGTTCGTGCGCGCGCACAAGAACATCGCGATCGAACTCGACGGCGAGCGCCACGAACTGAAGCAGGACTCCGAAGTCGAGCGCACGGTCGGCGATCGTCTCAAGCTGTCGATTCACGGCATCCTCGATGTCGAATTCAGGGGGGGCGCGGGGACCCGCGAGTTGCAGGATGCGATCCGGCAACGGCGCGACGAGCTCACGGCAATCCTCGAAACGGCGGGCGTGGCCAGTCTTGAGGATGCGGAGGCCGCGCTGCGCGCGCGGGCCGAGTGCCATCTGGTCCTCGAGCAGTGCGACCGCCAGATCGCGCAGAACCTCGCCGATCTGACGTACGAAAGCCTCGTCGACAAGATCGAGCGGACCTCGGCCGCGGGGCAACGCTACATGGCGGAGCGGCCGTCCGACCCGGAGCCGGCACCGAACTACGACGCCGCCGTCACCATGAATCGCGAAGCGCGTGCCGCCGCGACGGCCGCGGACATCGCGCAGCAGGACGCACGCGCGCGGGCCGATGCGGCACGCGAGAAGTTTGCAGAGCGCAAGGACCGCACGGAGCGATCGCGCTTCGAGATCCAGTTGGCGCAGCGCGAACTGGAGAAGGAGCGCACGCTGCTCGAGCAGGAACGGCTCGCCAAACCCGACGACGCGCTCGCGAAAGAGCTCGAAGCGGCCGTCGCCAAGGCCAGCGCGACCCGTGACGCGGCGACTACCGCGGAGCGGGCACTCGGAGCGGGCCGGGTGCTGGAGGCGCGACAGCTGGCCGACAATGCGGAGAAGGCGGCCGCGCGCACCAACGAGGAGCGAACGGACGTGCGGGATCGCCTGCGCGATACGCGCAATCGGATCGAGATGCTCGGCGGGGATGGCCTGTTCGAATCCGAGCAGCGCGCCCACACGCTGGTGGAACACGCCGCACGCGAGCGCGACGACCTGCAGACGCGCGCCGCCGCCGCACGGTTGCTCTACGACACGATGGTCGAGGAGCAGGCGGCCGCACGCAGCGCATACGCCGCCCCCCTGCGCGACAAGATTGGCCAGCTCGGACGGCTCGTCTACCACGAGAGCTTCGCCGTCCAGCTCGATCACAACACGCTGTCCGTTCGTCAGCGCACGCTGCGCGGCCGCACGATCCCCTTCGACAGCCTCAGCGTCGGGGCGCGCGAGCAGCTCGGCATGATCACGCGCCTCGCCGTCGCACTGCTGGTCGATGAGGAACACGGCGTACCGGTCGTCCTCGACGACACGCTCGGATCGACCGATCCGGAACGACTCGAAGGTCTCGGCGCCATGCTGAACGTCGCGGGCCAACGCGCACAGATCATCGTGCTCACCTGCACGCCCGATCGCTTTCGCCACGTCGGCGACGCAAAAGTTATACGCCTGTCGTGACCGGCCCCTGACTGCGCCATGACAGGATGCGGGGCATGCTTGGCGTCTAACCGCAGGAGGACCAAGAATGCGTAAGACGCTCGTGACCGGAATCGTAGTCGCGTTGGCAGCAGTCGGGATCGCCGAGGAAAACCTCGAAGCGCGCCTCGACAAGCTTCTGTATCGCTGGAGCAAGGGAGACGAGGCCACGCGGGCGGGCGTCGTGGCGGAAACCCACGCCCTCGGCGAGCGTGCGATCGCAGAGCTTTACCGGCGCCTGGCGCGCAAGAACGGTCGAGACATGGCGAACGAGCTCGGCACACGGCTCTCCGCCGTGGAACTCAATCCGGATTCCCGCCTTACGGTGCTCGTCGAATCGGCTTTCACCGCCCCACGCGCGGGCGTCGAGTTCCCCGAACGACCGACATTGCTGACGGCGGAGCAGGCCGACCATCTGACCAAGGACGGCGAAGTCACGACCGCTCCCAGCATCGTCTGCTACGACAGCCAGCGCGCCAACCTCTCCATTACCAACGAGGAGAAGTACACGCGCACGTTCGATCCGCGTCGTCGCAACGTGCCGGGGACGGTGTCGTCGGGTGTCCACCTCGACGTGCGCCCGGTGCTGATCGAAGGCACGAATCGACTTTCGCTGGAGCTGCGCTGTGTCCGCGCCCGGGTCGAAGGCGACGCAGTGCCCACGCTTCAGACGGACGAGGGAGAGATCGGAATGCCGATCGTGACCAAGCGTGAGTTCGCAGTCACGCTCGTCGTCGACTCGGGTGAAGGTGTGGCCATCGCCCTGCCCGGCAAGGAGCCGTTGGTCCTTCGCCTCACCGCAACCCGTTTGAAGCAGAAGGCGCGCTAGCCAACGAACCGCCTATCCAGCGCGCGAGTGCGTCGTCGAGCTCCTGAACGAGCTCGACGCGCCCTTCGCGGGCGACTGCGTCTGCCAATTCGCGCACCGGCGCCTGCGCCAAGTGCGGCAGCGGAAGGTCGCGCAAGTGCCGCATCTTCAGTTGCGGAAACGCGCGCTGCCCCGCCTCGCGCACCTTGGCGCGGTGGTACGCGGCGATCCAGGGATGATTCAGCCACGCGACCAGCACGGCGTCATCCACATCGGGGAGCCCACGACATGCGAGCACGCTGTTGCGGAAATAGGTCGGCTTCGAGTGCAGCGCGGCAATCGGATGCGACGCTGTCTGCCGCAACACGATGGGCACGTCGCGATAAACCTGCAAGGGCGACGCACGGAAGTACTCGGGGGATTGAGCCACGTAGTCATCTCGGAAGCGCTTGCGAGGCTCGCCGAGCCGATACGGTGAAATGTCGCGGCCTTCCCGAACGGGCGTGCCGGTTCCGCCGATCACCGTGCGAGCGCAGTTCCCCGTGTGCACGCCGATGTCGCCGAACAAGGCCGGCGGCGGCCGGGGAAGATCATCCAGCAGTGCGGGGTACTGACCCCCCTCCCCGGTCCCCTCTCCCATCGGAATCGGATGGCCTCCCTGCTCACCGGGGGCTGCCGATCGGTCGAGAATCAGGATGCAACTCGGCTGCACCACTCCCTCGAACGCATCCTCGCCCAACGCGAGCGCCGGTTCCTGGAGGCGACCGTGCGCCCTCAAGTGTGCACGCACCGGCGCGTATCGCTCCAGGTCGCACACCTGCGCCGGCAACAGGATGGCGACGCGCCAGCGGGCGATGCGCACCGCGAGCTGCACGAAAGCCGCGTGCAGCGACGGCCACGATCGAAACAATTCGAAACGCTCGCGCAAGTCGGCACGACGATCCGGCGGAAGGTCGGCGGCGTGGCGGCCGGAGAAGCTGACCCACGGCGGGTTGGCGACGACAATGTCAAACGACGCATCGCGCCATACGTGCGTCAGTGAGTCGGCGCCATGCAATTGGGCGGTGCGGCCGAGCGATGTGCGAGACGCGCGCAGGGCTGCCGGATCGAGATCGACGCCGAATAGGGTGGCCTTCCTGTTTTGCTCGCGGACCGCGCGGAGCAATTCGCCATCCCCGCAGGCGGGATCGCAAATACGCGGCGGCTTCGGTCCGTTCCAACCGTCCAGCGCCAGCGCGGCAAGGCGCTGCGCGAGCGGTGTCGGGGTGTAGACGCGGCCAAGCGGGGCAACCATCGGTGTCGCGCATAATGCTCGCACGCGTCTCGTACACTGCGGCGACATGGCTTGGGTCGCGTGTATTCCGAACATCTCCGAGGGGCGTCGCAAGGACGTCATTCAACGCGTGGCCGAAGCGATCCGCTCGGTCCGTGGGATCAACCTGCAGTCCGTCCACAGCGACCCGGATCACAATCGCAGCGTGTACACGTTCGTCGGATCCCCGGCTGCCGTCTGCGAGAGTGCGTTTCGATGCGTGCGGGAGGCGAAGGAGTCGATCGACCTCCGGAAACACGAAGGCGTGCATCCGCGGTTCGGGGTGGCCGACGTCGTGCCGTTGGTGCCGCTGGCGGGCACGAAGCTCTCGCACTGCGGGACCTGGGCGCGCCAGCTGGCCGACCGGATCGACCGCGAGCTCGAGATTCCGACCTACACCTATGGCGCAGCGAGCGAACGCGGAACGGCGCTGCCGCAGCTTCGCAAGCAGGTCGATCACACACATCCTTCGGCCGGCGCCGTGGCGGTTGGAGCGCGCGACACGCTGATCGCTTTCAATGTGAATTTGGCGACCGATGACCTGTCCGTCGCCGAAGAAATCGCAAAGGCGGTGCGGGAAAGCGATGGCGGCCTTCCCTCGGTACGCGCACTCGGGTTTCCGTTGGCGAGCCGCGACTGCGTGCAGGTTTCGATGAACCTCGTGGACTACCGGAAGACATCGCCGCTGCGCGCCTTCCGGCAGGTGCGAAGGTTGGCGAAGGAAGCGGGCGTCGATGTCACGGGCAGCGAATTCGTCGGAACGGTGCCGCAGGACGCGGTTACGCGCGGATTCCGATCGGCGCTGCGGAGTGGCCCGATCGAATTGCTCGACGAGCGCCAGTCATTCCTCGATCGGGTTGCTGCGCGCACGGCAGTGCCCGCAGGCGGGTCGGCGGCCGCGCACACCGGCGCGCTCGGCGCTGCGTTGGTGGTGATGAGTTGTGATGCATCGCCCCCGAGCCCGCGACTCACCGAGCTGCGCAACAAGGCCGACGGCCTGCGGGCGCTCCTCACCGAGCTGATCGAGCGCGACGTCGCGGCCTTTCAGCGTGTCCTCCGCGACCGGGACGAGGATGCGCTGAAGGAGGCGACCGAGGTGCCGGTACAGATCGCCGAACACGCCGCGGAAGTCTGGGCCATTTCCGCGGCCGCGGCCCACCATTGCGCGGACATGGTCGCCACCGACTGCTCGGCGGGACGGCGCCTGGCCGAGGCGGCGCGCGACATGGCCGCCGACACGGCGCGCGCGAATTTGCCCAAAATTCAGGACGGAACGTTCCGCTCCAAAGTCGCGCGCCGTCTCGCCGCCGCATTTTCCGGCTGACACGTCCCCATTGCCGATTAATATTCAGGCAGGCGAAGTGTTGCCGGCCGCGGCTCACTTCGCGCTGACATTAGGTTCGTGCCGACGGGCGCGATGGGCAGGTGGTCACCCCGGCCAAGGTTTGAGGACTTCGGGCTGGGACTGGCGAAACCCGCACGAAAGGAGGTGATCAGTGACTGGAAGTCCGAAATGGAGGCCGTCCTCCTAGAAGGGACGACCGACGGGTCTCCTACCTATCGGAGACGGCAGTCTTTCCCGGCTCGTACTCACTTCGGTGAGTGCGGGCCGGCTTACATTTGGGACCGCGTACGCGGTCCCAAGTTCGCGCCGAGCCCGCTGGTTCGAAGTGAGCTCGAGCCGGGAAACGTGCTTCTTGCTGGCTGGGCGCCCGTGCGCCCAAGATCTCTGTAAGTTTTTCCTTAACAGGAGTTTGCGGCGACGGCATAGAGCTGAGCACCGGCCCCTGGTGCTGGCGGCGTGGGGAGCACGAACGGAGGCCCGGCTTCACCGGTGCCGCGGAAACCGCCGATAATAGAGGTGGGGATCGAGCGCGACTGGAGTCGTGTTCGCGATAACGACAAAGACAGAAGGGAGCCGGCATGGCCGACTTCGCGGAATCATTGCGAGAGTCGATACCGACCGTGATGCGGGCGCTCGCACAGGCAAACAACACCGGGATCCTGCACGTCCGAGGACGCGACTCGGAAAGCGAGATCATGTTCGTGGCCGGCGACGTCATCTGGGCGCGCGCCAGCACCGCAAGATTTCTCGGCGAGGCCCTGGAGGAACGCGGCGAGCTTTCTGCCGATGACCTGAAGGGCGTGCTTGCGATGCAAAAGCGCAAAAAACAGCGGCAGCCGATCGCGACCATTCTGCTCGAACTTGGCCTCATCGACCGCGAGGTGGTCGAAACGGAACTCGAGATTCAAATCCTCGACGTCCTGCGCCAGCTCTTCGAGTGGGGCTCCGGCGAATACAACTTCGAGGCGCTCCTGCTCGAGCCCGGATCCCTGCAGGGCATCGCCCTGCCTTCGTGCGGCAAAGTCGATCAG
>Ga0070728_10005194_pt1 | contig 13034 bp, 10 predicted proteins | sample tdDd471_FD_66723 | JGI IMG/M metagenome (GOLD analysis project Ga0070728, IMG submission 66723) | Marine sediment microbial communities from the Atlantic coast under amendment with organic carbon and nitrate - tdDd47.1 | ecosystem: Environmental > Aquatic > Marine > Coastal > Sediment | place...
CATGAAGCGGCTCGACAGGTGTGGCGGAACGCCAGACAGCTTGTCTTTGAAGAATTGACCATCGGACGAGAGAAAAGCGGTATTGATCTGGGAGAGATTCCATACAGTGATTTTACTGATATTTTTTGGCAGCCCGAGGCTTCAAGGAGGCCATGGTCCGCACTCATGGCAGGCTTGAAGGAGTGGAATAGTTCTGGGCAGACCACTATTCTTAGTTTTCGAACACAACGTTCACGAAGTAAATTCCTGACTTTGGCAGAGCAGGAAAAGCTTCCCATGAGTTTGGAGTTCAAGCCAGGCGGGCGTGGTATTTTTGCGTTGGTTTCTCCTTTGCGCAAGGGGATGGACTTGGCTTGGGATCAAACGCGTATCCTTGGCGAAGAAATTTTGCAGCCGCAGGCCGCACGAGTACATGTCGGCCGAGACAAGGCGTTCAAGGGGCTGGAAAAGTACGACGATTTGTCCGAGGGCGATCTCCTTGTACACCGAGATTATGGGCTGGCTCAGTTCGGTGGATTGCATCACATGAACATCGGGGCGGGTGCCAACGATTATTTGCTGCTGTTCTTTTCTGGCGATGACAAATTATACCTTCCTGTGGATCGGCTTAACCTTGTGCAACAGTTCAAGGGACCGGAGGGAGCCAAGCGGCCTTCCTTAGATAAGCTCGGCGGGACTCGGTGGAGCAAGACCACGGCCAAGGTTCGTAAGGCAATTGAGAAAATTGCGCACGAACTGGTCGAAATGTATGCCTTTCGTAAGGTGGGCAAGGGGTTCGGCTATGGTCCGTTGGATGACATGTACTCGGAGTTTGAAGCGACCTTTGGTTTTGAAGAAACGCCGGATCAAGACAAGGCTGTAGCCGATGTCTTTCGGGATATGGAAAAGCCGGAGCCAATGGACAGACTGGTGTGCGGTGATGTGGGCTTTGGCAAGACCGAAGTTGCCCTGCGTGCGGCTTTTCGTGCCGCGCTGGAAGGATACCAGACCGCATTGCTCTGTCCGACTACAGTGTTGGCGGAGCAACATTATCAGACGTTCACCAAGCGGATGGAAGGCTTTCCCGTCCGGGTAGGCATGCTCAGTCGTTTTGTTTCAGCCAAGCGGCAGAAGACCATCATTGAGGCAGCAGCCCGAGGTGAGATTGATATTCTTATCGGTACCCACCGTCTTTTGTCCAAAGATGTCGAATTGCCCAATCTTGGACTGCTCATATTGGACGAAGAACAGCGATTTGGCGTCAAACATAAGGAAAAGCTCAAGCATTTCAGACAGAATATTGATGTCCTGACTTTGACCGCGACACCCATTCCCCGGACGTTGCAGCTTTCCTTATCCGGTATTCGTGGATTGTCCGTTATCGAGACTCCTCCGGTGGATCGCAAGCCTGTTGAAACAGCGCTTATGGAGCGTGAGGGGGTGGAACTCAAGGCGGTCCTGGAGCGGGAGCTTGAACGTGGCGGTCAGGTATACTGGGTATACAATCGGGTGAACGGTCTGGCGCGAGTGGCTGAATATGTGCGTGAACTGGTCCCCGGTGCCAAGGTGGGTATGGCCCACGGGCGAATGAACGAAAAAAATTTGGAAGAGGCCATGCGGAACTTTTGGCATGGTGAACTTGACGTGTTGGTCTGTACTGCCATTGTGGAATCCGGACTGGATTTCCCCAATGCCAACACACTGATAGTGGATCAGGCGCAGTTGTTCGGCCTTGGTCAATTGTATCAGCTCAGAGGCCGGGTGGGCCGGAGCGAGCGGCAGGCCTATGCATATTTTGTGGTCCCGTCCATCAAGGATATTTCCGAAATTGTACGCAAACGCTTGCGTATCATTCTGGACATGGATTATCTGGGAGCAGGATTCAAGGTCGCCATGGAAGATTTACGTCTTCGTGGAGCTGGTAATATCTTGGGCGAAGTCCAATCCGGTCAGATGGCCAAGGTCGGTCTGGAACTCTTTTTGGAAATGCTTGAGGAAGAGGTCCGCCGATTGCGCGGCGACGTTCAAACGCGAGCCAGTGACCCGGAACTGAATTTTGTTTTTGAGGCGCATATCCCGAGTGGATATATTCCTGATTCAAAAGAAAGACTTCGGTATTACAAAGCATTGTCGTCAGCCTCTACCGATTTGGAGCTTCGTGAGTTCGAAGCTGAAATTCGGGATCGTTTTGGGCCGCTACCGGAAGAACTGGATTCATTTTTCGGCGTGTTGCGTTTGAAGCAGACTTTGTCTCGCTTGCAGGCAGCCAGAGCTGAGTTGTATCCGGGCCGGGCAGTTGTTACGTGGAGCGACAACGCCATTGCCGTCAGTCCTGAGAAATTGATGCAGTGGGTTGCAGCCCGGGGTGATATGGCGCGAATTGTTCCTCCAGCCAAGCTGGAGATTCGCTATGGAGAAACCGACTCCATGCGGCAGGCCCTTGAAGAAACGGCTGTGGATTTGGAAGCGATGCTGGATATGGAATCTGACACAGCGAAAGATATAAAATAAGAGTCAATATGTTACGTAAGATTTTTACTTTATTGATAATTGTAGCGTTTGCCGGTTGCTCGGGAAATTCTGACGATATCGGGATTGTTGCCAGGGTTAACGATGCACCCATTTATTTGACCCAATTGGAATTTCAGCATGATCAGTTTCAGGCGGATTCCGTTGGGACCTATGTTCCCAGCGTGGAAAAACTCAGGAATGAGTATGGAGACATCCTGGCTGATTTGATTGTACAGGAACTGGTGGTTCAGGATCTTGTGCGTCGTGATATGGCCGTAACCGATGAAGAAGTCCAAAAGGCCGAAGAAGTCGTTCGGGCGGATTATCCCGAAGGCGCTTTCGAGCAGGTACTCGTCGAAGAATATATCGATTTGAAATCCTGGCGGCGTCAGCTGAAATACTATCTGGCGCAGAAGAAGTTGTTTCAGCATGTGCTCAGGGCACAGATCAAGATTGATTACAAAGAGGCCGAAGCCTATTACCGTGAGCATATTTCTGATTTTTATCTGCCGGAAAGCATGCGCATACTCGTAGTGCGTGGACCGAGTCGGGAGTTGGTGGTCAGGGCTGTAGAAAAATTCAGTCAGGATCAGAACCAGATGAATTTGGCAACAGCTTTCGGTGAAGTGGAAACCCGTGAAGTTGTTGTGCGAGAAGGGCGGCTTTCCGCTGCCTGGCGTAGTGCGCTGGAAGGGTTGAAACCCGGTCAGTCAAGCGACGTCCTGACAGATCGACTCGGCTTTGAAGCTTTGGTCCTTCTGGAGCGAAGCGAGGCCAAGGTACTGGCCCCGGCACAGGCTTATCCCCTTGTTGAAGAGGCTTTGCTTGAAAGCAAATTGCGTGATGCTTTTGACGTTTGGCTTTCGGAGAATCTGGCGACGGCGAAGATAACTGTCAGTGAACATCTTCTCGCTGAAGCCATGGAAAAGAACGAGGCAGAAACTGTCGAGCAAGATATGTCGGCAATTCAGGAAAACATGGAAAAATCAGGCTGTGATGTGTCTACAGAGAATACCCCGGAAAATTAAATCGGCGGTCCATTCGTTGCATAGTTTGTCCAAAGTGACTAGAATTCGTCAAAATATCGGTGGAACTCAAAGGGCGTTTCACTTTTTTAAGGAGTAAATGCGTGGTTAAATTTTTCTCTTTGCTCATCGGAGCCATGCTTATGATATCCACGGCCCAGGCATGGGCTTCCGAGACGGTCATCAACCGTATCTTGGTGAAAATTAACGATAATATTATTACTGAATATGATCTTGATGAAGAAATGAAGCCAATCCTGGAAAAGATCAAGGGGCGGCAACTGAGTGCCGCTGAAAAAAAGCAGCTTGCCAATGTTCGTAAACAGGCCTTGAACAATCTGATCAATCAGGTGCTTGTGGATCAGGAGGTTGCCCGGTACGGCATTGATGTCACCGATGAAGATATCGATAAGGAAATCAAGCGCGTCAAGGATGAGCAGGGATTGGATGATGCTGGTTTTGAGGCTTTGGTTGCCAAAGATGGATTGACGGTTGATGATTTTCGGGTGAAGTTGAAAAAGTTGTTCGAAAAGCAAGAACTTATCGGCTATATGGTCAACAAGAAAGTGCTTGTAACTGACACTGAAATCGAAGAAGAGTACAATAACAGAAAAGATGATTACACACTCGACAAGATGGTTGAGTTGGCGATTATCCTTTTGCCGTCTGACATCTCTGCTGTTGAGGTGAAGGAACGAATTAACGATGGTGAACTGACATTTGCGGAAGCTGTATCGAAATACAGCGTCGGCCCTGGAGCGGATTCTGGTGGTTCCATCGGTGAGGTCGGATATGCTGATCTGGCTGAGGACTGGAAAAACGCATTGAAAGGCCTCAAGCCGGGAGACGTCAGTGAACCTCTGACCATTCAGGGAAAGGAAGCTCTTCTTTCACCTGTTAAAATTTCGGAAGATCGTCTCGTGCCTCTTGATGAAGTGCGCGATGGAATTTATCAGGAACTGATGCAGAAAAAACGGGATACTATTTTTACCGAGTATTTCGACAAGTTGAAACAAAGCTCGGTCATCGTCTATATGGATGATGCCACTAAGCCCGATAATGGAGTGTCTCAATGAATTTTCAGGAACTCGGACAAGCGCTGCAAGAAGGGCGTGAAGCCAAGGGTATGACTATAGAGGCGGTCATGGAGGCCACCAAAATCAGCCGGATTAATCTGGTCGCTCTCGAAAATGGTGACAGTTCATCCATGCCCCACCCCGTTTATACCAAAGGATTTGTCAAGAGTTATGCCAGGTTGCTTGGCCTGGATGCTGACGAGTTGTCCATGGTGGTTGATAGGGAATATCTGGTTGACGAGCAGAATGCCGATGAAGTTGATTACGAGGTTTCTCCGTCAGCAGAAAAGGCATTTCAGGAAGCTGAAGCCCCGGCTGTCAAAAAACGCTCTGTTTGGCCGTCCATTCTTATTGTTGTCGTGCTGAGCTGTTCCATTATCGCGCTTGTTATGTATTTGAACAAGAACGATGAAACATCTGCGCCTGCGCAGACGAGTGAAGCTACCGAAACTGCTGAGACTCCGGAATCGCCTGTCGCTATGGAGTCGATGGATGAAGCCTCGGAAGCGGTTCAGCCCACAGACGTTGAAGCTGTAGCAGAAGATGCTGTGGCCCCGGCGGAAGAAGTTGTTGTTCCTGAAGAGGTCAAGCCGGAACCTGCGCCTGCAGAGCCTCAACCTGAAGCTGAAAAGCCTGTAGCGGCTCAGCCTGCCGTTCCCCAGCCTGGTGCCGGGGAAAAGGAAATCGTCGCTACGCAGGAAGCGGCCCCAGGGCAAACACGGTATGCCCACGTGATGATTATTACAGCAACAACGGATAAGGGGTGCTGGATCGGTGTTTGGAAGGGTGACGAGTCGAAAATGGCTCGTGATTTCGTCCTGAAAAAGGGTGAGCCTCTTCGTCTGATGTTCAATTATCCTCGAAGAATCCGTATTGGTAACGTGGCTGGTGTGACTGTGACATACAACGGCAAGCCGTACGCCCTTGATAAAAACAAGAGCAATATTCAGACATTGTTCGTCGGTATGGAATAAAATTTTAACACAAGGATGATCAGGCATGAGCTCCACTGAAAAAGCTCTGGTACTTAAAGTGGGGCGTTTTCGGGAGGCGGATTGTTGGGTAAAACTTCTCACACCCGCTCGCGGCGTTTTTAATGCCTTTGCTTTTGGCGGATCCCGTAGCCGCCGTCGGTTCGTCGGTTGTCTTGATCCTTTAAGCCATGTCCTGTTTACTATCGGGGCCAACAAGACCGGGACGTATACGGTTCTTGAAGAAGGCTCTTTGCTTCATAATTTTCCTGCTGTCCGAGAAGATTCCGCCCGAACCGGTCTTGCCGTCAATTGCATCAAATTTATCGAAGCCGTGGAAATTGATCCATCGGATGCACGCCCTGTATACGAGCTTTTGCTTGAAACTTTGTACATGCTGGAAAAGGGTGGCGGAAGTAGTGATTTCACCCCTTGGCTGTTTCGGGCAAAACTCGCCTTTGAGATGGGATATCATCCAGACTTTCTTTCCTGTGGAACCTGTGGGCAATCTGTTGTTTCTCAGGATGGTTGTCAGTTCGGTATTGAGGGGGGGCAAGTGGCCTGCCGGACTTGTCTTTCAGGCGGGAAACCGTTAGAGGGACTTGCTCGGCCAGTTTCCACCGGGGTGCTTCGTGCCCTTGACTGGATTCAGCATAGTCGTCCTTCGGACTGGTTGACTGTGTCCATGGATAACGAAGTCCGGCGGCAAACAAGTCAATTGATCGAGCTTTTCGTTGCGTATCACCTGGGTCTGTCCTGGGATAATGGCATGTATAAAAAGGTATGAGTTGGAGTAAGCAATGAATTTTCAGGATGTTATACTGAAATTGCAGAATTTTTGGGCAGACTATGGCTGTGCCGTTGTCCAGCCCATGGACATCGAATGCGGAGCCGGGACGTTCAACCCCTCCACATTCTTTCGTGTCATCGGCCCCGAACCGTGGAAGACCGCGTATGTCGAGCCTTCCCGCCGTCCCACTGATGGTCGTTATGGTGAGAATCCCAACCGGTTACAGCATTACTATCAGTTCCAGGTCGTCCTGAAACCTTCCCCGGATAATATTCAGGAATTGTATCTGGAGAGTCTGGCTGCCATCGGCATTGACGCCGCGGCCCATGACATCCGTTTTGTCGAGGATGACTGGGAGTCGCCGACTCTTGGCGCATGGGGTCTGGGCTGGGAAGTTTGGCTCAATGGTATGGAAGTGACGCAGTTCACCTATTTTCAGCAGGTCGGTGGTATCGACCTCAAGCCTGTGTCCGTGGAAATCACATACGGTCTTGAGCGTCTTTCCATGTATCTGCAGGAAAAGGAATCCGTGTATGATCTCATGTGGAATGATGAGGTCAAATACGGACATATTTTCCATCAGAATGAAGTCGAGATGTCCAAGTACAACTTTGAACTGGCGAATACTGATATGCTGTTCGATTTGTTCAACAAGTTTGAAGCGGAATGCCTCATGCTGTGCGAAGAGGGATTGCCTTGGCCTGCATATGACTGCTGTCTCAAGTGCTCTCACTCGTTCAATATGCTGGACGCCCGAAGTGCCATTTCCATAACAGAGCGCGCCTCCTATATTGGTCGTGTGCGCAATCTGGCCTCCAAAATCGCCAGACTTTATGCGGACCAGCGGGAAGAGATGGGCTATCCCATGCTGACTAAGTAGTCGATGCAACTGACACGAATATAGAGAATAAAGAGAAGTACAATGGCCGAATTCATTCTGGAAATCGGAACAGAGGAAATGCCAGCCCGTTTCGTACCCAAGCTGGCTGCCGAACTGGAAGGCGTTTTTGCCAAGTCTCTTGATGAGGCTATGGTGGAGAACGGGGGCGTGAAGTGTTACGCCACTCCGCGCCGAATCACCGCACACGTCGCATCCATTGCTCTGACGCAGCATCAGGAAGAGGAAACCGTGACAGGTCCGCCGACCCGCATCGCCTATGATGAGGACGGCAATTTGACCAAGGCCGGACAGGGGTTTGCCAAGACGCAGGGTGTTCCTGAAGATGCCTTGTTCAAGATGGAAACCGGCAAGGGTGAATATCTAGCTGCCAAGAAGACTGTTGGTGGCGGCAATACGGTCGACATTCTGCCCGAGCTGTGCGTCAAGGGAATTGAATCCCTTTCCTTCCCCAAGAAGATGCATTGGGGTGATTATGATTTTACTTTTGGTCGCCCCTTGCGGTGGCTGTTGGCTTTGCTGGATGATCAGGTTGTTGACTTCACCGTGGAGAACCTGACCACGGGACGTGAAACGCGTGGCCATCGAGTCATGGGGCATGGTCCTCACGTGGTGAATTCCACCACTGATTATTTTCCTGTCATTGAGAATGACTGCAAGGTGGTCATTGACCCGGAAGAGCGGAAGAAGACCATTGTTGCAGAAGGCGATAGGCTGGCCAAGGAACTTGGCGGTGAAATCGTCTGGCACGACGGATTGCTTGAAGAGGTTGCTAATCTTGTCGAATATCCCAAGCCGCTCATTGGAGATATTGACGCCTTATATCTTGAGTTGCCACGTGAGGTCCTGTTGACTTCCATGCAGTCGCACCAGAAAAGTTTTGGTGTGCAAGGACCGGATGGCAAACTGATGCCGCATTTCCTGACTACCTTGAATATTGAGCCGCTTGACGTGGCTCTGGTCAAGAAGGGCTGGGAACGCGTACTCAAGGCTCGCCTGGAAGACGCTCGTTTCTTCTGGGAAGCCGATTGCAAGGTTGAGTTCGAAACATGGCTGGACAAACTGGAAAACGTTGTCTTCCTCGGTCCTCTTGGGTCAGTGGGCGACAAGTCCCGTCGTATAGAGACCCTGTGCGGCAAGCTTGCAGAAGTGCTTGGCGAATCCAAGTCCATCGTGCCGGGTGAGATCGAAAAATATGCCATGGCCGGTCGTCTGGCCAAGGCTGACCTCGTGTCGGAAATGGTTATCGAGTTCGATAGCCTGCAAGGCAAGATGGGCGGTATCTACGCCGAACGCACTGGAAAGGGCGACATCGTATCCCAAGGTATCTATGAGCAGTACCTCCCGGCTGGTCCCGATACTCCGGTGCCTTCCAGTCTGGCTGGTGCGTTGGTGTCCATGGCTGATAAGGTTGATACCATGGCCGGTTGCTTCGGATTGGGCAAAGTGCCTACCGGTGCCAATGACCCGTACGCTCTCAGACGTTGCGCTCTCGGCATTTCTCGCATCATCATGGAGCATGAGCTTGATGTGGACCTTGATGTGCTTCTCAGTGAAGCTCAGGCAGCCTACGTTGATGTGAAGTGGAAGGTTGAACAGCCGGAAGCTTTGGTCAAGCTCAAGGACTTCTTTGGACAGCGGCTTCGCGCTCTGTTCATCGGACATGGTTTTGAAACCCGTGTGGTTGACGCGGCTCTGGGTGCAGGATTCAGTGATATCCGCACGTTGAAGGCCCGTTTGAAGGCGTTGAGCGAGTTCAGCAAGGAAGCCGATTTTGAACAGGCTGTGCTGACTTTTAAACGCGCTTCAAATATCATTCGCAAGCAGGGGAAGGAAGCAGGGCAGACTTTGACCGGTTCCTATGATGCAGATCTGTTCGAAGGCGAGCATGAGCAGGCTTTCGGCAGTAAGCTGGAAGAGGTTGCACCCCGTTTCGACGACCTGTGGGAAAACGGTGATTTTGGCGGATTGTTCGGACTTCTTGGAGAGTTACGTCCTTCTGTAGATGGCTTCTTCGACAATGTCATGGTTATGTGCGATGACACGGATGTCCGTTTGAATCGTTTGAATCTGTTGAAGGCATTGGTTGACCGTTTGAGTCGTTTGGCTGATTTTAACGCATTGCAAGTCTAGTTTCTATTTAGAAAACACTTGACATCAGAGGAAGAGTCCATATAAAAGGCTCTCCCTTTGGGGATAATAACAAGCAATAGCATTTTACTACGATAATAAATTGATCAGGAGAAATTACCTTGGCTAATCACAAGTCCGCCTTGAAGAGGCACCGTCAGAGCTTGAAGCGTCGCGCCCGCAACCGCATTTCCAAGACCCGTATCAAGAACACCGTCAAGGCTGTTCGTATGGCCGTCGAGGAGAAGGATGTTGCAAAAGCACTGGAGGCCCTGAAGGACGCTACGTCCATTCTGGACAGAGCCGCCCGTAAAAAGGTCATCCATCAGCGTCAGGCTCAGCGCCGTATTGCTCGCCTTCAGGTGGCAGTCAACAAGATCGCTGAATAGCCGTTTTTTCGCTGCTATGAATGTAGCCCGCTGTACGTATGTACAGCGGGCTTTTTGCGGTTGGAGTTTTGAGGTCTCGTGTTATCGACCCTGATCAGCGATATCCTGAAGAGCGATTTCATCGAGAATCGTGATTTTCTTGCCGCTGACTTCAATGATTTTATCTTCGGCAAAGCGTTTGAAAATCCGGGATAATGTTTCTTGTATTGTGCCGAGATAGTGCGCGATCTGCCCTTTGGGAAGGTCGAGTTTGAAGGTGGCAGACTCTTGCGATGAGCGGAGCAGGAGAAGGTATGACGCGACGCGTGCCGGTGTTTCCTTGAGGCTCAGATCGTCGATCTTGTTGACCAGAATGCGCAGGCGTTGAGAGAGCATGGCCATCATTTTCATGGCCAGGTCCGGGTCTTCTCGGATAATGCGTTCAAAGTCGTCGCGCGGGAAGAATAGGGTTTCCAGTTTTTCCAGAGCCTGACCGTTTGCCGGGAACGTGCCTCCCTGAAATACCGGTACCTCGCCTACGGCTTCACCTGGACCGAAAACGTGCAGTATCTGTTCTTTGCCTGCCGGGGATGTCCGAAAAATTTTCACTCTGCCTTTGATTGGCGCAAAGAATCCGTGTGCTGCCACATCGCCTAGGAACAACGTCTCTCCCTTCTTGAATTTTTTGACAACGGCAATATCTGCAAGCTTGGTGAATTTTTCTTCGGGGAGTCCTTCGAAGAAGGCTATGGCTTTGACTGCTGCGAGTTTATCCATGAAATAATTTGCTCCATTTTTCGTTATGATACGGTAATTTGACCTAAGTCATGGTTCCCGTCAAAAAAAATGTTCATTGTCTGGGCACGGAGAACGAAACAGTGAAGAAGTTTTTTTGGATCATACCCTTGCTCGCTTTGCTCTTGTTGGCAGCACATTCGCTCAGACAGGGCTATTTTGGCCTGACGGCTTCTTTTGCTGTTCTGGCCGGACTCATGTCCACCCGTCAGGCGTGGATGCGCTGGGCTGTCGTTGCGGCTCTTTTGTGGGGTGGGTTTCTCTGGGCGGATGCCACTGTGAATTTTGTCAGCTTTCGACAGGCGTTTGATCTGCCGTGGAAGCGACTGGCAGCCATAATGGCGGGTGTCATTGTGTTTGATGGCTTCGCCTTGATGGTCATGTTGAGCCAGCGGGCCAAGGATTTTTTTTCAGTCGCTCATGAAAAGTCCATGGCGCGGGGTGCCATTTTCATTTTGACGATTCTTGGGTTGTCCCTTGCGCGTACCAAGGTCCCGTTCCCCATTTTGTTGGTCGACCGGTATCTTCCGGGATGGGGTTGGGCTGAAATCTTTGCGCTCGGTGTATACGCTCAGTGGATCGGTGGACGCATGATGCAACCTCGTGGGCACCGTACGCTTCGCCCCCGCATATGGGGATTGTTCTCGGCATTGTTCTTTTTGCAATTGAGCTTGGGATTGCTGGGCATGGAGCAGATGCTCATGACCGGTAATCTGCATTTGCCGGTTCCGGCCTTGATTCTTGGTGGGCCGGTATTCAGAGGTGGTGGATTTTTCATGCTCATCTTGTTTTCCGTCACCATATTTCTGGTTGGTCCGGCATGGTGCAGCCATCTTTGTTACATCGGAGCATGGGATGATGCCATGAGCCGTTTCGGTCCACGTCCAGCACCCAGCGAGGCCTTGCGACGCCTGAGTATTGTCGGACGCGGTACAACACTGGTTTTGACGGTTGCCACCGCTCTGATTCTGCGGTCCATGGGGATACCGGGTACTTCGGCAGTTTTATTCGCAGTCTTTTTCGGCCTGGTCGGAGTGGGGATCATGGCGTTTGTTTCTCGCAAGGCGGGCATGATGACGCATTGCACCACATTTTGCCCCATGGGTCTGATCGCCAATATAATGGGCAAGATTTCGCCTTGGCGTATTCGTATCGACTCCGATTGCACCAAGTGCGGTGCCTGCTACACACGGTGCCGTTACAATGCGTTGGATGAAGGAAGAATGGAGTTAGGGCGTCCGGCTCTTTCCTGCACTCTGTGCGGCGACTGTGTGTCCGCCTGTGCGCACAAGCAGATAGGATATAGTTTTCCGGGATTGTCCGGTGAGAATGCCAGAACACTGTTTATCGTTCTGGTCGTCACCCTGCACGCCATTTTTCTTGGCGTGGCGAGAATGTAAATATAATAGAAAAATGAGGATACCACCATGTTGAGCACAAGAAAAATGATCACCATTGATGAGGAACTGTGCAACGGTTGTGGCGAATGTGTCCCTTCCTGTGAAGAGGGTGCGCTTGCCATCGTTGATGGCAAGGCCCGACTTGTTAAGGAAATTTATTGCGATGGACTGGGCGCATGTCTGGGCGATTGTCCCACAGGCGCACTCAAGGTTGAAGTGCGTGAGGCTGAAGATTTCAACCCCGAAGCCGTAACGGAACATTTGAAGGCGCAGGGCCGTGACGTGCCGGATCACATGCCTTCCCCTGAGAGCCTGCGTTTGGACAAGCCTGCCGGTTCTCCCAAGCCCATGGGCGGTTGCCCCGGTGCGGCTATGCATACCATGTCTCCGTGTGAGCGTGCGAACATACCCATGGCATCTCCTGCCGGTGGCTCTGCATTGTCTCATTGGCCTGTGCAGCTGCGCCTTGTGCCACCCACAGCACCGTTCCTTCAGGGCGCAGACCTGCTCCTGACAGCAGATTGTGTGCCTGTGGCCATGCCGACGTATCATAACGCATATGTCGCTGGGCGTGTGGTGGTCTTGGGTTGTCCCAAGTTCGACAATCAGATGGAATACGTGGAAAAACTGGCCGATATCCTGACGGAGAACGATTTGAAGTCCATCACGGTTATGGAAATGGAAGTGCCGTGTTGTTCTTCCATGTCCGTTATTCTGCGTGAAGCTGTGAAGCGTGCAGGGAAAAAGGTCGATACTGTTCGACTCACAGTCGGTAGAAATGGTAATGTTTTGGAAACTGTTCCTTTGGAATTCTAGAAAGGAGTTTATCCTATGAAGAAGATTGAATTGTTTAATGAGCATGGTTTCAAGGACTTGACGTTTTCCAACTACCTAGTACACGAGTCAGAGTTCATGAAGGTGATCAATTTCAACTTCCGGGCTGGTCAACAGCTTCCTGTGCACGCCCATGAATTGGAAGGGGAGTTGACCCTGACTATCCTGGAAGGTGAAGGTGAATTCCTGGCTGCGGATGGTGCATCCATGCCTGCCAATACCGGCGATGTGCTGGTGTCGGAGATTGCCGAGCCTCA
>Ga0070728_10005196_pt1 | contig 13034 bp, 11 predicted proteins | sample tdDd471_FD_66723 | JGI IMG/M metagenome (GOLD analysis project Ga0070728, IMG submission 66723) | Marine sediment microbial communities from the Atlantic coast under amendment with organic carbon and nitrate - tdDd47.1 | ecosystem: Environmental > Aquatic > Marine > Coastal > Sediment | place...
TCAGCCCGGATGCTGGCGGATTTACGTGACACCGGTCTCACTTTCGCCGAATACGGTCTCGATGTGGCTACCCGCAATCGCAACTACTTCCGTGCCCAAGCACCGGAGCACAATACGCAGAGGGCCATGCTCTGCGCCGAAAGCGGCGACTCTCTGCAGCGTCAGAAAGAGGTCGAGGCAGCCGACAGCAGCAGCTTCGACGACTACATAGAACGCTATTATTCTTAATAAAATGCGACGCTTAGCTCATTTTTGAGGCGTTTCCCTCTGCTACTATTAGTGCGATTTAGTGGCGAGAGCTGAGCCATCAAAACCCTGATCGCAGCATTTATTATCGGTTTTCTTCTGGTGCTTATTGGCGCCAGCGTCTACCCGTTGCCGGGTCACCAGCGCGTGCGCTCGGGTATTGAAGCAATGGCCGACGGCGGCCGAAAAGAAGATTTCTACATCAACGTTAGTGCCGACCGGATATTGCATGACGAAGCCGGGGTCGCGGCATACCCGGTACCCGCGATGAATGGTGGCGCCGGTCAGTACATTCAGGCAGAGGTGTTTCAGCTGCGTAACGCTGACCGCCAGGTCATCGGTCTGGCATCGCGGATGCGTGGCATCGTTCCCGACAGTGCCGGTTCGCCGACGCAGGCGGTTAGTTGGGTGTTGTTTATTCCCAGTCGTGGTTCGCTGGTGCTTGACCAGGTGCGTGTCATGACCAACGGCTTGATCCCCGAAATGGAAGCGGTGCAACAGGGTCGTGTCGTTACAGGTGATGGCGAGTTTGCCCGGCTGAAGGGTCAGTACATTGAAGCGTTGGTTGTTGAAGAAAATTACGACAGCGGCCAACAAGAACGCTTTATTCTATTGAGCACTCGCTTACGGTCGGGTGCATCATGAGGCTGGTAATTTTATTGGTCGGGTTGTTAGGCGGGGTGTGCGCCGGTTTGCTGGCGGTGGCTTACAACCCGCTGGCCGGTGCTGATATCCGCACGCTGCCCAACGCAGATTCCTACAGTTTTGTTAGCAGCGAAGTGGCCGGAATGCCACGGGATGCTTACGGTGCAATGAATCTGGGTTTGTTTGCCAGTTACCCTGCCGACTTTGCCGAGCCCACTATTAAGAACAGTTACGCCAGCATTGCGACGCTCAGGGACTCAGCCGGAGTGCCTGCCGCGCTGGCCGTTAAGCTGTCCGGTGTTGTCCCCGAGGGCAACTTGCTGACCGGCGATGTCACCAGTCAAAGCTATTGGATGGTGTTCTGGCCGAATCAGGGCAGTGTGTTTATGAACGGCTTGGAAAATCATTGGCCGATGTTATCGGCGAGCGTTCGCTCTGCCGTATCCGGCGGTAGTTTGAGCAGCGGCAGTATCAGCTACGATGTCAGCCCTCGTCCGGAAACGAAAGCCGAACAACGGGTCATAGGCCTTACCGGAATTTATTCATCGGTCCGTGGCACGTTTGCCGAACTGGCTGATAGCCCCGACAGCGACTCCGACCTGTTTCAGGGCGAGCTGTCTATCCAGACTAAATAACCGCAGCAGTCCGGCTGCCGTTTAAAAACGTATCGCGATACTTTAGGCGTCGAGCTTGGGCTGGGCGATCTCTTTGAACGTGCGTGACATGTCGGCCAGTTCTTCAGGCGTAAACTCCACACCCTTGGCCAGCAACTTCTTGGCGATCATGAATTCACGGGCGCTGTTGATGCAATCAACCGCCAGCAACTTGTTTCCCTGCAGATAAAAAGCGGCAAAGCTTTTCTCATCCGGGTTGCCGCGGACCACGACCTGATCGTAACCCTGTGACAAGCCGACAATCTGCAGTTTGATGTCGTACTGATCGGACCAGAACCAGGGTATCTGCGCATACTCGGTGGGTTCGCCGACGATAGACGCCGCAGCGGTCTTGGCCTGTTCCAGCGCGTTGTGTACCGACTCCAGCCGCAGCTTGCGGTCGAGCAGGCGGTTCGGGTGATTGGTGCAATCGCCGGCGGCAAGAATCTTCGGGTCTTCTGTCCGGCAAAACTCGTCGACCAGAATGCCGTTGTCGACGGCCAGTCCGGCCTCTTCCGCGAGCTCTGAATTCGGCAGAATGCCGATGCCGATCAGAATCATGTCGGCGTCGAGTGGTTCGCTGCCGACGACATGTACTTGCTCGACAACATCCGTGCCCGTGAATTTCTCTATCGCGGTGTTACAACGCAGATCCACGCCGGCGTCGGTATGCAGCTTCGCGTAAAATGCTGAGACTTCAGGAGCAACGACCCGTTGCATCGGGCGATCCGCCATCTCCAGTACCGTCACGTTGAGGCCGTGCGTTTGTGCGACGGCTGCAACTTCGAGTCCGATGTAGCCGGCGCCGACGATGACCAGATTGGCGCCGGGCTTGAAGCCTTCGCGCAGTGCATCGACATCGGCAATGTTTCGCAGATAGTGCACGTTGGCCAGCTCGGCACCGGGTATCGGTGCCGTGCGGACGCGACTGCCGGTAGTCATTACCAGCCAGTCGTAATCGATGCTGCTGCCATCACTCAAGCTGACAGTGCAGTTGTCGCGATCAATCTTTTCGGCTGTCGTGTTTAGTCGTAACTCGACATCGTGTTCCGGGTAAAACTTCTCGGGCTTAAAGAACAGCCGCTCGGCTTCCAGTTCACCTGCAAGGAACTTCTTCGACAGCGGCGGACGCTGGTAAGGCACCCAGGGCTCTTCGCCAATCAGCGTGATGGAGCCGGTGAAGCCCTTTTGCCGCAGCGATGCTGCCACCTGACCAGCCGCATGACCGGCGCCGATAACGACTACTTTCTCGCTCATATGTATTTAGTCCGGGGCAGTTCTTATGTGTGCGGGCTGCGGATAACCGGTCTGCTGTACCAGACGCGATTTCCGGATTCGACGTGTTGGGTGCTGATTATACTTGCTTTGTCCTTGGGCGGTCTCTGTGAAAGACCCGTATTGACGCTGCAGCTAGCCTGTTGTCAGCTGCCGTAACCGCCACCGCCGGGTGTCTTGATCCGCAGGATATCGCCTGTGCCGACGCTGAATCGTGCGGTTGCCGGCAGCGTTTCCGGAGTGTCGCCTTGCCGGATCAAGTGGTTTTCGCCACAGCTGCCGGCTTCTCCGCCGGCAAGACCGAACGGGGCGATGCTGCGAAAATCGCTGAGCAGCGACACCGTCATCGGCTGTAGAAACTCCAACTCCCGTATCACTCCGGCACCACCGGTATGCAGCCCACGGCCACCGGAGCCGGGCCGGATTGAGAAGCATCGCAGCCTCACCGGGAAACGGCTTTCGAGCACTTCCGGGTCAGTCAGCCGGGAGTTGGTCATGTGGGTTTGTACAGCGTCGGCACCATTGAAATCCGCGCCGGCTCCCGAGCCGCCGCAAATGGTTTCGTAGTACTGATGCTCGGCATCACCGAAAGTGAGGTTGTTCATGGTGCCCTGCGCCGCCGCCATCCGGCCGAGTGCGCCATATAGCGCATTCACAATTACCTGCGAGGTTTCGACATTGCCCGCGACTACAGCCGCCGGCGGTTCAGGGTTTAGCAGCGAATTCTCAGGAATCTTCAGTTGCAGCGGCCGCATGCAGCCAGCGTTCAGCGGCACCGGGCGGTTTGCCAGCGTGCGAAATACATACATCACAGCTGCCCGGCAGATCGCCGCCGGTGCATTGAAGTTACCGCTGTCGGGCCCGCTGCTGCCGGTGAAGTCGATAAGCGCTTCATCGCCGTTTACCGTTACGGAGACCGCGACCTGACCGCCGTGGTCGGTGTCGCAGACAAAGCTGCCGCCTTCAAGGTTCGTAATAACATCGCGGATAGCCAGCTCGGCATTGTCGAGTACGTGTTCCATGTAGGCGGCAACCGTTGTTGCGCCATACTCATGGTTCAGCTCACGTAGCAGGCGTGCACCTTTGGTGTTGGCGGCGAGTTGCGCCTGCAGGTCGGCAATGTTTTGTGCCGGATTGCGGGCAGGGAAGGGGCCTTTGGTAAGTGCGTCCAATAGGGCCTTGTCGCGGAAACGACCCTGTTCAACCAGGCACAGCTGGTCGAGAATTACGCCCTCTTCGTTAATGTTTTGGCTATCAGCAGGCATAGAGCCGGGCGTGATGCCGCCGATGTCGGCATGGTGTGCCCGCGACGCAATCAGATAGCAGAGCTCGCCGTTATCGACGACCGGGGTGACCACCGTGATGTCCGGCAAGTGCGTGCCGCCGGCATAGGGTGAGTTCATCACATAGCTGTTACCCTGCTCAAATCCGACACGATTCGATGCAATTAGCGCCTGCACACAAACGTCCATTGAGCCCAGATGCACAGGAATATGCGGGGCGTTCGCGATCAGTTCGCCGCGACCGTTAAACACAGCGCAGGAAAAATCGAGCCGTTCTTTGATGTTCACCGAGCGGGCCGTGGCGCACAGCGCATCGCCCATCTGTTCGGCGATGTGCATGAAGCGGTTATTAAAAATTTCCAGCATCACCGGGTCGACTGCCGCAGTTTCCTGCGGGGTTTTGGCCGCCCTTGTAGCCTTGCGTTTGAGCACCAGCTGCTGTTGTTTGTTAACAGTCGCCTGCCAGCCGTCGGTAAGTAACGTGCCCGAGTTGGTTTCGGTAATAATCGCCGGGCCTTCGACAATACTTTCAGCGGTCAGTGCTTCACGTTGGTAACAGCTTACGGTTTGCCAGCGGCCATCCAGATAAACATCGGCACTGCTTGCCTGTTCTTTGTCTGCCACGGTTGCTTCAATCTGCAATGCCGAATTGCTGCCCGGCGTGTTGGCCGTTGTTTCTATTTCGATGCTATGAACGATCAATGCAGCCGTTTCATCCGGGCTGAAACCGAAACGTTCTGTATGGAGCTCTGCAAACTCTTTTCTAATGCGTTCTTCCGACGTGTTGGCAACCGGCAACAGAGTGTCGGAGCCCTGCGCCTGCAGATTCAGGCGCAAATCGCTGTGCAGGGTGTCGGGGTCGGTGCCCTGTTCCAGCGTTATCGCCTCGCATTGCAGGCGCAGTCGGTCAAACGTGACCTGCAACTCTGCAAAACTTGCCGCATTAAGCTCCCGGCCAACGCTTTGCTGACGCAGGGTAGTGACCGGCGCGACACCGATGCCGTATGCGGAAAGGACGCTGGCCAGCGGATCGATTAAAACGGTATCGATGCCCAGCAAGTCGGCCACCGCACAGGCGTGCTGGCCGCCGGCTCCGCCAAAACAACACAGCGCAAAGTCCGCGGGGTTACTGCCACGGCGGGCGCTGATATGGCGCACAGCGTTGGCCATGTTCTCGGTAGCGATTCGCAGAAACCCGTCAGCCGCTTGTTCCGCTGTCAGGTTCAACCCGCAGTTGTCATTAGCCGCTTGCGTCAGTTCGGCGAATTTCCGGCGCACGATGTCGACATCCGGCGGCTCATTGGCATCCGGCCCGAACACTTTAGGGAAAGATGCCGCCTGAATTCTGCCGGTTAACAAATTCGCGTCGGTCACAGTGAGGGGGCCGCCACGACGGTAGGCAGCGGGGCCGGGGTTTGCGCCTGCCGACTCAGGGCCGGCCTGAAAGCGCCCGTCGGCAAACCGCAACACAGAGCCCCCACCTGCGGCTATCGTGTGAATGTCTATCATTGGCGATTGGATCACTGCGTCTGCGATCTCGCTTGTTTGCGTCAGTTCGTGGCCGTGATCAAACAGCGACACGTCGGTCGACGTGCCGCCCATATCGAAACCGATCAGCTTGCCAAGGCCCGCACGCTTGCCTGCTGCCGCCATCCCGACCATGCCGCCGGCCGGGCCGGACAAAACACTGTCTTTGCCGTGTAAGCGGTCTGCCTCAACCAGCCCGCCGTTGCTTTGCATAAGCAACAGTCGTTCAGGCACATGGCGGTTTGCCGCCAGCATCCGGCGGAAGCCGCCGATATAGTGCTGCAGGACGGGTGAAAGATAGGCATCGATGACGGTTGTGCGGCCACGACTGACCCATTTCTGCAACGCGCTGACCTCATACGAGACCGACACCTGCTCAAACCCGCATTGTCTGGCGAGCTCTGCTATCGCCTGCTCATGCGCCGGATTGCGGTAACTGTGTAGCAGACAAATTGCGGCCGAGCGGATGCCGGAAGCTACAGCCTGTTCGAGTTTAGTCTGGAGCGCCGCGAGGTCGGGCTCGATGAGCGGGCTACCGTCGGCGGCCAGCCGTTCGTTCACCTCAATAACCGTTTCGTAAAACGTTGCCGGCTTTTTAATGTTTAAAGCGAATATGTCCGGGCGGTTCTGGTAAGCGATAGCCAGTCCGTCGGCGAAACCTGCCGTTACGATCAGCGCTGTGCGTGCGCCCTTGTGTTCGAGTAGTGCGTTGGTGGCAACGGTCGTACCCATGCGAACTTCGGCGAGTGTAGTCGCTGCATCACCCATGACCCGCCGGATGCCTTCGGCGGCCGCATCCGGGTACTGGTCGGGATTTTCCGACAGCAGTTTGCTTACTTTTAATACGCCATCGGGCGTGCGGGCGATAACGTCGGTAAACGTGCCGCCCCGGTCTATCCAGAACCGCCAGTTATCGTCTGTGTCTGTTGACTTGTTACGGTCGGAACTCATGGCGTGCATTGTAGAGTCTGCGCCGTCGCCACGGGCAAACTTTTGCCATTCGCGGCGGTCAGAACCTGACCGCCGCGGAATATTGCTATGTCTGTGTTCACCGCAATTCGAGTGTTTCTCCTGCTGTTGCCGCTAACGCTGGCGGCACAGTCTTATAACGGTTTTGATTTGTCGCAGGCCATTGTGCCGACAGACAACCTGGTAGCAAGCGGCGTACCGCGCGACGGCATTCCGGCTCTTGATGAACCTGAATTTATCAAGCCCGCTAAAGCCCGGTTTCTGCGTGACCGCGACCGGGTTCTCGGGATAAGTCTCGGTGGTGAACAGCGCGCCTATCCGCTGGAAATTCTGAATCATCATGAGGTCGTCAACGACACCATTGCAGGCAGGGCAGTTGTCGTAACTTACTGCCCGTTATGTGCCACCGGCATTGCCTTCGACGTGACCGGTCAGCCGTGGCAGACGTTTGGTGTGTCGGGGCTTCTGTATAACAGTGATGTTCTGCTGTACGACCGGCAAACCGGATCGTTGTGGTCACAGATGCTCGCCAAAGCGATCAGTGGGCCGGCGGCAGGCTACAAGCTGCATGCTATTCCGGTAACACACACCCGCTGGCGGCAGTGGCGGGAGCGTCACCCGGACACGCTGGTGTTGTCGACTGATACCGGCTTTGATCGCAATTACCGCGACAACCCTTACGAAACCTATGCCGAAACGAAAGACATCTGGTTCCCAGTGGCGCATCGTGACAAACGCCTCAACAGTAAAGCCCGTGTCATTGGTTTGGAGATCAACGGGCAGTTCAAGGCATACCCGTTTTCAGCATTACCGCGCAGAACAGGTTTGGTTGCCGATGAGTTTGCCGGGCAGCAGCTGACTATTGAATACGACCGCAACGCCGAGAGTGGTCGCGTGCTCGATGAAAATGGCAACGAGATCGTTACCTACACAGCCTACTGGTTCGCCTGGGTAGCGTTTCACCCCGGCACCGCTATCTACGAGTAAGCAGGTCGCAGCCGGACTTGTTGCCCGTGCAGGCGATATGCCAGACTTCCCGCTGCATAGTTAAACCGGTTTTATCGGGGGTTCGGGCACATGGGAAATTCAACGTGGATCATGATTACGTTGATCGGCTACATGATTGCGCTGGTTTTGATCGGTGTGTGGGCGCAACGTCGCACCAGCGATCAGGAAGATTACTTCCTCGGCGGGCGGCAGTTGGGTCCGTGGGTGGCAGGTTTAAGTGCTTCGGCGAGTTCTTCATCAGCCTGGTCGTTGCTCGGGGTTAGCGGTGCCGCCTACGCCACGGGTTTGCAGGCCTTCTGGTTTCTGCCCGGGGTAATCGGCGGCTATTTGTTTAGCTGGTTCTGGATCGCGCCGCGTCTGCGGGATGCCGCCGAACGCCAGGATGCTGTGACCTTGTCGGAACTGTTGTTCGGTCATTACGATGATTCGGGCTCGCACATCGTGATCCGCTCGGCTTCGATCATCATTATTGTCAGCTTCATGTTTTATGTGGCGGCACAGTTTCAGGGCGCCGGTCTGGCGTTCTCCAATAGCTTTGGGTTATCACCGACAGTAGCGATACTGGTGGGCGCCGGCATCGTGCTCGTCTACACACTTATAGGTGGCTTCTGGGCGGTGGCGGTTACCGATGCGGTGCAGGCGGCCCTGATGGTTAGCGTCGCGGCGTTACTGCCGGTGCTGTGCCTGATTGAAGTCGGCGGCATCGGCGGACTGGTCGACGGCTTGTCGGCGCTGAACGATCCGGCGTACATGAGCCTGTCGGGCTCCTATACCGGCATTGCCGCGTTCGGTTTCGTCGTTGGTATGCTGAGCCCGGGTGCGGCGTATCACGGCCAGCCGCATGTCGTGAACCGTTTCATGGCGCTTAAGGATGACGCGAGCCTGCGGCAAGGACGGATTATCGCAGTGGGTTGGGCGCTTATCGTGTTTGGCGGCATGCTGATTCTCGGTTGGTCGATGCGGTTGCTGTTACCTGTCGCCGGCAATTCGGAGCAGGTGTTCTTCAGCGCAACCCAGCAGCTGTTGCCGCCGGTGATTGCGGGCATCATGACGGCCGGTGTGCTGTCGGCAATTATGTCGACGGCAGACAGCCAGTTGCTGGTGGCAGCATCGTCAATCGCCCGTGACTGGAACCTGTCAGGCAGTCGTGCCCATGCCAATGTGCTTACCGATTCGCGCATTGTTGTAACGATAGTTACCGCTGTTGCCTGCGCAATCACCTTGTTCCTGCCGGAATCAATTTTCGAACGGGTATTGTTTGCCTGGCATGCCCTTGGTGCCGCCTTCGGTCCGCTGGTGTTGCTGTTTGTCTGCGGGGTTAAGGTGAAACGCAATGCCGCGCTGGCAGCATTGTGGATAGGTTTCGGATTAACGGTGGTATTCAACTGGCTGCCTTCAACTCCCGGCGACATCGTCGAACGTTGTCTGCCGTTTGTTCTGGCGTTAACGGTTGCCTGGCTTGGCCGGGAGCCACGCGCGAATGTCTGACACTGTTGCCAATACTGGCATCGTGTGTTTCTCGCACGGCAAGGAAAGCGGGCCGGACGGCCTGAAGATTAGCGAGCTGGCTGCTGTGGCAAAAGAACTCGGTTGGCAGGTTGAGTCACTCGACTACCGTGGCATGGACGACCCGCAGGCGCGCATCGACAAACTGGTCGCCTGGTGCAAGTTACAGCGGCAGGTACCGGTGCTTGCCGGCAGCAGTATGGGGGGTGCCGTTGCTGCGGCAGCGGCCAACGTTGTGCCGGTACGCGGGGTGTACTTGATGGCGGCCGCAGTCAATGTGTCCGGATACGAACATGTAAACCCGCAGCCGACATACGATGTGCCGGTATCGATGGTGCACGGCTCAGGCGATGACATTATTCCTTTCCGGAATGCTCTGAAGTTCGCGCTCGACTGCAATGCGCGCTTTGTGCTTACCGACGACGAGCACGGTTTGTCGGGCAGCCTGCCAACATTGCGTAGTAGCTTTGCAGCGCTGTTGCAGGGTTTACCTTCGTAGGGATTAGGTTCAAGCTGGAGTAACAACGGGAGATAGGTATGAAAAGAGTATTGATTGCAGTCGGATTAACGGCATGCCTTGCAGCTTGCAGCGGCGAAAAACCTGAAGAGGGCGAAGGTGTGTTCGACCCAATGGTGGGCACGATGGACAGGGCGAAGGGTGTCGAAGACCTGACCAACCAGCGTCGCGACAATCTCGACGAAGCCGAAGAAGCCTCTTACTGATAGTAACCACTCCGGCAACGCTTGCGCCGGGCAAAAAAAGACCCGCCTGAAAGGCGGGCCGGATGGGCGCGGAAAGGACAAACACTCAAGCTCAAGGGCGCGAAGTAGATCGGGTTTTTCAGAAACCTTCTCGTTGTTGTTGAGAGCTTGGGCGTCCGTTATCTATATTGCACGTTGCGTGCCAACCCACGGCAAACCTGCAGGTGGCTTTACAGAATCTGTGAATCGGCGAAAAAAGTGTGACGGCAGTCACAAAAAGTCCCCGCTTGAACTTCTGTTGCCAATGACGGTTTGGCACGTATTGCACTTGAAATTCCCGGAGTGTTTATTACTCCGACAATACGGGTGATACCGACTGTGACGCGGTTCTCACTCGCGCACTGCCTTTGCTGAAAAAACAGTCGTTTAGGTGTTTTCTAAGGTTGTAAGAGAGCCCGACACCGTTGGTTAACGGCGTGGCGGGTGGTGCCGCGAACTACGCGTTCAGGTCGGGAATCAGTTCGCTTTCGATACGCACGATCAGGTCTTTAAGCTGCAGCTTCTGCTTCTTAAGACGCTTGATACGCAACTGATCCATCTCGGGTTTCTGGGCCAGTTCATCGATGGCCAGATCAAGATCCCGATGTGCGATGCGTAAATCTTTTAGTCGACTACGATTGCCGAATAGCCTGGTTTCAACATTGTCTGTCATGGCAGGTCAGTTTTTGCTCGTGTTGCCGGCAGGTGATTATGTCTTGTCGTTGTGCGACCGGGCTGCGTGCAGCCGGCCGGCAAGTGAGGGCATATTTCCTGTCGGTGGGATCCGGTTGTTATCGCGTTCCGCCTGTTACCCGGAGCCCAGCTGAGTGGCGGCGTCTGCAGATAATTCTAGCAGGCTTTTCGGTACTGCTGCCAATGACGGCGAGAACCTTGTCCCCATTGATGATCCGGCACACCAAACCCGTTTTTTAGAGCGCTTATAAGTAGCTGGTCCAGTCCCGCGTGGTGTCGCCGAAGACAAGAAAGTGCGGGTTCAGGATGTTTTCCTTGGCGTTGTAGAGCAGCGGGTTGCCGTCGGTGTCGATGACTTTGCCGCCTGCTGCTTCGACCACGGCCTGCGCGGCCGCTGTATCCCATTCGGAGGTGAGCCCCAGGCGCGGGTAAACGTCTGCCTGCCCGGCGGCAATCAGGCACAGCTTCAATGAACTGCCCATCGACACCATGACGTGATCGCCGAGTTTTTCCAAATAGGCATCAACCAGTTCACCGCGATGTGAGCGGCTGCCGACAACGCGCACCGGAGATACGGCAGGCACGGTTACGGCGATTGCCGCCGGTTCTGCGCCGGGGTTGCGGATAAACGCGCCGTGACCGGCAGCGCCGTAATAGTCGGTGTCCTTATCCGGGACATGCACGACACCCAGCACGGCCTGATGGCCCTGTATCAAAGCAATGTTTACCGTGAACTCACCGTTCTGTTTGATGAATTCTTTGGTGCCGTCGAGCGGGTCGACCAGCCAGTATTCCTGCCAGGCGGAACGTTCACTGAACGGAATTTCAGCGGACTCTTCCGACAAAATAGGGATATCGGGGGTGAGTTCTTTCAGTGCCGCAACAATACAATTGTGAGCAGCCTGATCAGCCGCCGTCAGCGGCGAATCGTCGTCTTTAAATTCCACCTCGTAATCGCTACGGTAGATTCGGAGTATTTCCTGGCCGGCGTCGCGGGCGATACTGACGACAGCGGGCAACAGGGAGGCAAGATCGCGGCTCATAAGCTTGGTCCAGACATTGAAAGAATGCCGTAAAGTATAGGAATGCTGACAGCAAATAAAGACACAACTGCACCGGTGGACTGGGCGCACTGCGACACGGTGCTGCTGGATATGGACGGTACCGTGCTCGATCTCGCCTTCGATAACTATTTCTGGCGGGAGCTGGTCCCCGCCCGGGTGTCGCACCAGCTGGGAATTTCGCTGCAGGATGCCGAGGCCGAACTGTTCAATCAATTTGCCGCGAAAGAGGGCACGCTCGATTGGTATTGCCTGGAATACTGGAGTGAAAGCTTAGGGCTGGATCTGGCCGCACTGAAACACTCGATACGTCATAAGGTGGGTTTTCTGCCCGATACGCGACGCTTTCTTGAAGCGGTAAAGGCCAGTCACCGGCGCCTGGTGTTGGTGACGAATGCTCACCCCGATACGCTGGGTGTGAAGTTGTCGGCAGTGGATTTCGACGTGTACTTCGATGAGTTGGTGACTTCACATCAGTTTGGTCATGCTAAGGAACACGCGCCGTTCTGGCCGGCCTTGCAGGCCCATCTGGAGTTTGATCCGGCCAGTAGCATATTTGTCGATGACAGCCTGCCGGTGCTGCAGGCTGCAACCGACTATGGCATTAGTCAGGTAGTCGCAATCCGCCGCCCGGATACCGGGCAGGAAGAGCGACAAATAGAAGAGTTTCAATCGGTCTTTAGTCTCGACGAGTTACTCGAGGGCATTGCCGAGCTGAAAGACTAGCGACGCCGTGGTGGGCGGTTACCACCACTTCTGCCACCACTGTTTCTGCCGCCACCCCGGTTAGCCGGGCGTCTTTCCCGGCGTGGCATTTTCGGGTTCTCGACTTCTTCGAGCAGTGAGGGCTCCATCGCGCCTACCGGAATGCCGAAACCGATGTAGCTTTCGATGTCCGGCAACGTCATTGCATAGGACTCACAGGCAAAGCTGATGGCATCGCCGGCAGCACCGGCGCGTGCTGTCCGGCCGATCCGGTGCACGTAATCTTCCGGGTCTTGCGGCAGGTCGTAGTTCACCACGTGAGTTACGTCGGGGATATGCAGGCCGCGGGCCGCAACATCAGTGGCCACCAGAATAGACAAATCACCGGACTGAAACTCCTGCAGCATCCGCATGCGTTTCTTCTGCGGTACGTCGCCGGAGATAGCTGCGGCACTGAAGCCATTAGCTTTAAGCAGAAAGGCGACTTTTTCCGCCTCGAACTTCATGTTCACGAATACCATGGTCCGGGTGGCTTCCATCTTCCTGAGTAGATTGACCAGCAGATGCGGTTTCTCATGGTTAGCCGGATAGTAGATGGCCTGCGTGACCCGGTCGGCGGTGACCTTTTCGGGTTCAATCCGCACGGTCTCCGGATTATTCATGTGCTCGTAGGCCAGCTCCATTACCTTGTGACTGAGCGTGGCCGAGAACAGCAGGTTCAG
>Ga0070728_10005197_pt1 | contig 13033 bp, 8 predicted proteins | sample tdDd471_FD_66723 | JGI IMG/M metagenome (GOLD analysis project Ga0070728, IMG submission 66723) | Marine sediment microbial communities from the Atlantic coast under amendment with organic carbon and nitrate - tdDd47.1 | ecosystem: Environmental > Aquatic > Marine > Coastal > Sediment | place...
AACCGGGAACCCAGGATCGTCGCCGTCAGGATCCCCGCAGCCAGGATCCACGGCCATTGGGCGCCGGCCCGCGCTGGGGCGGCGCGCAGCCGAAGGGCCGCAACGAGGCGTTCGCGACCGCCGACGGCTGCGCGCAGTGCCACAGCGCCTCGGCCACCGCGACCGCGATGCGCTCGGCGCTCGGCGAGGACGTCTCGCCGCACGCGACCTGGCAGGCGACGGTGATGGCCAACAGCTTCCGCGATCCCTACTGGCGCGCGCAGGTCGCGAAGGAGTGCGCCGAGGACCCGCAGCGGAGCTCCGAGGTGCAGGCGCTGTGCCTGCGCTGCCACGCGCCGATGCACCACCACTCGCTGCGGCTCGGCCAAAAGCCGTCGACGACGGTCGCGCAGGCCGCGAACGATCCGCTGGCGCAGGACGGCGTCTCGTGCACGGCCTGCCACCAGATCCGCGCGCGCGGCCTCGGCGAGGAGACGACGTGGTCGGGCAAGGGCCGCATCGGCCGTTCGCGCGTCATCTACGGCCCGTACGAGCAGCCCGACGGCGCGCCGATGCTCGGCGTCTCGCGCTACGCGCCGCAGCACGGCGCGCACGTGCAGCGCTCGGCGCTGTGCGCGACGTGCCACACGCTGGTGACCACGCACCAGGGCGAACGGTTCCCCGAGCAGACGCCGTACCTCGAGTGGCGCAACAGCGTCTTCAGCGACGAAGACGGCGCGACCGCGACGTCGCGCACCTGCCAGCAGTGCCACATGCCCGACATCGGCGCGACGCGCATCGCGCGCGACCCGAATGGCTTCGACTACCTGCTGCAGGCGCGCGCGCCGTACCGCGCGCACGCGTTCGTCGGCGGCAACGCGTTCCTGCTCGACCTGCTGCGGGCCAACCGCGACGAGCTCGCTGTCGAGGCGAGCGCGGCCGCGCTGCAGCGCATGGCGCTGGCGACGCGGCGGCAGCTGACGACGGCGACGGTCGACGTCGCGATCGGCGAGATCACGCGCGCCGACGACGAGCTGCAGTTCTCGGTGCGCGTGCGCAACAAGACGGGCCACAAGTTCCCGACCGGCTACCCGTCGCGCCGCGCCTGGCTGCACGTGCGCGTGCAGAACGAGGCGGGGGTGGTGTTCGAGTCCGGCGGCTACCGCGACGACGGGCGCATCCTCGGCGTCGCCGATCCGCTCGATCACGAGCACGTCACCCGCATCGAGACGCCGTACGACGTGCTCGTCTGGGAGCTGGTCGCGCACGACCCCGACGGCGAACCGACGACGAGCCTGACGCGCATGGCGAAGCGCGGCAAGGACAACCGGCTGCTGCCCGAGGGCTGGAGCCGCGGCGGCCCGCACGCCGACGAGACGGCGCCGGTCGGCATCGGCAACGACTTCGACTTCACGGCCGGCGGCGACACGGTGCACGTGGCGTTCCCGTACGAGGCGGACGCGCCGCGCGCGACGGTGTCGGTGTGGGTGCACTACCAGACGATCCCGCCGCACTGGGTCGAGCCGCTGCGCGACGTCGACGCCGATGAGTGCCGCGACTTCGTGCGCATGTACGACGCGGCCGATCGCGCGCCGGAGACGATCGCGGCGGAGCAGCGTTCGGAGCGGCTGTGACGGGGGACGGGATGCTGCCCGGCGTCCACCTCAGCGTGCGCGGCAACCAGATCGTCGGGAACTGGCTCGCGGCGCAGATCGTTGGCCGCCTGCGATGAAGGCCACCGCGCTGCTGTTCTCGTCGCTGTCGTTCGTGTTGCTCGCAGCTGCGCCGGCGGCGCAGGAGCAGGAGCAGAAGCGAAAGCCCGTCCGCCTGCTCGACGTGCGCACGATCCCGGGGCTGCCGTGGCAGCTCGTCGAACAGCAGCCCGACTGGTTCGCGCAGCCGCCGAAGGTCGCCGGGCAGTTCCACTTCGCGCTCGTGCGGCGCAGCAACCAGGGCGTGCTGGCCGAGGGCCGCGCGGCGCAGCTCGCCGAGAAGGACGCCCGGCGCGTGCTGGTCGAACATCTGGCGCCTGCGCTCGGCGTCGCCGATGCCGACGCGGTCGTCGACGTGCTGTGCCGCCACACCGTGCTCGCAGCGGCGGCGACGACCGGCACGCGGAAGATCGCCGAGGCGCGCGGGCCCGGCCAGACGATCGGCGAGGCGTTCGTGCTGTGGCGGGTGCCGGTGCGCGACGCGGTGTGCGAGCTCGACGCAGGCATGCAGGGCCGCGTCGAGCGCGCGCTGTTGCAGCCGGTCGTCGGGTGGCAGGACGTGCAGGAGCGGCCGAAGTGGGCCGACGAGGTCGAGCAGGTCGACGGGCGGTTCGCGTTCGTCAGCGTCTGCGAGGACCTCCGGGAGTTCGACGCGCGCCTGCTGAGCCTGACGCGCGGCCGCGAGGAGGCGAAGACGCTGCTGCGCGCGCGGCTGCTGCCGGTGCTTGGCGAGGAGCTGACGGCGGCGTGCGTCGAACGCGCGCTGGCGCGGCTGATGCCGGCGCGCCGCGCGGTGTGGATGCAGGCGCCGGACCGCCTGCGTCGCCGGCGGACGTGGACGGCGATCGTGCGCTACGAGGTGCCGATCAGCGCGATCGTGCGCGACCTCGACGACGAGGCGCGCACGAAGGTCGAGGCGGCGTTGAAGGACTAGCGAACGCGATCGCGGATCGTGTTGGTCAGCGTCAGCCCGCTCGCGTCCGCGATCAGCGCCTGTGCGAACAGGTCGAGGCCGAGCGCCAGCGGTGTCAGGGGGATCGTCCACGTGGCGCTGCCTTCGCCGCCGGCCATCACGACCGGCACCAGCTCGGCGGCGGTCGGGTCGACGCCGAGCGTTCCGATGCCGGGCAGCACGACCCCGGCCGGCTGCGTGCCCAGCGCGATCCACGCGGCCTGCGCCATCGGCGCCGCGCGGAACGCGTGCACCTGCAGCGGCCAGGTGATCCCGGGCGTGGCGGCGTGTACCTCGTGCAGCAGCGCGTGGCGGTTGCGCAGCACGTCGTCGCCGGTGAACAGGTCCGGGTAGCCGTTGCGGTCGGTGTCGAGCAGAAGTCCGCGCGGGCCGACGTTCGCGATGCGCGTGAACACGCCGCCGCCGTTGCGCAGCAGGTTGCAGCTGGTTCCGCGCGCGATCAGCAGGTCCGTGTCGCCGTCGCCGTCGACGTCGCCCGCGCTGACAAGGTCGGCGGGGGCGAACTCGATCGGCGGCAGGTGGCCGATGGTCGCGTCCAGGAAGCCGGCGGGGCCGCTCTCCAGCAGCAGCGTCGGCGCGTTCTCGCCGTACGCCAGCAGGTCCATGTCGCCGTCGCCGTCGTAGTCGATCGGCAGCAGGTGCTCGGTCTGCGTCGACACGAGCGACGACAGATCGAAGCCGGCGGCGAACGCGCCGCCGCCGAGGTTCTCGACGACGCGCAGTTCGTGCACGAGGTCGTCGTCGCCGTCGCCGTCGACGTCGGCGAACGTGACCGTCTCGAACACCGGCGCGGGCGACGGCTGAGCGGGCGGCAGCGCGAGCGGCAGCTCGGTGTAGGGCTGCGCGAATGCCGCGGGGCCGATGAGCACGCGCGGCCCGTCGAGCGTCGGGTCACCGAAGGCCAGCACGTCGGGGTAGGTGGCGTCGAGCGCGCCGGCCGCGACGTGCGACGGCGCGCCGATCGGCGGCAGCAGGTACTGGACCTGGGAGACGTCGCCGTCGTAGGCGACGAACGACTCCGCGCCGGTCGGCGTGCAGACGACGATGGTGTGCGGCAGGAACGAAGCGCGCGCGATCGCCGCGTCGGTGGGCGCGGTCGCGGTTGGCACCGGCGAGCTCGTCAGTGTTCGGTATGCCGGGTCGGAGATGTCGGAGAGGAAGTCGCTGACTAACGAGAGGCCCAGGTCGTCGAGCACCAGGGCGCGTGCGAACGGAGTATCCCGTGCATCGAAGAGCTGGCCGAGGGCTCTGGTCTTCACCGTCGGTTGGCGCGTTCCGTGGATGGGGCCTTCGAGCGTGTTGAAGATCACCGAGTTGCTGGACGACGGCAGCAACGCGTCCAGGTCGAGGTCGCCGTCGAGGTCGCACAGCCGCACCGAGGCTGCTAGACCCATGTGCGGGAACGCATGGAACGTGAAGGCGAGGCCGCCGAGGTTCTCGAACACGCCGTTGCCGGTGACGATGTCGATGAGGCCGTCCTGGGTCCAATCGCCGAGCGCCGCGTCGCCGACTTCGGCGATGCCGGGAGCCCCGGGGCCGGGTTGGGTGTCGACGAACGCGCCGAAGCCGTCGTTGATCAGGAAGCGCACGCGGAGCGTGGACAGCAGCACCAGCACCACGTCCTGGTCGCCGTCGCCGTCGAGGTCGCCGACGAAGGTCTTGGTGCCGAAGTTGAGCCCCGCGAACGGCGGCAGCAGCTCCTCGCCGAAGCCACCGGCGCCGTCGTTGCGCCAGAGCCTCAGCCCGATCGGTTGCAGCGTCGGGCTGATCACCAGCACGTCTTCGTCGCCGTCGTTGTCGGCGTCGAACACCGTCGCCCCGCTGATCGCCAGGTCGAGGCCGATCAGCGTGGCGCTGGCGTCGGAGAAGTTGCCAGCGCCGTCGTTCTGCCAGAGCGTCGCGCCGCCGACGTCATGCAGGATGTCGATGTCGCCGTCGCCGTCGTAGTCGAGCAGCCGCGGGTTGCCGACGGACAGGCTCGGCGAGAGGAAGGCCGGCGTCGGGGCAAACGTGCCGTCGCCGAGGTTCTCGTAGACGAGGTTGCCAGCGACCATGTCGAGGTCGCCGTCGCCGTCGAGATCGCCGATGTCGCCGGTGCCCAGAATGGACGGGCCCGTCGAACCGACCTGGCCCGGGTCGCCGGCGTAGACGTAGCGGCCGAAGCCCTCGTTGCGGTACCACGCGTCGGAGGCGAGCGCGTCCGGCAGGCCGTCGCCGTCGATGTCGAAGACGTCGTGGATCCCATTGACGGGCGTCGGCGCGAACGGCGACGTCACCAGCCGTTCGAAGACCTGCGCCGGAGCCGAACCGGCGGCCATCGTCAGAGCCGCCACGCATGCCAGTCGCTTCATCCTGCCTCCTTCCCGCCCGGGTCGACGGGTGGAGGTCGAGGCTACCGTCGCGTCGTCGATGACGCGACGGTGAGGTCACGCGAGCTCAGAGGATCCGGTCGCGCACGAGGCTCGTCAGCGACAGGCCGTTCGCATCGACGACGACGGCCTGTGCGTAGAGGGCATAGCCGAGCACCTGCGGCGTCAGTGGGATCAGGAACGTCGCGCTGCCGACGTCGCCGTTGAGCGCGGCGGGGAACAGCACTGCCTGCGTCGGGTCGACCTCGAGTGTGCCGATGCCGGGCAGCTCGGCGTAGGTCGAGCGCGTGCCGATCGCGACGACGGCCATGCGCGGTATCGGCGTCGGCCGCCACGCATGCACCTGCAGCTCCCAGTCGAGGCCCGGCATCGCGACGTGCCGCTCGTGCAGGTGCGCGGTGCGGTTGAGCAGCACGTCGTCGCCGGTGAACAGATCGGCGCGACCGTCGGCGTTGATGTCGAACAGCACGCCGGCCGGGCCGACGTTCAGCGTGGGCAAGAAAACGCCGCCCTCGTTGCGCAGCAGGTTGCTCGAGTAGTCGTCCGCGGTCAGCAGGTCCACGTCGCCGTCGCCGTCGACGTCCGCGGCGCTGGCCAGATCGCGGTGCTGGAACTCGCCGGGCGGCAGCCGGCCGATGGTCACGTCGACGAACGCGGACCCGTCGTTGCGCAGCAGCACGGTCGTCGACTGCGAGCCGTGCGCGAGCAGGTCACGGTCGCCGTCGCCGTCGAAGTCGATCGGCAGCAGCGCTTCGGTGGCGGCCGGAACGAGGTGCCCGAAGGCTGGGCCGACCGTCCACGTACCGCCGCCGCCGTTGGTGACGACGCGGAGCTCGTGCACGATGTCGAGCAGACCGTCGCCGTCCATGTCGGCGAGCAGCACGGTCTCGAACGCGGGCGACGCGTACGCCGCCGCGGCGGGTAGCGCCAGGACCTGATCGGCGTAGGTGCCGCTCGCCGTGCGCGTCAGCACGCGCGGGCCGGTGACCGCGGGATCGCCGAAGACGAACTCGTCGCCGATCGTCCCGTCGAGGTCGCCGGCGGCGACGTGCGTGGGCGTGCCGATGTCGGGCAGCGTTCCGATCAGGAAGTCGTCGACGATGCCGGGGCCGCCAGCCGAGCAGTAGACGAGCCCGATGAAGCCGGCGAGGTCCTCGACGCCCGGCGAGAACGCCGCGGCGGACGTCACGCCATCCGCGGCGACGAACCGTGAACGACGCAGCGGCAGCTGGTCCGTGAACTCGAGGAATCGCTGCAGGATCGTGATGCCTCCTTCGCTGCGCAGCGCCACGAGCGCGTGCTGGTTGGGGATCGTCGACGGCAGGCGCAGCGTGGCCTGCGCGAGGATGCGATCGAACGGCGTGTCGTTCACGACGTGGGGGCGGCGCGCCGGGCTGACGCCGGCGCTCGTCCAACGCACGATGCCCGCCTCGGTCACGATGTCGTCGTCCAGGTCGCCGTCGACGTCCATCACTTCGACCGGCAGCGCGTACGGCTGCGGCATCGTGCCGATCTGCTCGAAGTGCAGCGGCTGCGTCGAGGATTGTCGGTAGACGCCCACAAACCCTGCGATGTCCGTGAGCCCGTCGCCGTTGATGTCCCCGAACCGCGAGACGTTCAGGGCTTCGCTGAAGTAGGGCGGCTCGTCTCCGAGCTGCGGCAGCCCGGTCAGCGCGGTGGGCACGAGGCCGCCGGCGCCGTCGTTGATCAGCGCCGAGTTGCTGTCGGGGGCGCCGATGAAGAGGTCGGGCCATCCGTCGCTGTCGAGGTCACACGGAACGATGTTCCCGGCGAGCGCGAAGATCGGGGGCGCGATGTCCTGCACATAGGTGAGCGTTCCGTCGCCGTTGTTGTGGAACAGCCCGAAGGTCAGCCAGAAGCCTGAGCTCGCGATCACCGCGTCGTCGTCGCCGTCGCGGTCGAGGTCGACGATCACGAGCTTCTCCGCCGGGAACACCGTCTGCGCGCCGAGCACGCTGGCGGTCGCGTCGGTGAAGACACCCGTGCCGTCGTTGGTGAACACCCGCACGTCGTTCTTCGTGCTGATGAGGTCGAGGTCGCCGTCGCCCTCCAGGTCGAACAGTCGACCTTCCGGTTTGTACGGCGTCATCGGGAGCGCGCCGACCAGCTCGGTGAACACGCCGGCTTCGTTGAGCAGCACGGCGCGGCCCCAGACCACGTCCGCGTCGCCGTCGCCGTCGACGTCGCCGACCGACGCGCGCACTGCGTTCGCCGGCGCCGCGTTGGTCGAGAGCAGCGAGTAGCGCGCGTAGCCTTCGCTGCGGTAGATGCGCAACGACGCGCCGTCGTAGGTCGCGAGGTCGCGCGCCCCGTCGCCGTCCGCGTCGATCACGAACGAGATCGTGCCCTCGAGGTCGGGCGTGAACGGCGACGTGACCAGCCGTTCGAAGATCTGCGCGGGAACCGAACCGGCGGCCATCGTCAGGGCCGCCACGCATGCCAGTCGCTTCATCCTGCCTCCTTCCGTCCGGATCGACGGAGTGCGGCGGAGGCTATCGCCGCGTCGACGCGTGCGCGACGGACGAAGCGGCAAGTAAGGCACGCGATCAGCCCGACCCGAACGCGGCGTACGGTGCGGTCGGATCCGCCGCTACTCCCACGGATGGTTCGTCGCGACCACCGCGATGCCGGTCGGCGACACCGTGAAGCGCCGCTCGTCCTCCTGCCGGTCGTAGCCGATCACCGTGCCGTCGGGCACCTCGTTCCACTTGTCGATGATGCAGCGGCGCAGCTTGCAGTTCTTGCCGATCTTCGTGCCGCGCATCACGATGCACTCGTCGAGCTCGGCGTGCTCGTCGACGTAGACGAGGTTGCTGAGGATCGAGCGCCGCACCTTGCCGCCGCTGACGACGACGCCGGGCGCGAGCAGCGAGTCGGCGACCTCCGAACGGCGGCCCTTGTCGGGCTCCGAGAACACCGTCTTCGCCGGCGGGTCGTTGTGCCAGAGCGTGTACGTCGGCCAGTCCTTGCGGTACAGGTTGAGGTGCGGCTTGACGCTGCACAGGTCCATGTGCGCGTCGAAGTACGCCTCGATCGTGCCGACGTCGCGCCAGTACGGCTCCTCGTCGTCGCCGAGGCCGCGGTAGGCGTGCGCGTAGATCGGCACCTCGCCGAGCATGCGCGGGATGACGTGGTGGCCGAAGTCGCCGCCCTCGCCCTCCGGCATCTTGCCGTCCTCCTGCAGCCGACGGACCAGCTCCTCGGTCTCGAACACGTAGATGCCCATCGACGCCAGGCAGTAGCCGGGCTCGCCCGGGATCTCCGGCGCGTTCTCCTTCGGCTTCTCGACGAAGCCGGTGATGCGGCTCTGCTCGTCGACCTGCAGGATGCCGAAGCTCGACGCCTCCGCGACCGGGATCTTGACCGCGCCGATCGTCAGCGCCGCCTCGTTCTCGACGTGCTCGCGCAGCATGTCGCGGTAGTCCATCTGGTAGATGTGGTCGCCCGACAGGATGACGACGTTCGACGGCTGCCAGTCGTTGATCGTGTCGAGGTTGTGGTAGATCGCGTCCGACGTGCCGCGGTACCACTTGCCGACCGAGACGTGGTGCGGCGGCGAGCAGGTGATCCACTGTTCGAGGCGGCGCGGCAGGAAGCTCCAGCCGAAGCGGATGTGCTCCTCGAGCGAACGCGCCTGGTACTGCGTCAGCAGGTGGATGCGGCGCAGGCCCGAGTGGATGCAGTTGCTGAGCGTGAAGTCGATGATCCGGTAGCTACCGCCGAACGGCACCGCCGGCTTCGCGCGGTGCAGGGTCAGCGGCATCAGGCGACTTCCTGCGCCGCCGGCCAGGATGAAGACGAGGGTGTTGCTGAGGTCTAGCGGGACCATTCGTTCCGGGCGTTTGGGAGCGTTCGGCGAAACGGCGTGCGACCGTGCGCCTGGATGACACAGGATGCATGCATCGCCGCTCGCAGGACAGTGCCGGCTGCCGAATCCTGTCGCGAAGCAACGTTGATACGGACCGTTGGCATCGTACGCTGCCGTGCTCCGCCCTCTGCCTCCGACCATGCCCGCAAGCCGTTCCTCCGCGTCGCCGGACCATTCGCTCCCCGAGACCTCGACGCCGCCGAGCGCCGACGTCCCGAGCGCCGACGTCGAGTGGTTGCTGTGCGACGGGCGGGGCGGCTACGCGTGCGGCACCGCGAACGGGTTGCCGACGCGGCGCTACCACGGCTTGTGGATCGCGCGGCCCGCAGGCTCCGCGCGGCGGCGCATGCTGGTGGCGGGCCTCGCCGAGAGCGTCGGCGTCGCGCGCCGCATCGGCGACGAGCAGCCCGAGCAGCTCGCGTACCTGCTGCACGCGCACTGGCGCAGCCAGCCGGCGCCGACGCCGCCGTCCGCCGACGTCACGTTCGCGCGCCGGCCGCTGCCGACGTGGACGTTCGCGACGCTGTTCGGCGAGGTCGAACGCAGCGTCGCGCTGCGGCGCGAGGCGGACGGGCAGGCGCCCGCGCTGCTGGTGCGCTGGCGCAACCTGTCCGGTCAGCGGCTGCGGCTGCTGGTGCGGCCGCTGCTCGGCTGCCACGACGTCGACCACCTGCCGCCCGTCGACGACGGCTACGACCCGACGGTGAAGACGCGCGGCGCGAGCTGGGGCTTCCGGCCGGTCGCGGACATGGACACGCTGTGGCTGACCGTCGACGGCGTCGCGGCGTTCACCGGCGAGGCGACGTGGTACCGCGACTTCCTGCTGCGCGTCGACCGCGAACGCGGCTACGACCACGTCGCGCACCGCTGGTCGCCGGGCGTGCTCGAGCTCGACCTGCCGGCCGGCGGCGAGGCGACCGCGGCGTTCGCATGCGCCGAGCCGGTCGACGCGCCGGCCGAGCAGTTCGACGCGCAGCTGCAGGTCGCGACCGCGCAGTGGCGCGCGGTGCAGCAGAGCGACGACGTGCCGTTCGCGCGGCTCGCGCTCGGCGCCGACGACTTCCTCTATCGCGGCGAAGGCGACCGCCTCGGCGTGCTGGCCGGGTTCCCGTGGTTCGGTGAGTGGGGGCGCGACGTGTTCCTCGCGCTGCCGGGCCTGACCCTCGCGCGCGATCGCGCCGACCTGTGCGCCGACGTGCTGACCGGCGCGTTGCCGTTCCTGCACCGCGGGCTGCTGCCCAACATCTACGGCCGCGACGTCGCCGACAGCCGCTACAACAGCTGTGACGCGGCGCTGTGGTTCGCGCTCGCCGTGCAGCGCTTCGCCGACGGCGGCCACGACCCGGAGCTGGTCGAACGGCGGCTGCTGCCGGCGCTGCGCAGCATCGTCGACGCCTACCGCGAAGGCGCCGAGCTCGGCCTCGTCGTCGCCGCCGACGGCCTGCTGCACGCCGGCGGCCCGGAGCTCAACGCGACCTGGATGGACGCGCAGACCAGCGACGGTCCGGTGACGCCGCGCGAGGGCCTGCCGGTCGAGATCCAGGCGCTGTGGTACTCGCTGCTCGCGTTCCTGGTCGAGCGCGGCGGCGATCGTCCGCACGAAGAGCTGCGCGATCGCTGCGGCAAGTCGTTCGTCAAGCAGTTCTGGCTGAAGGGCGACGGCTGCCTCGCCGACCGCGTGCACGAGGGCGTCGCCGACCGCAGCGTGCGGCCGAACATGCTGGTTGCCGCCGCGCTGCCGCGCTCGCCGCTGAGCAACGCGCAGCGCCAGGGCACCGTCAAGGTCGCCGAGCAGCAGCTGGTCACGCCGGTCGGCCTGCGCACGCTGTCGCCGCAGGACCCGCGCTACATCGGCCGCTACCAGGGCGGCGTCGACGAGCGCGACAACGCCTACCACCAGGGCACCGTCTGGCCGTGGCTGTGCGGCTTCTTCGTCGAGGCGTCGCTGCGCGGCGCGCCGAAGCGCTCGAAGAAGAAGCTCGCGCAGGAGCGCCTCGACTGGCTGCGCGGCGTGCTCGTCGAGCTCGACCGCGCCGGCCTCGGCCACGTCAGCGAGGTGTTCGACGGCGACGAGCCGCGCCGGCCCGGCGGCACGTTCGCGCAGGCGTGGAACACCGGCGAGCTGCTGCGCGCGCGCGCGCTGTGCGCGGCGGTGCTGGCAGACGGGGAGCTTACCCCGTCGTGATCGACGTCGTCTTCTACTTCCAGGTGCATCAGCCCTACCGGCTGAAGCCGCTGCGACCCGGCCAGAAGCTGCGCAAGCTCGACTACTGGGACACGCCGCTCAACAAGCTGGTCGCCGAGCGCGTCGCCGAGCGCTGCTACGTGCCGATGAACGAGCTGCTGCTCGACGCGATCGAACGCACCGACGGCCAGTTCCGCTGCGCGTTCTCGCTGTCGGGCACCGTCATCCGGCAGCTGCGCGACTGGGTGCCGGACGCCCTCGACACGTTCGTGAAGCTCGCCGAGAGCGGCAACGTCGAGTTCCTCTGCGAGACCAGCCAGCACGGCCTGCCGGCGGTGATCGACCTCGACGAGTTCGAGGCGCAGGTCGAGATCCAGCGCAAGCTCGTCACCGACCTGTTCGGCGAGCCGACGTCGTTCCGCAACACCGAGCTGATCCTCGACAACGAGATCTGCCAGAAGGTCGAGCAGCTCGGCTTCGACTGCATGCTCGGCGAGGGCGCCGACCACGTGCTCGACTGGCGCAGCCCGCAGGTGCCGTACATGCCGAAGGGCTGCGAGCGGCTGAAGCTGCTGCTGCGCAGCTACGTGTTCTCCGACGACATCGCGTTCCGCTTCTCGAACACCAGGTGGCCGAGCTACCCGCTGTTCGCCGACACGTTCGCGGGCTGGCTGCACGACGTGCCGCCGCCGGCGCAGTTCGTAGGGTTGTTCATGGACTACGAGACGTTCGGCGAGCACCAGGGCGCGCACACCGGCATCTTCGAGTTCATGCGGCACCTGCCCGAGCACGTGCTCGAGGACAAGAGCTTCCGCTTCCGCACGCCGGCGCAGGTCGCGGCCGAACGTGAGGCGATCACCGTACTCGACATCCCCAAGCCGGTGTCGTGGGCGGACGAGGAGCGCAACCTGTCCGCGTGGCTCGGCAACCCGATGCAGACGACCGCGCACGAGAAGCTCTACGCGCTGCGCGCCGACGTGCTGCGCGCCGCCGAGAAGCGGCCGGAGCTGCTCGCCTCCTGGCGCGACCTGACGACGTCCGATCACGTCTACTACATCGCGACGAAGCACCACAGCGACGCCGAGGTGCACGACTACTTCAGCCCGTACGCGTCGCCCTACGCGGCGTTCGTGACGTTGATGACCGCCATCGACGACCTGCAGGCGCAGGTCGACAAGACCCTCCGCAGCCAAGTGACCGCAGCCAGGCGCAAGAAGTGAACATGCCCGACCGTTCGTTCCAACTGTTCGAGATCAGCTGGGAAGTGTGCAACAAGGTCGGCGGCATCCACACGGTGCTGTCGAGCAAGGCAGTCACCGCCGTCGAGCGCTTCGGCGACGACTACATCACCATCGGCCCGCAGCTGCACGGCGGCACCGGCCAGCAGCCGCCGTTCGACGACGAGCCGGGCCACGACGAGTTCATCCTGTCGTGCCGGCAGATGGGCGTGCCGGTGCGCATCGGCCGCTGGCGCATCCCCGGCCGGCCGCGCTGCATCCTGGTCGGCTTCTCCGGCCTCTACGAACAGAAGGACGGCATCCTCGCCGGCCTGTGGGAGCGCCACCAGGTCGACTCGATCGCCGGCGACTGGGACTACGTCGAGCCGGTGCTGTTCTCGATCGCCGCCGCGAAGGTGATCGAGCGCTGGTGGGAGGAGAAGCTCGCGCCGTTCCATCGCCGCGCCGTCGTGCAGGCGCACGAGTGGATGACCGGCGCGTCGCTGCTCTACCTGCAGGAGCGCATCCCGAGCATCGGCACGGTGTTCACGACCCACGCGACGATGCTCGGCCGCGCGCTGGCGTCGCTCGGCATCACGCCCGACCCGGCCGCCAGGGACCACGGCCTCGGCGGCAAGACGCCGGCCGAGCTCGCCGAGGCGCACGGCGTGCAGGCCAAACACTCGATCGAGGGCGTCTGCGCGCGCAG
>Ga0070728_10005200_pt1 | contig 13025 bp, 13 predicted proteins | sample tdDd471_FD_66723 | JGI IMG/M metagenome (GOLD analysis project Ga0070728, IMG submission 66723) | Marine sediment microbial communities from the Atlantic coast under amendment with organic carbon and nitrate - tdDd47.1 | ecosystem: Environmental > Aquatic > Marine > Coastal > Sediment | place...
GCGGTGGATTCTCTCGTCATGTCACTTGCAGCAATAGGTTTCATGGTCGCAATTCACCCCCTTCTCACTCTTCTGGCCCTCCTGCCGCTGCCAATCTTAGCAGTCACCACCCGAATCCTCTCAGGAAAACTACATAGGCGTTTTGCGACGGTTCAGGAGCAGTTCTCTTCCATGACCGAATTCTCACGCTCAACTCTTATCTCCATTGGTTTAATTAAAGCCTATACCATGGAAGATTTTCAGACCGATCGATTCGGAGTACTTGGTAAAAAGTACGTCAAAAGTAATCTTCAGGTCGCCTCCATCCAAGGGTTAATTAGCCCACTTGCCACATTGATTGGTAGTCTCGGCATGCTGATGGTTCTCTATTTTGGCGGTCGGCTGGTTATCACAAACGAGATCACCCTCGGAGATTTTGTTGCCTTTATAACCTATCTTTACATGCTTATATGGCCGATGATGGCCATAGGCTGGGTTGCTAATCTGGTACAGCGCGGCCTCACCTCACTTGGTCGCATACACGATCTGGTCAACAGCCAGACCATTTTACCGGACCCTGTATTACCGGTTAAACCAACAAGGCTAGATCGACCCGGATTCAAACTTAAAGATCTAACTTTTTGTTATTCTTCTGCAGATACTCCGATCCTTAAAAATCTAAACCTTACTTTCGGGCCTGGTATTCATGGGGTAACTGGACGCACTGGCTCCGGGAAATCGACGCTTTGCAAGCTTCTGGCCCGTATCTATCCGATCGAAGACGGAAAACTATTTTTCGGGGCAAGCGATGTAAACCAGCTCCCTTTGGACTTCACTCGCTCTCACATCGGCTACGTAGGTCAGGAACCAGTTTTATTTTCCGATACGATCGCTACAAACATCGCTCTGGGTCGTGCTGATGCAAGCCGCGAAGAAATTATCCAGGCCGCTGTTAATGCCGCAATTCATGATGATATTCTGGAATTAAAAGACGGCTACGACACTATGACAGGTGAGCGTGGCGTCAAACTTTCAGGAGGTCAACGTCAAAGGCTTGCCCTGGCCAGAGCTCTATTGTGCGACCGGCCGGTGCTCATCATTGACGATGGATTATCGGCTGTTGACGTTGCCACCGAACATGAGGTTTTTGCCGGCCTCAAACGTCACTTTGCCGGTAAAACGGTCCTGATTGTTTCCAACCGTATCAAACTCCTGTCAATGACCGATAGAATTATTGTTTTAGCTGATGGTTCTGTTGAAAGTGAGGGCAGCCACGAACACCTCCTTGCTACGAATTCCCTCTACCAGTCAATGTTTGAGAAACAGATGACCGAGGATAGCGAAAAGGAGCCCACACTACCATGAGGGACTATGGGTATAGTGAAAAGGGCCAACAAGGTTCCCTGAGCGACTTCCACCTCTGGAAAAGGATTTTGAAATTTTCAGCGCCCTATTGGCTGGGTCTTACTTTTGCAGTTTTCATTTCAATTCTCATCACCTGGGCCACCCTCACCCTCCCCTACCTGGTCCAGACCGCTATTGATGATCATATTACTGCTTCAGTTATTTCAACAGATGTGAGAATTGCCGGACTGGCAAGAACTACCATGTTGTATGGTTCTCTTATATTCGGAGTCTTTTTTGCTTCATTTTGCCAGATTCTGGTCCTTGAGTGGGTTGGCCAATCGGTTATGCATACCGTTCGTCAAAGCCTCTTTCGTCATCTCTTGCATCTGGATCTACCCTTTTTTAATAGTAACCCGACAGGCAGACTGGTCACCCGGCTGACCAACGACATCCAGAATATGAACGAGATGTTCACCTCGGTCATTGTCACGCTCTTTAATGATCTGTTGCGCCTGGCAGGAATACTCGTTCTTTTATTCTGGATGAATCCACGCCTGGCTGCTGTTTTGTCTCTTTTTGTTCCCTTAGCTCTTCTTATAACCATCTTTTTTGCTCGCCTGGCAAGAGAGCGATTCAGAGCAATTCGAACTCAGCTGGCAAAACTCAACAGTTTTTTATCGGAGAACCTTTCCGGAATATCCATTATTCAGCTTTTTGGCAGACAGGAATCCAACAAACAAACCTTTGAAGATTTAAGCCAAGGCTACCTGCACAGGACCCTCAGACTGATAAAGCTTTTCGGCACCTTTATGCCGCTGACCGAATTCATGAGCTCTGCAGCTATTGCAATTATCCTCTGGTACGGTGGCGGCGAAGTGTTGCAGAAGCAACTTACCCTTGGAGAACTGGTGGCCTTCATTTCCTACATGCGGCTCTTTTTTCAGCCACTTCGAGAACTTGCACAGAAATATTCCGTAGTCCAATCGGCAATGGCCTCAGCCGAACGTATTTTTCACCTGCTTGATACGAAAAGTGCTATTACAGAACCGTCTCAGCCGACACAGGTACAAAAGACAGAGGGTAAGCTCGAATTCAAGAATCTTTGTTTCGGCTACGAGCCCGACAATCCTATCCTGCATGATGTTTCTCTTTCTTTACATCCTGGACAGACTGTTGCCCTGGTCGGCACAACCGGTTCCGGCAAAACGACGATTGTTAATCTGCTCCTTCGGTTTTACGATCCACAGGAAGGAACGATCCGCATTGATGATACAGATATCTCCACACTGGATCTAAGGGAGCTGCGCACCATGGTCGGCGTTATCCTTCAGGATGTATTTATTCTGCAGGATAGTCTTTTTGCCAATATCGTCATGGATACAGGCTGTTCAAGAGAAGAAATTCAGGCAATTCTCGACCAGACAGGAATGAACCGCTTTGTAGACAAACTCCCCCTGGGGTTGGATACAATTATCGGAGATGGAGGGACAGAGCTGTCAACCGGAGAAAAGCAACTGCTCTCTTTTGCAAGAGTGCTCTGCCGTAACCCGGCAATTTTAGTCCTCGATGAGGCAACAGCAGCCATAGACACTGAATCTGAGAACATCCTTGAACAGGCAATAGCAGACAGCTTCAAAGGCAGAACCTCACTGGTCATCGCCCATCGACTCTCAACCATCAGGCGGGCAGATCATATTGTGGTTATGGCCCATGGCAAAATCGTTGAACAAGGCAGCCACGAAGAACTGCTCAAACACGATGGACACTACGCAATGCTGGTTTCCATGGACCTGCAAAATAACCAGCTAGCCTCAGTAACAGAGGCTAGCTGGTTAGGAAAATAACAAAGAACAGAAAATACAATACCGGATTTTGTGAGAGTTATACTGGAGCAAAGACGACTTGGTATTTAACTCCATCTTTATTGATAATGGGGAGAAACCAGTTGCCTCCTGAAATAAAATATTGTGTCCGTTCGATGATTACCGATCTTGCGCCATTAGGCAGAAAAGGAACGACTGTTCCTGCAGAAAAAGTCTCATTGCTTATAGAGATTTCCTCCCACGCACCATCCTCCGGTGCTGCATAAATATATTCGGCATGGCTCGTTGCTGAAGGAACCACGATAAGCATAATACCAATGACAACAACTCGAACTAACTTACTCATACTCACCCACCCCCGTCTTGAACCACTGCCGTTCCTAACTGACAACGGCAAAGTAAAAATTTTTGTACTGCATTACAATAATTTATGCAGGGGGCATGCCAGACCAAAAATAAAAAATTAAAAAATGTTTACATTCAGCAAGTTACATAAAGCCAAGATGGAAATTTTCTATAGCCGCATACCACAGGTGCGCAAAGTGTGCACCTGAAACTGACATTTTTTGCCCAAGGTGCTGCCCTAAAAAGGCAAAGTAAGGTGAATATTTCAGTTGCGGAGTGTCGCCTTGAGCCTGCTGGGCTTCAGGAGAAGATCAAAGGCGTTGAGGATATCAGTACAGACAATATCTGCCTGAAGGATCGCTGTAACACTGCCCCCCTCCTCCTGGATAAGTGCAAAACCTAAGGCTGCTGTTTTTAGCATGAGGCAATCATTTCTGCCATTTCCGATTGCTGCTACCTTTTCGGCTCCAAGAGATCGAACATAAGCGTCCTTTTGCCGGTCCTGTTCTCTCGGACCAATGATATGAAGCGAACAGGGTAAACCTTTAAGTTTCATCTTTACAGTACCGTGGGTATCGGCTGTAATCACATGCATCTGGAGGTGGGGCAAAAGTCTCTCCATTCGCTCAATTACTCCCTCAAGCAGCTCCCCATCCAGTGCCAGGGTACCGTTATAATCCAACACGAGATGGCCGATTTGCAAATTTGTGCTACCCGGTATTTCGATTTCTATCATGATCAGACCTTTTTCTTTACCCCAGTGATAACAGAGGATTCATTAGGAAGACCGAACTCATGGTGAGCGATATCAACGATCCCGACTCTCTTAAGCATGGCAGCGATCTCCCCCTGCGAGTACGACCTGCCACGTTCCGTACCAACCAACATATTTAAGGCAAAGAGCGCAGGGAATTCTGGCCTGTCTTTGCAATCATCAAGGATGAAATCGTGGAGGAGGATTACCCCACCGGGTTCAAGTGCGGCTACAGTTTTTTCCAGAAACGCCTGGCACTGCTCAGAAGAATTACTGTGCAGTACATGGGATAGCCAGGCAACATCGTAAGGCCCACCGAGGATTGGGTCTATATTGAAATCTCCGCCAATAAAGTCAATTCGGTCCTCCAGATTGTATTCTCCTACGACCTGCCTGGCAAAGGGTTCTGTTGTTGGACGATCAAGGATGACTGCTTTTAACTCAGGGTTGGCTTTGCAAAAATTAATTGCATAGGTACCAGGACCACCACCCAGATCAAGGAGTCGCTTGCGGCCAGTTAATTTAAACTTTTCTGCCATTTGCGGGGCAACCATCATGGCCAGATTGAACATTCCCATCAGAAAGCTTTCCCGCTCTGTCTCTGCACCATAGGAACGGCGTTCTACACATCTACCTGTGGCAACCGCTTTATCCAACTGCGCCCAACCATCAAGAATCTGGTGATGATGGAGGATGATATGACCCATATACCCTGGAACATCAGCTACCAAAAACTTTCTCGAAAATTCTGAATTTGCATACTCCAATTCTGTTTTTATGAGCAATCCCATTGCAGCCAGGGCATCGAGTAACAAGCCTGTCGCCCGATTGTCTGAGTCAATACGCTCTGCCACCTCCTGAGCATCATATTTTGTTTCACCGAGCACAGTAAAAATTTTCAGCCGTACCGCTGCCTGCACTGTACATCCCTGCCAATATCCGCCTGAGACACCTAGTAACATTCCGATATTCCATTCTTTAGCCATAGTGTTGTCCTTTGCTCAAGTTTCTCTATCAGTTTGCCGCAATCCTATGAAAATATTTCCCTTGCCTTTCAGGCCAAATAAAAGCACTGTAACCAAAAGTATCTCACTGTTGTAGTCGTTTTCCATTAAAAGATCACGTTTTCAAAGCACCATGAAACAGACACCAACCGAAGTCAGCGACCAGGAATTGAAGAAAGTTATTGCTGACTTTCTTGACCAGGGCCATGTAGAGAATATTGTAGCAATGTTTCGTCGTGAAACGAAATATTATGAGTGGACTGGAGAGATTCTCAACGACGACCGGTTCAGTGTACGACTTGGTGTCTCTGTTCTTTTTGAGGAGCTAAACGAAATTCAACCAGACAAGCTCCCGCTTGCCATCCCCTCATTAGTCAAACTCCTCCATGCAGAGGAACCACTTATACGAGGAGAAGCCGTTTCCATCCTCGGGATTATCGGCACAGAAGAAGCCATAGCTCAAATTCATGCTCTCTACAGCGACCCTGACCCACAGGTACGAGAAATGGTCCATCTTGTACTGGAGGGGTAACAATGGAGAATAACGAATCACCCAAAAGTGCACATCCTAAAAAAACGGCTAGTATCCCTTGGTGGGTGAGTATTCTTATGGCGATTGGAAGTTATTGCAGTTTAAAATATGTAGTGCCAGAACTCCATTTTACAGACCCTACATGGCAAAAGTTGAGTCAGGCTGCACCCTCTTTTGCTCCCTTGATAACTATTCCTTTTCTACTGCTGGCTGCAAAACAACTCTATGACTCTGATACCGTGCAAGAAGAGGATAACACACCCCAGAACAGTCAAGAAAAAGACCAGGAAGAGTGAATGGTTTTTTTCTTCTTGCTAAGCTCCGGCCCCGGGGATAACCAAGCCGATCAGGTATGAGATAGCAAAAGCAAAGAACCCTACAACGAGCATTTCAAAGCCGGACTTGAGCCAATTCACCCCGGTGACAAATTTTTTCATTGCCCCGGCGCCAAACAAGCCAATCACCGTTACGCAGGTTGCCACAATAAATGTTGTCTGAGCCCCAGCACCTAGTGGTCCGGCCAACAGATATGGAAGAGTAGGGAATGCCGCTCCGCCTATAAAAGAGAGCAAAATAACCAAAGATGTCTTGAAACCTTCTTCCTGTTCCACATCTGTTACCCCTAACTCACCAACAACCATCTCCTGCACCCATAGTTCTTTGTCGCTGACAATTTTATCAACAATGTCTTCGAGTAACTGCCCCTCAAATCCTTTTTTTCGATAGATCAAGCGAAGTTCCTCTTTTTCTATGTGCGGACATAGCTCGATCTCAAGCCTTTCCTGTTCGATCTCATGGCGATAGAAATCCCCTTCGCTTTTATTACTGACATACTCTCCGGCAGCCATCGACAAAGCGCCGGCAACCGAAGCGGCAAGCAAGGTGATAAGTATGGTTTCAGAACTTTGGCCAGCACCAGCCAAGCCAGCCAGGAGTGCAAAAATTGATACAACGCCATCATTTAGCCCAAAGGTGACCTGGCGGATAAGTTCACCGCCTTCCAGATGAAAGGATTCTTTAAACGCTGTCATAGCAAAACATCCACTTTGGAATAAAACATGAGGTCATGACCACAAACCGGACAAAGTTCCTCCGGTGGCTGGGCCGAAAAAAGCAGGTTACCACAGACCGTGCAGAGATAATAATCGCCTGTGTCCATATTGCCCTTGCCACTCTCTATCTCCATCAATTTCACAGCAGCCCCCAGTAAGGTATGATGGTTTTTCTCAGACTCAGCAGCCCACTTAATTGAAAGCAGGGCTATCTTGGCGACAAACTCATCACCATGCTTTTTAGCAATCTGTCGCCGGAAAGAAGGATACATTGTCGAAAACTCTTCCAGTTCTCCCTTAAGGGACATCCTTAAATTATCAAGCGTTGAGCCATGGCTTTGAGGTTTCGAGGCCCCTGGTAAAGGCCCATTATAGCCGTTTTTGTCCAATGCTCTTTTGTGGTTTGCAGCGTGAACGGCTTCGGCATAGGAAAGTCCGGTAAAAAGTGCAGCCACTCTTGGATAGCCCTCAGTAACAGCCTGCCCAGCGAAAGTCATATACCGCTCTTCGGCATCGGTCTCCCCCTGGATGGCTTCAAGCAATAGTGTATTTATAATTTCCATAATATTGTAGTTAAGTAAGGAAAGAATCTTGTCAGAGTATCCTTTCTATACTATTTGTGGGGAGACAACAACATCAGGCTGAAACTACCTCGTCAATCAATTGATTGACGAGCCTGATTGAAGTCTGTCTAAAGATATTTTCTGAATAAAATTGAGGATGAGAGAACACTCCACAGTCACTTTGTGACTGTTTGCACTACTTTCTTTTTCTCGGCTGAGCCTTTTTCCTTTGAGTTTTCAAAAAATCTGTAAATGTCGCAACATCTCGCATTCTCCAGGCCACGGAGCTTGACGTACCATCTTCTTCCTGAAAATTAACCTGCAGTAGAGGGTTGGGAGACACGATGTCTAGAAATTTCGTAGGGGTAACTACCCTTTTAATTCGTTTAAGCGAAATGCAGAGTTCCTGTCTGGGGTGCAATTGCAAAAAATACAATTCATCCTGAGCCAGAACAAGGACACCTTTCCCTCTGCTTTGTTTCTCTTCAACCGAATCTTTACCAAGATAATGTGCGAGGTTATCATGGCACAAAATATCTTTGGGATCATATCTCTTAGCTAAAGTTTCACGATATTCTCGACGGATTTTTCGCATTCTTGTAAAGACAACTACCATTCCCACTAACAGTATACCGCCAACGATAAGCCCAACGCAAAGTGTCAGCACACTAACAGATCCGCTTAATGCGCTCCAGGATGTTCCAATAATCATGAATCTTTCCTTAGATCAGTCAAGCAAAGACTTGACCGCTGTAAAATCGTTTACTTTATGAGACCAGTCGGATCTTTTTTAACACCCCTTACTAATATTCAATGCCCCTTGTCGGTATAAGTACCTTCACGAAATTCTAAGTAAAAAGCAAGATTAGAATTCCTCAAGGACTCATCATCTACAATTATTTTTTTTCTATCGAGTATTGCTCTGATTTTTTTGGGATAGCTCAGGCAGAGTAAATAAATTCTTAGTTCATTTTGGCTGATTCATATGAACTAAGTAAGTATATGTCCAAGCTTGCCAACAACACAAAGGGTATAAAAGAAATAATCAGAAGAATCTGTTCCCACAAGACCTGATTGCAGCAGCTGCGTTCAAAGTAAGCTGAATATTTCAGCTACCTAATTGGCCAATTGACAAGGATAAAGCTATGGACAGAACCACCCATACAACCGCCTTAATAATACTGCGATTCCTATTTGCCTGAGCAAAGGTCATTTCCTTTTGGTGGTAGTCAAGGCTGTCAGTTGTATCTTCTGGGCAAAAAAGATGGATCAGGTCTATCAAGCATCTTTTAACACGATCATTGATAGGGTTGGGGATGTCGAAAGCGAGGAAATATCTCAAATGTGCATGTTGCTTTGATTCCAGCATAATCACCTCCAGTTGACGTTAATTTAATCGCTTAGGTTGCAATTATAAAGGTGTCGGACTAATAAGTATAACTATACAAAATAATCCATAGATAAAGTTATACTTATGCTAGATAATCTGGATCGGCTAAAAGTTTTTTACCATGTATTTACCCGGGGAAGCGTTGTGGCCGCGGCTGAAGCATTACATGTGAGTCAATCTGCTGTAAGCCAAACCATTCATAAACTTGAAAAGGAAATGAACAGTCCCTTGTTCATTCGACTTCATAAACAATTAGTCCCAACTGCTGCTGGCGATCGGTTATATGAAATTGTTAAGCCTTTCATGATAGAGCTGAATGCCTACTTGAAAGATCTTAAAATGGCTAAAATACACCCTGCCGGCGAGCTTAGGATTGGCGCCCCTCCGGAATTTGGCAAGGCATATCTACCTTCAATTGTGGCAGACTTCAGAGAGTTGTATCAGGATGTGACATTCACACTTGAATTAGGAACCCCGGAGACACTGCTTCCTCAACTGAGAAAAGGACAGGTTGATTTCGCCTTAATGGATGTATTTCTAACTAAAAGTACCCATGTCGGAAACCTTGACATTTACAATTTTGATGCTGTTGTGGAGGAAGAGGTAATACTCGCCTGCTCCAGGCAATATTATGAAAAATCAGTGAGAGGTGACCTTTCTTTTACTTCTTTGTTACGACAAAACTTCATCACCTACAGAAAGGATTTACAAACGATTAAACAGTGGTTCAAACATCATTTTTCAAAACCCAATATACACGTACGTGATGTGCTGACGGTAGACAACCATGAAGCAGTTATTTCAGCGATTAAACATAATGTTGGAATGGGGATTGTTTCTTCACATCTTGTCAACAATGAACTGCGTGACGGACAGATCATTCATATAAAAACTTCCAAGCTGGAAATCATGAACTCAATATCCCTTGTGCATTTGCAGGATAAAATTCCAACTTTTACAGAAAAAGTTTTTGAGAAATACCTGGTAGATAAAATCAAAAAAGTGATTTCTCAAAACCTTGTCGGGATGAGAGTCTTGCGTCAGTGATCACGGTTTCCAAATTTCGGGTGTCGGCTCGGTGGCTTTACCAATTTCGATGCGTTTCCGAGTGCCAGCACGCTGAAACCTGACAGTTTCTTCAGGTAAGTCACGTGCCAGTTCTTCTATGCGCAGGCGCTCAGTTTCAGGCACGATTCGTCCGGCATCTGCAAGCCCTTGGTGACGCGCCCAGGCAGCATATTTTTTATTGACCTGATGCGGCTGATAAAGGCTCAGCGTATCCGGAACGATATCGTAATCCAGTATCAGCGCCCCGTCTGCTGCCGCAGCGGCGATCAATTCTTCACCGGCCCGGGTACGGGCGATCAAAGCGTTTGTGCCTGGATCGCTGGCACTGTCGACTCGATTAGGCCCCCCTCCAATCCAGGTATCAGACGCCGCGATATCGGTCGCCTCACCGATACCATCCGGGCAAATCTTGCACCGAAACGGCAAGGTCCAGGTGGTTTCGTCTTCGCCCCAGAAATCGAGGTAATGAAACTCTTGCGCATCCTCTAGGGTCTCGACCCGCGTCGGACCAGGGCAGCCGCGCCCTCGATATCGCAAAGCGGTGACCTCCGACGGCTTGATACCAACCCGTTTATAAAATTCGATAGTCCCCTGTGGTGTGCCGTAACCACCGCAAACCATGGCCAGCCAGTATTTGACCAACTTGTCAACGCGCGCGTCCTGCTTTGCATAGTTCCTCAGAGCGGCAATATCGCAGGGTTTGGCGATTATGGCAAACGGCCGGTTCTGATCCAGGACTTCACAGATATCGGTCAGTGGTGCCGCGGGTCCGTAACGCGAGCCGGCCGCGTCAATTACCTCAGCCTCGGTAAAGGTTAAAACCGGTTCGCCGAAACTGGGTTCGGTAGCCGAAGTTTTTACCTGAAGAACAAAATCAACGCACTTCGAGTTGAGCAGGTAGATTGCAAGTGCAGTGAGCACTCCGCCGGTAGAGCCTTCAAAGCGAACTTCCGGCTCACCCGCCCAGGCGCGCACGATGCGAAGCCACGGGCCCCAAACATTATCTTGCCTTGTATCAGGTTCAATCAGACGCTCAGGCAAGCCCTCGACACGGGTGCCGGGACATGCCGAGTATATCCGGTCAACGGTGTCATGGTCGAGTTCCCCTTCAACCACAGGCTGCAGAAAACCTCTCCTGGTTTTAGTCACCCTGACGAGGTCCCTGCCCGCTAACGACTGGCAGAGGCCACAGCCAATACAGAGCCCTTGCTCAACGATGGCATATAACCGTTCATCCGGGGTTTGTTTTTTACTCATAGTTTTCTCCTTTTACCGCTCTCCCGTGCAACAACACGGTGCAAACCAGGCAGAACAGCGTCGCTCCGAGAATTATCCCAAAGACGATCGACATGGCGTTTGATACCGCCAACGAGAGCAGGGCTTCACTCTGCTCATTCAACATCTCCCTGAATTCCTCGCGAAAAAGGTTCTCCAGACTTTTGTGCAGCAGATCCATAACCGCAGAGGGAATCATGGCAGAAGACTCTTGCAGATTATGAAGCAGTCCGGTTGTCACCACACCACCGCAGATACCCACCCCAATTGTTCCGCCAAGGGTTCTGGAAAACTGGTGAAAGGAAGTTGCCACTCCCAGATCGACTTTTGCAAGATCTGCCTGTACCATTAACAGGGTGGACAAAGTGACAAAACCCATGCCGAAACCGGCCAGCAGAAAGACAATAAAGCAGAAGGTCATAGATGTTTGTGGGTTAAAAAGCAACATGGCCGCGCTGCTGATCACCAGAATAATCCCACCCAATACCGCGGCCTGCTTGCTACCTGTGCCGTCAATAAATCGACCGAGCACAAGGGAACCTATCGACCAGCCAAGGCTCAGGGCAAGCATGGTTAGCCCCACCTGCATTGGTGTTTTCGCAAGTGCCCCCTCGATAAAGAGTGGAACATAGGCAAAGAGTGAAAAAATTGCAAAACTGGCAAAAAAAGACGCGCCGTTGCCAAGAGCGAAGACTGGCCGGGCGAAAAAGCGCAGATCGAGCACCGGATCAGCCGCACGTTTTTCAATAATGATAAATAGCACGGCAAAAATTGCTGACAGTCCGCTGAGCCCAAGTATTTGACCGGACAGCCAGCCGTAATCCCGCCCACCGACAATGAAGATTGTCAGGAAGCAAAGGATAAAAGCGGAAAGACAGGTAATACCGGCAATATCCAATCGCACCTTTGTCGACGTGCGAACCTTTTGCTCCAGGCAGCGACCGATTATTAGAAGTGATGCGAGGGCCAGCGGCACATTAAGAAAAAAGATCCATCTCCAGGAGGTATAGGTAACGATGACGCCACCTAAGGTCGGACCGATAATCGACGAAATGCCCCAGACCGAACTGGAAAGCGACAGGATTTTGCCACGTTCACCTGGGGGAGAAATATCTGAGAGTACAATATATACCAGGGCAAATATCCCCCCCGAACCAATCCCCTGAAAAGCCCTGGCCCCAATCAGAATAGACATGGACGGGCTAACTCCTGCCGCAAGCGAGGCAATCAGAAAAACGGTGATGGAAAAGAGGAAGAGCTTCCTGGTGGAATACCGGTCGGCCAGTTTGCCAAATACCGGCAGGGACACTGCACGGGCAAGAAAATAGGCGGAATAGACCCAGCTGTACAGGGTCAGACCTCCGAGATCTGTAACGATGGAAGGCATTGCCGCACTAACGACCAGGGCATCCAAGGCCCCCAAAAAAAGCGCCACAAGTGCGGCAATAATGATAAGGGGCCTGTTTTGGGAAGTGGGTTCTTGCATATCGATAATTTGTGTTCTTAAGTCTTGTCGATTGGCTCCAAAGACTAAGGTTTTCCAATCAATAGAAACTCAACTGGCATAGTCAGTGTTGAGTATCACAACTAACTTGAAGAGCTATGGAGGCCGTGAGCCTTACCTTACTCAAACATCAAAATTCTCTTTTTTTCGATACATTCGCTCGGGTCTTCCCTGAGTACCGTAACAGAGATCGGCAATAATTATGCCGTTGGCCACCATGTATTCAAGATATCGCCTGGAGGTGGTTCGGCTAACCCCTATGAGAATACCAGCTTTTTCTGCACTGACTCCCTCACCGGCAACGGTTTTAAAAATAGCCATAACTTTTTTTAAGGTTATAGGGTCGATGCCTTTTGGCATTTCTTCATTTTTCAATGAGGTCCTATTGG
>Ga0070728_10005201_pt1 | contig 13025 bp, 8 predicted proteins | sample tdDd471_FD_66723 | JGI IMG/M metagenome (GOLD analysis project Ga0070728, IMG submission 66723) | Marine sediment microbial communities from the Atlantic coast under amendment with organic carbon and nitrate - tdDd47.1 | ecosystem: Environmental > Aquatic > Marine > Coastal > Sediment | place...
ACGCAGGTCCTGGGCATCGCGCAGATCACGGGTCATGCTTGCGAAGGAGCGTTCCAGATCTCCCAGCTCACCGCGGCCGCGCGCCGGCGGCAACTCGACGTCCAGATTGCCTCCGGCGACTTCGCGGGTCGCGGCCTGCAACCTGCGAATCGGACGCAACAGCAGGAACGCGGTGGGGAGCGCCAGCAGCACCGCGAGCGCGGCCGCCAACACGTACAACGCAAAGAGGCGCGCCGTTTCCTCCGACTTGGCGCGTTCCAGCGCCTTGCGGTCGGTCAGTTCCGGCGCTGCAATGATGCGGTCGCCGGCCACACGACGATACCCGGCGCGCAATTCGCCGGCACCCGCGAACGGCTCGCGGCCGAGGTACTCGCGCTGTTGCCCGAGAACCAGGGATTCGAACGCACGCGCCGAAAGCTGCCGACTGAGCAGCCCGGTGTTCCAGACGCCGGGGCGACTCGTCGCGAGCAGTTCCTTGCCGTCGTAGACGTTGAGGTCGATGTGGTGGTCGGTCGAGAGAGCCACGCACCACGCGTTGTCGACATCGCCGTCGAGCTTGCGCAGCAACCGTTCGGCGAGATCGAGGCGCACGCGCAGTTGGCTTTGCGTGTCCGCCTCGTAGCGCTCCTCGGTGCCGCGCTTCTGATAGACCGCGAGCAGCACGACCGGAATCACCGACAGCAGGACGAGGAACAGCGCGATGGTGTGCCGGAACGCCCATGCAACCCGACGCCAGCTCCACACCAGCCAGCCGAAGCTCGCAATCGCGATGACGAACAGCAGGTGCGCCGCCTCGAACGGCAACTGCTCGCGCCAGCTTCGTTCGTACACCAACGCGGCAAAGCGCTCACGCCCCGGGACGACGAGCATGCGCGCATCGCGACCGGCGTAGTGCAACGGCACGGATGCCTGGCCGCGCTCCCGCGCTTCGGCGAGCACCGTACGGTCCGGCTGCGTCAGGTCTCCCGTCGTGCCGCGGTTCACGTACTCCACGGAGCCGTCGCGACCGAGTTCGGCAAGCACGAGCGGAATCGCGGCGCTTCGTCCCAGCGTCGCGAACGGCTCGCTGAACAAGGGCGGCCGCAATTCCGAACGCAGCAGGTCCCAGCGGTACGGCATGAGGAAGCGCGCCAAACCCGCGGGCTCCTCTTCGCCGATCGCGTGCAAACGGATGTCGCGCACGCGGTAGGTGATCGAAGCACCCGTCCCCTGCCCGGGCATGCGGCGCAGATCGGGGTTGGTCAGCGTGGTGGGGGCGCGGGGGAGGAGATTGGCCGGTGGCGCGTCGAAGTCGAAACTGCTGACGCGATTCAGGTCGGCGTCGTAGACCTCGACCGCGCACGGATCGCTGGGTGTCCAGTCCGATGCCGCCCACAGGAAGAAGGCGAGATGCGACGGGTCGAATCCCGCTTGCAGGGCCGCGGCCACGTAGAAGTTCGCACCGCTGTCGGGGTCGACCGCATGCCGAATGGCCGCGTCCAAACGTCCATCCGCCTCCGAGTCCTCGGCGGGATACAGCAGTCGGCGCGCCTGGGTTGCGAGATCGTTCTCGACGGCGCGCCCGTGGCTCGCGTAGAGGAACGGAAGCAGCAGGAGGGCCGTCAGCAGACTCAAGGACGCGGTGCGTTCCAGCGGGCCAACGCGATCGCTCCATCGCGTGACCGCGGGGAGGAAGCGAAGCGGCGTGAGGATCAGGAGGATCAGCGCAAGGGTGGCTCCCGCCGCAGCGCTGATCAGCAGCGCCGCATCCCAGCCAGGCACGCTGGTGGTCGGATCGAACAGCGCGTGGTCGATTCCGATGTTGGCCACGCGCGTGACGAAACGGAGCCATTGCGTCGCGGCGATCGCGATGAGCACGGGGAGCAGAACGGTCCAGACGGCGCGCGGGCGCAGACGCATGGTGCGCAGGAACCCCACGGCAGCGAGCGCGGCGATGCCCGTCATGAGCGTCTGGCCGGGCTCGTCGTCGGGCAGACGGTAGTGGTAAAGCAGCGTTCGCACGAGCGCGACGACGAGGATGGCCGCAGGTGCACGCCACGCGGTCCTTCCGAATCGGTAGACGAGCAGCACGCCCATCCATAGGACAGCGAGAACCAGCGTGAGGTGGCCGCGTTCTGCGCGGACTTCGAGGCTGGCGAGTTCCGCTTCCTCCTCGGTGGTCGCCAAAAACGTTGCGTGCGCGAGGCCTTCGATCACCACCGTGCGATGGTCGCGTTTCGTGGTCGCGGGCAGCGGCACGCTGTCGCTCGCATATCGCAACTCGACCGCGTGGAGACCGGCGGAGCGCGCGATCTCATCGCCGAGGTCGATACGCACCGGGAATCGCTCATCGAAGGCCGCGAAGGCGATCGCGATGGCGTTTCCGGCGGGACGCGCCGTGTACAGGACGTGATGAGCCGGATGCTCAAGGATGCTCTGGCTCACGAGCCCCTTGCGCACGTCGATCAGGTCGTAGTCGGGCTCGATGTCGAATGTGCGACCTGACCACACGAGCGTTCGCCCGGTTCGATCGAGCAGCGCGAGGCCGTCCACGCCTTCCTCCGCGCGGATGGCGTGTGCCCGTGCGAATCCGGCTTCGTCCTGGGTCGGCACCGCTTCCTCAAGCCTGCGGGCGGCGATCGACGTTCGCGTGCGTAGCTCCCCGATGCGGGCACGCAGCAACTCTTCGCCGAGTGCGAACTGCTCCTCGGCCGGAGTTGGACTGGGCGCGAGCAGCATCCAGACCAAGGCCGCCATCGGAGCCAGGGCGCCGATGGCGAAGAGCGCGCGGATCCGTCGCTGGCTCACAGTTGCGGCTTCTTGAGCTGGTACTTCTCGATCTTCTTGTAGAGGTTGCTGCGCTGCATGCTGAGCAGTTCGGCGGTGCGCTTCACGTTCCAGCCGTTTTCAAGCAGGCGACGCTCCAGGAACTCGCGCTCCGCGACGTCCTTGAATTCCTCGAAGGAGTTGGCGCCGCGGTACGGATCCTCCGTCGTGGCAGCGGTGCGGGCGCCGACCGCGCGATCGATGTCGGCGCCGGTGATCTCCTCGGCCGGAGCCAGGATCGCGACGTGCTCCACCGTGTTCTTCAGTTGGCGCACGTTGCCAGGCCAGTCCTGGCGCTGGAGCGTCTGAATCGCCTCGCTGCCGAGACTGCGCGCTCCCGTTCCGTTGCGGCGCACGGCCTCTTCCAGAAAGGCCCCGGCCAGGGCGGGGACGTCTTCGCGACGTTCGCGCAAAGGCGGACAGCGCACCTCAACGACATTCAATCGGTAGTAGAGGTCCTCACGGAAGCGACCTTCACTGACCTCCTTCATGAGGTCCTTGTTCGTCGCGGCCAGCACGCGCACGTCGACCGCGACGGGCTCGTTGCCACCTACGCGCTCGACCTTGTGCTGTTCCAGTACGCGTAGCATCTTGGCTTGCGCCTCGAGGTCCATATCGCCGACCTCGTCGAGGAACAGCGTGCCGCCGTCTGCGAGTTCGAACTTGCCCATCTTGCGCGCGTGCGCGCCGGTGAACGAGCCCTTCTCGTGGCCGAACAACTCGCTTTCGAGAAGGTCCTTTGGAATCGCGGCGCAATTCACATCCACGAACGGGCCGTCCGCGCGTGAGGAGAGGTCGTGCAGTCGCCGGGCGACCAGTTCCTTGCCGGTGCCGTTCTCGCCGGTGATCAGGACGCGGGCGGTGGTGGGGCCGACGCGATCGATGGCCATGAGCATCTCGCGCATCACGGCGGCTTCGCCGATGATCCGAGTGGCATCGCGGCCGCGCAGCTTGACGTTCTCGCGCTGCAGCTTGACCGTCTGCGTCGCGTTGCGAGCGATCAAAAGGACGCGGTCGCGATCCAGGGGCTTTTCGAGGAAGTCGAATGCGCCTTGCTGCGTCGCCTGCACGGCGGTCTCGATGGTTCCGTGTCCGGAGATCATGACCACGGGCAGATCGGGGCGCCGCGTGCGGAGCTCGGCGAGGACCTCCATGCCGTCCTTGCCGGGCATTTTGATGTCGAGGAAGACGAGGCCGATTTCCGGGCTTTCGGCCGCCGCGAGACCCGCGACGCCGTCCTCCGCGAGGACGCAATCGATGCGGGCGCTGCGCAGGGTCATCCGGAGTGCCTCCCGAATGCCCGCTTCGTCGTCGATGATGAGTGCCTTCATAGTGCCGTTGTTGTTGACCATGATGTCCCCTGTAGTGGACACTTCAACCGGAAAATCGAGTGTCTGAGGGGCTTTAGGCAACTTCGGGACCAATTCGGGCAGCAGTCCGAGAAATCACGTCCGGGCTTTCGTTACATAGGGAGAGCGAATGGCGATTACCGGCGAAGAGCAGATGATCCGGATGGCAACCGGCGACGTGGTCGCGTTCGAGGAACTTCTCGGCGCGTTCCAGGGAGCCGCATTCCGGTTCGCGTATCGCATCTTCCGGGACCGCCACATCGCCGAAGACGTCTCGCAGGAGCTCTTTTTCAAACTCTTCCGCAACGCCCACAAGTACAAGCCGGCGGGCAAGTTCAAGACCTACTTCTACACCGTGCTCAACAACCTCTGCATGGACACGCTGCGCCGCATGCACAAGAAGTCGCTGCCCGACTTCCAGTCGTTCGAGAACAACGTGCTCGACGGCATGCCGGTCGGCGAAGAGGTGGGCGCGCCCGAAGCGGCCGCGGAAGTGAATGAGGAGCGCCGGCTGGTGCGCGAAGCGATCGGGAAGCTCCCCGAGGCGCAGCGCAAGGTCATCATCCTGCGCGAACTGGAACAGCTTAAATATCGTGAGATCGCCGAGGTGCTCGGCCTGAGCCTCAACGAGGTCAAGGTCCTGATTCACCGGGGACGCAAGTCCCTGCTGAAAATCCTGCAGCGCTCTCCGCTCTTCGAAGGCATCGAATCATGATTAGCGACGAAATGCGGGAGCTGCTCTCCGCCTATGTGGACGGCGAGCTGCCCCATACCGATGCGGCGCGAGTCGAGGACACCGCCAAGCGGGATCCCCGTCTGCGTCGTCACATCCACGCCTACCGCCGTCTGCGCGACACGCTGCAGGTTTGGGACGCGGAAGAGAACCAGCTCGAGCCCTCCGGCCGGGTGCGCATGCGTGCCCTGTCCCGGGTGCAGGCGTTGGTGGCCGAACGCGAAGCCGAACAGCAGGAGCGTCGTCGCCGGTTCTTTGGGGGGGGCTGGTTCCAGCAGCCGATGAGTCTCGCAGCGGGCGTCCTGATTGCCGTGACCGCGGGCGTGCTCGCATCGTTCATGGGGGGGGAGCGCGAGGGGCCGACCTTCGCCGTTCGTTCCGATGCTCTGCCGATGGAGCCTGTCGCCGCGTATGGCGACTTCGCCACGCCCGTCGATACGTCGCCGCTGGATGTCTTCTCCGGCGACGCGCAACGCTGGGAGGAAGGCGCGCTCGATCGTGTGATCCGCAACGAGAGCGAAGGGATTCTGATCGAGCAGGACGGCGAGTTCGTGCGCTGGTCGCGGCGCGCGATCGAGGCCGATCGCCTGATTCGCAACATCGACCGCCACCCGGATGGTCGTCGCGTCGACATCCGCGAAACGAAGACCGGTGAGCAGCCGAACGTGATGGTTGCCAGCTGGATGCGTGGGGCGCAGGCCGTACGCACGCCGTACGAGGGCGTTGTGGCGCTGCGTCTCGGCGCCGCCAAGGGCACCGTCCCGGCGACGCGAGCGGTGCCCGCCCGCACCGAAGACGATTCGCGCTGGGTCCAGGCCGGCGAGCTGAACGACCTGCACGACATCCGTGTCACCAAGGGAGCGGCAGTTCTGACGGTGGCCGGCGAACTGTGGGTCGAGCCGGTTGAAGGCGGCAAGCCCGGCGAGGTGGGGCGCGCGCGTGTGGTCACGGCCACGACGTGGATCAAGCGCGGTGAGCTGGTGTCGATGGCTTGGGCCAACGAGACCGCCGCCGATCCTTCGGCCCACAAGCAGTGGGCGCTGCGGGCAGAGTCGATCGTGCTCGGCCCGAAGGCGCGCCGCGTGTTGATCAACAAGAGCGGCAGGGACCAGGACGTTCTGGAGTGGATGCTCGCCACGTACGGCGCCGAGGGCGTCGTGAGCTCCGCGCGTACGACCGTGGCCAAGCACCGACTCGTGATCGATCGCATGGTGCGTGCGCTGGAGCGTGACACCGGGGCGACCGGTTTCGCCGTCTACGACTCGAAGAACCGCGTGCTGGGAACCGAACTGTTCGCGACGCACGACCTGATGGTGGAGTTTGCTCCGCGCATGCTGGCCGGCTACATGCTGGAGGCGGACGGTCGCGTGCGTCTCGACAAGAAGAGTGGTGGCGCGGCCGAGGTCGAAGCTGCCGCGCAGGAGTTCCTCTCGGACGTGCTGCCTCGCCAGGTCAAGCGAGTGGTCTCCGTGCGCGACGCGCGCAACGCGGACGATTGGCCGGAGGGCATGCGCCAGGTCAACCTGCAGACGCCCAGCGGTTCGGTTGTGGGGCACGGCCTGATGGTCGGCGATCAGCCGCTGCACCTGAGCCTGTTCGGCGAATAGGGGCGTTGCTGACGCAACGCGTGTTTATGGTCCAACGGCTTACGCCGTTGGCACTATGAGTCAGCATGACGAGTCGACGGCTGACGCCGTTGGCACTATGAGTCAGCATGACGAGTCGACGGCTGACGGCGTTGGCGCTATGAGTCAGCATGACGAGTCGATGGCTTACGCCGTTGTCCCACTTCATTGACGGCGCGGCATCGCGGGAAGGGCTGTCGCGGGGAGAGCGTCCAATGGGAACCCGTGGACGTCGTGACACACGCCATGTCGGGCTTCGTCCTGGCGGCTCCCTTCCTTGAATCGCACCCCGCGGCGGCGGGGACGTTTTTGCTCGCCACCGTCGCACCGGATCTCGATGCGCTGAGTCGCTTGTTCGGCAAACGGGCGTTCTTGCGAGCACACCAGACCTGGTCGCACTCGCTGCTCGTCATCGCGGTCCTCGCGCTGCTTGTCTATCTCTTGCCCGGAGTGCCGGCCAACGTGGCCGTTGCGTTGGGCGCGGGGATGGCGTTCCATGCCCTGCTGGACTGGACGAACACGTACGGGATCACCCTCTGGATGCCACTGTCGCGCCGTCGGTTCAGCGCGGACGCGGTGTTCTTCATCGACTCGGTGGTAGTGGCATTGAGCGCGGTTGCGACGCTGGTGGCGGTCCTTCTGTGGCCGACGCCGGGTTGGATCGCCGTTCTCTACGCCGCGCTGTTGGTGGCCTACATCGCGTTGAAGCTGGTGCTGCGTCGCCGCGCGCTCGCGCGCTGTGGGGGCGCACCGACGTCGTTGTTGCCGAGCGCGTGGAGTCCGTTCCGTTGGTTCGGGTGCGAGCGGCGGAGCCGGGACGTGCGCCTGTTCCGCATGAACGGTTCGATCACGGATCAGGGAACAGTGTCGGCGCTCGACGACGAGGCTGTGCGCGACTTGCCTGAGTTCCGCATCATGCGCGAACTGTCGCCGCTGTTCGTTGTGACCGAGCGTGACGGCGACATGCTCACATGCCGCGATCTCCGAACCCGCAACTTCGGCGCGCGGTTTGGGACGCTGCGCGTCCGCGTCGGCCCGGATGGGGCGGAGGTCGTCGCGTTTGAAGTCTAGTGGCTTTCGATTCTCGGCCATCGACGCAGCCGTGCTGTGCATTGCCGCGCTGGGAACGTGGTTGCTCTATCCGATCACGCCGACCTACGCGTGGCTCATCCCGTTCACGGTTGGCCACTTCTTCCTGTTCTGCAACGTCGTCCGCATGCGCCGCCCGCAGGAGTTGATCTGGGCAGCGCTCTTCCTCGTCAACTTCGCCGCACTCGCTTTCCTCGTTCCGCCCTTCGCTTGGCCGAGGATGCTCGCGTTGCAGCTCCCGGTGACGCTCGCCCTCACCTGGCTCACCGTCCGCAGCGACCAATACCGCGGCGCGTTTTCCTCGCCGCGCCCTACCGACTCCTAGCGCCAACGCCGTCAGCGCTGCTCCTGCACTTCCGGATGCAGCGGGACCGGCTCGCCGTCCCAACAGCGTTAGCTGTTGGACCGGAGATAACGAATCGAGCCGTGAAGCTGCTCCGCGAAGAGCAGCAACAGCGCGTCAGCGCTGTTCTTGCTCTTCGGGATGCAGCGGGAACGGCTCGATGAGACTGAGCCAGTGCCGTGTATCCGAGTCCGTCCACTGGGCGGCGGGGCGCATCATGAGCGCGGCACGCCGTCGCGCGCGGCCGCGGAGAGCGGCCTGCGTGGTCAGCACGGCAAGAACCAGAATCGCGATGGTCGTCATGATCTCCACTAACTAGAACGTTCGTCCGGCTCCGCCGGTTACGTTAGAAGCCCAGGATCTTTTGGCGGGATGTCCCGTAAAAAGTTGGGCCCGTGGAGGCGTTCGTACGACGCATTCCGCGAGATAACCCCCGAATGGAGGCGTTTCGGGCGATCGGCTTACGGGAAGCTCAACTCGCTCAGGAGCGAGAAGTCGTCGAAGTTCAGCACGACGAAAGCGTTGCGTCCGGTCAGGGCCGCCGAACCGCGCGCCAGTTCCAGCGAGTCGTTTCGATACACGGTCAGCGTGACCGCGCCCTCGCGGAAGTGCAGTGTCGAAACGTCGCCGGGGAGGTTGTACGCCTCGAGCCCGATGACTTCGTCGAACTCCGCAACCGCGCGGCAGCCGGCATCGTTGATGGCTTCCATCGCGCCCTGCAGCACGAGCCCACGGTCGGAGTCGTCTCGCAGCGTCAGCGCGCCCTTGACTACTCGCGTGGCGTCGGCGCCGTTCACTTCCAGCATGGTTTCGCCGTTCATGAAACGCAGCGTCAACTCAACGGCAACCATGTTTCCCCGAAGATCGAGCGTCGGGCACAACAGCCGGTATCCGTCCGTCGTGGTCTCGAACGAGCAGTCGAGCGACAGCGCGGTGGCTTCCAGATCCTCGACACTCGAAGCGCGCGCCAAAGGTGCGATGCGATCGCCGAGCGCCTGCAGCAAGGCGAGCGAGTCGGCCACGCAGGTATCCCGGAGTTCCTCGGCCTGCTCCTGGGAGACTGCGTCGATGATTCGCTTGGTCGGCGAGTTGTCGCCGCACGCAGTGGCAAGCACCGCGACGGCAATCCATGCGATGTTGCGAAGGCGCCACACTCGGCGCCGGAGGCTGTAGACGAAACTCACCATGACCCTGCCCTGCGCACTCCGCGTGCCGGACTCCACGATTGTACGGAGTTCGCCGTCAGCGCGCCATTTCGAGCGCCGTCGGCTGTTCAGGCTGTGTTCGACGTTTCGCGAAATGAACGTCAGCCGATCGCGTCCATTACCTGCTGCACACGCTCTTCGGTCGTCGTATCGCCGTCGATTCTGAGGATGGGACAGCTTCGCTGCGCGAGCCACGACTCGTGCAGCTGGCGGCTGCGGACCTCAAGCCCGCCGTCGTCGTACTGCCGGGCCCATTCGAGGAACTCCCGGATCTCCGCCTGCTGCTCCTCCGGCGGGACGCCTGGCTGGGCCGCGTGCTCCAGAATCTCGCGCTTCTCCAGGCGCGCCAGACGCAGGTCAGCGGGAATGGTCAGGAAGACGACAAGTTCGATCCGGGAGAGATCGAGCTGCCACGAAACCGCGGAGCCCGACCAGATCCAATCGTCGAAGGCGCGGAGATCCTCGTCCAGCCGCACATCCCGCACGGCCTTGTCGCGCTTGATCCGGTAGGGCGGGACGGTCGGAATCCAGTAGTAGTCGTCGGAGTCGAAGTGCGGGACGCGGAGCTTTCCGGCGAGGGCGGCTGCCAGGGTGGTGGTTCCGCTGCCGGCGCCGCCGAGGACGTGGATCCGAGACATCCCCTGTGACTTACCATGCAGCCCACATTCATGCGTAGCCTCGTGCCCCTCTTTCTCCTCGCCGCGCTCGCGGCGGCGGACGACACCCTGGCCTGGATCCGGTATCCCGCGATCTCACCCGACGGAAAGCAGATCTGCTTCTCGTACCGCGGTGACCTCTGGCTCGTGCCCAGCGCGGGTGGGACCGCCACGCCGTTTACGCGGCACGTCGCCTACGAGCGCAGTCCCGTCTGGTCGCGCGACGGCCAACAGATCGCGTACGCGACGGACCGGCACGGGAACTTCGACGTCTACGTCAAGCGCATCGACGGCGGCCCCGAACTACGACTGACGCATCACTCCGGGCACGACATCCCGTCCGACTTCTCCGTGGACGGCAAGGAGGTTCTGTTCGCGGGACGACGCGCGGGCGATCCCGCAGCGAACCCCGGCAACTGGAGATCGGGACAGCTCTACGCGATCTCGGTGGAAGGCGGGCGTCCGCGTTTGATCCTTCCGACCACCGCGCTCCATGCGCGTCTGAGTCCCGATGGCAAGCGCATCGCCTACGAGAGCCGTCCGGCCGGCGAGAATGCGTGGCGCAAACATCACACGAGTTCCGCAACGCGCGACATTTGGGTCTATGACACTGCGACCAAGAAGCACACGCAGTGGAGTGGCATGAACCACGAACATCGCAACCCGGTGTGGGACGCCGACGATGGGATCTTCTATCTCTGCGAACACAGCGGGTCGTTCAATATCTGGCACGGCAAGGGTGACCAATTCGCGGCACGCACCCAGCACGCCGGGCCGCCGGTTCGCTTCCTGAGTCGCGCCACGGACGGCACGCTCTGCTACACACTGCACGACAAGGTGTATCTGCTGGCGCCGAACGCCGAGCCCAAGGCGATCACGATTCAAGGTCGCGCGGCGGATCTGCGCAACCGCGAGACGCCGAAGGCGTTCCGCAAGGGAGCCAGCCAGTTCGCCGTCAGTCCCGACGAGAAAGAGGTCGCGTTCGTCGTGCGGGGCGAACTGTTCGTCGCGTCCGTCGAACACGGCACGACCAAGCGCATCACCAACACGGCAACCCAGGAGCGCTCGCCCGAGTGGGCGCCCGACGGCAAGTCGATCTATTTCGCGGGAGAACGCGACGGATCCTGGAACCTGTATCGAGTCACGCTGGGCCACGAACCCGACAAGCACTTCTTTCGTGCCACGCTGCTCAAGGAAGAACCGGTCCTCGTCTCGGACGACGAGTCGTTCCAGCCGAAGCTCTCCCCCGACGGCAAACACCTCGCCTTTCTCCATAACCGCGACGAGATCCGCGTACTCGAACTCGCCAGTGGCAACGCTTGGACTCTCGTTCCGCCCGAGCGCAATTACTCGTATTCCGACGGCGATCTCCGCTTCACGTGGTCGCCCGACTCGAAGTGGCTCGCGTTCACGCTGGCGGCGAAGGGGCGCTGGATCGAGAACGTCGGCGTCCGCAACATTGATGGCGGCGAGATCGTCGACATGACGCTGAGCGGCTATTGGGAAGGAATGCCGCGTTGGTCGGCGGACAGTCGTTCGCTGCTGTTCGCCTCGGCGCGTCTCGGGCGTCGGTCCCACGGGAGTTGGGGTTCCGAGGCGGATGTGTTCGCGATGGATCTGAACCAGGCAGCCTCGGATCATGCTCGCCTCTCCGTGGAGGAGTTCGAGCTCCAGAAGAAGAAGGGGGATGGGCGCGGGAAGGGGAATGGCCGCAAGGACGACGACGAGGAGGAGAAGGTCAAGAAGCCCGCCAAGCCTGTCGTGATCAAGTTCGACGGGCGCGACCGCAGGACACGGCGGCTGACGCTGCACTCCGCGCGCTTGTTCGACTACGCGCTGTCGCCGGACGGCGAGTCGTTGGCGACGATCGTGCGCGTGGGCAATCAAACCGGCGTGTGGCTCACGAAGTGGCGCAAGGGCGAAACCAAACGCCTGATGAAGCTCGACGGCAACGGCGGCGAGCTCGTGTTCGATCGCAAGGGCAAGGCGCTGTTCGTGAGTTCGGGGTCGGGACGTCTGTTCCGCGTCGAGCTCAAGGGCGAGACGAAGCCGATCGGCTACGCGGCGCGCATGGAGATCGACGCCGTTGCGGAGCGCGCATACATCTTCGAGCATGCGTGGAGGCAGGTGCGCGCCAAGTTCTACGACCCGAAGCTGCACGGAGTGGATTGGGTCGCGCTCCGCAAGCTGTACGAGCCGATGCTCGCGCACGTGGACAACAGCCACGACTTCGCGGAACTGTTGAGCGAGCTGCTGGGCGAACTCAACGCGTCGCACACCGGCTGCTACTACCGGATCCCGCAGGACGGGGCCGATGCCACCGCAGCACTCGGCTTGTTGTTCGACTCGAACCATCGCGGCGACGGGCTCAAGGTCTCCGAGGTTCTGGTCGGTGGTCCGTGCGCGCGCGCGGACGCAGGCATCGTGCCCGGCGCGGTCCTCAACAGCATCGACGGCACGGTTCTCGCGGCGAACGTGAACCCGTTCGAGGCGTTGAATCGCCGTGCGGGGCAGCGCGTCCTGCTCGGCTTCACGCTGCCGGGCGGCAACGATGAGAAGCGCGTGGTGGTGAAGGCCATCGACCAACGGGGCGAGTCCTCGCTGCGCTACCGCCGTTGGGTCGAGCAGCGTCGCGCGTTGGTCGACAAGCTCTCCGGCGGCACGATCGGCTACGTCCACGTGGCCGGGATGAACGACCGAAGCTTCCGTCACCTCTATCAGGAGACTTTGGGGCGCTACGGCGACCGCAAGGCGCTCATCGTCGACACCCGCAACAACGGGGGCGGCTGGCTGCACGACGACCTCATCAAGTTCCTCGGCGGGCAGGACTATCTGATCTTCCATCCGCGCGGAAAGGAACGCGGTTCGATGGGTGGGGAGCCGTTCAACCGCTGGACGCGCCCGGTGGCGGTCGTGGTCAGCGAGTCGAATTACTCCGACGCTCATCTGTTTCCGTACGCGTTTCAGAAACTGAAGATTGGGCCGGTGGTCGGGGCGCCGATCGCGGGAACCGGAACCGCGGTCTGGTGGGAGTCTCAGATTGACGCGTCGCTGGTGTTCGGCATTCCGCAGGTCGGCATGGTGGAGCCGGGAGGCAGCTACGTCGAAAACCGGGAGCTGGTGCCGGATTCCATCGTGCGCCATCACCCGGACAGCGCCGCCCGTGGCGAGGACAAGCAGTTGGAGAAGGCGGTCGAGTTGATGAAGGCGGCGAGCGCCG
>Ga0070728_10005205_pt1 | contig 13018 bp, 12 predicted proteins | sample tdDd471_FD_66723 | JGI IMG/M metagenome (GOLD analysis project Ga0070728, IMG submission 66723) | Marine sediment microbial communities from the Atlantic coast under amendment with organic carbon and nitrate - tdDd47.1 | ecosystem: Environmental > Aquatic > Marine > Coastal > Sediment | place...
TCCAGGCTCTGGATGGCAAGGAGATGGGTGGCCGCGCCCTGCGAGTCAACGAGGCCCAGGATAAGCCTCGTGGCGGCGGCGGTGGCCGTGGCGGCTACGGCGGCGGCGGCGGTGGCGGCGGCTATGGCGGCGGCGGCGGTGGAAACCGCGGCGGCTGGTAGTCCAAGCCCGCAAGTTGGATAGGGGCCCTTCTTCCCCACGGAAGAGGGGCCTTTTTCTATGCGGCAACAGTCCTTGCTTCTTCTGTCTGGGAAAAGGCGTCGCCTGCCTATAGTCTTGGGCCGTCATCAACCAGGAACGAGCCATGATCCTCTTCGACCGCCGCTTCGAACAGACCCACCTGGCTGCCCAGACTGATATTCCTCCTGGCGCCTCCCTGGTATTCGAAGGCCGCGCCGACATCACGGGCCTGACGCGTCTGTTCGTGAGTGTCCGGGACCATGCGGTGGTGGTCGCCCACGAGATCGATGAACTGTTCGGGTCACCCAGTCTGGTCACCGTCCCCAACCTCGATCCCCTGGCCGTGAGTTCCCTCCTCGGCCGCCATCTCCTGCCCTTGCCCGCCACGGCTTTCGAGGGCATTCAGTGCCTCAACTACGGAGACCGGCTGGCAGTCCATGAATCTGACGGCACAGCCTACGTGGTCGTGAACGAGGACTACCCCTTCTTCGAGAAGCTCAACACGGGGAAAAGTGTCGCCTCGGCGGACACTCTGCTCGCCCACCTCACCCGGGCCACCGAACGCCAGCTCGAGGACCGCGATACGGTGCTGCTCCTGAGCTCGGGTAAGGACTCGGTGAGCCTGGTCCTGGCCCTGGTTGAGCTCGGCATCCAGAACCAGGTGACCGCCGTCACCTACGCCAATGCCGAAAGCTCCGACGAGAGCATCTATGCCGCCGACCTCTGCCGACGCTTCGGCATCCGCCACCAGACCATCGTCAACGACCCCGGCTCGTCCTCACTGCGCGATCACCTGATCCGCAGTTTCCAGCAGAGCGGCCAGCCCAGCATGGACCGGGTCATGGTGCCCATGGTCCAGCTCGTCGACACGTTAGGCTGTGAAGGGGTCAATCTCGTGGATGGCTCGGGCAGCGACCTCTATGTCGGCAACGTCCCCTCGCGCAACTGGCTGATCAAGCGTTCCTGTTCCCGGTTCAGCCACCTGAGCAACCTGGTCGCCGGTCGCCTCCTGCCCCTGTCGTCACCCTACCGCTGGTTGTTGCTGAACCAGGCGGAGATCTGCCTCGAGGACACCAACCTGATGGGCCCCGAGTTGCGCAAGCTGCTCGCCGACCCACGCGATCCGGCCCCCTTCTGGGCATCCCTCGTGACCCGTCACCAGTATCATGACCTGTTCGACTTCAAGACCTACGTCAGCAGCAAGCACCTGGGCTCGGAGACCTACATGGCCAAGACCCGCAACGTGGCCGACCTCACCCGGTCCCACGTGGTCTTTCCCTGGTGCGACGAGGACCTGGTCCGCTACTACTTCAACCTGCCCCGCGACCAGAAGTGCGACCGCGAGAACCTGATCAACAAACGCCTGGTGCGGCAGATGCTGCGGGAGAAGCTCGACTACCCTGACCAGGAGATCGGCAAGCGTGCCTTCATCTTCGATGTCGACCGTTTCTACCGCGCCCACAAGGACTGGATCCTCGAGGAGATCATGGGCTGTTCCCTGTACTCCGACTCGGGCCGTCGGTTCGTGGAGGGGATTCGGCGATCGGATCCCAGCGAGGCGGAACTGGTCACCCTGTTGATGCTCTTCCAGCTCGCCGGCTGGGCCAATCATAGCCGGTACCTGAACCCGACCGCCTGATCCCCTCCGCAACTCACTTGGTCAGGACCATCTTCCTGGTCACGTCCAGCCCATCGGCCTGCAGATGGGTGAAGTACACGCCGCTGGACAGCCCCTCGGCATGGAACTCGACCCGGTGGTCACCCCGCTCCTGCCACTGGCTCACCAGATTGCTCACCAGTTGGCCGCGGATATCGTAGACCCTGAGCTGCACCTGGCTGTCCCGGGGCAATCGGTAACTGATGGTGGTGGTGGGGTTGAACGGGTTGGGATAGGTCTGGACCAGGTTCTCGAAGTCCGGGAGCTCATCCTGGTCGGCCACTCCGGTGGTGGTGTTGAGACCGGTGATCATCCGCAGGGACCGGGTCTGGTAATCGGAGACATAGAGGGTGTCGCCCGTGGCGGTGGCCACGATCCCGTTGGGACCGTTGAAGGTGGCCTGGTCGGCCTCGCCATCGCGTTGGCCGGCGGCCCCGGTGCCGGCGATGACCGTGGCCGTGCCGCCATCCAGGGGCACCTTGTAGATCTGGTGACGCTGGAAGGCCGTGGCGTAGATGGCCTGATCGGTGAGGGCGATGAAGCCCAGCCAGCCGGGCAGGTCGGCGATGGCCCGGAGTTCCCCGCCGGGGTCACGCTTGAGGACCTTGCCGTCTGTGAAGTTGCCGATGTAGAGGACACCCTCGTCATCCATCTGTAAACCCACGGGGCCATTGAGCAGAGGATCGTCAATGTAGGTGGACACCTCGCCGTCCGTATTCATGATGCTGACCAGGTTGGGTGAGTACTGGGCGATGATCAGATTCCCATCGTGGTCGAAGAGCAGTCCCGATGGATTGGCGATATCGGTGACCACGGTGGTTGACACTCCCTCGGGGGTGATCATGTCGATGCGGTTGCCTCCGGCACTGGGCACCCAGAGGTTGCCGTCGTCATCGAAGACCGTGCCGTTGGGGCTCGAAAGGCCGTCGGCGAAGATCGATGTCTCCCCACCCGGGGTGATCCGGGTAACCACCGCCCCCGAGTAGAATGAGCCATAGATATTCCCATCACCATCGAGGACCAGGGCGTCATCGAAGGTTGACGGCCCGGTGACGATGGTGGACACGGTCTGGGCCGAGCATGAGACGGCCAGGATCAGGATGAGGGCGATCAGGACAGACGGGTGCGTTGGCGTGTTTCGCACGACGGCTCCTCTCTCATGGGGTGGTTTCCGTGGGGGATACGGTACGATGGAAGCGATCGATAGAGTCCGGCAACGACTCCTGGATTCCTGCCTCCGACCCGTTGACGTTAGGGAGATCACAAAAGCGAGACAATAGTGATCTTCTTTAAGGCCTCCTCAGTGATCCATCTTCGCGGCCATGGCCTCCAGGTATCGGGAATTCAGTTGCCGACGCGCCAGCGTTTGGGTCACCCCAGGCAGCTTGAGGACGGCGCCCAGCAAGGCGGCCAGCGCACGATGGCTGGCCAGTATCCGGTTGTCGAAGATCAGATCCTGAAGCTTGCCACGCTGGGTGGCCATGAGAACGTAGCGGTGGGCATTGTTGAGGGGAGTGATGACCCGTGCAGACCGCGCCTCGAGTTTCAGCGCATCTCGAGAACAGGCCCGGACACAAACTCCGCAACCCAGGCAGGCGTCAGTATCCAGAACGGCAGCCGCCGGCCGCGTCCGTGGTTCCGGGGGCAACGACAGGGCATCCACTGGACAGGCCCGCACGCACCGACCACAGCCATTGCAAGTCTCGGTGTCGATGGCCGGGATCCAGTTACTCGTATGCACCGGGTGGAGATGAGTGAACTGCTTGTGTGCCAGGAGCGCCTCGCAGCAGCACCCGCAGCAGTGGCAGATGAAGCTCACTCGTTTCTGGACGTTCTCACCGAACTGGACCAGCCCCAGTTCATGAGCCTGATCCAGCAGGTCGCGGCATTCCGCGGCCTCGATGGCCCGTCCATGGCCATGGCGGGTCAAGGATTCAGCCGCGCTGTTGAACGTCATGCAGATATCCATGGGCATGCTGCACGCCTCGCCCAGGTGTTCCTTCTTATGACGGCAGTAGCAGAGACCGACGCCGATATGGGAGGCCGTCTCGATGACCTCGCTGGCCCGTTCGTAGTCGAGCACATGGACGGCCAGGTCACTGGTCAGCACCGGCTCCTGCACGAAGACCCGGCCCAGTTTGGTCTCGCCTTTGGTGAAGAGGTCCTTCACGAAGTCTTCCTCGACGTTGAGGTACTGGTACAAGAGTTCGCTGAGCAGCTTCTGATCGAGGTCGTGGCGGACTCGCATGAGGGCGAATTCGAAGAAGCCGGCCATGGGAGGGGGCAACACGTAGATCATGGTGCCTTGGCGCTCGACGTCCACCAGCAGGGCTCGGGATGCCAGGGTCTCGCAATGCGTGCGCGCCGCCGCTTCGGAGATCTTCCAGATGCCGGCAGCCTGGCGAGCGGTGAAGGGCTTGATGGGAAGGAGGGAGACGAGTTCGGCTTCATGTTCGCTCATGAGGAGGCTCAGGATGCGGTTCAGCAGGGCCGAGGGCGGAGCCCCCTGGGGCGCCCGATTCAGGCGCTCCACGAGCTTGTCGTAGCTGGACTTAATCGTGCGATGAGCCACAGCTCATGACCTCCTAGCCGACAGGGAAGATCGGTCTGCCCATCAGATAGGTCACCCCATCGACTACCATCAGGGCGCCGAGCACCACCAGGGCCACCATCAGGACTCGCCGTCCCCACTTGTCGAAGAAGCTCTTCACGGCGGCCATGAGGGCATCGCCCTTGGCTCCGGCGAGGGCCCGTATCAAGACAATGGTCGTCAGAGGGAGGATGAACAGGACGACATAGTAGGTCACCGCCAGGGCGATCATTAGCGGCGGTGGGTCGGCCCGCAAAATCTGGTCGGCGGCAGCGAAATAGGGCAGGGCACCAGGGAAGCCCACCACGTTGATCATGACACCGAAACCGAAGGCAGACGCGACCGACATATTCTGGGGCGCTTCCCGTTCCCGGGTCTTGGCCTGCCGCTTGAGGGCGATGCGCATGCCGAAGAACAGGAGCACCAGACCCAGGAAAACCTCCAGCATGAAATCCGCCGGCTCAGGATTGTTCCATCGGTGGCTCAGCCAGGCATTGAGCCGCATGAACACCGCACTCAGGCCGAACACGAAGGCGAGGCCCATCGCCCAGTAGGACACGAAGAGGCCACCAAGGAAAGCGAAGGCCGTACGGTACGGATTCCGACCAGCCAGCATGGAGGCCAGCGGCACCAGGCTCAACGGGGTGACCGACGAACTGTCGATCAAGGCGATGGGCGCGAGGATGGCAAGGAGCTGGAGCATGTTTGGCCATTCATTCGTCGGTATCGTTACCTGGTCCATCATACGACTCATGACAGTTATAGCAGATCCAGCAGGAAGACGTAAGTCACAGGTCTGACGACGTTTCCCGTGGCCGATCTCCCTTCTTGCAGATAACTTCTGTCGTATATCTGGTCGAGGGCCCCCTTGATGGGTCCACTCTCCACGGCAACCAGCATCACACCAGCATCGACCACCCGTTGGGGCCCCGGGCTCGTATCGTCGAGGGAGACTGCGTCATGGGTGATTCTGGAAACCGAGCGATTCCCCTGGGCTCGACTGTTCTCATCCTCCTTGCCCTGAGTAGTGTCCTGTTCTTCCGCTCGCCGCTGAAGAGCATTCGACCGCCCATCACGGCGGGTCCCGAGACCAGCGCCTTCCGCGACCAGAATGTCCCCGCACGCCTGTGGCAGGATCCCATTGCAGCAGTCGATGAGACCTTTACCCGGCAGAAACAGCAGATCCGCTCGCGGTCCGGTGACGGCCAGGCACTCATCAATGCCCAGCTTCCGGTGGTCAACCGGATCGAGAACCTGAAGCGCGGCCTCCGTGTAGATCAGAGTGTGCGCATGCTGCCGGTGATCATGACCTCGGGCTACGAGGCGGTCTCCTCCGAGGCCCGACGTCGGGAGCGGCAAGCCGTGATTCATGCCCTGGCCGAGAGAGGGTATGCACCGCAGTCCGGCAGTCGCATTGGATATTTCGGCACCTGCTGGTGGCGGAGCGGCGACGACAAGGATGATCTGAGGCTCGTCACCACGAGAAACCTGGGTAATCGCCCCTTCTTCACTGACCTGGCCAGCAATAATCAGGTGCCCGGCGAAACCGATCAATACGCCTTTATTCCCGTTCCCTTCGAGTGGTTCGGATCGGACCGTGAAGAGGGTGATGCGATTCATCAAACCGAGCAGATTCTCGTGCTCTACCTGGCCGAGGATCGGCTGCTGACCGATTACGTGGGCATGCTCACGAACCTCCTCGTCCATGTTGGCAACCAAATCCCGTGGATCATCAATCAGGAATCCTACGACCATCATGTGCACGTCGTCGGTCCCGCGACCTCCACCGGTTTGCGGAAGCTCATGGCTTTCAAGTCGCAATCGCGCCAGCTGCCGCCCACCCGGGTCCATGAGCTGATCTTCCATTCCAGCCGGGCCACCGCGCCGGCCGCCTGGCTCGAGGCCAGCATCGCCAGCACCACCAAGCGGTCCGGCACCGCTCGACCCGAGATCAAGATCCTGCGCAACCTGGCTGACGATCACAAGACCCTGGCCCTGGCCGTGGATGAACTCAAGCTGCGGATTTCACAGCAGATGAAAGGCCAGCCCAAGCATGTGGCCTTGTTCGTGGAGCTGGATTCCCATTACGGCCGTGCCATGCGTGATGGCGTGGATCAGTCCTTGATGGGGGTCAACGAGGACCTCTGGGAGTACACCCAGGGTGACATGGCCACCAAGGAGAGCACGTTCTGGCACCTCCATTCGTACCCGCTCTTCCGGGGACTTGACGGGTCCACGCCCTATGTCTCCAGCCCAGATCCTGGAAGCTTCCTGGCCAATGAGGACCAGGGATCCCCGGAGACCTTCGGCGGCATCGGGTTGAGGGTCAGCGGGGACTCCAGCACCCGGACCCTGCCTTTCGGTCGCCAGCGCATCGATGTCTTCCGCCGTCAGGCCGACCAGCTGGTCCGCGACACCGAGAACCTCCCTGGGGACGGCCGACTGGTGGCCGCGGGGGTCCTGGGCTCGGATGTCTTCGACAAGCTGCTGGTCATCCAGGCCCTCCGTGATCGCTTCCCCGAGCTGCTGATCTTCACCACCGACCTCGACGCCATGTTCGTCCATCCCGACCTCAACCACGCCACCCGGAACCTCATCGTGGCTTCGTCCCACGGTCTGATGCCCGTGGATCCCGAGGCGATTCCCGGACAAGAACAAGTTGCTCAGTTCCGCAACAATTATCAGACCGCCACCTACCTGGCCACGCTGGCCGCCCTGGATCCCGGCTCGGAGAGCGGCGACTCCGCGGCCTCCCCGCCCCCACCTCCCCGCATCTTCGAGATCGGCAAGGACCGGGCCTACGACCTGAGCGCCGGGGCCCACATCCCCAACAAGGACAACCTGGTCAACGCCATCCTCGTGGCCGCCCTCATGGGCCTGCTCGCCTTGCCCGTGATCCTGGTGGACCAGCGGACCCGGTCCCATCTTCGCCGCCAGCGAGTATGGATCGGCGTCGGCGTCTCGGTGGGGACGGGTCTGGTCATGCTGGGGGTCATGGCCATGGTCATCAGCTTCAACGACCCCACCATGGAGCCTTTCACCCTGACCGCCGGCATCAGTATCTGGCCCAGCGTCCTGATCCTGGTCGCTGCCGCCGGCCTGGCTCTCTACACATTGCTCAAGCTCATCATCCAGGCGCCCGAGTCCCGTCTCCGCACCGAAGCCACCGCTCGTTTGACCGATTTCGTTCCCAAGGTCACGGGAATCCACCCCGGACCTCGGCGAGTATTCTGCTTCTTCCGCGATCACACCCGGACCATCGTTCGTGAGCGCCTCGGGCCCATCCGTTCGTCCACCGCCCCGGTTCCGGGCCTTCCCATCGAGAATGTCTGGGGTGATTACGCCTGCTGGGATCAGGCGGGGTTCCGCTGGCTTCGCATCATCGCCGGGATCGTCATCGCCATCGCCACCTACCTGGTGATGGACCACGCCATGCCCAGCCCCATGGCTCCGGCTCGCGGGGAACTGGCCCATTCGGTCAACGAGTACGCAACCTTCGCGGCGGGAATGCTCTTCCTCGCCCTCTTCTTCTTCGTCATCGACGTCCTCCTGCAGAACCGCAAGCTGGTCACCATCTGCGCCAACAACCACGTCTCCTGGCCCGACAAGCTCCAGGTCGCGCGCCATCGGGAAATCGGATTACCGCCGGGTCCGGAGGGGCATTCCCGGGAACACATCCGACTCCTCGAGCGCGTCCAAACCTTGATGGTGGTCGCCACCGCGACACGGTCCCTCGGCTGGAAACTCTTCGCCCCCTTCCTGGTCCTCCTCGTGATCCAGCTGGCTCGTCTCGACATCTTCGACAACTGGGGTTACCCACGCCTGTCGCAGATCTATCTGACCTTCCTGGCGGCCACCACCTTGATCGGTTGCTTCCAGCTCCATCGCCTGGCGCGGGACTTCAAGCAGGACATCGTGGGCGACATCGCCGCCGCCCGTCGGGCCATCGTGGCCGAGCTCGATTACTCGGTTGAGGTGCCACTGGCCATGCAGGAGGGCGGAGCCGATCGAGCCATGGCCGAGAGCAAAACGGCGACCCGCCTCGCCGGTAGTCAGCAGCGGGCTCTGCTCAGGCTGGAGCAAGAAGCGGCCGCCATTCGCAGCGGGATCTTCCAGACCTGGGCCCGTCATCCCATGATCCGGGCCTCGGTGCTGGCGGTGCTGGTGTTGATCGCGCTGCTGGAGCAGTCCATGCGATTCGGCTAGGGCGAAGACGCAGCAGCTACAGAAGGACCGAGCTACCCGGGTGGTCCTCCACCCATTCCAGCCAGAGTGCCCGGCTGAAGGGCAGCCCCTCCAGCATACGGCCGGCATGAGTCCCGGCGATGCCCATGAAGCGGGTCACACCGTCATCATCCTCCATGGGGAACCACAGCGACTCGGTCTCATGGTCGAAGAGCACAAACGTGTCTCGATAGGTCCAACCACTGGCAGCCAGGGTGAGGATGGTGTCATCCAATCGGCGACTGTTCACGACAGCCAGGTCCTGGAGAGGTCAGTAGGTGGCCACGAAGGCGGTCTCGCCCAGGGAGTCGTTCACCACCTCGTGACGGATGAGGCGCCGTATGGAGTAGCCGCGGCTCGCTCCCTCGAGGGCGACCCCGATCATCTGGAAAAGCTCGTGCTCGTGGGGATAGCCGGGGGCGCCGGGGTTGAGGACGGTGGGGTCGATGAGAGGCTGGATGGCGTCGCGGCCCAGGCCGTGGCCGAATTCGTGGATCTGGAAGCCCAGTTCCTGGATGGCGTAGGTGATGTCCCAGGATTCCCCGGTCCGGTCGGTGATGCGAATGCGCCCCTGGTCATCGATGCTGGATCTGGGGTCGCTGGAGTCGGGGTTGCAGCTGGTGAGAATGAAGATGAGGCAGACAAGCAAGAGGCTCGTCGGCAGGACAAGGCGTAACATGGTTGCTCCCTTCGCGGAGACCCTCCCGTCGATTGGAATCAGACGTGAGTGTCACCCGAGGAGCCGGTATTACGGTCGGGTGAGATCGAGCTTGGAGCGCAGGGTCTGCTGGACCTCGTCCTTGGGAGAGGTCCCGTCCACCGTGACGATGAGCTCCTTCTTGGCGAAGAGGTCGAGCACCGGTACGGTCTGGGTGTGGTAGTCGGCCAGGCGTTGGCGGATGGTTTCTTCGGTGTCGTCGGCCCGGGTGATCAGCTCGCCGCCACACATGTCGCAGCGATTTTCCACGGCGGGGCGATGGTGGATCAGGTTGTAGTCCAGGTTGCACTGGGAGCACAGCCGGCGCGAGAGCACCCGCTGCATCACGACCTCGTCGGGGACCACGATGTGGATCACCGCGTCGATGTCGTAGCTCTCGAGGAAGAACTCGGCCTGGGTGCGATTGCGGGGGAAGCCGTCGAGGATGAAGCCATAGTTCCAGTCATGCTCCTGGAGACGGGCATGAATGATCTCGGCCACGATGTCGTCGGAGACCAGCTGGCCGTCGGCCACGATCCGCTTGATGCGTGCGGACAGCTTGGTGTGGTTCAGGATGTTCCAGCGGAAGATGTCGCCGACGGAGATGTGCACCAGGTCGAAATCGGCTGCCAGCATGGAGGCCTGGGTTCCCTTGCCGCAGCCCTGGACACCCATGATTACATATTTGAGCATGATCTTGAACCTCGCTGGAGAACCCGGGGCACCGGAGGATCTTGAGCCTGCCTAGCGCCCTGTAGTATAGGAGATCACCTCTTCGGTTCGCCCGAAGCCGGTGATGGTGTACCCGATCCCGACATCGCCCATCATGACGACGACGAATCCTACCTGCCCGGGGGCCGCTGCCACCATACCAAAACGGGGTTCGGTGAATTCGCCAGTCCAGGGATTTTCCTGAAGCGTCCCGTTGGGCAGGTTGGGCACGATGTCCTCGGGCCGCTGGGAATAGACTCCATCGGTCTGGGCAGCGTGGTCCTCCACGGCCGTTTGCACGACATGCGCCAGGGCCATCACCTCGGATTCCTTGGCCCGGGCCTGCATGGCGAGGTAGTTCGGCACAGAGATAGCCGCCAGGATGCCGATGATGACGACAATCATGGCCAATTCAATGAGGGAGAATCCATCACGGGCGACCATACTAGACTCAAGCTCCTGATACAGGTTCTCAGATGTCGATTAGTATTATCGTCCCCCGCTGGGGCAATTTGAGTCTTTTCTCATCTTCATGTTATCCTGGTCATGTCGTGTCTGGGCCGAGTCGTTCGGAAATCTGTTGAATCACACCACCGACGTTCAGGGAGACCGTTCCTTGCGCACCACTCTGATCCTGATCCTCCTGGGCAGTCTCCTGGCTTGCCCGGCGCCAGCCAGATCACTGGACACGCCCATGGTGTTTCAGGTCTTTGGCGGTGTCCCGCTCAACGTTCAGACCAGGCTGACCGTGAACCAGGACGGCCATGACACCCTCAAGCACAACGCGTCCTGGAAGAGCCGACCATTCGAGCAACCCCTGTACTGGGCCCTTCGCCTCCGCTGGCAACGCGACCATCACGGCCTCGAGCTCCAGCTCCTCCATCACAAGCTCTACCTCGCAAACAACCCGCCCGAGATCGAGCACTTCGAGGTGACCCACGGCTTCAACATCCTGACCGTCAGCTATGTGGCCTGGACCGATCCCGTGCAACTCCGGGTCGGCCTGGGTGCCGTCCTGCCCAGCAGCGACTCCACGGTTCGCGGGCTTTCCCATGACGCACACGATTACAAGCTGGCCGGTCCGGCGCTTCAGATCGGCGCCGGCTGGGAGAAGGATCTTTCACGACATCTGATGGTTGCCGCCGAGGGACAGTTCATCTATGCCTGGGCCGATGTGGATATCGCCGACGGGCAAGCCCGGGTCCGAAGCGTCGCACTCCATCTCTTGTTTGGGCTGGGTGTCGGGTTCTAACGTTCGGAGGACTGATTTGTGCGAAGACAGGACCATCGTCATCACCGGAGTCACTCGGGGGCTCGGTCTCTCACTTGCCCATGAAATGGCCGGCCTTGGCCACACGGTCCTGGGCTGCGGTCGTTCGCCGGAAAAGATCGCCGACCTGCAGCGGACCTTGCCGGCGCCCCACGACTTCGAGGTGCTCGACGTGACCGATGCCGCGGCCGTGGAGGCCTGGGTGCAGCGACTGGTCACCAATCATGCGACCCCCGACCTGGTGATCAACAATGCCGCCCTGATGAATGAACCGGGCCCGCTCTGGGAGGTGTCGGCGGCCGAGTTCGGCCAGCTCATGGACGTGAATGTCGATGGAACGGTGAACGTGATCCGGGCGATGGTGCCGCCGATGATCGCGGCCGGCCGGGGCATCATCGTCAACATCAGCTCCGGTTACGGCAAGAGCACTGGGCCCGGGGTGGCACCCTATTGCGCCAGCAAACACGCCATCGAGGGGCTGACCAGCGCCCTGGCCCAGGAACTGCCCAGCGGCCTGGCCGCGGTGGCGGTGAGCCCCGGCGTCATCGACACCGCCATGCTCCGCAAGTGCTGGGGTGACGGTGCGGCCGGTCATCAATCGGCGGAGTCGTGGGGGCCCAAGGCGGCGGCGTTCTTCCTGGCCCTCGATGATTCGAACAACGGGGATTCGTTGCGGATCGGGTGATCCGCAACTCGAACTCGATACGGCTTCGCACGCCTCGAGAGAGGTCCGTCTGAACCGGACTATTTTCCGTCATCTCCGATGGCTTCCACCGGGCAGTCGTCCAGCGCCTCACGGCAGAGTGTGGCTTCTTCTTCGTTCTCCGGCTGCTTCTTGACGAAGGAGAAGCCCTCGTCGTCGTTGCGGTCGAAGTTCTCGGGTGCGGTCTGACGACAGAGGTCGCAGTCGATGCAGTTGGTGTCCACGAAGAAAGCGCCGTCGACGCTGCCGGGCACCTTGTCCTGGGAATCAGCCATGATGGTCTCCTTGGCTCAGCCTGGTTGGGGGCTAATTGTACGGCGCATTATGTAGCCCAGAATGGAGAAATGGCCACATCGTATTGTCGATTTCTGGAGGGTGAAGGTTCAAAGTCAACAAAAGGGCTCGAGCCTTGGCCCGAGCCCTGGAGACAAATCCGAAGGGAAACCTAGAACCTGTGCTTGAAGGGGAGGAAGGTCATGAAGTCCGCATGATGGACGACATAAGCCTCCGCCGTCCGCTTCACCATGTCTCCCTCACCAGCATGCGCGGCGATGATGTGCGACACCGAATCCGGCACTCCGGCCTCCATGGCCAGCGCGACTCCGGTGAACGGGTGGCGCAGATACTTGCCGGTATCCGACTTCACCGTCTCTTCACCCTCTTTGTCGTACTCCAGCAGCTTGCCCACATCGGCGAGGATCGCGCCGGCGATGACGGTGTCCAGGTCGACCTGCAGATCGTCGCCCAGATACTTGTTCATCTGCACGGCGGCGTCGCGGCTGACATGGACCACCAGGCGCTTGTGGGCCATGAAGCTCACCTTGAGGTCGGGAACCAGCAGGGTGAAGGGGATGGTGTCCAGGTCCTCGGGCGTGAGGGGGCTGCGGTCCAGGGCCAGTTCCCAGGTCTTGGCCGTGGCCTTGCGCAGTTCTTCGTCGGCGATCCATTCGAGCTCGGGCCACAACTTCAGGACATCGGCGTTCATG
>Ga0070728_10005208_pt1 | contig 13014 bp, 10 predicted proteins | sample tdDd471_FD_66723 | JGI IMG/M metagenome (GOLD analysis project Ga0070728, IMG submission 66723) | Marine sediment microbial communities from the Atlantic coast under amendment with organic carbon and nitrate - tdDd47.1 | ecosystem: Environmental > Aquatic > Marine > Coastal > Sediment | place...
CCGCCTGAACTCAAGAAAGGCATCACCGAAGACAACTGGAAGCAAGCCGGCGCGTTTCTATATCAACTCGAATGTTCCGCCTGCCATTCCATCGGTGGCCCCATGAACGACATCCACAAGCGTACTGCCATGTTCAACACCAATGGATTGGACGCTCTGCTCACGGGCATGGGCAAGCTCAACAAATACATGCCGCCATTTGCCGGGAGTCCGGAAGAGCGCATGACTCTGGCTCGATACATCACCGAAGAACTGAACAACAAGGCTCCCATGGACCCGGTTGAATTGCCGGAACTGGAATCGGTCGAGCCTGTGACCTTTGGTTCGGATACTTCAGAATACGTGCTCACGGCATGGTGCGCACGCGGTGCCGGTTTCTATGCCCAGAGCGACAAATGGACCCTGCTGCCACCTTCCAACACGTTACGTGCCCAACTCGTCCTACGCGGTCCCAGCCCCGAACGTGTGCTTGAGGACGTCGTCATCACCTATCAGGTGGAAAACGGTTTCAAGGGCGCTCCCTTATCCGGCACACTCGCTCTCAACGAAGAATTCGAACGGTTCGAGGCCAAACTCGCTCTTCAATCCCATGCTAAAGGCACATACAATCCGTTGCCCGTTATTAATCTGGAAGCGCGCAACGAAGCCGGGGAAATCTTGGCTACCGCCCGCGTTGCTTTGCCAACCTCCGACCAGATGAGTTGTCGCAACTGTCACGGCGGGGACTGGGCACAGGGTGATTCCGGTGTTGCCAACGCCACGGTCGAAAACATTCTGGCAGTGCATGACCGTATGAATCGCACCGATCTCTCCAACCGCAAAGGAGTGATCGAGTGCGCCTCCTGCCATGACGATCCAATGCAGGGCACGGACGGAAAGGATAAACGGCTGAATCTGTCTGCGGCCATTCACGGCATTCACGCCGTGTATCTCGCCGGACGCGAAGCCGAAGATTCCTGTCTCAAATGCCATCCGACATCCACTCTGCGTGGTCAGCATGATCTCGGCGGGTTCGTTTGCACCGACTGCCATGGAGCCATGGAAGATCACGCGATCTCCCTGCTCAAGGCGGAAAAGGATCAATCCATTCCCGGTGCTGACAGATTACTCAGTCTGATCATCCCGCAAATTCTGGGCAATCAGGACGCCATCAATCCACGCACGCCGTGGTTGAACGAGCCGGATTGCCTGACCTGTCACGTCGACTTCCAACCACCGGAAACCGAATCGGCTTTCAATACATGGACCGAAGGACCGGCCGCACTCTATGCGGCACGGCGCGACGAGATGGACGCCATGCATTGTGGAGCCTGTCACGGCAGCCCACACGCCATCTACCCGGCGTCCGATCGCGACAACGTCATGCCGCTCCAGTACATGGATGAAGCACAAGCTATTGGAGCCAACGGAACCTGCGTCGTCTGCCACGGCGAAACCATGGAAGACGCAGTCCACCATCCCGGCATGGGATTGGAATAATGTCTCCGACGGCTGGGGGAAGGGGAAGAAAAACCCTTTGAAAAGGGTTCTTTCCTCCCCTTCCCCCAGACCCCCATCCCTTCCTTTTCCTAAACTTTTTGTGTCGCCTTCGGCGAATATGTTCACAAGACACTCACGCCATATCGTCAACACTTGACCTATAAAACAAACTGTCTTCATACCATTGGAGTACCTTGGGGTGCGAACGCACCCCAACAACGGCTCTCTTTCCCCGATGCCGAGAGGCTTGGGAGAGTGGTGCAGATGTGCATTTTCTCGGGCGAAGTTTCACCGGAGGCGTAGCCTAGCTACGGTGAGGATGAAACGAAGCCCGAAAAATGTGCAGATACGCCGCTATCGCAAGCCGTCTGCGCAAGCCACACAAATAAAAAAAGGGCCGCTCGGAAATCCGAGCGGCCCTTTTTTTATTTGTGTGGCTTGCGCTAGCACGTAGTGCCTTTGCATTGATTTTTTTTGACATAATCGATGACAAACTTTTCGGCGTCTTCGTCGGTGACGACGTCATCCGCGATCTGTGCCTTGAGCAGTTCGTCGCGAATCTGACCGACGATGGGACCGGGTTTGAGGCCGGTGAGCGTCATGATCCGATTACCGTCCATGAACGGCTCGATCTCGTCTTCCGGGATATCTGCGCGTTCGGCCATCTTGAGGTTGTGGTTGAACTCACGCCAGGAAGCGCCACGGGCCTTGATATCCGCTTTGACCATTTCCATGATACGCGGATATTCATCAAGAGAGCGCAGACGGCGGATGCCCTTATCGGTGAGCATGAAATGCGGCCGCATGTGGTTCTGGACCAACTCGCAGATGAGGTCGATATCCTGTTCCTCGAAGCGCAGACGTTTGAGAATCTTACGGGTGACCTTGGCTCCCACGCGGTGATGCTGGAGGAAGTTCCACTTTTCTTCGTAGAATTCTGCAGTGTAGAGCTTGCCAACGTCATGAAACAGACACGCAACGGTGCCAAACCAATCGTAAGGCAATTCTTCGGGGTAGGCCTTCATCACGTCAAAGGTATGCTCAAGCACGGTCTCTTCGGTGCCCTCTTCGGGATTCTTGATCTGGTGCACACGGGACAGAGCCGCGATTTCCGGGATCAGACCATGCAAGAGCATGGAATCAAAGAGCAGCTGGAAGAACTTATACATGACCTCGGCCTCGACCTTGCGCCATTCATCCAGAAAGTCGGACATGGGTACGTAGTCAAGCACTCGCCGGGCGTTGCGCACAATGGCAATCCAGGAGTTGGCCTCGATTTCCTTGTCGAAATTGGCCGCGAACCGCAGGGCGCGATATGCCAAAGAGTAATCCTTCTTGAGGGCCTGGTCAGGGACACCCTTGAAACGAATCTTGCCTTCGGAGAAGTCCGCGAAGTCGGCGTACATGTCCTTGGCCTTGGGGATGAACGGGCAGACAGCGGACAAGGGAATATCCCCGCGCTGTTCCAGCCGCTTCAACAGACGCGGCGTCATCACAGACACGACTTCGTCCGTATAGGAGGCCTCGGTGACGTCTGCGGGGTAGAAGTAATACTTCACGCCGCCTTCGATCAGATAACCAAGAATGCCTTTATCCTGAGATTCTTCGAGATTGGGAAAATATTTTTGAAGCTCGGAAAGACCGGCCTCAGTGCAGATGTCGAGTTCTTTTTCGTTGCCCGTCTCATCCAGAGTCAGGGCCTGGAGGCGGACATTGATCACATACGCATCGTAACCGTTGCGCATGATGGTTTTACAAAAGCCGACAGCATCTTTGAAAGGCTGACTCATATTGCTCCTTCCGGCTGTCCGTAAGCGTATGCTTCCAGAACAGCCTGTACGTAGTCCTTATGTTGTCTCGTTCAATACCGAACAGCACATTTTTGTCTGATGGCAACCGCCTCAGAACCATTGCTATACAATCTTTTTGCCCTGAATGAAATGGGTTTTTACCCGCCCTTTCAGGGTGGTACCGAGCAATGGAGTGTTCTTACCCTTGGAATATAAGGTCTGCCTGGAAACTGTCCATTCTTCATCCTCGTCAAACAGGAAAAAGTCTGCCGGGTCGCCGGATTGAAAGGTGTTCACCGGCAGATTGAAGATGGAACACGGCGCCGTGGTCCAGGCACGTGTGAATGCTTCCTTGGTCAGTTTGCCGTCCTTGACCAACTGCCATGTCGTACTCAGGGCCGTATCCAGTCCGGTGATGCCGCACGGAGCCACATCAAACTCGGTTTCCTTCTCATAGGAAGCATGAGGCGCGTGGTCCGTTGCAAGGCAATCAATGGTGCCATCGTTGAGGGCTTCGAACATGGCGTCCTGATCATCCTGTGTCCTCAACGGCGGATTGACCTTGGCGTTGGTATCGTACTCGGTGGCCTCGTTCTCCAGATAATCCTCGGTGAAAACCAAGTAATGCGGTGCGGTTTCAGCCGTGATTTTGACCCCGCGGTCCTTGGCGAACCGGATGAGGTCCACGGATTTGCGGCAAGAAATATGCGCCAGATGAATGGGCAGCTCCAAATATTCGGCCATGAGGATATCACGCGCCACCTGCAATGCCTCGGCAACGTCAGGCTGGGCAGGCAGTCCCAGACGGCTGGATACTTCGCCTTCGTTCACGCCTGCGGCCACGCCCATGTACGGGTCTTCGCAATGGTCGATGACCACGCGGTCCCAGTCGGACGCATACTCCACGGCCCGACGGAAAATCTTGGTGGACTTCACAGGAACACCATCATTGGAAAAAGCGGCACAACCGGCCTTGGCCAATTCAGCCATGGGAGCCAGTTCCTTGCCGGACAGCCCCTTGGTCAATGCACCAATGGGGAATAGACGCGGTCCCTTGGGCCAGAACTTCCGGGCCTTTTCAAGCATCATCTCGGTCACGGACTCATTGTCGTTCACCGGCTTGGTATTTGCCATGCACATGATATTGGAGAATCCGCCCCAGGCAGCAGCCCGAAGCCCGGACTCAACATCTTCCTTGTACTCGTATCCAGGCTCGCGCAGGTGCACATGCACATCGGTCATGGACGGCATCAGTGTCAGGCCAAAGGCTTCTTCCACTTTCGCGTCACCCGCATCAAGGGATTCAACGGATTTTCTGATCTCGACGATCTTGCCCTTGGCAACAAAAACATCCACTTCCTTGCCGTCGAGCGTGGCCCTGTGAATTATCAAATCTATCTTAGGCATCGTTATTTCTCCGACTTATTCTTCGCCCTTGCGGGTCATGTAGAGGAAGAGCAGGGCCATACGCGTGACCACACCGCTCGACACCTGATCGAGCACCAGTGAATCGGCGCAATCGGCCAGATCCGAACTGATCTCAATGCCCCGATTCATGGGGCCGGGGTGCAGGATACGCACGTCCTGATTCGCCAGATCAACATGCCTCTGGTTCAATCCGTAGGTCCGGGCGTATTCACGCAAATCAGGCAGCAGGCCGTCTTTCTGGCGTTCAAGTTGCAGACGCAGACACATGACGGCATCCACATTTTTGACCGCTTCATTCAGGTCGGAATAGACCTCCACCGGCCAGGATTTGACTGCCGGAGGCATCAGTGTACGTGGTGCACACAACCGAACCTTTGCGCCCAGCTTATTAAGCATGATGACATTGGAGCGGGCCACGCGGCTATGCGCGATATCGCCCAGAATGAGAATGGTCTTACCCGCAACATCGCCCCACTCCTGATGCAGGGTGAAGCTATCCAGAATGGCTTGGGTAGGATGGGCGTGTCGTCCGTCGCCAGCGTTAATAACCGCGCAGTCCAGTCGTTCAGCCAGGAACCTAGCCGCCCCCGAGCACCAGTGCCGAATGACGATGGCGTCCGGGGCCATGGCCTGCAGTGTCAGGGCCGTGTCCTTGAGAGACTCGCCCTTGGTCAGGCTGGATGAGCTTTTAGCCAGCGAAAACGTGTCCGCAGACAGCCGCTTTCCAGCGACGTCGAAACTGGTCTTGGTGCGAGTGCTCGGTTCGGCAAAAAACAAAATAACAGACCGCCCTTTCAGGGTCGGTACTTTCTTTACCGGTCGTTCCTGCAATTCCTGGAATCGTCCAGCCGTCTCGAAGATCGCCATGACCTCCGATTTCGACAACTGGGATACGTCCAACAAATCCTTGTGTAACCACTTCATATCGTGTGTGCCTCCAATATGCCTCCGGCGGTCTTTTCGGGGAGCCCTCCGGGGGCCCAAGAACCTTTTGTAAAAGGTTCTTGGGAATCTCCAAAACTTTTTATAGCAAGCCACATTCGTGGCTTGAGGTCATCATATTTTAACAGCGTTTCAGAACACCGTTTTTCAATCTTTTTCACCCACTTCGCGAAGCGACAATGGGGATGCAAGGGGTCTACCCCCTTGCCCGTCGGAGACGAAATCACCCGACATCGCCGCCACAGGCGGCTTCTATCCTGCCTCTAAAACAACTCCGTCACTTTCTCCGGCACCTTGGCGAACGCAGCGACCTTGCCGGGTTCCAGTGTGCCGAGAATATGCCCTGCGCCCATGATTCGGGCCGGGTTGCGGGTCATCATGGTAAGCACGTCATTCAGTGACAGCTCGCCGTCAAAATTCTGTTTAAGATACACGGCCTCGTTCCACAGGTCGAGGTCATGATTGGATGCAAGTGAATCCGTGCCGAGACAGAGTGGCGTACCGGAAGCGAACCACTTTTCCCATGGTGCACGCCCCACCCCGATAAACTCGTTGGAGCGAGGACAAAGGCAGACCGTGGCACCGGATTGGCGCACGGCTTCGATATCCTCATCCGAAACTTTGACGCAATGAACGGCAAGCGTTGTTTCGTCGAGTAAACCGAGTGAGGCAGCCTGTTGTACAGGCCGCTTTTTGGGTGGCTCGAAATCAAGCAAACGACCTCGGGCCTGAAGCATTTCGAGAAAGATACTTCCGGTCCCAGCCATAATGGCAACCTCTTCGTCGTGCTCGGCCAAATGCAAAGAAAAAGGGATGCCCTTCTCAAGCGTCTCGGCCTTAGCGGCTCGAAGTACATCTACATGGGTGGTGTAGAGAGAGTGCCCGGCCACGGAAATCAGACCGGCTTCGAAGTCTCCGGACGGGATAAAAGTCTTCCGGGGCACGGTTTCGCCGATGGCTTCACAAAACACCACAAAAAAAAGACCGGATGCTTCAAGCATTCCGGCCATTTCCTTGGCGAAACGGGTGGCGATATCCCCAACCATAATGGTGCCGGATCGTTTAAGTTCCTGTCCGGCTGATTCAAGCGCCTCGGGGTCGAGATCAAAAATGGGCTGCTTGAGCAAATCCTCCACCCAGGCCACGAATCCCTGACCGGACGGGCATGTGCCTCGCAAATGCGCCAGTTCGAGATGGGAATGGGCATTGATCAAGCCCGGAACGAGAAAAGTATCGCCGAGGTCCATGACTGGACCGGAATGAGACATGGACAGGTCTTTATACCTGCCGACTTCCTTGATGATTCCCTGGTCCACAAGAATGCCCGCATCTTTGATGGGCTCGGAACCGGGGATCATGGTCGCGGCTTTGGCCGCACGAACGAGTTCAACCATTCGGTATCGCCTACTCCTCTGAATGAGGTCTATAGTTCGGTAAAGTGTCCGCGCACGGACTGAGAGTAAGGAATAGTCGCTTTTGCTCTCGGGGTAAAGGAAAGAATATACGTCGTTGACACGGTTGACCTACCGACAACCAATAGCTATGCAAAAACAAATACTCATAAAGGTGATTGCAATGACCGAATTATCCACAACTTGGGGCCGACTTGTAAAAATCTGGTGGTTGTTGGCATGGCGTTCCCTGACTCTCGGTCTCCTTGCCGGAGCGTTCGTCGGCTTTGTCATAGGTGTGGTTGGCTATTTCTTGGGAATGGACGATGCAAGCATCATGTTCTTTTGCCAACCCGCTGGATTCATTGCAGGGAATATAGTCTTTTTGCTCATGGTCAAGTCATCTTTCAAAAAACGTTTCAAAGGATTCCGGTTGGCCATAGTGTCCACCGAGGAGTTTATTTTAACTGAAAACAATCTCCATCCACAAAAGTGATAGACGACTCCGACAATCCCAACTCAAAATAGAGCGCCGCAAGCTCCCTGCCATGTCCATAGATCTCTCCCGAATATCGACGAGGGACATCCAGTTGTGTGGGTAGATTTCCGAAACGAGCTATCTTGGCGCGAAGTATTTTGAGTAACGCCATTCCGCGCACGGACTGCCCAAAGGCGGGGTGCCACGGCCCAGCCAGAATATTTCCTTCAAGCGTCCCTTCCGGCGCCAAACCGAGCCGGATAACGCGGACATTCTTTTCCCAAAGCACGGGCAAAGCCTCGGCCAATTCCGCCTTGGCGCGTTCCAATGACCACGGTTCGTATTCGCCCCGCTCCCACATCCGGGCCATGGGTGTACCCTTGATGACCAGACAGGGATACAGACGCGCAGTTTCCGGTTCAAGATCGGCGGCAATACGCACATCCGAAGCAAACACGCCGGGACGATCGCCGGGAAGACCCGGAAGAAGCTGAACACCAAGGGTCAGGCCGGATGCCTTGACCACTTTACAGGCTGCACGAGCGACATCGCCGGTGTAACCACGACCGGATGTCTTGAGGGCTTCATCGTCAAAGGACTGGATGCCAAGCTCCACCATGTCGAGCCCTTGGGCGCGGAGCAAAGACAGGGAAGATTCATCCACACAGTCGGGCCGAGTGGAACACCGCACATAAGTGATCAGACCGCGCTCCCGATACCGCATGGCCAATCCGAGAAAAGCCTCGGGCCAAGGCGCCGGCAAAGCTGTGAACGTGCCACCGAAATAGGCCAGTTCATACGGTCCACGCCCCAAAGCCAGAGCCTGATCAAGATCTGCTTCCAGCGCATGGAGTATGGATTCAAGGTCCGCTTCATCCTGTCCGGTCTGTTTATCCTGGGCGCAAAAAACGCACCGGTACGGACATCCGGCAAATGGCAGAAACACCGGCCAGATACGGGTTCTGACAGGCTCGGGTTCAGGGTGATTGAAACATTCTTTTTTGGGCACACGATCTCCGACTCTCTCAAAAGGTTCAGACGTGTCAAATTTCTATCGCAGGAAGACCTACATGACAACAACGCTATTCAGTCGCCATCACACCCTCTGCACCTGAAGCAATCACCATACCCATACAGTTTTTGAAGGAAAAACACCGGTTCTCAATGCCTTTTCGACGATATTGCCTGTTATTTCGCACGTCGAGTGAATGATCCTAAAGACATCTCGATCATCACGACCGGGGTCAGGCGACAAGAGCCCAGCGGAGTATAGCATGTCCAAAACAGCCGTTATCCTTGCCGGAGGAGTTGGCACACGCCTTCGGCCTGAGAAACGGCGCTTCGGCTCCATACTCGGCACCGATTTCGGCATACCGCTGGCTGTCAGTATTGAGAATAACCTTGTCCACAGACGGAATCGCCTTGGCAAGCCGAATAGACCAAGCGATGAGGGTATGTCCGCCCACCAACTGGACATTCTTGTCCTTGATACGCTTTGACGAAGAACGAGCGATTATTTGAACGATTGTTTCTTTTTTTCATTGTTCCAACTTATGAAACGAGTACTGTTGCATGCAGATTTTTCGCTAAAACCATTTCCTATCTGCCCATATTTGCAAGACATATACCATAGGCGGCAGCGCTATTCTCTATCCTCTCTATCGAGCAAAAAGGCCGGAAACTTAATTGTTTATTTGATGAGTTAACAATTTCCCTTGCATTCGAGCAAGGTCAATTCTTTGACTACAGTGCTCACAGAAGGCAAAAAAGTCCATGCTCCCCATCAATCACACTCATCAAATAAAGTTGATAATCATTTGAAATTTTATTGTTTTTTAGAGGAAAACAAGCTCTATTCAAACCGGACAGATTTCAACTAAACGGAGTTTGCCCACTTTTTGCAAAAGCCTCAGTCCAAGTAATGGAATCATTTACCGAGTTAATAACACAGTGTTCGACCACACCGATGCCACGTGACACCGGCCTTCATGGTCGAACAAAGCGGGACCTGAGCAGGTAAATCGAATCCGCGAAACGAGGAACACGAAATGCTACGATTTGCGTTGATGGGGTGTGGGCGTATCGCCCAGAGACATGCTGAGATTCTCGGCAACGGCAAGATTAACGGAGCCGAACTGGCTGCCGTGTGCGATATTATCGAAGAAAAAGCCGAAAAGCTTGGTACGAAATATGGCGTTCCCTGGTTTACCGATGCCCATGAGATGATGGAATCCTTCGGAAATTCGATCGATATCGTTTCCATCCTGACTGAAAGCGGCCTCCACGCCCTGCACACCATCCAAATGGCCCGCTATCGCAAACATATAGTGGTAGAAAAACCCATGGCGCTCCGATTGGCCGATGCAGACGAAATGATCCGCGTCTGCGATGCCGCAGGCATAAAATTATTCGTAATCAAGCAAAACCGATATAATTATCCGGTCCTCAAATTACGGGAAGCCCTTGAGTCCGGTCGGTTCGGAAAAATCGTCATGGGCACGGTTCGCGTCCGCTGGAAAAGGACTCAGGAATATTACGATCAGGCTGAATGGCGTGGAACCTGGGCCGGTGACGGCGGTGTTTTCGCCAATCAGGCAAGCCACCATGTAGACCTCCTTGAATGGATGCTAGGCGAACCGGTTTCGGTCTTTGCAAAAGGCCGAACCGCTCTAGTGGACATCGAGACCGAGGATACAGGGGTAGCCGTGATCACGTTTTCCAGTGGTGCCATCGGCATAGTCGAGGCAACCAACGCGACGCGTCCAAAAGATCTTGAAGGCTCCATTTCCATCCTCGGAGAAAAAGGTACGGTGGAAATTGGAGGATTCGCGGTCAATGAGATGAAAACATGGAATTTCGAAACACCAGAACCCGGTGATGAAGAAGTGCTCGGCAAATACAAAACCAATCCGCCAGACGTATACGGATTTGGCCACATTTCCTATATGCAACATGTCGTGGACTGCATCGAAAATGGCAGCCCTGCATTGGTGGACGGAATGGAAGGCCGCAAATCCCTGGAACTCATCAGTGCCATCTATGAATCCATAGAGACTAACAAAGAAGTACGCCTCAGGTTTACACCGCAAAAATGCCAACTGGGAAAAGGGCATACCTCTTAAGATAGCTTCCACGGCAATCATCCATGACGGCGTCGTGTTTGAAGGAGACGCGATAGTCGAAGATTGGTGCATCATTGACAATCCGCCTATGGGGAACGACAGGTCAAAAGTATCAACCGTTATCGGGGATGGAGCTGTTATTCGTTCACACACTGTCATTTATTCCGGCAATCACATCGGTAAAAATTTCAGAACCGTCAACAAGGCAAATATCCGAGAGAACAACACGATAGGCAACGATGTATCGATTGGAACAAATGCTGTCGTGGAACACCACGTAACGCTTCAAAACGGCGTCAGGTTGCACTCACAATCTTATGTTCCCGAATATTGCAAGCTGGAGGAAGGAGCATGGCTTGGCCCGAATGCCGTCCTGACCAACACTCGTTACCCGCTGTCCCAAAAAGATAAAACACCACCTCACCCTGTTCACATGGGCAAAAAAGCTATCGTAGAATCCGGCGTGGATACGCACCTGGTCCATCTGGGCACCATGGGCGTATATGGATACGGCACGGCTGGGATGCCCATTCCGGAAGGGTACCTCAAGGCTGTAGTGGAGGGAGCCAAAGGCCCACAGGAAATCGAAATTTTGTATCCAGCCAATCCGGGCAGTGTCTATCATATGACCAAGACCCAGGATGCTCTGATGTTTTACTACTACAACAAGAACGATGGTCTACGAATCACCGATCTGCATCAGGGAATCGTCTGGGGTACAAACACGCCGGAAACTCTTATGGATGAAGCCTTGATCAATCGTTACGATTATGACGGAGAATACGGAACCGTGCTCAACCGCTTCCTCATGCAGTCAGTCATAGGCCACCCTCTGACCGTATATGGATGCGGTGGTCAGACCCGTGCCTTCATTCACATCAGTGACACCGTCAAATGTATCCGCATGGCGGTGGAAAATCCCCCGGCCTCCGGTGAACGGGTCCAGATTTTCAATCAGGCAACGGAAACCCGGACGATCAAGGACCTTGCTGAGATCGTTGCAGAGCAGACCGATGCTGAAATTCGCTATTTCAAAAACCCGCGACGGGAAGATGCCGTCAATCAACTCCAGGTGGAGAACAGTAAATTCCTCCAGCTCGGCTTGAAGCCAACCACCCTTGGCAACGGACTCATGCAAGAAGTCATCGACATCGCAGAAAAGTACAAGGATCGATGCGACACGTCGAAAATCATCACCGATTCCCTCTGGTCAAAAAACATGGAAGTGGATCACGTCGGTTCAGAATCACCGCTTAATTAGCATTCCCGAATAACAGGCTGTTCAAGGACTATTCGTCCCTGAACAGCCTCAATGACCAGTTAGTTCGATGTCTGTTGCAGAAACATTTGGCAGTACCTACCGTTGCCCCACAGCGCATTGACTTTCATACGACCCCGTTTACCCAACTTTCCCGTTTTCCATGACCTCCCGGGCCTGTCGGACCAGTTCCCGCGACTCGTCGAGAAGCTTGGCCCAATTGGACGAACTATGCACGTTCTCCTCGCGTCCGTCGTGTGTGCGAACCGAATAAAGAGTCTTTGCGATATGTTTGAACCGAACGCCGTTCAAAGCAAACCGAAGATACAGCTCGTGATCATTGCCCAAAAATTCATTGTTATACCAGCCGAGCTTGTCGTGCAAAGCGCAACGGTAGAGTTTGGATACGCCGCACAGATACCAATTGCCGAAGCTTTCCTTAAAGCTGTAGTCCGGCACCTTGAATTCGCGAAGAATACGTCCGGCGTCGTCGAACACGAACATGTCAGAATATGTGAAATCCGCTTCATCTGCATTCAATGGCGCGGCTAGCGTGGACATCATCTGAGGATGGCAGATGTCGTCAGACGCTATATACGTACAATACTCGCCCGTAGCGGCTTGAAAACCCCGATTATAAGTGGGAGTGGAGCCCATGTTCTGTTCGTTGTGCAAAATGCGCAGAATCCGGCCTTCCTTTGCGTAGCGGGGATGACGGGTCCGCTCGACCTCATTGGTTTCCTCATTAAAATTAGAGGCAAAAGAAACCTCATCGTTACCTACAGCCCGCTCGAAATCCTCGATAACCACACGAGTATGGTCTGTGGAGCAATCATGCACCGAGATAATCAGCTTGAGGTAGACAAGCCTTTTTATTCATGGACTTATCAATATGGCATCGCCGGCATTCTTCGCCCCTCCACGATAGGACTGCAAACTTTAGGTGCGCCATGAACAGGAAAGAGCAACTCGGTAGTGCAGGGCAGAGCCACCATTGAAAGTTGCCCCCGCCCCCACTTTGGCGTAACTAACTCCCCATGAAAATCGGCATACTGCAACTCAATCCCATTGTCGGCGACCTTACGGGCAACAGTGCTAAAATCATTGATGCCGCCCAAAAAGCAGC
>Ga0070728_10005210_pt1 | contig 13010 bp, 8 predicted proteins | sample tdDd471_FD_66723 | JGI IMG/M metagenome (GOLD analysis project Ga0070728, IMG submission 66723) | Marine sediment microbial communities from the Atlantic coast under amendment with organic carbon and nitrate - tdDd47.1 | ecosystem: Environmental > Aquatic > Marine > Coastal > Sediment | place...
CGGCGTCGGCACCGGCAAGAACATCGCGTTCTGGCCGCTCGCTGCCCGCATGACCGCGATCGATCTGACGCCGCGGATGCTCGCCCGGGCCCGGCGTCGAGTCCGTGAGCGAGGCGTGGACCCCGAGTTGCGGGTGATGGATGTCGAGGCTCTCGATCTGCCGGACGCGTCCTTTGACGTCGCGGCAGCGACGTTCGTCTTTTGCTCCGTCGCTCACCCGGTCGTAGGCCTCCGAGAGCTGCGGCGCGTGCTCCGTCCCGAAGGCCGCTTGGTCCTGCTCGAGCACCAGCGTTCGGCGTCGCGCGCGATCGCGCCGCTGCTAGACCTCCTCGACCCCGTGGTGGTCGGATTGTGGGGAGCGCACGTGAATCGCCCGACGGAGGAGTACGTGCGCGAGGCTGGCTTCGAGGTGAGACGGTCACGCTTCCTCACGCCGCGCGGACTCGTGCGGCTCCTGGAAGCGCACAGGTGAGGAAGGTCGCCGGAGAGCCGTTCTTCGAGGCGAACGTCCCGCCGACCGAACCGATCGAGAAGACGACTTCGTGGGCCTCGGCTTCCCCCGCGTCACCCTCCTGCTCAGCCGAGCCCGCCACGGGCCGTCCGTTGACCCTCGTCGTCAGGCCTTCTCCCCAGCCGCGCATCTGCTCGAGAAGCTGTCGGGAGCGCTCCCCCGCGAGGCCCTGACGATGGGGGCGCACGTCAACGCGGCGCGCAAGAGCGGACCCTCGTCCGGGATGAGGCTCGCTAGGCCCAAGAACCACCTCCTCAGCTCCTACTCGACCTCGGCTCCGGCGCCGGTCTGCTCAGGTCGAGCTCGAAGGAGAGGTCCATGAGAGGCCGGGAACGATCCGCTCGTCGAGGAGCGCGACGAAGACGTCCTGGACATCCCTGAAGTAGCGGTAGAACGTGCCTTGCGCCGCGCCGGCGCGCCCGGTGATCGCCGGAACTGTGAGCGACTCGAGCGAGCCCTTCATCAGCTCGTCTCGCGCGGCGGCGAGCAGCTCGGTGCGCCGCTGCTCCGGCGACAGTCGTCGCCGCTGCGGCCTCGTTGACGCGAGTGTCGACTCGGCACTGATGACATCGATGTCAATAGCGTGCGCGCCCTTCGATGCTCTCGGACTCAGAGAAGCGGGCTCAGGAGGTGCGCGACCGACTCGGCGAGCTGGCTCCACCGCGACTCTGCCAGGAGCTCCTCACGCGTGAGCGCGCGGCACCTCGGCATGTCGTCCACGAACACGGCCTCGAGCTGCTCGGCCAGCGCGGCCGAGGCCGTGCAGACGAGGAGCTCGAAGTTGAGGCGCATGCTCCGCTCGTCCAGGTTGACGCTCCCTAGGAGCGTGAGGTCGTCATCGATGAGGATGGCTTTCGCGTGAAGGACGCGGTCTTGGTACTCGAGCACCTGCACGCCGTCGTCGATCAGCTCACGATAGAACGGACGGGCGGCGAGCGCGGCCAGGCGCACGTCGCCGCGAGCGGGCACGACGAGGCGTACGTCGACGCCACGCAGCGCCGCGGTTCGGAGCGCGCTCCGAACCGGCTCGGTCGGAATGAAGTACGGCGTGAGCACCCATGCCCTGGACTCCGCCGCACCGCAGGCCATGACGATCGCGTCCTCGATGCGAGGCCGAACGCGATCGGGACCACCAGCGATCACGACGGCCACGTCGCCAGCGGAGTCGGCGTGTGGCGGCGAGGGGATGTCGAGCTCTTTCCCGGTCGCGAACGCCCAGTCCTCCCGGAAGACCTCTCCCAGATGATGAACGACCGGCCCGCGGAATCGCACGCCGAGATCGTGCCACTCGCGCGCGTACTCCTGTCCCACGTTCATGCCCCCCACGAACGCCGTACTCCCGTCGATCCAGAACAGCTTGCGGTGGTTCCGGAGCTGAAAGGCAGGCAGGCCGAGCTCGAGCCGGAGCGGGTGGAAGCTGGCGACTCGCACGCCGGCGCTCGTCAGGCGCCTGCGCAAACGAAACACGCCGGTCCCGACGGCGTCGACAAGCACGTGCACGCGGACTCCCTCTCGGGCCTTCGCGGCGAGCGCCTCCGCGAGCCGGCGCCCGGTCGGGTCGTCTCGCCAGATGTAGATCTGCACGCGTACTTCTGCCGTCGCGCGCCCGATCGCGGCCTCCACGGCGGCGAAGAAATCGCCACCGTCGACGAGTAGCTCGGCCTCCTCGACCCTTGCGGGGGGAAACACGCCCTCGCGCACACGCGCGCCAGAGAGGGCGAATGGGGTCACCGCTGCCAGTCGAGGCGACAGCTCCCGAGGCGACGAGGCGAGAGGGGGGCACGCGCTACAGACGCGCTCGACGGCCGCGACCCGGTACCGCAGCGGCCGCTCGAGCCGAGTCCTCGCGAGCAGCCACCAGAAGCCGACGCCGACGAAGGGAAGGCCGAAGAGGGCCAGGAGCCAGGCGAGCGCGGATATCGGACGCCCCCGGCGGCGCCGGAGCACGGAGGGGACGGAGGTGAAGGTCAAGACGTCGCTGGTGAGGAGGATCCAGAACGCGGGTCCGTGGTCGACCCCCAAGCCCAAGGCGAGCACTGCGTGCATGAAATCAGCTCCCGTGCTCAGCAAAGCCCACGCCGACACCAAGCACGGGTCCAACCATCCCGCGCGGATGGGCCGACCATCGAGCGTGACCGACACGGTCACGTCGACCCGTCAAGCCGCGCGGCGGGCGGAGCCGCTTGTCGAACCGCACGCACCAGAGAGGGGGCGAGATGGTCGTCAGGCGCCCTCGCGGTCTCCCGACGCCACAGCGCCCGCCGCCACGATCCCCGCCAGACCCACCCACTGGGTTGGGACCATCCACTCGTCGAACAGCACGGCTCCGATCGCCAGAGCGAACAGCGCCGACAGGAAGGTGAAGGGGTTGAGTCGGTTGATCGGGTGACGAGCGAGCATCCGGAACCACAGGACCGCCGACAACCCCGTGCCCAAGAGCGCGAGCGTGGCGAGGGAGATGGCGAACGTGGCGCTCCACGCGATGCGAGACGACCGCTCCGTCGCCACCGCCGCGACGACGAGAACAGACGCTCCCAGCCCGAGCTGGCAGGAGGTCGCGGCGATGGGATCCACATCCTCGCCCATCGCGCGCTGCGCCACGTTGCCGACCGCGAGGCCGCACGCCGCTCCGACGACCCACGCGATCCCACTCACGCTCCCGCCGGCGATGCTCGGCTCCGAGACGAGCGCCACGCCCACGAACCCGACGACGAGAGCGATCACGCGCCGAGCGCCGAGTTGCTCGCCAAGGAGCCGCCACGCCAACACCCCCGCCACGAAAGGCGTCGCGTTGGTGACCACGCTGGCGAGGCCTGGGCTGACGAGGGCGCCACCGAGGAACATCCCTGCGAACCCGAGCGCGGTCGAGCACGCGCCCGTCAGTGCGATCAGCCACCAGACGCGGGCGCCGCGAGGCCACGGTCGCCGCGTCGCGAGCGCGTACGCAGCCAGCGCCAGGCTCGCGATCGCAGCCCGCATCGCGGCGAACGTCAGGGGCGGGGCCCCCTCGAGCGCGCCCGAAATGAGCGGGTAGCAGAGCGCTTCCAGCAGCTCGATCAGGAGCAGCGTGGCGACGCCACTCAAGCCCAGTCCCTGCCGCTCGCCCGTCATACGTCCCTTCGCTTCGTGCGCTCGTTCAGGCAAGCACCGGACCGTGGCCCGTTTGTTGCCGGCTACGTCCTGACGATGCGACGCTTCTCGACTTGGTCGACTGGTCTGGGACTGGCCATTCTGGCGGCGTGCGGCTGCGGTCCCTACCGAGCCGCCACGGATCCCGACGCGATGAGCGAGGAGGCACATCGTCAGCGGGCCGATGACCTCCACGCTCGGGCTGGGCGACACGCGGGTCGCTATGACCCCTCCCAGATCCGGGTCTCGGACACGACCCACGGCGGGTATCAGGGCATCGCGGGAGGGGACGGCCCCGGCTCGACGCACCCCACCCCGCCCGGCCAGATCGTAGATCCCACTGCGGGTCATGTGCGGGAGTCGCGACGGCTGCGGGCGCTCGCTCGGGAACACGAGGCGGCCGCCGGTGCGCTGGTAGCGTTCGAGGCGGTCGAGTGCGCCGCAATTCCCCCAGCGGAGCGCGCACCCTGCCCATTGCTCGGAGTCGTCGAGGGCGCTCGGCAGGTCGAGGGAGGGGTCACTCTCACGCTGGCCGACGGCGCCGACATCGGCGGGATACTGCGGCACGCACGTTGCCACATCGCCTTCGGTCGACGTCGCGGGCGCGAGGGGATGGCTTCGTGCCCGCTCTACGTCGAGGGCGCGGAGATCGAGCGAGACGATGGCCGGCTGCTCCTGAGAACCACACTGCCTTCCGCCGTCGAGGAAGTGCGGCGGCGCGCCGCGTCGCACGTGGGGAACGAGTGACTCCGGCAGTTACACTCGTGGCCGGCGCGGTCACGCGACCGAGGGGAAGGGCATGAGGAAAGCAACGGACGCGCGTCGCCGGAGCGGTGGCCCCCAAGCGTGTGAGCTCGGCTGAGAGATGCGCCCCCCGGCCGGGACTGCGAGGCGCGCGGCCGAGGTCGTCGAGGCCCTGGCGGCCGCAGGGTTCGGAGCCACCGCGGCTCGCATGCGCGTCGCGGGCTGCGCGAGCTGGCGGTGTCGACTGCACTGCACCCTCGCCCGCTGGAGCGGTAGGCGTCCATCGCACGGCTGGCCTCCGGCGCTCCGCGACGCGCTCGTTCGGCTCGGTCCCGCGTTCGTGAAGGTCGGCCAGCTCCTCTCGGTCCGGTCCGATCTGGTTCCGTCCGAGGTCGCCGAGGCGCTCCGCTCGCTGCAGGCCGATGTCCCGGCCGTTCCGTTCGACGCCGTGCGGCCGGTCATCGAGGCCGCCGTTGGCGGCCCGGTCGAGGAGGCATTCTCCTCGTTCGATCGCGAGCCGATCGCCGCCGCCAGCGTCGCGCAGGTCTACCGGGCCACGAGGGTGGACGGCACGGTCGTCGCGGTGAAGGTCAAGCGGCCGGGGATCGACGCCGACGTCGAGCGAGACATGAAGATCCTCTGCTGGCTCGCGGAATCCCTCGAGGCTCACGTGGAGGCGGCTCGTCCCTATCGCCCCACCGCCGCGGCCGAGGAGCTCGCGGAGTACACGCTCCGCGAGCTCGACTTCACGAACGAGGCCCGCGTGGCGCGCGAGGTCGGCGCAGCGTTGCGCGAGCGCGTGAAGGGGGTGCGTGTCCCCGAGGTGTACGAGTCGACACGGGACGTTCTGGTGATGGAGTTCGTCGACGGCGTACCCCTCGACGACGTCGATACGCTCGACGCGCGCGGGATCGATAGGCGCGAGGTCATCCAGACCGCCCTCGAGGTCCTGCTCGCAATGATCTTCGACATCGGGCTCTTTCACGCGGATCCTCACCCGGGCAACGTGCGGGTCGATGAGGACGGGGGGCTCGTCTTGCTCGACTTCGGGATATTCGGACGGCTCGACGATCGGCTGCAGCGCCTGGCCGCGATGCTGATGTGGACGCTCGCCCGCGGCGACGTGGACCTCGCGTCGTTCTTCCTCCTCAAGGCAGCGGAGGTCGAGCCCGGTGCGGACGTGCGGGCGTTCCGGCGCGCGATCGAGGAGCGGTACCGTCGCTGGCGCGGCGCCACGGTGAGCGAGTACGGGTTTGGAAGGCTCGCCTATGACGAGGTCACGGTGGGAGCGCGTCATGGCGTCTGCATGCCACGAGAGATGGTGCTGCTGGGCAAGGCGCTTCTGACGCTCGAAGGCGTGGCGCTCACGCTCGCGCCGGACCTCGATCTGGCGAAGGAGGCGGAGCCCTACCTCGAACAGCTGTCCGCGAGGCTCTTCGATCCACATCGGCTCGCGGAGCGAGTCCAACGTGCGCTCCCGGTGTGGTGGCTCGTCGCCGAGGATCTGCCCACGCGGCTCGCCGAGCTCATCGACGCGCGCTCCGACGCCAACCAGACGGCGCCGGCCGAGGCATCCATCCGGCGACGATATGCCTTGCCGCCCGTCGTGCTCGCCGCTCTGATCTTGGCGGGCGCCTACCTCGTCTCCGCGTCGGGGCTCGTCAGCGGGGCGGTGGAAGGAGCGCTGGGTGGAGCGACGATCCTCCTCTCACTCATCCTGAGCGCCGCACTCGCGCTTCGCAGCGGAGGTCGATGATCGGCGCCAGCGCCCTCATCAGGGGTTCGGCAGCTCGAGCCCGTGACAGACCGCGCACGGTTGGGTCGCGGAGCTCGGTTGATCAGCGGCGAGCTCGAAGCCGGACGTTCGATAGCGATGGCTCGCGAGGTCTCCGAGGTAGTACTGGATCGGAGTGGCGCCCGCGGGCCGCTCGTCGAGGAGACCGCGGCGGGCGGCTCCCCCGGTCGCGGTGGGTGGCATGTGGCAGGCGGTGCACACGAGATCTTCGTCGACGAGGCCGTCGTGCGCGCCCGGCGCGGTGTGCTCGTCCACATGGGCGCGGGCCGGCTGGAACTCCAACGCGTTGTGACACCCGGTACACCCGGAGTTGTCCGTCGACGGCGAGCGCAGGTCGTGCGGCTCACTGGTACCGTGAGCGTCGTGGCAGTCGTTGCACGTCACGAGCGCGGCGCCGTTGCGGTACATCCGAGAGCGGACGTGGTCGACGTATTGGGTGCGGTGCGTGCGGGGGTCGCCCGACGCGTGGAGGTCGTCCGGGCCAACCTCCGGGGAGCCGTAGCCCGCGAGCAGGTCTGCGCGGCGGTCGCCCGGCCGAAAGCCACCCTCGACACCGGACACGCGAGCGTGGCACGCGCCGCACAACGCGCTCGCGCGCCCCGGCGTCAGGAGCCCCGGCGACACGATCGCCACGCCGTCGCCACCGGCGTCCAGGTGCTCGGAGCCCGGCCCGTGGCAGCTCTCGCAACCGACGTTGATAGCCTCGAGGAGGCCATCACCGTCGTAGTCGTACGCGCCCACGGGCGACGGCGTGGCCGACGCGAGGCGCGATCCGCCGGCGTCGAGCCGGGACGAGTAGCCGGTGAAGTGGCAGCTCGCGCACGAGTCGTCGAAGGAGGTTTCGCCGCGCGGGAACGCGAGAGCGCCCGCGCCGTGGTCGTACCAGGATCCCGATCCGACGTCCCCCCAAGGGCGAGCGGCCGGGTTGGCGGAGCTGGCTCTCCCGTCGTGCTGGAACTGAAACGGGAGCGCGTGACGCTCACCCCCGGGTCCGCGCACGAGGAACTGTTGGCGCCGAAGCGGCCCCCCGTACGTGAGCTCGACAGGGAGAGTCATCTCGCCCGGGACCCGGCGGTTTCTCAGGGTGGCCAGGTAGGCGCCGGGTTCCCCGAGCGTTACGCTGTCGTCGCGAGCAAGGAGGACTTCGAAGCTGACGACGGCTGGCGCAGCAGGCTCCGACTCCGACACGCGACAGGGCGGAGAACGGCTCGGATCGCAATCGTGAAAGTAGAGCGTCCTCGCCTCCTCGAACGCCCGCAGCCCGTCGTCGAGCTCGGGCCAGGCCGACGTGTCCTGCTGGTAGCCGCGGCGGCCCGGGACCGAGATCCCGACCGCGTGCGCCGTCCCGAACACGCTGTGGCGCCCGTGGCAGCCGACGCACGCGGTGGATCCCACGTAGGTCGCGTCCGGTCCAGGCTGGGTGCTCAGTCGGATGTCGAGCTGTGTTCCCGCGAGGGACGTGGTCGGCTGCGCGAACCGAGCGTCCTCGCCGCCCGGCAGCCCGCGACCGTCCGGCGGCAGCGCGAGCACGAACACCTCGCCTTCCGGGAGCGTCTCGAACCGGTAGAGCCCAGCACCGTCCACCGTGGCGCTGTCGAGTATCGCGTCGTTGTCCACGAGATCTTCGAGGGGCTCGTCGAAGAGCGAGCTCGCGCTCGTGGCCGGATCCATCGTGGGATCGATGGGCGTGTCCGCCAGCGCGTCCACCGCGCCGGCGGAAATCAGCGCCACAAGGCCTCCAGCGATCGGGATGCCCGCGGTGTCCACGACCCGCCCGACCAGCCCATCGGGCTCCGGCATGATCGTCGGGTCGCCCGCGTCCACGACGGGGCCGGGGGGACCGGTCTCGCCCGGTGGCCCCGCCTCCCCGGGTGGTCCGGTCTCGCCCGGCGGCCCCAGCGGGCCCTCGCACGCCACGGCGACGAGCGCGAGCAACCGGAGCCAGGGTCGCACCCGCGAGGACATCACGGTCGGAACGCGTACTCGGGTCGTGCGTGGACCTCCTCGACGCCGAACGCCGATCCGGAGGCGTGGCACGTGGCGCACGCCTCCGATCCCATCGCCGCGGTCATCGTCTCGGCGTGTGCGAAGGACGCCGGCGAGTCGTGGCAGCCGACGCACGCGCTCGTCTCGGGAGGCAGGAGGAAGGTCGAGATCACCGCCCCTGCGGCGTCGATCTGCCGGGTGCGGGCCGGTATCAGGGCGTCGCTCAGCGGGAGATCGTGCGACTCCTCGTCTACGTGGCATCGCGCGCAGTCGCGGCGGTCGGCCGGGTAGTGGAGCTCGTCGAACGTCACCGGCGAGCCGCTGAACGACCAGAGCGTGTAGTCGCTCTCCCCGTCGTGACCCGTGTGCACGCGATGGATCATGCGCGCGAACGAGACGCTAGCAGTCTCAGCGGTGTCTCCGGGCGCCGGCAGGGGCATGCGTCCGATCGTGTCCGTGTTCCCGTTGTGGCACATCGCGCAATACATCGGATCGCTGCGTGGGCCCCCGTGCATGCGCAGCTCCTCGTGACACGTGTTGCAGCGCGACACCTCCACGACCTCACGCCGCGGCACCGCGGTGGTGTCCGTGACCGGCAGATAGGCGATCCGGTTCGGCCCCGAGTAGGTCTCGCCGCTCGCGCTGCGCTCATACCCTTCGACCCCGATGGCCCACGTGCCCTCGGCCGGGACGCCGCTCGCGGTCGCGATCTCCGCGACGGTGTCGGGGAGCTCGTAGCGGAACTGACCGGCGCCGCCCAGCGGTGACAAGGAGCCCACCGACGAAGGCGAGTACGACGCAGAGAACCTGTAGTCCGTGGTGGGCCCCGCGAGCGTGAACGAGAAGCGCGGAAGAGGGCTCGCGATGATGTCCCTGCCTGCGCCGTCCACGGTGACGGTGAAGTCGACCTCCGGGCGGCCGGCGGCGTTGATTCTCACCGCGTCGAGGACGAAATCCACGCTGAGCGCGTCGGGCGCTTGCAGGCGCGTGAAGTGACTGTCGATCACCGGGGATAGGCCGCCCGTCGGCTCGTGGCACACCGTACAGCGGTCATCGGTCGGACGGTCGCCTCCGGGGTGCAGCCGCATCCACGGCTCGGGCGGCGCGCCCGGCTCGAACCAGATGTCGTCGTGGCACGACCCGCACGCGGCCCGGCTCGGGACCGTGTTCCAGCGGTCGGCGTCGGCGCCGCCCTGGTGGCAGGTCTCGCAGCCGCGGATGTCGCGCGGGAAGTGGACCTCGGAGTAGTCGTGCACGCTGCCGCGGAAGCCGACGATCTCGTAGCTCACGCCGTTCTCGACGCTCGGCAGCGACGCGCCGCGGTGGATGCGGTGGATCATGGTGCGGAAGTCGATGGTGTTCCCGCTCTCCGGGTCGGCGAACCCCGTCCCATGACACGTAGCGCAGAGCGTCACGTCTTCGCGCGAGCCGCCGTGGGCCGACAGCGGCGAGTGGCAGCCGTTGCACGCCGCGTTGGACACGATCTCACGAGTCACCGTCACCGCCATGCCGTCGGGACGGAAGGAGGGCGTCGCGTTGGCGACGTAGCGGACCCCGTCGACGCTGCGCGTCGCGTAGATCCCGATCGTGTGCGTCTCGCCCGCGGGGTACCCGGCCGGCAGAGGCGTACCGAAGTCATAGCGGTAGATCCCGTCCGCGGCGTCGATGGCGGACCAGGCACCGTCTGCGTCCGTCGTCGGCTGCTCCGCCGTCTCCGGCCCCTCGGCGCTCGTCACCGTGCGGGTGAGGTAGCTGGCGTAGGGGAGGACCACATCCCCATCGACCCGGGTCTCGACAGGCAGGTGCGCGATGGTGAAGCTGGCCGACACGGCGCCCTCCGTGAAGCGCCCCTCGCGGTCGAGTGGCCGTCCCTCCGCGTCCGTGAGTCGGAGCACCACGTAGGGTGTCGCGTCGGCGGTGACGCCCGATTCGCGCACCTCGAGCGTCAGGCCCGGCCCCGCCACGAGCGCGTCCCGCCCGTCGCCTCCCGGATCGCCGTCCATGCCGTCCATGCCCCCGGGGACCGTCACGACCGTGCCGTCGTCACACTCGATCACACGCGCGCCCGCGCGACTTCACGAACGCCGTGCGTGGCGTGGCAGCTCGCGCACGGCTCCGATGCATGAGAGCGGTGCGCGAGCTGCCGCGAGGCGCCTTCGTGACAGGACGCGCAAGAAGGTAGCGGAGGGCCGGGAGGCTGATGGCACGAAGAACAGCGTGCGTGCGTGCCAATGGCCTGCTCGACGGCGCGGGCCTCGTCCGCGTGGCAGCTCGAGCAGCGAGACCACCAGCCCTGTCCGGCGGCGGGGCGACGCTCGTGAGGTGCGTGGCACTGAACGCAGCTCGGGTGCCCTCCCGTGTGCGCGCGGTTCGCCTGTCGGGCGTGGCAGGACTCGCAGCCACGGAAGCGATCCTCACGGTGGGCCTCGTGGCAGTCCGCGCATCGTCCGGCGTGCGCCGTTCCGGGGGGCCACGTGCGGGCCGTGCGCGCGAGCGGACCGTGGCAGTCCGCGCACTGACCGAGGGCCTGCGCGCCCATCTCGTGCGGCTCGTGGCAGCCGCGGCAGTCCGTGTGTCCCGCCACGCTCGGGTGGACGTCCGCGTGGCACGTGGCGCAGTCGGTGACTCCTCCGAGGGGAGCGGCGTGCGCTTCGTGGCAGGTGGTGCACGTACCTCGGTGAGACGCGTGGGCGGCGATTGTCTCCGTGTGACACGCGGCGCACCGGTTCAGCGCAGCGCCACCGGCGACGAAGCGGTGTGGCTGGTGGCACGAGCTGCAGCGATGGGCCGCCGGGAGCCCCGGGCGCGCGGCGACGAGCGCCACGGCCGGGTCGGAGTGGCAGGTCCCGCACGCGCTCGGCGTAGGTCGCAGCGGAGCGCCGTGCGCGGCGTGGCACGAGGCGCAGCGCCGGTGCGCCGGGGCGGTGGTCAGCGTCTGCGCATGTACTGCGGCGTGGCAGGACGTGCAGGTCTCGGTGGGGTCGGGCCGACCTCCGTGCCCGTCGTGACACGACAAGCAATCGCGATGGCGACCCGGCACGCCCGCCGCCGCCACGTGGACCTCCGTATGACAGCCTGCGCACACCGACCCGTCGGGGGGCGGCTCATGCGCCTCGTGGCAGGTCGTGCAGCCGCCGTGCGATTCGGATGGCAGCGCGTCGAGGCTGCGGGCCTGGTCGGCGTGGCACTGCCCGCAGCGAGCCTCGCTGGCCACCCAGGTGTGGGGCTCGTGGCAGGTGCCGCAGCGGCCCTCGTGCGTGACGGGGACCGCAACGGGGGCTGGAGCGGACGCCGACAGGAGCGTCTCCCAACCCGAACCCGAGCTCGGGTAGGTGTGACAGCCGAGGCAGTCGACCGCCGGCTGCTCGCGCGGGGCGTGGGGAGCGTGACAGCCGACGCAGTCGCGGTGTCCCTCCGGACCTGCGGCCTGCTCGGCCTCGAGGTGGCCACGGTGGCAGGTCTCGCACCGCACCTCGAGCGGCTCCTGGCGGTGCGGGTCGTGGCAGCGTCGGCAGTCCATGGCGCCGTGCAGCCGAGACCAGCCCATGGCGTCGCTCGGGAGCCCAGCGGCCGCGGGATCGACGGCGCCGAGCGCGACGGCGCTCGTCGAGCCGAAGGCGTGGCACGTCGTGCACGGAGTGTCCGCGGTCGCCCCGTGGCGCTCCACCTCCGCGTGGCAGCTCTCGCATGCGATCGGATCGACGTCGTCGTGGACGCCCCCGTGACAGCTGGCGCACGCGAACTCGCCCCCGCGGACATGGACGTCGTGGCCTTCGCTCTCGAGCGGTCGCCCGGCGGCGCCGTGACAGCCGCCACAAGTGGTCTCGTCGACCCCGGAGTGCGCGGGCGGGTCGCGCACACCGAGGTTTGCCTGCCAGAGGGCGAACGCGAGGGATTCGTCCGTCGAGTGGCAGGAATCGCAGGACGCGTCGCCGTGCGCCCAGTGCGAGCTCGGCTCCGCGTGGCAGCTCGCGCAGAGGCCCCCCGTCGCGGCGCCCCGGACCGCTTCGTCCCGCGCGCCCGAGACGCCGAGACCGGCGGCGACCGTCACCACGAGGGCGGCCGCCACGACAGCCAGGGCCAGCTTGCCGCGACGAGACGCCGGTCGTCCGGCTCCGCCCGAGTCGGGCGGGCTCATCGCCTCCTCCAGCGGGTCCAGCCCCACACGCCAACGATCCCGAGCAGGACGAGCCCGAGCGCCGCGGCGATGCGCGGCCACCGGGATCCGCTCGCGATGTCCGGAGCCGGGGCCTCCGGGTCCTGCTCCGGAGCGCCGAGGGAGTCGACCGCCTCCCGGAGCCCGTCGGGGTTCAGCGAGTGCACCGCGTGCGCGACCGCGTGCTGTCGCGCGTCGTCTCGGCCGAACGCCCGGGCGCGATCCACTCCCCCCGCCACTGAGCCGAGGGCCCGGACTCGCTCGAACGCCGGCTGCCCTGGGCCATGGCAGCGCGCACACACCGCGCTCAGTCCTCGCATCAACCGACCGCTGGGCGACGCGATGTCGTGGCTCCCGTGGCACTCGACGCAATCGAGGAACCCGAGGCGCGTGAACGCGTCGGCGTGGGGGCCCGCTTCGAAGGCCTCCCGGATGTCCGCGTGGCAGCGGCCGCACGCCTCGGCAGCCGCGAGGCCGGCGCGGTTGTCGTGGGGACCGTGGCAGTCGACGCAGCCCGGCGCGCTGGCGCCCGGCGGCGCGACGCCGTGGACGCTGGCCGACCATTGCTCGAGCTGGTCCGTCGGAAGGTCGCTCGGCCGCATGCGGCCGTCGTCGGCGTGGCACGCCACACAGCGCGCCTGGGCGGTCGCCGGCTCGAGCCGCTCGACGTCGTGCGGATGGTGACAGCT
>Ga0070728_10005211_pt1 | contig 13006 bp, 6 predicted proteins | sample tdDd471_FD_66723 | JGI IMG/M metagenome (GOLD analysis project Ga0070728, IMG submission 66723) | Marine sediment microbial communities from the Atlantic coast under amendment with organic carbon and nitrate - tdDd47.1 | ecosystem: Environmental > Aquatic > Marine > Coastal > Sediment | place...
AACCGCGACATGGGCATGGGTCGCATCGACTTGTACGAGATCGATGTCAAGGGCGGCACGCCGCGGCGCATCACCTTCGATGGTGGCGCCGAGGGTTCGTACAGCCCCGACGGCAAGTCGATCGTTTATTCGCGCGGCTTCATAACGATCTACTGGGACAACTACAAGGGCTCGGCCAACCACGACCTGTTCATGGTCCCGACCGCAGGTGGCATCCCCACCCAGTTGACCCACACCGACACCAACGAGCGCTGGCCGTTCTACTCCGCCGACGGCAAGCACATCTTCTTCGTCACCGAGGAAGACGGTGTCGCGAACTTCTACGCGATGCCTGCCACCAAGGACGGCGCACGCAAGAAGGTCACCGAATTCAAGGGCGATGACGTCCACCGACCCTGCTTGGGCTGGGACCGGAAGACAGCGGTGTTCGAGCGCCGCGGACAGCTCTACACGCGTGACATGACCAACGCCAAGGCCGCCACGAAGGCGCTCAAGCTCGAGATCAAGAGCGACATGCGCCACAGCGGCGTCGTGCAGCGCACGATCACGAGCGGTGGCGAGCAGGTTCACGTCAGCAAGGACGGGCGTTCGCTCGCCTTCGTGCTGCGCGGCGACGTCTGGATCATGTCGGCCTCCGGTGGCCCGGCGCGACGCCTCACGTCCGGTCCGGCCAAGGACCAGTGGCCCCGCTGGAGCCCCGATGGCTCGCAGATCGCCTATTTCGCGAACTCGCGCGGCAACGACGACATCCACATCATCAACGTGCGCACCCGCGCCAAGCGTCAGGTGACGCGCCACGCGGCCGGCGACTTCTTCCACAACTGGTCGCCGGACGGACGACGCCTCGTGTTCTGCTCCGAGCGTTCGGGCAACAAGGACATCTGGACCGTCGAACTCGACACCGGTGCATTCAAGCAGTTGACCCGCCACCCGGCGGCCGACGACGATCCGACCTTCACGCCGGACGGCAAGTCGATCGTGTTCGACTCGGGCCGTGGCGGCCCGCAGGCGATCTATCGCATGGGCACGGACGGCTCGCGACCGACGCGGATTACGACCGGTACCGCGTTCTATCAGGTTCCGAGCGTCTCCCCGGATGGCCGCCTGGTCGTGTTCGAGGCCATGAGCCCGACCGCCGGCGGCAGCATGGGCCTGTTCGTGACGTCGATCAACGGCGGTAGCGCTTCGCAGCTCTCACCCGACGGCAGCGCGGCGTGCTGGGCGGACAACGGCTTCATCTACTTCACCGTTTCGCCGGATGGCGGCGGGCGCGGCCCGCGCGGCCGCGAAGGCATCTTCCGTGTGAAGGCGCCGGTTTCCGTGCAGACGGGCGAGCGCATCTCGTTCATCGGCACCGTCGAGGTCGACCAGAAGAAGGAACTCGGCGACCTGTTCGATGAAGCCTGGACCGCCCTGCGCGACGGCTTCTACGACCCGAAGATGCACAAGGTCGACTGGAACGCGATGAAGGCGAAGTACCGCCCGATCGCGGTCGACGCCGAGAACAAGGACGAGTGGACCAACGTCGTGCGCCAGATGCTGGCGGAACTCGGCGCCAGCCACCTCGGCATCTACGGCACACCCGCCAACCACACCGGCGTGACCCCGCGCCTCGTCGCCACCGGCATTCTTGCCATCGACCTCGATCCGACACCGGTGAAAGAGGGCGGTCGCAAGGTCCTCGGCGTCGTCCCCGGCGGTCCCGCCGACAAGGCCGGCATTCGTGTCGGTGACGTCGTGACGCGCATCGGATCCAAGAAGATCAAGCCCGACGTCAATCTCGACAAGGTGCTCGCCGGCAAGGCGGGCAAGGAGATCACGGTCGCGTTCAAGCCGCTCTCGGGGCAGGGCCTCGGCAGCGAGCGCTCCGAGAAGGTCACGCCGATCGGTGCCATGCAGTTGCGCAGCCTGAAGGCCAACAACTGGGTGAAGGAGTGCGCGGAAACGGTCAAGGCCGACACCAAGACCAAGGCCGGTGAGATCGCCTACATCCACCTGGACATGATGAACCCGCAGAACCTGCAGAAGTTCCAGGCGGCCGTCGCCGGTTGGATGAAGAGCAGGAAGATCAAGGGCATGATCCTCGATGTCCGCGGCAACGGCGGCGGCAACATCCATAACCAGCTGATGGCCATCCTGACCTCGAAGCCGCTGGCCCGCGTGCAGCGCCGCGGCATGCAGGCAAAGGTCACGCAGCCGCTCCCCGTCTACTGGGAACGTCCGATCGTGGTGCTGACCAACGAGCGCTCCTTCTCGGATGCCGAGGTATTCCCCTACATGTTCCAGGCGGCCGGACGCGGCAAGGTGATTGGGACTCCGACCGCCGGCGGCGTGATCGGCACCAACGACATCACGCTGAGCGACGGCACCCGCTTCCGGATTCCGCGCGTCGGCTTCTGGGGCATGGACGGCACCAACCTCGAGGGGTTGGGCGTGACGCCCGACATCATCGTGGAGGAGACGCCGGAAGATCGCCGGATGGGCCGCGACCCGCAGCTCAAGAAGGCGATCGCGGTCGTCGAAGCGGAGGCCAAGGAGTTCTGGGCGAAGCGCAAGGCCGATCGTCAGGCTGCCAAGGCGGCGGCCAAGAAGGCGAAGGGCGACAAGCCGGAGCCCGTCCAGCCGAAGGCCACCGACGGCGAGAAAGCGACTCCGAAAAAGACCCCGGAGAAAACTCCGGAGAAGAAGCCCGACCCGCAGCCCGAGAGCCCCGCCAAGCTCGGCGCGGAAGGCACCGTGTCCAAGTCGGGCGACGCCATGAATCCGCTCACCGACGTCCGCAAGGGCGAGTGGGTGCGCTACCGCGTGGCGATCCCGGGCAGCGACGAGACCAGCGTCATGAAGCTGACGGTCACCGAGGTGACCGCCGATGCGATCCGCGTCACCAAGGTCCTCGAAGTGGGCACGATGATGCCGCCGATGCCCAAATCGGTGAAGCGCCAGGGCGTACTCGAGATGCTGCCGCTCTTCGGCCAGGTCCTCGATCACAAGCTGGTCGACGGCCGCGTCAAGGAGACCGACACGAAGATCCTCCACGCTTCGGTGAAGTGGCCGGACGGCTCCGACATCGTGATGGAGTTCACCAACTCGATTCCCGCCTACGGCCTGCTGCGCGTCACCATGCAGGGCACTGCCATCCTCGAAGCGATCGAGTGGGGCGCCGGGGAGCCGGAGAACAAGGCGATTGCCGCCGCTTCGGCCGCGGAGGCGAAGCCCGCCGTCGCGAAGCCGGAAGCCAAGGAGCCCGAAGCGGCGCCGGCCAAGAAGACGGATGGCGAGGAAGACCCCGAAGCGGGCGATCCCACGATGCCCGTGCACCCGCTGTTCAACGCCCAGGAGGGCGAGTGGGTCCGCATCAAGCAGAAGGGCCGCGGCGGCCAGGAGATGGAAATGACCGTCTCGGTTTCCGAGGTCGATGACGTCGACAACGTGGTCTTCCTTTCGCGCGTGTTTCACCACCCGGAGCGCGGCGACATCGAGATCCCGCAGCGCCAGAAGATGAAGCGCCGCAAGCACATGCGTCGTCCCAACAAGGACCGCGGCGGCTTCACCGACGTCAAGGTGGACACAGCCGAGCAGGTCGTCGAGGTCGCCGGCAAGGAGCTCAAGTGCTTCACGATCTCGGGCGTGCGCGAGGGCGTGACCATCAAGTGGTACTACTCGCCGGAGGTTCCCGTGGACGGGCTCGTCAAGGTCGAGCGCGACGGCGAACCGGTGATGGAGTTGGTCGACTACGGCACCGAGTAGCCGCCGACCTCGAACGAACCCAAGAGGGGCTCGGCGCCAGACAGGCACCGAGCCCCCTTTCATTTAGAATCCGGCGAGATTGAGCCATCTCGCTATTCGTACCCTCGCCCTCCTCCTGATTGCGACTTCGGTCGCCTGCTCCTCCCGCGCCCAGCGGCCGCCGCGCGGCGGTTTCAAGTACCCCGAAGCGCGCACGGTCGATCAGGTCGACACCTTCCATGGGGTCGACGTCGCGGATCCCTATCGATGGATGGAGGAGGACAGTGACGAGCTCAAGGCGTGGATCGAGGCGCAAAACAAGATCACGCTCGGCTGGTTGCGCGACGGCAGCGACCGACGCCGCATCCGCGCGCGGCTCAAGGAGCTTTGGAACTACGAGAAGTTCTCCGTCCCGAAAGTCGAAGCCGGCAAGTACGTGTTTCGTCGCAACAGCGGACTCGAGAATCAGGCCTCGCTCTACATCGCGGACACGCCCGATGCGGAACCGCGCGTCCTTCTCGATCCCAACACGTTGTCGGCCGACGGCACGGTGGCACTGCGCGACACCTACTTCTCGCCGGACGGAACGCTGATGGCCTACGAGGTCTCCTCGGGTGGCTCCGACTGGAAGATCGTCCGCGTGCGCGAAGTCGCGAGCGGAGACGACCTGCCGTCCGATCAGCTGACCGGCATCAAGTTCAGCGGAGTCTCGTGGAACGCGGAGGGCAGCGGCTTCTACTACACGCGCATGGCGCAGCCCGAGGCGGGGCAGGAGCTGAAGGCCGCGGATGCCGCACCGAAGGTCTTCTACCACAGCGTGGGCACGACTCAGGCGGACGACGTACTCGTCTACGAGCGTCCCGATGAACCGAAGTGGTCCCTGTATCCGTGGGCGACCGAGGATGGGCAATACCTGATCGTGTTCGTCATGCGCGACGGATCGGTCGGGAACGCGATCCACATCCAGGACCTCAAGGCGGGCGGCAAGATCGAGCCGCTGATCGAGGACTTCGATGCGCGCAATTGGGTGCTCGGCAACGACGGCCCCATGCTCTACGTCCACACCGACCGCGCCGCGCCGATGGGGCGTGTCGTCGGGATCGATGTCCGGAAGCCGGAGCCCGCAGAGTGGAAGACGATCATCCCCGAGAGCCGCCACTCGATCGAGCGCGTGTCGCTCGTGGGGGACCGCTTCTTCGTGAATCGACTCCGGCTCGCGCGCAGCCAGGTCGCGGTGCACCGGCTCGATGGAACGCGCGAGCGCGAGATCCGGCTGCCGACGCTCGGCTCGGTGTTCGGCATCGACGGACGGCGGAAGAGCACCGAGCTGTTCTATGGGTTCTCCAGCTTCACTTATCCGACGACGATCTTCCGCTACGACATCGCGAGCGGCGAGAGCACCGTCTTTCGTCGGCCGAAGATCGATTTCGACCCCGAGCAGTACTACACGCGGCAGGTCACCTACAAGGTGAAGGGCTCCGAACGCGTCACGATGTTCATCAGCCACAAGCGCGGCATCCAGCTCGACGGATCGAACCCCACGCTGCTGTACGGCTACGGCGGATTCAACAGCTCCATGACGCCCTACTTTTCCGTGACGAATCTGGTTTGGATGGAGATGGGCGGTGTCTATGCGGTCGCGAATGTTCGCGGCGGCGGCGAACTCGGCAAGGCGTGGCATGACGCGGGACGCCTGAAGAACAAACAGAACTCCTTCGACGACTTCGTCGCCGCGGCCGAGTCCCTGATCTTCAACAAGTACACGAGCCCGAAGCGACTGGCGATCCAGGGCGCGAGCAATGGAGGGCTGCTTGTGGGGGCGTGCCTCAACCAGCGTCCCGAGCTGTTCGGCGCCGCCCTGCCGTCCGTAGGCGTCATGGACATGCTCCGCTATCACCGCTTTACGGCCGGTCGCTACTGGGTGACCGAGTACGGTTCGCCGGACGACCCGGAGATGTTCCAGGTGCTCGCCGGCTACTCGCCGTATCACAACATCCGCAAGGGCGTGCGGTACCCCGCGACGCTGATCGCGACGGCCGACCACGACGACCGGGTCGTGCCGCTGCACAGCTTCAAGTACGCGGCTCGACTCCAGGCGGCCCAGGGCGGCGATGCCCCGATCCTGATTCGCATCGACACGCGCGCGGGCCACGGCGCAGGGACGCCGACCTCCAAGCGCATCGAACTCGCCGCGGACGAGTGGACCTTCCTCGCCCGCAGCCTGCGCATGGATGTGGACTTCGACTGATGAGCGGCGCCGGCCTCGCGATCGGACGCAGCGAGTACCAGCGCGAGGCCGATGCCTATCTGCAGCAGCGCCTGCTGAGCATCTACACGTTTGTCCTGACCACGTCCGCGCTCTTCGCGGTCCTCGATCTGGTTTCCACGGCGATCTGGCCGTCGACCAAGGGCGACTGGCCGCACATGGTGTCGCGCGCGATCCACTACGGTGGCATCGCGCTGCTGGCCGGGCACTTCTTCTTCCTGCGGCGTCTTACGCTGGCCAAGCCCGCGTTGCTGTACTTCGACGCATTCGTCGTTCTGGGTTCGATCGCCACAACCATGGGGATCTACGCGATCGCGATCGGGCAGCCCGGGTCGCTTCGCATGGTCTGGATCGCCAGTCTCTTGGTGGTCGGACGCGGGATTGCGGTCCCGAGCTCGGTGGGCTGGACGTTCCTTCTGTCGCTGTCGGCGCCCGTCGGGTTGCTGGCGGTTCGCCTGTTTCACCCGAACGACGGCATCCAGTTGATGTGGGACGTGGCCGTGTCGGTGTTTGCCGTCGCGATCGCAAGCTACGCCTCCGCGATCAACTTCCGGTTGCGCGAGGACGTTCGCACGGCGCGCCAGCTGGGCCAGTACCGCCTCGAGGAACAGCTCGGCGCCGGCGCGATGGGGACGGTCTACCGGGCCACGCACTCGATGCTGCGCCGACCGACCGCCATCAAGGTGCTGCGTCCCGACATCGCGGGCGAGGAGACGGTCGCCCGTTTCGAGCGCGAGGTGCAGCACACAGCCCAGCTCCAGCACCCGAACACCATTTCGATCTACGACTACGGGCGCACCCCGGACGGTCTTTTCTACTACGCCATGGAGCTGCTCGACGGCGAGGACCTGGCGACGATCGTGAAGGACGCCGCGCCTCTGCCAGCGGCGCGAGTCATTCACATCCTCCGGCAGGTGGCGGGCTCTCTGCACGAGGCGCACGTCAAGGGGCTGATCCATCGCGACGTCAAGCCGGGCAACATCGTGCTCTGCCGGCGGGCGGGATTGCACGATGTCGCCAAGGTGCTCGACTTCGGGCTCGTGAAGGACCTCGGCGAAACCGAGGGCGCCGTCACGCAGGTCGGTGCATTTTGCGGAACGCCGGAGACGATTGCACCCGAGGTCCTGTCGGGCGACGAGCCCGATGCGCGCGCCGACATCTATGCGTTGGGAATCGTCGGCTACCAGCTGCTCAGCGGCAGGCTTCCCTTCGACGCGAGGACCGCGGCCGAGATGATCGGCGCGCAACTCCACGAGGAGCCCACGCCACTCGACGGACCGCCCGAGGATCTCGCGCAGGTCGTGATGAAGTGCCTGGCCAAGAGGCCCGACGACCGTCCCGCATCCGCGTCAGCTTTCCGCGAATCCCTCGGGCTCTGCGCGGACTCCGGCCACTGGACCGAAGAGGCCGCCGCGGAGTGGTGGTCCGGCTACCGCGCCGGCAGCAGGTAGGGGACCAGCCGTTCCGGGACAAAGATCGCCCCGGAATTCTTGGCGCGTTCGAGCTGCTCGTCGAACACCATATCCCGTGGGTCCTGCTGCCTCCCCAGACGCGGATCGAAAGCTCGAGGTGCGTCCGGCACGTCACCCACGATGCAGAACGCGGGGAATTGCAGCGAATCGTAAATCGACGCGTGGGGCCAAGCCTGGAACCGTGCCTTGTGCCGGTCGAGGTTGTCGCTGAGAACGTAGCCCGCGATCGATCGACCCCGGTGGAAGAACGGATTGGACGCGCGAATTCCGGGAGCGGCAGGCCACGAGTCGGAGAACGACTTGATGATCCGCACGCGGCAGCGCTGCGCAAACTGCATGACGTGATCGACTTCCGCCAACGCCAGCACGCGGCGCAGCGGTCGTTCCTGCGTCCAGAGCACGAAGCGCATCCCCTTGCGGATGCCGTCCTTCTTGCCAAGATCGAGTTCGCACGCGCCGGCCTCGGGGTCGTACGCCGTGGCGATGGCGTCCGTTGGGTCGTCGAGCAAATCGAACAGCAGATCGTCGGCCTTGGGATCGAGAAGGGCGACCGCGCTCCAGAGTCCGCGCAACAAGCGTGTCCGAATCAGGTTCGATCGCTGGGCATGAAGGATCTGCAGGTTGAAGTCGTGCACGAATTCCGCGAGCTGTGGATCGACGGAGTCGCCGATGCTCTCGTGGCGAAGCTTGCCAGACACAGCGAGGCGACGGACTCCGACCTCGATCAGTGTTTCGGCGCCCTCATCCTGCCAGGGCATGGTTCCGGGAGGCGCACCGAAGTAGAGCAGGTACGGGTCGCCGGCGAGAACCGCGCGGAGTGCCGCCTTGCGACCTGCGGTGAGCGTGGGGGGCAGGTCCGGAAGCTTGTCGAGCTGGAGCTTCGGCTCCGGAGGCGGCGGCGCACTCTCGATCGGAAGTGCCGCCGGGGACACGATCGGGATCCGCTTCACGATCTCGGCAACTCCGACCGTGACGGGATCGGGCGGCTCGTGGGCGACCGTGACCACGGGGGCCGGTTTGGGCTCAGTGTGCGGCGGTTGCGCGTCGCCGCGCGAGCCACTCGGAGCCGGCTTGCCTGCGAACAGCACGATCCCAAGCAGCGCGAACAAGCCGAGCGCACGCAACAGGACCGCATCGAACCGCATGGCTTTCAATCCTATCCGAACGGATCCATGGCAATCGGATGGCTACAGTAGAAACAGCGCGGGAGCCGGCGCGAGGTGGGGCGCTCGCAGCGCTCGCAGATCGTCGGCTTGCGCCGCACCCTACCGTCGACATGCCCATCCGCGGCGTCGAGTTCCAGCATCCGGTCGGTCAGGTCCTCGTCGGAAAGGTCGGTCTTTTCGCGGACCAGGGACCACATCGCCTCCATGACGAGCAAGGCGCGCTGGAGGCGAAGTTCGAGCTCTTCCGTTCGGGTTAGCGCCTTGTCGGCGGCTTTGCGCGCGGCGGGATCCGGGCGCGGGCCCGTGGCGTGGAATGCCCCGGTTGCGAACATGGCGGTGAAGGGATCCATGCCGCCATGGTAATGCAGCGGCTCCGGTAGACTTTGCCGCATGCCTCCTCCCCAACCGTCGGTCAAGGCGATTCTCGTTTGCGACCAGGTCATTCACGAGATCGGAACCAACAAGAAGAGCCTGATCGGAATCTTCGAGGAGATCCACCTGCCGCGCTTCCCGGCGCAGTATCCGCGTATCGCCGTGTACGTGAATCTCACCGATGCGCATGGCGAGTACGTGCTCGAGATGCGGTTGATCAACGAGGACGGTGGCGAGTTCGGGCGCGGCAAGACGCCCAAGGTGAACATCGAGAACCCGCTGGCGACATGCGAGTTCGCCCTGCAGGTGCAGAACCTGCAGTTCCCGAAGCCCGGTCAGTACGAGTTCCAGATCTTCGCCAACGAGTCGTTCCTCGCGACCAAGAACTTCCGCGTGCGCGAGATCCAGCAGGGCGGGACAACGAACGCCTGACGCGTGCTAGCGCGCTCCCCAGATCTGCCAGCCCGCCCAGTACTTCGGCGGCCCCCAGCCGGCCGCTCCGGCCACCTTGCTTTGCGCGCGACGCAGCGCGAGCGGCGCCGGAGTCTCCCGGTTTTGCCAGAAGCGATAGAAGTGCGCCATCAGCGCGGACGCGGCGGCGTCGTCCATCCACCATTGGCTGGTCATCAGGCGCGCCGAACCGGCCAATTGGATGCCGCGCGCAACCGCCCGGATCGTGGCGCCGGTATCGAGCGTCGCTTTCGACGGCTCGCAAGCGGCGAGGAGTGTCATCTCCGACCTCAGGCCGACTCGCATCAGCTCGTGCAGGTTGAGGACCCCGTCGTTCCCGTCGTCCGGTGCCAGGCCCAAGAGGCTGGCGTAGGGGCTCTGACCGTCGAGAAGGAACGGCGCCGCGAAATGGATCGCCTGCCAACGGGCGCGCGACCCGATCGCATCGAGGACCTGCGACTCGGTAGCCGGGGGACCAACGAGGACAACGTCCTGGAAGAGATCCGCCAGCTTCTTGCCAACCTCAAGACGTCGGATCGGAATGCCGTTCGTCAAATGCACGAGGCGAAGGCGGATCTCGCTGGACGCGAACGTGGTGTTGCCCACACCCAACACGCCAATCCCGCGTTCGGCCGACATGGCTGCGGTCTGCACCACGGACGCGGCGCTGCCGCAGTAGCGCACGGTAGCCTGGCTATCGACCACGCAGAACGGCACCCGGTCAATCGGCGCGACGGGCACGATGACCAACTCGCGCAGGTTGTCCGCGATCCCGAGGGGGAGATACAGCTTCTCCCGGACCTGCTTGAGAATGCTCTCGGCGGCCCCGGTGCGGAGCGCCTTCTGAAGCTCCGCCGTCATGCGCTCGAGTTCGCGGCGCGTGTCGAGCACGAGTGTGCGCGTCGTTCCGCGCGTCAGGACGACTACGCCGATCGTCTCGACCCCGGCGCAGTAGTAGAGCAGGCTCTCATTGGGGCCCAGGGCAGCCTGCACCGCGTCCACCGCCGTTGCCTCCGGGGCCAGGAGGGACTTGGCATGCGCGAGTCGCGCGTCAATCCGCTTGTCGATGTCGGCGATTTCCGCGCGTACTTTTTGGACCTTGTCGCGCGCGGCCAGCATCATCCCCTTGTCCATTCGAGTGCGCGCTCGCTCGTAGGCGGCGACAGCGGCGCTTTCGATTTTGGCGGCATCGTCCCGCAGCTTCTGCAACGCGGGCGGGGTGAGCACGAGCAGAAGTGCATCCCGCCCGCCCAGCGCCTGCAGCACGGCGCGACTGCGCCGGAACTCGCAGACCTGCAGGACCTTGGATACGTCGTTCGCAGCAAGCGCCACGTCCACGCCGACGCGCAACAGGTGGTTGAGGTCGGCCTCGAATCGCGGCGTGTTCATCAACTTGGCGCGCTGATGCAGCGCGATCGCCTCGCGTGCCGCGAACCGCAAAGGCTCGAAGGCGGCGGCAGCCTCCGCGGGCGGTACGTCCTCGTTGAGTGCGGACAACCCGCGCAGCGCGGCGGCGCGTGCGAGGACGCCGGGCAACTGGTCACGGCGCGCGATGGCCGCGACTTCATCGGCGAGCCGCATGGCGTTCTCACGGTTGCCGAGGCGACGTTCCGCCTCACCCAGCGCGAGCAGCGTGCGCACTTCGTCGTCGATGTCCTTGACCTGGCGCAGTTGTTGAAGCGCCTGCGTCAAACGTGTGCGTGCTTCCTTCGGTTTGTCCTGGCGCAACGCGAGGCGCCCCAGACGCGAGAGCGCGCGGGCCGCAAGCGCCGGGTTGCGCGCGGCCTCAGCCTGCTTGGCGGCCGCCTCGAAGTGACGCTCAGCCTGCTCGATCTGGCCGAGTTCCAGCGACAGGTCGCCCAGCGCGGATTGCACCTTCGCCTGCAACTCCGGGTCGGCGACCGCTTTGGCGTCCGCCTCGGCACGAGCCAGGGAGACACGCGCTGCATCCCGGCGGCCCATGCGCAGGGAAAGAACGCCGCTGCCGTACGCGGCTTCTCCCGCGCCTCGCTTGCCGCCCGTATCGCGGAACGCCGCCTCCGCCGCGTCGAAGTGCGCCACGGCGGCCACCCAGTCCTTGCGCTGCCTTTCCATGCGAGCACTCAGCGTGAGCAGTCTGCCCTCCGCTGCGCGGTTCTTCGAACTGCGGGCGAGAGTCAACGCTTCCTCGACGCGTTTGAGCGCCGGCTCCACGCCTTCGATTTTCCAGTCGAGTTCGACGACCGGCTCCAGCGCCGCCAGCATGGCGGGCTCGTCGTTGAGCGCTCGGAACTCTTCGGCCGCCATCAAGAGATAGACGCGTGCGTCCTGCAGGCTTCCGCGAGCGAAGAACGTCCGGCCGAGAAGCCATCTCGAGCGCGCTTGCTGCGCCGCGTTTTTTGCGCGCTGCGACTGGCGCAGCGCACGGCGCAGCAGGTCTTCGGCCTCGGGGAGTTCGGCCACGGTCAAGCTCAATCGCCCCGCCTCGATCAGTGCGTCCGCGAGTTGCGCGGTCCGACCGCGGCGAGTTTCGACTGCGAGGCGCGCGCGTGCAGCAGCGACGGCGTCCGGCAAGTTCCCGGTCGCCTCCAAGGCTGCGGCAGCGCGGCCCTCGCTCATCGCCGCCAAGCGCAGCCAACCGAGTGCGCGCGCGGCGTCCGCCGCGCTGCGGTAGGCCTCCGCGGTGCCGGCGGCATCGGCGCGTGCGGCCAAAACCCGTGCGCCGAAAAGGCTCTTGCCGTCGGTCTCGATGGCCTGCAGCTTCTCCAGCCGGGGGGCCAAATCCGAACTTTCCAGCGCCGCTGCCAGTTGGGCTCGATCGTCGGCTGCGGCGGGAGTATTGCGCGCCGCTTCGATCGCGGTCCGAAGTTTGGCCGTGTCCAGGCGCGGTGCGGCCAGAACGAACTCCACCGCAACGTCGAAGAGCTCCCGCGCACAGAGAGCGTCGGCCACGGCCCACGGATCGGGATCGTCTCGGCTTGCGAGCGTGCGTAACACCGCGGCATTCTGGGCTCGGTGCGCCAATTCGACCTCGTGCGCCGCGTCCTCCGGAGTGGGGGCGGGGGGCAGGGCGAGCGCGGTGGAAGCGACCAGCAGCAGGATCCACGGCAGTTTCAGGGTGTTCATGGGTATCGCCGTGATTCTAGTCGTGCGGTAGGTCAGTTCTTTTGCCCTTGCGCATCACGGTAGAATCCCCGCCGACGACCGAGTCAACTCCACGGAGGGGTGTCCGAGCGGTCGAAGGAGCGCGTTTGGAAGACGCGTGTGCGGCAACGTACCGTGGGTTCGAATCCCACCCTCTCCGCCAAAATCGAAAGAGGCCCCGCGTCCGCGGGGCCTCGCTCGATTTGACATTGAGGTGGGGCCGTCCGGCCGAGCTCAAGCCGACGTACCGTCGGCTTTCGGCCATCGGATTGCGCAGGAAGCGCCGACGATTCCGGTTGCAGGCCGAGGTCGCGTAGTTGGACTCTCGGTTGAGGCCGTCCCGAGTGCCGCAGGCACTCGTGCGGCGCCGTTGCGTCGGGAGCGCCCGGCTCGAGCCCCCCTCTCCGCCAAAATCGAAAGAGGCCCCGCGT
>Ga0070728_10005213_pt1 | contig 13002 bp, 10 predicted proteins | sample tdDd471_FD_66723 | JGI IMG/M metagenome (GOLD analysis project Ga0070728, IMG submission 66723) | Marine sediment microbial communities from the Atlantic coast under amendment with organic carbon and nitrate - tdDd47.1 | ecosystem: Environmental > Aquatic > Marine > Coastal > Sediment | place...
ACCTTAAAAGTATTGAAGGAAGAATATGAAAACAACTCAATGGGAGATTTCGCGTCATTTTTGCACTCCTTTGAATGGAAGCAGTTGCGAGAGAATGGGCTGTTGTTGGTGTAGTGATGCAATGAGATATCTCCCAGGCTAAGTTGTCGCAAAACATGCTCTAAGATCGCTACTTATGTTGCTTTTTTTTATATAAATTTGATGGGTTAAATTATTCTTTACTTCTCGCGCTCAAAATTGGAAAACCATGCGTCTCATTCACCATCCTATTGTGATATTCAAGTCCTTATTACTTGGTATATCTTTACTTTTCTCAAATCTTCTATCGGCTCAATTGCCTGATTTTCAACTGGGTATTATTGATCTCGAAACCACTCCGTCTGATTTTGAATCCTTTAAAGATCATACGATTGCACAGGATAAAATTTTCTTTATACAAGAGGGCAGGGTAGAAGAGGAATTATGGTGTATTTTAAGTGAGGGTGAAGCTGCTGAATTATTGTTAAAGAATGAAAAAATTGAACCCTTAATAGCTATAGAGGATAAGCTTTTTTTTCGCTTAATAAATACTCTGGAACTTGGTGTAAGTGATGGAACACTTGAAGGAACTATCATTTTAGATACTTTGCAAGGGAACAGTATTGGTGGGCCATTTATACTAAATAACCACCTTCTCCTTATGCAAAATGGGCAGTTTATCCATAGTGATGGTACTTTAGAGGGAACTTTTTCTTTTGGCGCTTTTCCGTTTTTGTCAGCCAGTAAGGCTTGGATGCTGGATGATAAGTTAATATTTCTGGCAGATGACGGGATAAGTGGCCAAGAGTTTTGGATTACAGATGGGACTCCTGAAGGAACAGCCTTAATTAGGGATTTAGCCACAGGAGATCGCGATTTAAACCCCGGTTCGAATTTAGTTGTTAGCCAAAATAGATTATTTTTTACCCGCACGGATTATGAGAATGATACAGGGAATGAATTATGGGTAACAGATGGAACGGAAGAAGGAACACATATTGTTAAGGACATCAACCTTGGAGAAAAATCTAGCGTTCCGCAACAACTAACAAACCTTCGAAACAAACTATTTTTCACGGCAAATGATGGCATTCATGGACGAGAATACTGGACCACAGACGGAACTAGTAGTGGTACAGTTATGCTACAAGATATTTGGGACGGTGAAAACGATGGGGCAGGGCAATCATCTTCTAATTTGATTACTGGTAATGATGAATATGCCATTTTTTTTGGTATTGACAGTAATCGAGTAATACAATGTTGGCGATCAGATGGCACTTCCGAAGGAACCTTCCCCATTACTGATTTGCCACAATGGGATCGATTCATAGATTCGTATAGGCTCCTTTACGCTACTGCTACTTCAACTGGCGGGCTGTATTTTTTCCTTAAAAATGAAATTCTAGATAAGTATGAACTTTGGTTTACACAAGGAGATAAGGCCAGCACGCTATTACTTGACTCTTTTGAAGATGTGCCTAATGGTAGGCTATTAGTTGGGGATAAACTGTTCTATTATGAGGGTTACAGTGATAACCGGACATTTAGAGTTTCTGATGGAACCTTAGCAGGAACGCTTGTGCTGGGTAATTATGATATAGATGATGTTTTTTTTGCATATAAAAATTGGTGTTTATTCACCCATTCTAATCATGAACAGGGTTTAGAGCTTTGGCGATCAGATGGGACACTGTCAGGAACAACAATTATCCGTGATATCGATGAGGGTAGCGGGGGCGTGAATCCACAAGGGCTAAGCATTATTGGAGAACAACTCTATTTTTTTGCCATTAGTCCGGAGGCTGCTCAATCCATCTATTCTTCAGATGGGAGCCGAGAAGGAACGATGCTTTTTTATGATATATATGATTATAATAGGGGCTCGAATATATATGATTTGCAAGTGGGGGCAGGGCAGCTATTTTTTACTCATGATGGTATTCTTTGGTCAAGTAGGGGGAGTGTTGCTCAATCCCTGAGTATAGGTGAGACGTTTGGGCAATTTGGAGCACTTCATTTTAGTGGGAATAAAGGTTACTTTTTTGATGTTGAAGGAGAAATATCTGTGACAGATGGTACTCCCTCGGGTACCGCAGTATTATTAGATATTGCTGATGTTGTCGGTAAACCGGTGACGTATAAGGATCAAGTTTGGTTTTTAGCGCAAGATCAGCAACATGGTAGGGAGTGGTGGAGATCAGATGGTACCCAACTAGGGACAGGGGTAGCTTTTGAAACTATAGCAGGGAATCAGAGTTTGCTAGGCTTTGGTGATACAGGAACTGCTAATCAGGACTTTCTTTTTTTTCCGGGATTTACAGAAGCAATGGGAACGGAACTATGGATAAGTGATGGAACTGTATCAGGAACCCGCTTACTTAAAGACCTCAATCCCGGTGTAGAAGGATCGAGTCTCTCTAGTTTTATGGTGCACAATAATTTGGTGTTTTTTAGCTCGACTAGTAATGGAATGGTTAATACTAACTTATGGGTGAGTGATGGTACGACTCAAGGTACAGTAAAACTTGCTGAGATGAGAACTCTAAAACTTGACCATGGTACGTTATTATCCCCTGCCAGTGAACGCTTGTTTTTTACAGGTGATGATAAACTTTGGGTGACTGATGGGACTCCTGATGGAACTTATGCAATTCCTTCTTCCAGACCATTCTACTTTGTAGAAAATTTGACTCAAATAGGGGACCAAGCTTTTTTTACTTATGATGACGATGAGCATTATAAAGAGGTATGGACTAGTGATGGCACTTCAGAAGGGACCTTTCTCTTGAAAGATATTCATCCCTACCTTTCTTCTTGGCCTGAAGATTTAGTTGCATTGCGGGGCTATTTATTCTTTACTGCAGGGTCTCCGGATTATGGCCGGGAAATTTGGATCAGCGACGGTACTCCTGAAGGAACCCAGTTACTTTTGGATCTTAATGAAGGAACTTTCTCCTCTGGATCAGAAAATTTGGTAGTTTACAAAGAGAAACTGTATTTCATAGCTAATGATGGTAAATACGGCAAAGAAATCAGATTCCTCGATTTCAATTTCCAAGCTTCCGCTACCGGAAATGTCTTCAATGATTTGAACAGAAACGGTCAACGAGATGCTGACGAAGAAGGACTACCTGATATAGGAATCCAAGCTATCAAATCCTCAAAGTATGCCTTTTCCGAGTCGAATGGAGATTTTGAATTCTTTCTAAATACAGGGAGCGAAACCATCCAACCCAATTTGGGTGTTTGCTGGGAAGTGACTACCGATTCAATGCAATACCATATTACACCAGATACCGATACGGTAGAAGATTTGATTTTTGGGTTATCTAATATTTCCGATGATCAAAACTTTAGCCCCTACTTACATTCAGGACCCACCCGTTGCGGCTTCACTGTACCCTATTGGTTGAGTTTGAAAAATACAGCTTGTACAGATTTGGAAGGCAAAATGGGATGGGTAGTAAGTGATTTAGTAGAAGTAATCGAAATAGATATAATGCCTACTAGTCAATCGGGAGATACACTATGGTGGGAAAATATCAGCCTCGCCCAGAACGCTACTTATCAAGTACAACTACAACTGAAAATGCCGAATGAAGACTTTGATGGAGAAATTATCTCTATGGAAGCCCTTTCTTTTTACGAAAGTAATGATAGTGGACTCATGACGGGAAGGACCTATGCGTACAATTCAGCAATCACCTGCGCTATCGATCCCAATGATAAACTGGTAAATCCTTCCAGAGCTGCTTTTGCAGAACGGAATTATACCGCTTTTGCAGAAACTTTAGACTATACCATCCGCTTTCAAAACACAGGTAGCGATACCGCCATTAACATACGAATTGAAGACCACCTCTCGCCCTTGCTGGACTGGGAAACCTTCCAACCCGGCGTGTCTAGCCATAAATACCAGGCCGATCTAGATAAAGAGGGGCTAGTCAGTTTCTACTTTCCTGATATCTATTTACCAGATAGTACGACCAATGAAATAGCGAGTCAAGGTTTTGTGAGTTTTACCATTAAGGCTAAACAGGACCTGAAAGAATTTGATGAAATCAAGAATGAAGCGGCGATATTCTTTGACTTTAATCGTCCGATCATTACCAATACCATCGATAATGTGATGCTCAATTCATTGGATGCTGATGAAGATGGGTTCCCTTTTTGGGAGGACTGTGAAGATGGACTGAATACAGTTAATCCTGGTGCCATTGATATCCCAAATAATGGCATAGACGAAAATTGTGACGGAATGGATTTAATGGTTGGATTGGAGGAAATAGCAGGAGAAAGAATAAGAATTTATCCGGTGCCTACTCAATCGCATATCTATATAGATTATGAAGGGACTTCGACATTGGAGGGACGTATTTATTCTCCCAGTGGGCAATTCTTGAAGAAGGCTTCAATAAAAAATGGCCGGACCAGTTTTAATGTCGGAGAACTACCCAGTGGGATTCTCTTCCTGGAAATTAGATCCAACGGAAATAGCTATATGCAAAAAATAATAAAACTCTAGGGCTAAGCTCAGTCTTTGAGGTAACCTACCGTCTAGGTGAAACCCCAAGCGTTTCACCTGGACGTCCTCCATTTCCCCCTGAAGAAACCTCCTTCCGTGTTAAACCTTCCCTAAATAATGTTAGCCTATCCTAGCTAAAAAAACGATCTTTAGGAATAACTTAGAGCATGTATGGGCAAGCTTGATTAGCCGAAAGTGTTTAGACAAGGCAGATTTTGCTGCCGATAGCTATCGGCAAATGCGGGCACAGGCGAAAAATCTAACGCAGAATAAAAGGAAATTTGCCGCTTGGAGTCAATTAAGGCTTGCCCAAACATGCTCTAGAGATGAGGTACAAATAAACATGCTCTAAATATTGAATTTATTTTTAACTTATCTCTTAACTGTCTTGTTATCTTCAAAACCTTAGTTATGCACATCAAAAAGAATTACACGGCCCTCGAAATGGCGTGGTGGACACGATTTGAGACCCTATTGTTCATTATAATTATCACGATATGGGTAGCGATCTATTATTTTTTGGGACTAAATTGGTTGAAAATCCCGTGGACGCCCTTAGCCCTGATAGGTACAGCGGTGGCATTCGTCATAGGATTTCAAAATAACTCTGCTTATGGTAGAATATGGGAAGCCCGGAAAATTTGGGGAGGCATAGTGAATACCTCTAGGACATTCGGCATGTTTGTGCAAGATATGTTGACCAATGAATATGCTACAACGCCTTTATCGGAAGAAGAACTCCAGGCTGAAGTTAAGACATTAACCTACCGTCATATTGCTTGGATGACTGCCTTGCGTCATGCTATGCGTATGCCCAAACCTTGGGAGACTACTGTAGGCCACCGAACGAATCAGGAGTGGGACGCTCGACCACCAGAGTTGGACGCTAGCCTGGAAGAGGATTTGAAGCCTTATATTTCTAAAAGCGATTTTGATTATATAATGAGTAAGAATAATAAGCAGACGGCACTGTTATATTTGCAATCTCATCACTTAAGAAAACTTAAAGAAAAGGGCGTTATTTGGGAATTTTCGTTTTTGGAATTAGAAGGTGTTATACAAGAGTTTTTCTCGCTGCAAGGTAAAAGTGAACGCATTAAAAACTTTCCCTACCCTCGGCAATTTGCGACACTCAACCATTTCTTTATGTGGATTTTTGTACTCATGCTTCCCTTAGCATTGGTTCCTCAATTTGCTGAAATTGGAACCCAATTTGGAGAGAGTCATGCCCAAATCGGTAAGCTATTCGTCTGGTTTTCTATTCCCTTTTATGTGATAGTGGCTTGGATTTTTCATACGATGGAAAGAATTGGGCGGACGGGAGAAAATCCCTTCGAAGGAACCGCTAATGATGTTCCGATTTCTACCATTGCTAGAGGCATCGAAATTGACTTACGGCAAAATTTAGGAGAATCGAAGGAGGCAATCCCCGCACAGTTTCCGGTTAAGCACGATACGCAATTTTAAAATACTTAGTGATGGGGGGGAATGTTTTAGGTAAATGTTGCGAGTTGCATTTTACGCTTGCGCAACTCGCAACACAAAAAACACCCGCGCTCTGAATTGACAGGCAGCAGGTACTAATTTTGTATTATTCAACGTCCAACTTAATTTTGTAGTAATGGACGCCAGCTCCATATACCCAACCTTCTTGTCCCTTTTTGTTCTTGACCTTGACCCAGGGCTCATTGGTGACCAATTTACCGAGGTTGATCTCCGTCGTAGTGTCGGTTACTTCATTTAAAAAAGCTACCTCGTCGTAAAGAGACAGGCGATCAACGATTTTGGCGCCTACACGAGGTTCGACACGCATATTGAGGTTTTCTAAAGTGACATAGAGCGTGGTAACATTTTCTATAATGGGCCGACCAGGGACAGGTTTGCTGCGGGGTAGGGGAGTGGGAACTACTGGTGTAGCCAACTCTTGGGTAGCTGTATCTTCGGCCATCTCTTCGGAAAGCAAAGCATCTTCCGCTGCTTCTTCCAGGTCGGCCTGTTGATATTCTGATTTAGTAGCTGTACACCTCGGCACCATCCAAATGACGAAAGAAACGAAAAAGATGGCTAAAATAAGAACCTCAATCTTAGGTAATGCATTGGCTTTTTTGGTCATCGGGAAAATGTTTGTGTTTATCCAAAAATAGCTATAAATTAGACACTGAAATAAAAAATTCGATAAAATTCAACCTGCGCGCTTTCAAAGGTAATATTTCATCTCATAGTCGTGAATGTCGAGCATCTTTTTTTATTTGTATCCCTTTCCTAATTCAATGAGCAGGTTTTGGAGGAGCTATTAGAGGTCTGTCCAGGTGTATATCTATTGGCAGCCATTGTATGGCTTTGGCCGTAGCGTATCTCCTTAGAACAGTCACTTTTAGGCTGCTCCTTAAAAAGGAAAAGTGAATACCAATATGAAAGATGATGTATTGTATCAGGTAGCTCTTACCATGATCCCCAAGGTCGGGGCAGTCACGGCCCGCAATCTCATTAGCTATTGTGGAGGCCTAGAAGCCGTTTTTCGGGCAAAAAAAAGGGAGTTGATGCGTGTACCGGGTATTGGGGCGCAGCTCGCCAACAATATTCTCGAATCTCACGCATTGCAGCAAGCTGAGAAGGAAGTACGCTTCATGGAAAAGCAAGGAATTCAAGCCCTGTTTTATTTGGACAAAGCCTATCCGGATCGCTTGCGTCCTTACCCTGATAGCCCGATTCTACTGTATTACAAAGGCGTAGAGAATTTGAATAGCCTGCGAACCGTGGCGGTAATTGGAACTCGTAAACCCAGCCCATATGGGGTACATTTATGTGAAGAACTCATTGCCGGATTGGCGCCTTACGGGGCAACCATCATTAGCGGTTTGGCCTATGGTATCGATGTTACAGCTCATCGGAGAAGCGTTGAAGTGGGGCTTCCAACACTAGGTGTGCTGGCGCATGGACTTTGCCGGATTTATCCTGCCATACATCGTTCGATTGCTCACCAAATGCTGGATAATGGAGGATTACTCACCGAATATACCAGTGAAGTAGAGCCAATTCGGGAGCAATTCCCGATGCGTAACCGGATCGTAGCGGGGCTCTGTGATGCCTTGGTGGTTGTCGAAACGGGAAAAAGTGGCGGATCAATGATCACCGCGAATTTTGCCAATGAATACAACAAAGATGTTTTTGCTTTTCCAGGACGAGTCAACGATCCACATGCCCGAGGCGGACACCATTTGATCAAATCTCATCGAGCAGCCTTGATTGAGCATGCAGAAGATTTAGCTTATATCATGGGTTGGGATGAAGATGACCAGCCAAAGCCAGTACAACAACAACAACTCTTTGTAGAATTATCGACAGATGAAAAATTAATTGTAGATTTACTTCGCCAGCATGAAGGTGCCTCCATCGATAAACTAACCTATGAAAGCAGAATGACGGGCAGTTTTATGGCATCGGTATTACTGAATTTGGAGTTTAAAGGTATCATTAGGTCTCTACCTGGAAAAAGATATATGTTATTGTAATGAAATTATCACTCAATTACGCCTTTTTTACTATTCTATTACTTGCAGCTTGTAATCCAAAACCTGCAGTCCCTATTGAAAGTCCGATAGAACCGCTAATCAAGCCCGTCCTGAAAGAGCGTCCGCGCAATGTAATATTGATGATTGGGGATGGTATGGGCTTGACCCAGATTACCGCTGGCATGTACAGAAATGGGAATAAACTCCACTTAGAACAGTTTCCTATTGTTGGACTTCACAAACCTTATTCTTCTAATAATCTTATTTCCGATTCTGCTGCTGCCGCTACAGCCTTTGCCTCAGGAGTAAAGACCTATAATGGAGCAATTGGCGTGAAAAGAGATTCCACGCCGGTGGAAACCATCTTGGAACTGGCCAAGGCCAATAAGCTAGCAACAGGCATTGTGACGACCTCGACTATCGTGCACGCTACGCCAGCAGCCTTTGTAGCGCATAATGTATCTCGTAATAACTTCCAAGAGATCGCGCTAGATATTTGGGGCTCAGATATTGATTTGATCATCGGTGGCGGAAGAAAGTATTTTTATAAACGTAAAGATGGCCGCAATCTCATCCAGGAACTCAAGGATAAAAACTATGCGGTCTCCGATTATAATGACCAACGTTTTGAAGAAACCGTCATTGATTTTGACCAGAAATTTGCCTACTTCACGGCAGAAACAGACCCTAAAACAGTTCGGAGAGGACGTGACTATTTGCCAGCCTCGGCTCGTGCGGCGGCCAATTTCCTAGATAAAAGAGGAGAGGAAGGCTTTTTTCTAATGATTGAAGGGGCTCAGATAGATTGGGGCGGACATGCCAAGAACTCCGAATATATCATTACTGAAATGTTGGATTTCGACGAGGCGATAGGTAATGTGATAAAGTTTGCGCAGGAGGATGGCGAAACACTAGTAATCGTTACTGCCGATCATGAAACAGGCGGCTATTCCATTAATCCGGGGTCAACTATGGAAAAGATAATTCCTGGCTTTAACACAGATTATCATACGGCTACGCTTATTCCTGTCTTTGCCTTCGGCCCTGGCTCCGAATTATTTGGCGGTACTTACGAGAATACCGCCATCTATGATAAGATGAAGGAAGCGTTTGGGTTTTAATCACAAAGCCAAGTTCAATGATAGGTGGGTGCTAAAAGATAAAAAACTAATCCATACTCGTATCATAAGTTGATGTAGGCTACAAGCTCCTACTTGTTGATTGACCTAGCAATACTTCAGAAGTTTTCTATAGCCACGGCTCTGTAAAATTCTGAAGTCTAAGCAGCGCCTTCCTCGGTAATAATTAACTTTTCCTATACCGCCATCTAGCCTTTCAACGTTTCAATAAAGTAATGCAACAGCCCCTCATATAAATGTACATCTATACCCAAAAAGATATTTATCAGTATGAAGTCACTAAGAATCGCCGCTGCTCAATTTGAACCGAAAGACGGAGACAAGACCTATAACCTATCCGTCATCGACCGATTGAGTAAAGAAGCCAAGGATCAAGGCGCCCAAGTTGTTAGTTTTCACGAAATGTCGATTACAGCCTATACTTTTTTCAAGGACTTGGATCAAGAAGCAGTCCTTGACCTAGCAGAATCTGTTCCTGATGGTGAAAGTGTACAACAACTCATCAAAATAGCCGCCAAATATGACATTCATCTCCTAGCCGGGCTAGTGGAGGTAGAGTCAGGGAATATTTACAATACCTACGTTTGTGTAAATGGAGAAGGATTGGTTGCTAAATTCAGAAAACTGCACCCTTTCATTAGTGAGTATATGTCCCCAGGAAATGAATATGTCACTTTCAAAATAAAGGATTGGACCTGCGGAATCTTGATTTGCTATGACAATAACATTGTAGAAAATGTGCGGGCTACCACGCTATTGGGAGCTGATATTATCTTTGCCCCTCATGTAACGGGTTGTACCCCATCGGCTATGCCTGGACGGGGATATGTCGATGATGCTTTGTGGCAAAACCGAGCTACAAACCCGGTTCCGCTTCGAATGGAATTTGATGGCCCGAAAGGGCGGCAGTGGCTCCTTCGCTGGTTGCCCGCCCGCGCCTATGATAATGGCGTTTACTATGTATTTACCAACCCGATTGGTTATGATGGTGAACACCTCAAAAATGGGAACGCCATGATTATCGATCCCTACGGAGACTTGGTGAGTGAAGCCAAATCATTTGAAGATGTGATTACAGTGGCTACCGTTACACCCGATAAATTGGGCTTAGCTGGCGGCTATCGCTACCGCAATGCTCGTCGCCCTGATCTCTACCGAGATATTTTGGGAGCGGAACATGATCCTACTTTGAAGCCCGTTTGGATGAAATAAACAATCGATGAAAAAACTGACAATCGTCGCGCAGGAAATCCCGCTTGGTATATATCGGAATTTAAGAGTCACTTGTGGGCTATCCCCTAAAACCCAAGAAGCTAGTGCTATAGGCCTAAGTCATTCGATCCATTCTGTCATGATAAAAGAAGAAGAAGAAGTGATTGGAATGGGGCGGCTCATTGGTGATGGTGGCTGTTTCTGCCAAGTAGTGGACATTTGTGTTCACCCTCGTCGGCAGGGTAAGGGGATCGGCAAGCTGATTATGCAGAACCTAAAGGATTACATTCAGGCTAATCTGCCCGAATCTTGTTATATCAGTTTAATTGCGGATGGGGATGCCGCTTTTCTGTACGAAAAATTTGGTTTTAAAGATACCTTACCTGTTTCAAAAGGTATGTATCTAAAACGATAAAATAGGAATACAATGCCCGTTGCTCACGTGCTCATTCTAGGCTGTGGCCGAAGTGGTACTTCCATTTTTGGCGAATTATTCGAACAGCTCTCCTGTTGCAACTATCACAGTGAGCCGCCCTATGTCCAACTCAAAACTTGGTCATACGACTCGCCAGTGGCAGTCAAAGTGCCCAAAGAATCTGCCGAATTCCCGCCCACCAGAGGTCTTTCCTTTCCTTTAGAAGACCTGTTATCCACTTTTCCCAGGCCTAGAAAAATCTATTGGCAAGTTCGCCATCCACTCGATACCATTTGTTCTTTAAAAGTGGGGATTGCCAAGAACTGGGGCCATCATCCGCGCCCTGCCGATTGGCAAACCTGGCTCTCCCGCCCCTTGATCGAGCGTTGTGCCCATCATTGGGCCTACCTCAATACGGTCGGGTATGAGCAAGTAGCCGATTTGGTGGAAGTATCCCGTTTTGAAGATATGATCGCCGATCCCCTGGGCTTCGCCACGCGAATAGCTAAGGAAGTAGGCGTAGATATAGATCATCATCAAATGGAATTACAGCAATGGGCACAGCGGGTACAAAACACGAACAACAAAAACTTTATAGAAGCCAAAACCTCACGACCTTATTCCACCGATGATCATCGCGTAAAAGTGGGACGCTGGAAGGAAAATATGACCGCCGAAGAGGTGGCGCAGGTGATGCCTATTATAGCCTCTGCGATGGAGCGGATGGGCTATCAAATCGAGGATTAGAACGTGTTTAAGAATTGCTTTAGGAGGTAGTTGGCGGCAAATTTTGTTCTGGACAAGGCATTTTTTGCAGCCAGATGCGGGCAATCTGGCGAAAAAAATAACGCAGTACAGGAGCAAATTTGCCCCAAATAAGCCTTATTGTGATTTTTAAACACGTTCTTAAACTTGTGCTATCTACTTGATTCTTAGAGAGAAAGCCAGTATCTTTATTGAGATAGTAAAACCTGACCTTACTTCTTCATAAAAATGCGCCTCATGCACCTAAAGTACCTACTATTCCTCGGCCTACTCTCCCTTGCGATATCTTGTAAAACCAGCCAAAAAGAAGCTGTAGAAACTAATCGATTCCAAATCAATCACCAAGGTGAATCAGTGACTTTCAATTCGCCAGCTGAGATAACGGCCTGGGTAGCCAGCCTATTGGGACCGGAATATATCGAGGCCAAGGCGGCCAATTTTGAAAAAGTTGTGGATGAAAATGGAAAGGCGTTTCCAGCCATTAAGGGTTACTTTTATACAGAAGACTTGGAAAGCCTGAGCGTTATAGTGCCACTCAAGAAAATTAGCCAGGATGGAAAGGCATTATATGAATTGACTTGTTTGATGTCTTGTCGGACAAAATCGGGCTGCTCACCTAATAGCTTGGTGATCTTGCAAGCTTGTAAAAACTTAAGCTGTAATTGCGAGGAAGGAGAGGATGGGGCAAGTTCTTTCGTGTTGTTTTTTGACTAAATAGAAAGAGCCTATTCACCGATCTATAATAGTACTAATCGATGAATAGGCCCTAGTATTAAGCGCTGAAGTAGGTGCTAGATATGTCGTTCAGCGTGATAGGAAGATCGTACCAATGGACCGCTCTCCACAAAGTTGAATCCTTTCGCTAATCCCACTTCTTTGTATTTGGCAAACTGATCAGGATGCACATATTCGGCTACTTCCAAGTGCATTTTGGTAGGTTGGAGGTATTGACCGATAGTGACCACATCACAGCCATTTTCGAGCAAATCATCCATGATCTTAAAGACCTCATCTTCTGTTTCTCCCAGGCCGACCATAAAACCTGTTTTCGTTCTTTTACCATAGGCTTTGATCCGCTTGATCTCTTCCAAGCTTCTGGCGTATTTACCTTGCGGACGCACTTTGCGATACAAACGCTCAACGGTCTCCATATTATGAGATACAATCTCCTGGCCACCGCTGATCATTCGCTCCAGTGCCTCCCAATTGGCTTTTACATCGGGAATTAGCGTTTCAATAGTCGTGGAAGGACTAGCGGTCTTGATGGCCCGTACGGTTTGGTACCATATCTCGGCCCCCCTATCTTTCAATTCATCTCGATTGACGGAGGTAATGACGGCATGTTTTACTTCCATCAACTTAATGGCCTCTGCTACACGCCTAGGCTCATCCTCGTCATATTCTGGTGGTCGT
>Ga0070728_10005216_pt1 | contig 12999 bp, 8 predicted proteins | sample tdDd471_FD_66723 | JGI IMG/M metagenome (GOLD analysis project Ga0070728, IMG submission 66723) | Marine sediment microbial communities from the Atlantic coast under amendment with organic carbon and nitrate - tdDd47.1 | ecosystem: Environmental > Aquatic > Marine > Coastal > Sediment | place...
TGCATATATGTTCCTCTGAATTATAGACTCTGCCAATATTGCGCGAATTCGGTCAAGATATTTCTTTGTTTGCCTGTCAAATGTACAAAGGGACGTACTTCACGGATTTTGCTCAAGGCTTCATCGGGGGATAGCCCCGTAATAATCAGATAAGCCGCCGCCATCGTTGGGGCACGTCCTACTCCTACACCACAATGAACATACACTTTGCCTCCCGCATTGATTTCCTCGCGGATAAATTCTGCACCACGCTTGAGGTCTTCCAGTTTAGGAGGGGTATTGTCTTTGGTGACTAGATGTAAGTGTTTCTGTCCCTCAACCCCTTTTTCAATATCGCTGTGATAATCTTCGCGCATATTCACAATACCCGTAATACCCTTATCCAGCATCTCAGCATAGCCTTTGGGATAGTGTTGTCCACCGACATAAAGTTGCGGCGTTACTTCGCTATATTTCCAATAAGGTGCACCTGTGCGTTTGCGATAGACTTGATCAACATATCGTTTGATAATCGCCATTGGTCCTGTTTTTGCAAGACTGAGCACACGCAATAGTGGATGGGTTGGATTGTCTTGTTGGGTCATATGATCTCGATAACTTGTTTCAACGTCAATTTTGGATAATAATACTTAAATTTAAAGCATGTGATTACAATTATGATTGGATAAAGTTCTTAGTTGTTGGTTGTTGGTTGTTGGTTATTCGTCAAAATGCGTGTTTTTGTAGTGGCCAATAACCAAAAACAAGTTACCAATAACTTTTGGACAGATTCGCATGAAATAGCATCTAATTTCAGTGTTAGACAAAATTCAGGCTAAACTCTATCGGCATTGTAGCATAACCTAACCGATTTATGACCCACCGAGCAACATATTGATATAGGCATCCCCGATCCCCGATACTGCATAAACAATAGACTGACCTGTTTCTGTGCCATAGACACCTGCATAATAAGCGGTGACTTCTTGTGTATCCATGTCAATATCAAATGCGAAGAATCCTGTCCCTGTGCTAGATTCTGTCTCGGATAATTCGATTGTAGCGAGATACGGGAAGGTACTTTGCACCAATGCTTTTGCTTGATCGGTTGATGCAGCAACCGTATCACTATAAATCGCATATGCACCAACCGATCCGTTCGTAACTTCGACCTGCACCATATTTTGATCTATTGTGCATTGGTCAAAATCACAATCGCCTGTATAAACTAACGCCACCCCATCTTCCAACAATGCCCAATAGGTGACACCACTTAAATTTTCGGCTTGTGATAAGAGGGATTGCATATCGCCATCAAGTTGACTATAGACTTGGTTCATCGTGTTCTGCGCGGCTTCACTACTATCGAGGTCACTATCGCCATACACTCCTGCATAAAGGGGCGTAACCCTCAGACCGAGCATTGAACTTGCATAGCCCATAATCGCACTGGTGGCTTCTGGAGATGATGATAGTCCGATGTCTAGATTATTTATATCAATCGGCAAGTCGTTTACCATTGCCATAATATCGTCTTTTGATGGCATTTCGCCGCTTAGGTTAATCTCTGACCAATTATCGGGGACTTCATAGTTTTCCATGATCTCTTTGAATATATCGGCATTAAAGTTTACATTTTCAAGAGAGGTAGTAGTATCTCTCGCGGTGACAGTCGCTAGAAGTTGCTGGCTGGCAACGTCAATATCAATGCCCTCTTCTATTTTCAACTCAAGTTCTTCAATGCTCGGCACTTCGACATTCGGGATGACATCACCACCGCCACCTGTTCCGCCTCGTGGAGGTTGTGCCAAAATCGCACTTGTCGAAACCATCATCAACATAACTATCAGTAACTGCAATTTTTGAGCCATCATTATCCGTCCTCCGCTGATAATTTTTACTATTCTACTGTAACAGACTATTGGGATTCCTGTATGGATATTGGGGGAAGACATAAGGGGAATATGCTTGAAAAATGTCCCACCATGAGTGCGCCTCATCTATCAACGATTCCATCTATTATATCATCAAAATAGGCTCATGCGCTGCTATACGCAGGATATGGCTTCCACACGTTGGGTATGGTGATGTGGAAGGTTGAACCCTCATTAACCACGCTGTCAACGTGGATACTACCCTTATGTGTTTTGACAATTCGATTTGCAATAGCGAGCCCTAATCCATTATCACCGAGTGATGCAGGTCGACTGTCATCACCACGATAAAAAAGTTCAAAGATATGAGGGATTTGGTCTTCTGGAATACCGACACCAGTATCCTGAATCGAGATGGTTGTGGATTGCTCTGTACAGCTCACCAATAGACGGATTGTGCCACCCTCTGGTGTAAATTGGATGGCGTTATCGATTATTTTACTGATTGCTGTGTGGATATGTTGTTTGTTGACCTTCAACTGTGGGATAAACTGAGGTGACGTATATTCAAGTTTAAGGTGCTTGGCTTCGATCCGATCTTGTATTGATGTCACGATTTCATCTAACAAACTCACCACCGAGACAGATGTAAAGTCTGTGTCGGATTCTAATTCCAAGCGTTGTAAGGTAAGCATATTGTCGATTAATTGTTGTAGTCGTGTTGATTGCTCACGTATGACATGAACATACCCCCGTTCTTTATCCGTTTGTACTGCTTTATCTAAAAGATAAAGATATGTATTGATATTGGATAGTGGTGTACGTAAATCATGTGACGAATGCTCGATAAATTTAGAAAGCATCTCCACCCGTTCATGCTCTAACTCAAGCTGTAGGGCTTGTTGTTGTGCTTTCTTTTGTTCGGTGATGTCGGTTGCAACACCTAATGTCCCGATAATTTTATTCGTTTCGTTTCGCATTGGTTCAACGTGATACTGAAAGTAGCGAGTGTCCCTATATTCTTCAAATTGCACCGATTTACCACCAAGAGCCTGATAGTATGATTTTAAGGCTGTATTTGACGGAATAGTAGCTAATTGATCCACTCCATGTAACCGTCCAAAGGTTGCGGTACGTTTAAGCCTCTCATTCGTAATCCATACTGAAACAGGGAGTTGATCGGTAATGAGACGTAAGAATGTTTCGGATTCAGCTAATTTTTGGCTACGATCGGCTTCTAATTGATTACGATACCGACCAGTGTAGATTAATACGAGATTCCCTACGATTGAAAAAATGATCAGATTGGCTGGGCTTTCTGGCGATAAAGTGACGACAACCATAATTATCGAGGCGACTTCAATAGCAGCGATTAGTATGACAACTTTTACGTTAAATAGCATTGTCGCCAATACAGTTAATAATATGAGATATGTAAGGTCGAAATAATCGGGTGTGTCAAATGAAGCATTAATCATGATACTGGCATAACCTGTAAGAAAAACGAGCAGTATTGCGCCAGAGTAACCAACAAAACGTCCGCATATCGCTGCTAAAGATAGTAATATACATGGAATTATGATATTGATCGTTGCAGAATCGTATATCACTGGTATATCACCGCTATCAACAATGAGATGTATTGCACCACCAATAATTGCAACAGGTATAAAGAAGAAAACTATCGAATTTAATAATCGAATGTGTTGTCTGTGTAAAGGATCGCTAATGGCTGATGTAGGTTCGGTTGCTTTATGGAATAATTCTACAAGCAGGTGATAAAGTTGGTGTATCGTCATTTGGTATGAATACCTTTAGTCAATTTTGTTAATCTATTCATACCATAAGAATGGACATATTGGCGTTAAGGAAATTCTTTTCAGACATCATATATTGCAATAAAAAAGGCAGGTATGTCCCTGCCCTTTTATATTGTTATGTGTTGTGTGGATTAGGTAATCGGCACCATATGGACAACAGTGACCCCTGAGCCACCTTCATTAGCTTGTCCCTGTGTTACCTTACTAATCAGCGTATGATCGGTGAGATATTCTCGTACTGCCTGACGCAAACGACCTGTCCCTTTACCGTGGATGATACGACCAAAGGGCAAACCAGATGTATAGGCGGCATCGACATAACGATCTAGCATTTCAATCGCTTCTTCCACCCGTTGACCACGCAAATCAAGCTCCATACCCGGTGACTTGACAATAGGAGGAAGGGTATCTGATGGTTCATATTCACGGACATGCCCCCGTTTTTTCGTCCGTTTTTCGCTCCGTGTCCGTTTGCGTATATCATTATATTTGGCGCGGATACGTAACGATCCAACTTGGACTTGGGCTTCTTTATCATCAAGTTCGACAATCACCCCTTCGGCATTGAGTGTATCAAGGAAGACTGTATCGCCAATACGGGGTATCCAATCGATATCCTCAAGTTGCTGAACTTCTTCGCCATCATCGAGCGGTGCTTTTGTCCAATTTGCCATCTTATCAGCCGCGGCTTGTAGAGCAACAATTGTATCAACAGGCATTCCTGCCGAGCGCAATTCGCTCCGCATTTTCCGCAGTTCTTTATTAAAGTCGGTCAAATCATCTTCGGCATGACGACGCGCCGCCCGTATGACATCACGGCGTTCATCTTCTATTTTATCGAGCCGTGCTTGTAATTCATCCCGTTGCGTAGATAGTCGATCGCGTAGGTCGTTTACCTCATCATGTTGGACACGGATTTCGGCGCGTGTCCGTTGGATTTCGTCAAGCAGATCGTCGGCTGCCAGTTCATCTGTCGCTACCATTTGACGGGCATCGGCGATGATGTCGTCGCTTAATCCTAGGCGTGAGGCGATCGCCAACGCATTAGATCGCCCCGGTAACCCGACAATTAAACGATAGGTGGGGCGTAAGGTCTCAAGGTCAAATTCGACACTCGCATTCCGCACACCCTGCGTTTCGACACCATAGATTTTAAGTTCGGGATGATGGGTGCTGACCATCGTCGTGACGCTGTTATTGCGTAAGCGATTGAGCAACGCTCGTGCTAATGCTGACCCTTCGGCAGGGTCTGTCCCTGCACCAACTTCATCAAGGATCACCAGTGAATGGCGATCACAAGATTCCAGAATGGTGATGATATTGGTCATATGGGATGAGAATGTCGATAACGATTGCTCGATACTTTGTTCATCTCCGATGTCTGCAAAGATGCCCTTGAAGACTGTAAACGTTGCTTCTTCGGCAGGAACGTGCATCCCACATTGTGCCATCAACGCCAGTAAACCAACCGTTTTCAGTGCAACCGTCTTACCACCTGTATTCGGTCCTGTGACAACCATCACCCATGTATCTTCATCAAACGTGACATCAATCGGCACGACTTTACCTGCTAAGAGGGGGTGTCGGGCTTGTTTGAGATGAATGGTTGTGCCGGGGTGATTGGGGTTGGTCGGTTTTTGTTTGATGGGGACGATCTTGGATTGAACAGACTTGGTTTCCATTGCATAACGGGCTTTGGCAAAGGTGAGGTCAAGATACCCTAAAATCTGCACTGTGCGGACGATATATTCACTTTCACCTGCGACTTCATCCGTCAAATCTGCGAGAATCCTGCGAATTTCTTTTTCTTCATCAAGTTGTAATTCACGCCATTTGTTATTGAGTTCGACAGTTTCCAACGGTTCGATAAAGAGTGTTGCACCCGACGAAGACGAATCATGCACAATCCCTTTGATTCTGCCTTTATATTCGGCTTTAAGTGGGATGACATAACGTCCGTTCCGCATGGTGACAATTGCATCTTGTAACTTATCTTGATTGTTCTTGTTGGTCACAATCCGATTGAGCTTGCTTTGTAGGCGTTCAAAAGCGACCTTCAAATCTCGGCGGATAATTGCTAACCGTGCGCTGGCGGAATCTTTGACTTCGGCATTATCATCAATCGCTTTTTCTATCGAATTTTGTAATTCGCTACATTCTTCGATTTCTTGTGCGAGATCAGATAACAACGGATATGTGCCTTTCATCCGCCCCAAAGTACGCTTAAGGGTAGAGCCACGCCGTAACGTGTAGCGAATATCCAGTAAGACATTCGGCTCAATAACGACACCGCGTAATGCTTTAATCGCAGGTTCACGCACATCGCGCGCACCCTGTAAGCTGACGTTCGATTGCTCTTCCAACAAGGAAAACGCCTCGGCTGTTTCGCGTTGCCACAGTTGTACCTCTTCAACTTCCGTTGAAGGATATAATTCCATTGCTAGTTCTGCACCTGCGCCAAAAGTTGTATAGCGCGCAAGGGCTTGTAGTATTTTATGTAACTCTAGCGTTACAATTGATTTTTCGCTTATCATTTTATGTTGTTACCTAATTATTGTCTGATTGAACGTGCTCATTTTTCGATTATGAGCAAAATTGATGTTGCTTGTCTACATATTACGGATAGTGAGCATAACATAATATGCACTATTTCACCGACCATAAATCCAATAGCACACCATCAACACCCTGTACGGGATCGGTTTTTGGCGGTGGAACTTGGGCGATGTTGTCCAATACCCTCGGACGCTCTCCCGACTCACCACGGCATAAATCCCAGCTTTGACCGAGCGGATATGCCCCCATGATCTGAAAATTATTGGATTGATCGCCTGTGTTGTAATGTCCGACTCCTGCTGGAATCACTACGACATCTCCTGCTGTGATCTCTAAAATTTCACCATTTTCGCCACCGAATTGTATCTGCGCTCGTCCACCAACACAGCCCAAAACCTCATGTGCTGTACTATGAAAATGATGAAAACGATATACGCCGTTAAGCCAGATACCATCCCACTTATTGCGCTGGTACATCGCACGACAAGCGGACGCGCCACCCTGAATCACACCTTTGTAGACAACCAGTGGCAGTGTCGAATTGGGAATTGTGCCGTCGTCCTCGAACATGAATGTTGTTACGTTAGTCATTGCGTAAGACCTCTCGGACAACGCAAGCATTGTCCCTACTTGAGTTTCGGTAGATGCCCACTGGCGACTGTTATCAATTGTCGGATTGCAGGACGCTCGACATCTGTTAGTGATCTTATCTTGATGTGTCGCATGAGTCGTCCTGTGCCTTCAAGGAGTCCATCAGGGTCGGGCAAGTCTGCACCATAGTTAAACCCTAGATTGACATAGTCTTTTTGTGGCGCGAGATAACAAAAATGCTCGGACATCTTTTTTGCACCTACGCCATATCCAACCGTTTTTTGATGCGCCCACGGGACTTCTGTGATATTCGGCATGACATCTGCCAGCAGGGTACGAAGTCCATGAGCAATCGCTTGAATTTCTGGACTCACGCCAGCGATCACATCTTCAAATGTACCATTTCCACCAATGGTCTTGATCTTGATTTCTGACATTTTAACGCACCATCATTATCATTCTCTATAATATAACTCATATGACACCGCATCCCAACGAAGCGATTGCATTGTATGGCAAAGACGATAACTTTGTCAATAATAGGATGTTAGCGGATGATGAAGGGTCATAGCAGAACTTAGGCTGTCCCTACAGTTTGTGATTGCAATTGTCGGAGGTAATCTATGGTTTTAATGAGATAGAGTCGCTCCTGATAACGCGACGATGTGCCGTATTCCATATTATCTGGGAATGTGTCATCTGCTTCGGTTGATGGATGTGTCACAATCTCGATGAGCCCCTCAAATTCCATTAGCTTAGACGCATATTCACTGGGGGATCGCCCTATCCACGGTTTGAGTGGCGACAAATACCCCGGCACCTCAAATGGTAAATCACCCGCTAACCGTTGTTCACTCGGCATCAAATTATAAGGTGCAATCGTTGCACGAAATTCATGGGCACGTACCCATTTGACATCATAACGTACCGCTAATTCATAAATAATCTTCCGTAAAGCTGGGATGGTATGGAAATGATGATGGGTCGTAATATGTTGAGGCTGAATACCAGCATCAATAAAGCGCCGTAATTGGGCATCGAGTTCATGCCGAATCCAGACAACTGTTTCGTCCGATGGGAATAAAGACCGTGAGAAAAAATAAAATTTATTGTGGAAGGAACTATCTTCATTGATGATGGGTGAATGTGCAGGAATATCATCGGTTACAGGGTAGCCATTGGTTAAGACCAGATGTGCGCCAATTTCTAAATTAGGGTGCGCGCGGAATAAGTCAAACGCATGTTGAACCGCCGGAAAATTCGACATAATACTGGCAGTTGTAATATATCCACCTTTATAGAGTTCAACTGCGGCGGTGTTGATCCCCTCGGATACACCGCAATCATCGGCTGTAATGATTAACTGAGGCATAGCACTTGCATCCACTCTGACCGAACGATATGTTGATTATAGTGCAAAATCATCGAATGTACTGCGTTTATAACTGATTCAGTTATCATTTGGACAATAAATGTTAAAACCTTTACCACAGAGGACACAAATATCACGAAGAAGAAACTTAGCAAAGGCAGTAATATCAAAGAATATGGTAGATGATTGAGATATTTTTCTCTGCGCCTTTGCCTCTTTACGGTCCCTGCATTAAATCTTTGAATATGTCCCTTTGCTATCTTAACAGGTTACAAATCATCTAATGCCCACTTATTTATAAATTTGCTTAAATATCAAAATACAAAACGCCCCTGCTTAACATAAGACAAGGGCGTTTTGGTTATAGATTATTGTGTTGTTTAGAGCAGATTTAAAGCCCGTCGATAGGTATCGAGCGCAGATTGTAAATCGCCATTGCGCATTTGAGCGTCCCCTAAAACACGATAGAGTGCAGGGTTCTTTTTGCTCTTTTCATCGTTGGTCAATTTCTCTAGGTCTTTAATCACGATATCGACGCTATCATTGGCGCGTACTACCGATTCATAATCAACCAATGCCTCATCGAGATTACCCGCCGCAACTTTTCCTTGTGCCGATTTTATTGCCCCAGATACATCAACAGCAGGTTTCGGTGTTGGAATAACGGCAATTGGGGCGGCTTGTGGTGCAGGCTCAACAACTTGTTCCACAATATCGGCAGGTTCTTCTTCGAGCGTGTCGCTTAACCAATCGGGAATAGCGGCAGGTTCAATTTCGCTCGCGCCTGCATCTGCCAACCAATCTGGGATTGGATCTTCGGAGGAGTCATCGTCATTCAACCAATCTGGGATTTCGATGTCATCATCATCGCTGATCGAATCTTCAAGCCAGCTTGGAATATCGTCAGATCCATCTTCTACGACCAAGTCTAATTCGGGTTGTGTCTCAACGGTTGCCACTGCCGCATCACCAATCAACCATGCTGGAGCAAGCTCGGGTTGACCTTCTGGTAATTCTTCTTCGATAGGTAATGCCGCTGGTTCGAGAGAAACTGCTCCCGATGGGCTGGTCATTTGGATTGGTTCTGGTTCAGGTTCAGCTACTGGTGTTGGTGTAGTGGCTGTTCCTTTTATCTCTTCTTCACTGAGCGAATTCAGCTGTTGGGTATACCATTCTTCAGCATCTTCTTCCCGATCTTCCATCAAGAAAGCTTGTGTCCATGTGTCATTAGGGTCGACTTCGACTTGTTGACCTGTCTCGGTCGAAATAACAGTCGTTTCGCCTGTCGCAATATTATGAGCGTCGGCGATAATATCAGCTATCACATCGCCGCTATCGTCTTCTGCACCTTCACTTAGCCAATCAGGAATACCAACTTGCTCTGCAACGGCTTCATCATCGTCATCACCATCAGAACTATCAGTGAGCCAATCGGGGATATCTATCGCTTCGGCAACATCATCATCGTCATCACCATCAGAACTATCAGTGAGCCAATCAGGGATATCAATTGCTTCGGCAACATCATCATCAGAATCATCGAGTTCAAGACCAAAATCAGGTAGGTCTACTGGTTCTGCATCTTCATTCTCTAACTCAGCCAGTACATCAGCCATGAGGTCTTCGCCTAGATCATCATCGTCGTCAGTAGCCGCTTGGGCAGTTGGTGCGGCGACTCCTAATTCTTGTAACCAATCCGGCACATCTACTGCTACAGCTGATTCGACTTCACCATCTGGTTCATCTTCAGAAGTGCCATCGTCCAAGTGTGCAAATTGTTCGGCTTTTTTGAATGCCCCTAAGAAGAAATTCTGAATATCTTCGGGAGATACATCCTTGCCACTATTAAGAGCACTAATCACTTTAACATCGTGGTCAACGCCATCTTCTAAGGATTCATCATCGTCGTCATCGTCGTATTCATCATCATCATCGTCGTCAAAGCGTGGCATTTGTCCGGTATCATCACCCGACTGTTCTGCCAATGCTTCTAACCATGCTTCAGGGTTTTCAATCGAATTCGGGTCGTCATCCATCCATGCCGTTTCAAGTTCTTCTGATGGTTGGGTATCTTCCAGAAAATCAGGAATATCGATGTCATCATCATCGTCGTCATTACCAGAGAAGAAATTGTCTAAATCAGGAATCGCCACATTATGATCGGTACTCAGTTCATCATCAGGTGCGCCTTCCAAGTTTGCTAAAGTTTCGAGGAAGCTTACTGGGTCGTCAATTTCACCCAGATCGACGAGACTTTCGTCTTCTTCATCCTCATCAAGGTCAAGCGCAAAGATATCTTCGCTGTCCTCTTCATCAGCTAAAGCAAATGCTTCCAGCCCTTCTAAGCCTTCTGACAGATCACCTAAATCAAGATCAGGTGTACCTTCATCAACGTCACCTGCAAGGCTCGACAACCAATCCATTGGATCACTATCAGCATCTTCTTGCGCTAATGCTTCCAGCCCGCCGAGATTGTCTAATTCGTCGCCAAATCCAGATAAATCAGGAAGGTCAAGTTCTTCGCTATCTTCATCCGTTGCGGCAAGGTTCTCTAACCATGACATCGGATTATTACTTGGGGCAACCCGTGTTTCTTCTTCGTGAATATCGATTGTTGGCAGATCATCTAAGTTAAGAGGAGCGAGTTCTTCACTGTCAAAATCAACTTCATCTTCTTCATCTTCATAGATGAGTTCTGGCTCTGGTTCTGGTGTTGCTTGTTTCGCCTGTTTTGCCGCCGCCTCTTTTTCGAGGTATGCATCCCATTCTTTTTCAGACATGTTACCGGGGACATATTTCTGATTGCGGATGGATTCGTCTACTGTATCGGGGTCAATCTCGGCAACATCCATTTCGGCTTTTGTGAGGAAACCAGATGAATCCGCCCCTTGTCGTTTGGCGAGTGATTCCATCCATTCCATGAGTTCTTCGGGGGACATATTATCATAATCAGGTGTCCCATCAGCACTCACTTCCGATGACGCAACAGCAGGCTCTGGCTCAGGTTCAGGTTCTGGTGCAGACTTCGCAACAGCAGGTTCTGGCTGTTTAGATTTTGCTTTGCGCTCTTGTTTTTCGGCTTCTTCTTTTGCTAATTGCGCTTGCCAGCGTTCCTCAGTCCAGCCATCAGGGATATACCGTTGATTGAGAATTTCTTCATCGACGGTATCAGGGTCGATTTCGTCAATCTGTTGATCGGCAGCTGTTGTAAAGCCTGCTTCATCAGCCCCTTGTCGTTTTGCAAGCGTCTCCATCCATGCCATCATCTCTTCAGGTGACATTGAATCAAAATCGGGTGTATTAGGATCAGAGGACATGAGTCAAACCTCGCTTATCGTTCTTAATCTTCATCATCAAAATCGAGCCAATCTGGTAACTCATCATTACCAACATTTGCTGAACCAACCTGTGTATCAAAATTATCGTCTAGGTCGTCGAATTCATCAAACGTTAGCTCATCATCATCGTCGTCATCATCAAAATTATCAAAATCGAATTCGTCTTCTGCATTCATATCGAGTGCATCTAATTCTGTAAACGAGACATCACTATCGTCATCGTCTTCGTCAAAATCATCAAAACCGAATTCATCATCTGCATTCATATCAAGTGCATCTAATTCTGCAAACGTGACATCATTGTCATTATCATCGTCTTCATCAACATCGAATTCGTCAATATCCATATAAGCAAGATCGTCTGATAAAACACTCGCGCCAGCTTGTTGGCTTGCGACTGCACCACCGAGTAATTTCTCTACCCATGCCGGTGGTTTACTAAACTGGAAGCGCGGTGCTGTAACCAGTTGTGGACGTGGTGGCAGGGATTTTATCGGGCTTGTTTCCTCTTCAACAATTTCTTCCAGCCAATCAAATCCTTTATCAGCAGTTGATGTTTGTGCCACGTTTACAAAGCCTTGATCGACAGGTTCATCTTCTTCCGCTTCATAATCAATATCCAAACCCGGAACCATAGCATTCAACCAATCCGGCGCATCGTCAGCAGGGGTATGTTCAATTTCTTCTTCAAAGTCTGCTAAATAATCATCATCTGCTAAACCACTTGATGGGACAGTTTCTTCACTCGAGAATTCTTCTTCATCTTCAAATTCAAGTAAACTATCCTCTTCTTCATATGTTACATCATCTTCAGCGTCTGTTTCATAAACATTTACTGCATCAAACTCGTTATCTTCAAATTCCGCATCACCTTCAAATTCATCTATTTCGGATACGGCTTGTGCAAACGCATCTTGTACACCATCACCTTCACCCATACCTGCCAACCAATCGGGTTGTTCAGCAACTTGTGCTTCTTCTAATGATGTCTCATCTTCCCATGCGAGTTCATCAGCAAGATCTTCATGGAAGGCATCTTGTACACCATCACCATCGACATCCATATCTGTCAGCCAACTTGCTTCAGTAACGGCTTCCATCTCTTCTTCCGATGGTCTGCCTATTACTGTCGGATCTTTTTCAAAATCGAAATCACTATCGGCGACGGCTTCGTCATCCTCTTCAAAGTCGCTAGAAGCAGATAACCAGTCCGGTTCACTATCGGCAACGGCTTCATCATCCTCTTCAAAGTCGCTAGAAGCAGATAACCAATCCGGTTCACTATCGGCGACAGGTTCGTCATCCTCTTCAAAGTCACTAGAGGCAGATAACCAATCCGGTTCACTATCGGCAACGGCTTCGTCATCCTCTTCAAAGTCACTAGAGGCAGATAACCAATCCGGTTCACTTTCAGCAACAGGTTCGTCCTCGTTATCCGCATTTAAGAAATCGGTGATGCCTTGTGGCTG
>Ga0070728_10005220_pt1 | contig 12996 bp, 11 predicted proteins | sample tdDd471_FD_66723 | JGI IMG/M metagenome (GOLD analysis project Ga0070728, IMG submission 66723) | Marine sediment microbial communities from the Atlantic coast under amendment with organic carbon and nitrate - tdDd47.1 | ecosystem: Environmental > Aquatic > Marine > Coastal > Sediment | place...
CAACATAATACGACGTAATCCACGCTCACTCGCATAGGTTGTCATCATACTGGCATACGTCTGTACATCTGCACCACCAATTTCAATGACTTCACCAATGCTTGAGGGTTCTTCTAGTGCAGCAACCAGATAATCTAAGACATTGCGGATGGCAATTGGCTGAATACGATTATAAACCCAACTTGGACATATCATGATTGGAACACGCTCGGTTAGATAACGGATCATCTCAAAGGAAATACTGCCAGAGCCCACAATCACCGCCGCCCGAAATTCCGTAACGGGTACGCCACTTGCTGTTAAAGCTCGTCCTGTTTCTTGACGCGATTGAAGATGTTCTGAAAGTTGAGATTCTGGATCACCTAATCCACCCAGATAGATGATGCGCTTCACCCCTGATTTTTGTGCCGCTTCGCCAAAATTATGGGCGGCATCGACATCACGCTGATGAAAATTCTCTGTGCTCACCATACTGTGGATAAAGTAGTAAGCGACATCAATATCTGAACAAGCCTGTACGAGTGATTCAGGCTCTAATACATCACCCTTTACGATTTCAACTTGATCTGTCCAAGTCCTACCCGCCAAACGCAGGGGATCACGCGCCAGTACACGAACTTGATACTCATTTTCTAATAGACGTGGTATCAAACGTCCCCCAATATAACCTGTTGCGCCTGTGACTAGAATTCGTTTGGGTTTTTGCATCATGTTCCTACTTTATCCAATATTTTGATCATTAGGTTGGTGGCATATACAGTCTGTATACAGACAGATCATATAGACTACTGTTTACCGAAAATGTTTGAGGAATGATCCTTCAAATAAATATTTACTCCCACTACGATCGCGACGTAGATACCCCATATCGACTAAATCACGGCGCAACCCTGCGTAGTCTTCATATCGTTGCTTTAGAATTTCATTGATTTCGCGCTCTGTATAAACATGATCCTGTTCAAAAAGCGTTACCAACCACTCTAGCACCACTATCAATTTTGATCGCTTACGTGGAATATGTACCAAACGCTGATTCTCGGTACAATCACGTAAGGTCTTGCGAGCAAAATCATCTAAATCAAGTTCGTCCAACCAGCCATAATCCGATTCCTTGATCTCATAATCGAAGCGGAAGGCATCCATATTGATGATGCTTTGCGCTTTACTTTTTAGGGTACGGGTGTTCAAGCTATAGAAGTGTTGATTGCCATCAAAGCGTAATGACACGATACCTGTTGGACGCAATTTAGACAGATGATGAGACACTGTCGGTTCTGTTAAATCGAGTAATGCAGATAATTCGCCAACATTGCGTTCCCCATCCATCAATAAACTAACGATCTTCAGGCGTGTTTGATCTCCCAAAGCTTTAAAGAACGCTAGGGTATCATCGAACTTCTCTTCATCAATGTTTGTTATGAGCTTGTTATTCATATTACTTGTTCCTATTTTCGACCTTTAATTAAATTTCTATTTCGATGTACATCTAATTAGAAGTTTATCGAAATAGGGCTGTCTGTCAAGGGGTCAATAATGGATTTGAAACGGCAAAATATTAAAAAAACGGAAAATTTGTAAAATTAGAATCGGTATATTGTTGTAATTATTTTTTGGATTTCGTCACCGAGTTAAGGTTATCAATGGAGATGGGCGATCAATCAAGCACTACATTATTAGATTGAAGTTTATCGACTCTGCTGTAAAACGTAGACTAGAGCAAAAAATCCCGATTAATATAGGGATACGAGAAGCATATCAATGTGGTGTTGTGATTAGGTGGTCGAGACAGTCCCGACCACCTAAACTTGTCGTCAATTACTCAGTGGATGGGAGGATCACTGCGTCAATGACGTGGATAACACCGTTTGCAGTTTCAATATCAGTGATAACGATATTTGCACCAGCAATTGTGATTCCATCTTCAACTGCTTCTACTGTAGCCATGTTGCCGTCGAGCATTTCAATTTCGATCATACCGTCATTTTCTTCCAGCAATGCAACTACATCTTCTGCATAAACTGCGCCGTCAAAAACGTGGTACAACAGGATGCCAGTTAAGCCTTCGCTAGCTAACAATTCTTCTGCTGTTACACCAAGGGCTTCTAGTGCGGCGGCAAAGGCGGCATCGGTTGGTGCGAAAACAGTCAAGTCTTGGCTAGGGTCGCTGAGTGTTTCTACAACTGCTTCATCAGCGGCGACAACTGCGGCAAGAAGGATGCTAAATTCTGGTTCTTCTGCTTCGGATGCTGCAATTACTGCTTCTGCAATGGTTGGTAGTGGCATGAGTACGGAGTCGATGACATGTACAACACCGTTTTTGCCTTCAACATCAGTTGCAACGATCTGAGCATCATTAATGTAAATGTTGTCCATCTCTGTGCTGATGGTTGCGTATTTGCCATTGAGTGTTTCAACTTCAAATTCGCCTTCGTTTTCTTCATCTTCTAGCAATGCAACAACATCTTCTGCCATGACGCGACCTGCAACAACATGATAAAGTAGGATGTCTGTCAAGTCTTCGCTAGCGAGGAGATCTTCTGCTGTGATTTCCATTTCTTCCAACAGTGCTTCAAAAGCAGCATCGGTAGGCGCAAATACTGTGAGTTGTGCTTCTTCAGAGTAGTCGTCAGCAATCAATGCTTCTAAGACCATTGGGTCAGCCGCTTGAACAGCCGCTAACAAGATAGTGAATTCTGCTTCGTCGGCTTCAGCGGATGCAATAACCAATTCAGCGATTGATGGTAACTCGGCATGATGATCTGCAAATGTAGGCAGAACAAAACTTAAAACGGACAAAATTGTGAGAAGTATTCCAAACTTACGCATGTGTTTCTTCCTTTTCTTTGATGTTGACAATTTGTAGTCAAAACTTATACAATAACTATACAAAACATACACAGGATGTCAAGCTTTTTGAGATTAAGGCTTGATGAGAAGGAAAAATATCATGAGTTTAAAACACACCAATGCACAAAAAATCGTCGTAATCGGTGCAGGGATTGGCGGGTTAACAACAGCGGCACTACTGGCACAAGCTAACTATCAAGTGACTGTACTGGAAACAAATCCTTATGCTGGCGGTAGTGCGGCAACATTCTTCCATAAGGGATATCGCTTTGATGCAGGTGCGACGGTGGTTGGTGGATTCCAGCCGAATGGACCGCATACGCAGGTCGGGGAAAAGTTGGACATGACATGGACAACCCACCCTAGCGACTTAGCATGGACAGTCCATCTGCCTGATCGTTCTATAGCTGTTGCAAAGGATAAGCAAGCTATTTTGCAGGAATTCCCACATAGCGCGCCCTTTTGGAAGGAACAAGAACAAATAGCGGATGTGGGTTGGTCATTAGCTGCACAAGGTTTACCCTTTCCTCCGCAAAGTATGGAAGAATGGAAACAGATTATCCGTGTGGGTCTGAAGAATATCCCAGCAGGTCTGCGTGTTTTGCCGTATGTGTTCCAGTCAACGTATGATTGGCTATCCCGACATGGGTTAGACAAAGATCGGGCTTTTGTGCGCTTCATTGATGGACAATTGCTGATTTCGGCACAGACGACATCACGCTTTGCCAATGCAATGTATAGTGCAACGGCTCTTGACCTATCGCGTCAGGGGGTTGTCCATATATGTGGAGGGATTGGTCAACTTGCAGATAGCCTTGCTGATAAAGTGATTGAACACGGGGGAGAAGTCTTGTATAGGCGACAGGTGACAGGCTTTCGGACTGAAAATGGTCGGGTAACAGGTGTTCACTATCGGTCTGGACGACGTAATACTCAAATAGAGACATTACCCTGTGATTTTGTCGTCGCTAACCTCACACCGTTAACACTCGATAAACTACGGGGTATCCCGCAATCTGATGATAAGCAAGAAAATACTGAGGGATGGGGGGCGTTTGTTTTGCATATTGGGATAGATGATGACAAACTCCCGCAGACCATCGGTGACCATCATCAGATTATTACCGATTGGGATAGTCCTTTAGGTGAGGGGCACAGTATTTTTGTTTCGATTTCTCCGCAATGGGATGAAACACGCGCCCCAGCAGGAAAACGTGCCGTGACGATTACAACCCACACCGCTATTCAACCATGGTGGGATTTGCATCAGCATGACCTAAACGCTTACACTGACCGTAAAGAAGCATATGCTAATTGCTTGCTGTCAGCAGTGGATCATCATTTAGAGGGTTTTCGAGATAGTGTGTCGCTTGTTTTGCCGGGGACACCTATCACCTATCAATATTATACAGGGCGTGAGGGCGGATTCGTGGGTGGTTTTCCGCAGACATCCTTGTTTAAAGCACGTGGACCACGCACAGATATTCCTAATCTATACTTGGTTGGGGATTCGATTTTCCCCGGTCAATCAACCGCAGGGGTATCCGTCGGTGCGATGCGTGTTGCAGATGCCGTTCAGCATATCTTAAATTAATTTGGAGATTAACCTATATGATAACTCGTCCAATTCCAGAACCTGATGGACTAACATCGCTCCGATCATTACAGCAACTGATTAAACAGCGTAATCTATTGGCTGCACTTCGTGTATTCCATGCTGATCTTGGAGATGTGTTTCGGATCAGTCTACCCGGTTTACAAACGATCATGTTGGCAGGCGCAGAAGCCAACCGCTTTGTATTGGTGGAAGCGCGCGATAAATTACATTGGCGCACAGAAGACGATCCTGTCACAAGTTTACTGCGGGATGGCGTTCTGGTCACCGACGGAGAAGCTCATGATGCCTTACGCAATAGCATGAATCGTCCTATGCACAAGCAATCTTTAACGCAGTATGTCGAAACGATGGTGACGTGTACCGATGCTGTGATTGATAACTGGTCACCGAATCAGCCAATGGATATGTTGGTCGAGATGCGGAAAGTTGCGTTGATGATCTTGACGGAAACCCTCTTTAAAGTAGACATCGCCCCCGACATGGATCGAATGTGGCAACCTATATTAAAGACGATTCAGTATATTTCACCGGGGTTATGGATCTTATGGAAGCAAGTCCCGCGTCCGGGATACGCCGGTAGAATCCGTGAGATGAACGACTATCTTTATCAGATTATCGATGCGCGACGAGCGATCATCCATGAGGGTGAAGCTAATGATTTACTTGGTATTTTGATTGCGTCTGGTATGAACAATGATCTCATCCGTGACCAGTTGCTAACCATGCTTATCGCTGGGCATGATACTAGTACGGCTTTACTTGCATGGGCATTATATATGTTGACGACCCATCCCGTGGTGATGGAACAAGTAAAACAAGAAGTCGATACGGTGTTGGGTACAACACCTCCGACGATTGATAATATCAGTCAATTATCGTATCTAGGACAGGTCATCGACGAAACATTACGGATGTATCCGCCAATTCATCTAGGATCACGGCACATCACAGAAGACCTTGAATTTGATGGATTTGTTTTACCTGCTGGTATCCGTTTAATGTATTCCATTTACCTGACACATTATCACCCCAAATATTGGGATGATCCCGACACATTTAATCCTGAACGATTTAGTACACAAAATAAACGTAAGATAGCCCCCTATACCTATTTGCCATTTGGTGGTGGGGCGCGCAATTGTATCGGGACAGCCTTCGCACTTGTCGAATCCAAAGTCATATTGGCGCGGATTATTCAACGGTTTGATCTGTCGTTTACAGGTCATCATGTCAAAATGAAGATGGGGGCAACGCTTGAACCACACCCAAATGTGATGGTAAATGTGCGTAAAAGGCTTACTGATTAGTCGAATAGGGACGATCTTTCCATAGGATGCGTTGTTTTCTGAGCTTAAGTGAGATTGCATATAATCCTAATAGCATTACACCCAATGCCGAGAAGACCGTTAGGGTTGCTTCGATAAATGGACGACGGATGACAACCCCAACGGTGAGGCGTAATGCCATCAGCCAAAGAATTGCGATGAGTGCAAGCCATTTTTCAGGATGAAAGATAACAATCACATAGGGAAGCACCAGTACAGATATATAACACCATACAAATAAAGCAACCGATCCCACCGACCATTGTTTAGATGTTTGTAGCGACAAAACAATATTTTTGGAGAAACCCTGCCAGACTTCTTTTGGTTGATGATACATGCGACAAGCCAGCATGGACGTACCGCTGACAAACGCAATCGTACTGTTGCCTTGCATAAAATGATTAGCCAATGCAAAATCATCAACCATCGCATGATGAATGGCATTATGTCCACCCAATTTATGATAGGCAGATTGACGAACGAGTAGATATTGTCCATTCGCGATAGCATAAGACCCTTGTCCGCGCCACATCTGCTTAAAGTCGATCCCCAATATTGGCAGGAAGTCCATAATAAACGAGACCAATATCCACTCACTCCAAGTTTTTGTGATTTGTCGTGGCATCGCGCTCAACAAATCGATATCTAAATGCTGTGCCTGTCGGATACCCAATCGAATGCTTTGTGGTGTATGCCATGTATCAGCATCGGTGAATAACAACCACTCGCCATCTGCCTGTTCTGATAAACGATGACAAGCATAACTCTTTCCGTTCCAATCGGGTGGAGGGGCAGAATCTCCTTGCAGAATATGAATTGAGGGATGTTTGATCGCCAATTGTTGGATTTTCTCTAAGGTGTTATCCGTCGATTGGTCATCAAGTACATAGATTTCATAGTTAGGGTAATCTTGTTGTACCAGTGATTCGAGGCAAGCTGTGATATTGTCGGCTTCATTGCGAGCTGGTACAAGTACACTCACCCGCGGATAATCTTGTTGAAATACACGTAAACGCTGGTTAGTCCATAAAAAATGTAAATTACGAAATACGCGGATACTCAGTAGTGGCAGTAATATGAGGGTTGTTATGTGGACAATTGCAACAATGATTGTCGAGATGTTTGAGATACTGCTAGATATATCCATTATGAAATGCTGGTTTGTTGAGATGATGTGAGATAGAAGGGGATGATCTTTGCGAGAAGGATAAGCAATTGGACAATAGCCAGTCCGATCATCCAGTTTGGCTTGCCCATGATAATCAAATACATACAAGCAATAATTGGAATTAACAGCGTTTTTAACTCATCATTCTTGATGATGAAGGTCAAAATAATCGTGATGAGCCCTAACACAATCGGCACTTCATATAAGGTCAAACCCGCCCAAACACCAAATAAGGATGTAATTCCGCGTCCCCCCCGGAACCGCAGAAATACAGAAAAGGCATGTCCAAACATCGGTGCAATGGCAATCATCAGCAACGGAAAATCTGGCAGATTGAATATCCAGCGAGCAAGAAAAACAGGAATAAATGCTTTTAGAAAATCGAGTATCAATACTGCAAATCCTATACGCCGCCCTGCCATTCGGAACGCATTCGCCGCACCCGGATTCCGATCAGTCGCGCTACGCGGATCAATCCCAGAAAATTGCGTCCCTAACCATACCGACCACGGAATTGACCCTGATATATAGGCGATGCTCATCAAGAGGATATTATCCAGCGACATTATTGCTTCATCCTGTAACTATCTATAGCTTTTTATGGATATAGCTATGTCGGCACTCGCTTGAGAGTTAACACAGTCTGCATATTATATCAGATGTCATTCACGCTTTTTATGGAAAGTCGAGTTATGCCATAGACCGATTCTGGATCATTTCTGATGTTCGAGCCACGTCACGATGCATCAAACGACTTAAAATCAAAGCAATCACAACCACTGCCACCATTGTTGCCGCTGTCATGACGACAATCGGTGTATCAACTTGTTTGTTGACGATACCTATAAATGCCCAGACAATTACGCTGACATAAGCAATATCGCTCCGTGTATAGATAATGGCTAATACGATACCAGTTGCAATCAGTAGCATCGCCGTTGCCCAAATTTCAGGACTAATCCCAAAACCATCCCAGCCCGCATCATACAGGACATAAGATGCATTGGCGACTGTTGCCACCGTAATCCAACCGAGATAGGTACTAAAGGGAATATGAATGAGTACCTTTTCTTTTAAGGTTAATGCTTTTTGTCCAACTCCGATGCGAGTGTAAATCATGATTAAACTGACCAACAAGACCACCATCGTAACCATACTCAATGCAAATAGGTTATAGTGGAATAATACTAACCATGTCGCATTTGCTACACAAGAGAGAACAAACCAATATCCGATCTTCTGTAGTAGGGGATTTTCACGTTGGGATGGCAATGCTTGGTAAATACCAAAGCCGATCAACAGCATGTAGATAATGCCCCAGATGCTGAACACATAGTTCGCTGGCACAAATAAGATGGGTAAACGATTTGCTATTTCTGCGCTGGTTTGTCCGTTGATTGGTAAAGCTTCTGAAAGACCGTTCATCGCTACCATAAAGATTAGCGCGATAACATTCATAACTTGACGGATAACATTTCGATTCATTTTATTTTCCTCTATAAACGTCGTTTCATATGTAACAATTTAGCATGTTTTTGTAATTTTGTCCATGTTTTGTATAAGTATTTCATGAGAGGAGGATTATTTTTGTAGACAATATTTATGCAAAGTGTTATTTTTGATGTATTAGAGCTTCAAATATAGATATGACCTGAGAGAGAAAACACATGCGGATAAATGTAATTGGTAGTGGATTTGGTGGACTTGGCGCGGCAATCCGGCTGGCGGCACGCGGTCATGACGTTGAAATATTTGAAAAGCGCGACAAGATTGGCGGACGTGCCTATGTCTATGACATCAACGGTTTCAAGTTCGACGGTGGTCCAACCGTCATTACTGCGCCATTTATGTTTGATGATCTTTTTGAGGCAGCAGGTCGTAAACGGGAAGATTATTTTGATCTCGTACCTGTTGACCCTTTCTATCGCATTTTCAATCATGACGGTGAACACTTCGACTATAACGGAGATGAAGACTTTATTCTCAGCCAAATTGAAAAATTCAACCCTGCTGATAAAGAGGGTTATACACAATTCATGGCAACCACCCAAGCCATCTTCCAAAAAGGATTTATTGAATTAGCCGATAAACCGTTCTTACAATTTATGGACATGCTCAAAGTTGCGCCTGATCTTATCAAGATGCAATCGTATCGTAGCGTTTATGGTTATGTGTCTAAGTATGTCAAGGACGATTTTCTGCGACGCTGTTTCTCCTTCCACCCACTGTTGATCGGTGGTAATCCATTTGACGCACCTTCCATATATGCCATGATTCATTATTTAGAACGCGAATGGGGTATCCATTACGCCATCGGTGGCACGGGTGCAATTGTTGAAGGTATGGGCAAATTGTTTGATGAACTCGGTGGCAAAATTCACCTCAATGCCCCAGTTGAAGAAATTATGATAGACCCCCGTAATCGGAAGAATGTGACAGGACTTCGGTTAGAAGATGGCTCAGTTCATACTGCTGATACCGTTGTCTCTAATGCTGATGTTGCTTTTACATATAAGAAAATGATCAAACCAGAATTCCGACGTAAATACACAGATCATAAAGTCGATAATATGAAATACAGTATGTCGCTGTTTGTGATTTACTTTGGCACAAAGAAACGCTATACCGATAGCAATCTCAAGCACCATAACATCATCTTAGGAGATCGCTATAAGGGGCTTTTGTCCGATATTTTCTCCAACAAGCAATTGTCTGAAGACTTTTCGCTGTATCTACATGTGCCATCCTTTACAGACCCATCCGTTGCACCAGAGGGTGGAGAAGCCTTCTATGTTCTGTCTCCTGTTCCGCATCTCGGTGCAGATGTGGATTGGACAACAGCCGCAAAACCTTATCGGGATGCGATCATGCAATTCTTGGAAGATAATTATCTGCCTGATCTACAAGAGAATATCATCGCCGAGCATTATATTGACCCGCTTCACTTCCAAGACACACTCAATAGTCATATGGGGTCAGCCTTTTCGATACAACCGACATTATTGCAATCAGCATGGTTCAGACCACATAACCGCTCGGAAGACTTTAATAACCTATATTTTGTTGGTGCAGGGACACATCCGGGTGCAGGTCTACCGGGGGTGCTGTCTTCATCAATTATCGTTGAAAATCTTATTGGCTCTGCATTACAAAAAGAGGTCGTATGACAATCTACGCACAAAATTGGGAACATACATTGCTGGCATTGGCTGTCGAGCCTCTGTTAGAAAAAGTTGCGCATCATGCCCAGCTAACATTAAATCCGCTTCTGGATCAAGCATATGAGCATTGTAAGCAGATTACACGCCACTATAGCCGTACCTTTTATATGGCTTCTCGCTTACTTCCAAAAGAGAAACAGCGCGCCGTTCATGCGCTTTATGCCATGTGCCGTATCACGGATGATATTGTTGATCGTGCTGAGACAGCAGATCCGCAAGCCACACTAGACGATTGGTATCAGCGATTGAGCCATCAAAAAGCAACCATTCACCACCCTGTTATTTTAGCTTGGGCTGATGCGAAGGCACGTTTTTCGATCCCACAATCGTATGTGCGCCAGTTAGTGGATGGTGTTGCACAAGATATGCATCAGACACGGTATCAGACCTTTGATGATTTAGCGAAGTATTCATATGGTGTCGCGTCAACAGTTGGCTTGATGGCAATGCACATCACAGGATACACAGGTACCGATGCAATTCCTTACGCTGTCAAATTGGGGGTCGCTTTACAAGTAACCAATATCCTGCGTGACATTGGCGAAGATTGGCGTAATGGACGGGTCTACCTACCTCAAGAAGATCTTCATGCCTTTGGACTGAGCGATGACAGTCTACATAGTGGACAAGTCACCGATAATTGGCGTGATTTTATGCGCTTTCAAATTGATCGCAACCGTGAACTTTATGCTGAATCACTTCCCGGCATCGGCTATTTAAATCCAGATGGACGCTTTGCAATTGCGGCGGCGGCAGAATTGTATCAAGCAATCTTGACGGACATCGAAGCCAATGATTATGATGTTTTTACACGGCGGGCACGGGTGAGTACATCTGGTAAATTAGCCCAATTGCCAAGTATTTGGTGGCGCAGTCGTCGCGGAGCTTACACAAGAAAATAGATTATGACATATTTTACATTTCTTGGAATTTTTCTAGTTTTACCAATTTTGATGCTTCTAGCACGGCTCAAATATCATACGGGATTGCATCGAATCAGCCAGAGTATCACGACAGATGCAAAAGTGATTGGTGGCGTTATCGCGCTTCATATTTTACTTGCTTTAGTCTGGACAACACCTTGGGATAATTACCTCGTCGCAACAAGCGTATGGTGGTATGACCCTGCGCTTGTTAATGGCGCGACAATCGGATACGTGCCAATAGAAGAATATACATTTTTTGTGCTTCAGCCGATTATGACCTCGTTGTGGTTAGTCCTTTGGATGCCGTACTTATATCAACCATCGGCATTAAATGAGTCAACTAATGGACGATTGCGTGCTGGGGTAACTGCTACTGTTGGCATCATGTGGATGGTCTTCGTCGGTTTACTGTTCTCAGAATATAAGGAATTTACATATCTGAGTCTAGAACTTGTTTGGGCAATCCCACCGATTATGCTACAGCTCGCGTTTGGTGTAGATATTTTATGGAAGCAACGTCGGCTTGTTGGTTTCACAATCTTGTCCGCCACATTGTTCCTGAGTGGTGCCGATTTAATTGCTATTGGCATGGGAACATGGACGATTGATCCTGCACAATCTACTGGTATTCTACTATTTGGGATTCTTCCAATTGAGGAACTGATCTTCTTTTTACTGACTAATATACTCATCGTATTTGGGGTAACATTGGCACTCTCGGATGAAAGTAAAATTCGTCTCAAACGCATTTTACCAATTACCTCACGATGACATTTTGGGATGTTGAGTTTACCTTTGAATTGAACAGAGCATATTATCCTGAAGTCGCTGAATATTATGGTTTGGGTTGCACAAAGAAGGTTTCGCGTACAAAGGCACTATTAACGCGTTTTTCCAATACAATATCGTTCAAATCTCTTCCGTTTTCATCTTGCATAATGAAGCCCCATTCCGTTAGTATTTTGAAACCTTGTAACAATAATGGTAACGTATGAAACTCGATGAGCATGAGGGGAGAAAATTCTGTAATTGTTTTTTTTGCCCCTTGGAGGAATTCCACTTCGGCCCCTTCAATATCGACCTTCATGAAATTAGGTGCGGGTAATTTATGCATAGCAATATAATTATCCAGCGTATCAATAATAACTTTCTCTTCTATATCCTCAAGAAATAAGCCTCCAGTGTTATAAATGTTGCCCATCCTGCGCTGGTTAACTCGTACAGTTAACTCAGCTGGCTTATCTGCTAGACCTATAACATGTATTTTTACATTGTCTGTAGAATTTTCAGCGATTGATCGAGCCAAATATTCATTTGCGGTTGTAGGAAGCATTTCCCATGCATGAACCTCACCATTAGTCTTTACAAGATCTGCAAAAAAAATTGCTGTATAGCCAAAATGTGCTCCAATATCATATACGATATCACTTGGCTTAATATAGTGAGCAGCAAAATGTAGAAGCTTTGCTTCCGTCATTCCAAACCACATTAATGGACCATTTTCGAAGCTCATATACAACTTTTTGCCTTTTAGGGGACCAAAAGGAATGGTACGCACAACTTTTTCCGAACCAAATAAAAGGGAACCTACGTAAACAATAAATGGTCTGATACTCTGTCGAAGTTTCCACAGCATATTGTTGCCCTTTCGCTAAATGAGCTTAATCTCAGATAAAAATCTAAGTAACGTCAGTTTTGGATAAGACGATTGGAATTAAGAGCAGTTGATTTTATACAAATTCGCGCAATGTTTTTTGTTTTTGGTTCTTAGTTTTGGTCAAACCATGTATTTGTAGTTACCAATCACCATAGACCAATCACCAAAAACTTTGAAACTTGCTTGACTGAAATCAAAAGTACAACTTAAAGCCATCGTCAATGTTAAACAAAA
>Ga0070728_10005221_pt1 | contig 12995 bp, 12 predicted proteins | sample tdDd471_FD_66723 | JGI IMG/M metagenome (GOLD analysis project Ga0070728, IMG submission 66723) | Marine sediment microbial communities from the Atlantic coast under amendment with organic carbon and nitrate - tdDd47.1 | ecosystem: Environmental > Aquatic > Marine > Coastal > Sediment | place...
CGAGCGCGACGGGCTCGAGGGACGGATGCCACGCGTGCACGGAGAGGGCGTCGAGCGTCTGGGCCGCGCGCGCGGCGTCGCCGGCCACGAGGTCCGCGCGGAGCGCCGCGGCGAGCTCGGGCCCTGACCGGCGTGGCTGCGCGCGCAAGAGGAGGGCGTAGAGCGCGCCGCGCTCGCTGGCGAACACGTCGCGGCCGCGGCGGGTGAGCAGCGCGCGGACCCGCGGCGCCGTCGCGGGCGAGCCGTACCGGAGCAGCAGCGCGGCGCGCACGCTCACCTGGTGATCGAGGCGCTCGACCCCGGCCACGAGCGCGTCGTCGAGGCTCGCTCCGAACGCGTCGGCGCGCAGCCCGAGGAGCGCGCCGTCGAACTGGAATCCGTCACCGATCTCTTCGGCGCGGATCTGCGCAGCCACGCGCGAGCGCGCCTCGCCGGGCGCGAGCTGGGCGAGCCGCAGCAGCGCGAGGCCGCGCGCCATCGGGTTGTCCGGGGCCGCGGGCGCGTCGACGATCGCGCGCAGCGCTGGCACGAGCGCCGGCGTGGCGAGATCGCGCCACTGCCCCTGCAGCAGGCTGTACTGCCGATCGGCGGACAGCGCCGGGAGCGCGTCGGCGAGCGCGCCGCGCAGCCCGTCGAGCCAGGCCGGCGTCACGCCGCCGCGCAGCGCGAGGTCGAACAGCGTCGCGAGGGTGACGCGCCGCGCCGCGGGGGCCTTGTCGTCGAGCGCCCCCGCGACCCGCGCCGCGATCGCCTCCTCGCGCTCGCGCATCGCCGCGGAGCGCTCGGCGCGTCGCGCGTCCCACGCGGGCTGGGCCGCCTCGTCTTCGGGGCGGTCGGGCAGCGGCGCGGGGTACGCGAGCCAGTGCCGCAGCAGAGCCAACGTCGACACGTGCGCGGCCGTGACGGGGACCTGGGGATCGGCGAGCGCCGCGTCGAGCGCGGCGGCCGCGACCTCCCGGGCGGGCGTCGCGTACAGCCCGAAGACGAGCGGGTGCCGGACGTAGCCGTCCGCGTGGCGCGCGAGCTGAGCGACCATCGCGCGCGCCGCCGCCTCGCTCCCCGAGTAGCGGAGCGTCTGCGCCGCGGCGCGCTGCGCGTCTTCGGACGCGTCGGCGTCCGCGAGCACCGCGACCGCCGCCTCCACCGCCTCGCGATCGGCCGCCGCGTCCCGGGGCAGGATGGTCAGCTCGAACGGCTCCGACACGCACTCGACCGCGCCCTCGTCGCGCGCGACCCGCCCCGTGGTGACCTGCACCGTGTAGGTGCCCGGGCGCTCGAACCACACGTGCTCGTTCAGATCACGGAACACCACGACCGGCTCGCGGGTGAGCATCGGCATCATCCGCATTCCGCCGAACACCCCACCGCCGCGCCGGTCGAAGTAGTCCGACAGCGGGTCGACGACCCCGGACTGCAGCACGCGAAAGCCGTCGAGCGTGAGCCGCCCGGACCGATCGTAGGTCGCCGCGTCGAGCTGGTACGCGTCGGGCTCGGTCGCGCTGAACCGGAGCGCGAGGAGGACGCGCTCCCCGCGCCGGTAGGTGCTGCGCTCGGGCTCGACCTCGAACGTGACCGCGTCGACGGGCGCGTCGCCGGCCCGACAGCCGGACGGGAGGGCCTCGGCGATCGTCTCGCGGGGCGCGGGCGCCGCGTCGGCGTCGGGCGGAGCGGCGGGCATCCCGAGGACGGCCGGCGCGGGGCCGCAGGCGGTCAGCACGAGCAACGAGAGGGCGACGCGGTGCACGCCGCCGATGCTACCGCCTCACTGCGTCGGGTTGCGCGTCCACGCGCCCGACGTCGGGTTGGGCATCACGACGAAGCGGTCGCAGGGGCGCACACCCGCGAGCCGGCCCCGGCCGCCGATCGGCGGGGTCGGCCGGCGCCCGCGCCAGCCGCCGTCCACCGTCGATGAACTCGAGTCTATAGAGGGAACTTTAGTAGACAAGAAAGCCATCGAATATCGTCAGTCGAGGCTCCCGATCTCCGTCCGTCCCACTACCGAACGAACCTCGGATGAACGGAAGGGAACTGATGAATTTCACCACGATCGTGGCGCGGTTGGCGCTCACTCTCACCCTGCTCACCGCGACCGGATGCGGCTCGCTGCTCCGCTCGGTACTCCGCGGCGCCGAGCCGGCGTCGCAGGCGTGTGATCCTCCGCCCGAGCCTGCGCCCGACGCCGGGTAGCGTCAGCCGGGCCGGCGGGCGATCACGAGCCGCTCGAAGTCGGTCGCCGGGCTGTAGCTGACGTCGTCGACCACCCGAAAGCCCGCCTCCTCGACCGCCTCGTGGAAGCGGGCGCGCGTGGTCATCCCGAGCAGGGGCTCGCCGAGCACCGCGAACGCGCGGCGCGCGACGGGGGCGACCGGCGTCCGGAACAACCACGTGTCGGCCGGGCTGTAGGTCACGAGCAGCAGGCTGCCGGAGGCTGAGCGCCGCGCGACCGCGTCGAGGCTGGCTCGCAAGGCGGCCGGCTCGAGGTACATGGTCACGCCTTCCCAGACCCACGCGGTGGGGCGGCCGTCGTCGTGGCCGGCGTCGGCGAGGCGCTCGCTCAGCGAGTCGCGGTGGAAGTCCACCGCGACGAACCGCACCGCGGCGGCCTTCGCCCGCAGCGACGCGATCCGGCGGCGCTTCAGGACCTGCGTCGCGGGGAAGTCGACCTCGTACACGGTCGAGTCGCGCAGCGCGTCGAGGCGCCACGCGCGCCCGTCGAGGCCGGCGCCCAGGATGACGTGCTGGTCGAGGGCGGACGCGGCCAGGGCGTCGTCGATCGCGCGCGTTCGGCCGGCGACCTGGCCGACGAGGCCGAAGGAGGCCAGGTTCATCGCGCGTTCCGCGAGCGGGCTGCGCCGCGCGAGGCCGGCGAGCGAGCGGGCGATGTGCGGATCGCCGCTCAGCGCGAGGGCGGTCGGGTCGAGCTCGACGCGTCGACCCCGGTGGTCGGTGGTCGTCGCGAGGGCGCGGCAGAGGGAGACCGCGCGGGCGGTGAGGCTGGGCTCGCCTTCGTTCATCCGAAGGGTGAGCCTGCCACGATTCGGTCCTCAGGGGAGGAAGGCCAAGGCGATCGCGACGAGGCCGGACGTGGTGGCCGCGAGCACGACGAGGGCGATGCGATCGGTCAGCTGGGTCGACTGTTCCGTGGGGGTGGCGGGGCGCGTCGTATAGCTGTGGAGCTGCATGATGCGTTGGTGTTGCACTTATCGGGCCAACGGCCCCGCCACACAACAAGCGTGGAATTATCCAAAGACGGCTACTCCAGGAGCCACCTCAGCTCCCGGGGTGGCGCCTCGAGTGTTCCCCCAGCAAGACGGCGGCGGCGGTGGCCACGTTCAGGCTCTCGACGTCGCCGGTGCCCGGGATGGTCACCGTCAGGTCGGCGGCGGCGAGGGCCGCCTCGCTCACCCCTTCTCGCTCGGCGCCGAGCAGGAACACGACCCGCGGCGGGAGCGCGACCTCGTAGAGCGGCGCGCCGCCCGAGACGACCGTCGCCACCGTGACGAACCCGTGGCCCGAGAGCCGGTCGAGCGCGCGGCTCGGATCGGGCCAGCTCAGCGCGTGCACGTGCTCGGCCCCGCCCTCGGCGATGCGCGCCACGGCTCCGGAGATCGCGGGCAGCTCGTCCGGCAGCGCGGCGAGCGCCGACCGCCCGAAGTGGGCCGCCACGCGCAGGATCGCCCCCACGTTGTGCGGGTTGCTGACCCCGTCGAGGAAGATCCACCGCGCCGGCCCGTCGTCGAGCGCCTCGAGGAGCTCGGGGGCGCGCGGCGGCTCGAGGGCGTCGGCGACGAGGCAGACGCCCTCGTGATGGCGCGTCCCGGAGACCTTCTCGAGCTCCTCGAGGTCGACCACGCGGTACGGCCGCCGCCGCGCCGCGAGCGACCGCATGAGCTCCCCGAACGCGCCGGCGGTGGCCTCGTCGAAGAACGCTCGCTGCACCGCGTCCGGGCGCACGGCGCAGAGGGCCTCACAGGCCTTGCGCCCGTAGAACCGGTGGTCGCGCCCGGCCACTACGATCCGCTGTCGACCTGGACCCGGACCTCGTAGTGGCCCCGATCGCGGCTGGAGAACGAGTTCGCCCGGATGATGTACCGACCGTCGTAGTCGATGGGGTACTCGAGGTGGCTGTTCAGCCCGTCGCCACCGTCGTCGTCCTGCGCGAGCGAGCGCCCCTCGGGATCGAGCAGCCAGATGTAGCAGTCGAACTGCGGGCTGATCATGTCGAGCGTGATCGACCAGCCGGCCCGCAGATCGATCGGGTAGTCGTCGTAGTGCGAGCCGTCCCGCACCGTCGGATCGGCGTCGGTGAGGTCGCCCTCGAGCGTGCGGGCGTCGGCCGTCGGCGCGAAGTCCTCCGGCGTGGGCGGCGCGTTGGCGCGGCGCTCCTCGATCGCCTGCTGCTGCAGGGCGCGGTAGCTCGAGACGTCGGGCCGCTCGCCGATCTCGTGCGCCGCGCCGAGCCGGTCCATGTGGCGCAGGCACTGCCGGTCGAGGTCGAAGATCTCGTAGTTGCCGGCGAGGAACGCCTCGAGCACCGGGAAGCACGCGGCGCGCGCCTCCTCCACGTCCTCGGTGGCGTAGCTCGCCTGGCCCATTCGCTGGCGCGCGGCGTCGTTGACGCCCGCCGACACGATGGAGAAGAAGTCCCTGAGCTCGGCCTGCGCCGCGGCGGGATCCGCGGTCGGGCCGGCCTCGGTCTGCTCCGAGCCGGTGGTGGCGGAGGGGGAGTCGGTTCCCTCGGCGGGCTCGTCCGAAGAGCCGCCGCAGGCGCCCAGGCAGAGGGCGATCACGAGCATCGAGCGGTTCATGCGCCCATGGTACGTGGAGGAAAAGCACCTCGGGTGAGAACTTCTGCCCCGAGCCGTACTCTAAGGGGCACGGCCCCTCCGCGGGCCGTGGGATCATGGACGAGCGCGAGCACCAAGCTCTCGAGGTCGAGAGGGGCTTCGCCCCCCTCGAGCCCCCTCCGAACGTCGGAAAAGCCGCGAATCGCGCTTCGCGCGAACGACTCCGCGTCTCTTCCTCAGGAGAGCTCAGCGTGGCGGAGGCCATGCGGGCGCTCACCCGGAGTCGCCGGCGTGGGCTGATCCTGGGGGTGAGCGTGGCGGCGCTGACCACCGCCACCATGCTCGTCTGGTCCGGCACCGGCTCGCAGGTCCGCGCGTTCGTGCGGGGCGAGGCCACATTCGACGGCGAGCCCGTGTTCGAGCCCGAGCACGAGATGAGCCCCTACGCGCGCACCGCGATCGACTGGGAGCGCGTGCACACCGAGCTGATCCCGAACTGGACGGTGGGCCTGGCCCAGGCCGCGACGAGCGAATACTCGGGCTACTGGGCCCGGGTGTCCGACGAGCGCTTCGAAGATCTCGCGACCGAGCTCGAGCCGGATCCGACGCTGTCGGAGCTCATGGCGTCGACCCACGGCGCGATCCGCAGCGACCCGCTCGGCCGCGCGCGGCGGCTGGACTACTGGCTGTGGTCCTACAACCGCTACCTCGACGACTCCGACGTCCCGTGGCGGCTCGAGGCGGCGCTCGCGTTCCGCTCGCCGACGCGCGCGATCCTCCACACCCGCAGCTACGAGATCCTCGCCGACTCGCGCACCCCGGCCGGGCACCGAGTCCGGCTCCTGCGTCGGGCCGATCGCTTCGGCTCCGTCGAGGGCTGGCTCGGGCGCACCGGGCGCCACGGCGACGGCGCGATGGTGCTCATGCGGCGCGTCCTGCACTTCACCGTGCGCCACGTCTGGCCCGCGCTGCACCCCGCGCTCGACGAGCGCCGGCCCGAGGCGGAGCGCTCCTGGGTCCCGTGGGTCCGCGTCGAGGTCGCCGAGGCGCTCGACGAGCAGACCTACGCGCTGCTCAGCGAGACCGCCGAGGACCAGCAGGCGCTGATCGAGGTCGCGGCCGAGATCCGCGCGCGGCGCGAGTGCGGGAGCCAGTTCCGGGTCTACGACCTCCCGTACAACGGGCTGTCGCGCGCGAGCGTCGAGTCGCTCGAGCTCGCGGTGCTGCGCAGCCGCTCCAACGCGGAGTGCCCCGAGGTCACCCTCGACGAGGCGGCGCGGATGGTGGGCGCTTCCGAGCGGCTCGCCCGGGCCGACGGGATCGAGGACGCGCTCGAGCGGCTCACGATGGTGGTCGCGCGCAGCGTCGCCGCGCACGAGGTGCGCCACGCGGCCGACGGCGACGACGCCGACGCGATCCCTTGCCCGGGCTGCCCCGACGGGCTCGACGGACTCGGCCGCGCCGAGGTGTCGGCGTACCTCGCGGCGATGGCGACCGAGGGGCTCGGCTACCTCGCGCTGTTCCAGGCCTGCGCCACGCCGAGCGGCAACGGGATCCAGGGCGCCGCGCGCGACGCGGTGGTCGACGCGCTGCTCCCGTACGGGTGCGAGGGCCCGACGCTGTGGGGGCTGTACGAGATCGCGCGCGAGATCGAGGTCGAGCTGTTCGGCGAGCGCCCGCGGGTCGAGGTCCCGCCGCTCCCCGCGCGCGTGCCGCTGCTCCCGCGCTCGCGACGCTCTGCCCCGACGCGGCTGGCGGCGCGCCCCGATCCGAGCGGCTGGGGCATGAACGTCGGGCCGTAGCCCCTACTCTACTCGTGCTGGTCGACCAGGATCGGGTTGTCGTCCGGGTCACGCAGCGCGAAGTGGCAGGGGCCCTCGTCGCCCTCGGTGGGTTTGTCGATCGCGTAGCCCGCGTCGCGCACCGCGCGCTCGACCGCCCGGGCGTCCGGCGGGTTGAAGGTGATCAGGTTGGCTTCGAACATCCCGTGGAACAGGCCGATCTTGGCGTCGCCGTTCTGCAGGATGATCCACCCCTGCGAGGGCTCGCCGTGGATCTGCGAGAAGCCGAGCGCCTCGTAGAAGGCGCGGCTCGCGTCGAGGTCCGCCACCGCGAGGCTGAGGCTGAAGTTGCCGAGGTCCATGTCGTATCGTCTCCTTCGACCGACACCCTGAACCGACGCGTTCGCGGTCGCTTGACGGATCTTGCGAAGGTGAGCCCCGAACCCGACTACGTCGCCCGCGTGAACCGGGCGATCGATCACGTGCTCACGCACCTGCACGAGCCGCTGCGCCTCGAGGACGTCGCGGCGGTCGCGGCGTTCTCGCCGTTCCACTTCCACCGCGTGTTCAAGGCGCTCACCGGCGAGACGCTCGCGCGGTTCGTGAAGCGCCGGCGCCTCGAGCGGGCGCTGGGGTTGATGGCCGCGCAGCCCGACGCGCCGATGTCCCGCGTCGCGCTCGACAGCGGCTTCGCCTCGGCGTCGGACTTCTCGCGCTCGTTTCGCAATCGCTACGGCGTGCCGCCGAGCGCGTTCGACCTCGACCGCCACCGCGACGCAGGCCGGGCGCGCATGGTCGAGGAGCTCGACCAGCCGGACCTCGCGCGGCTGCCGCCCGGCGCCAACCCCGACGGCTTCGAGGTCACGCTGCGCGAGCTGCCGCCCCGCGTGATCGCGTACCGCCGCGTCGTCCGCCCGTTCGAGGGGACCGCGGTCGTCGACGCGTGCGCCGAGCTGGTCGCCTGGGCCGAGGCGCGAGGCGCCGCCGACGGGCAGTGGCTCGGGTACATGTGGGACGATCCCGACCTCGTCCCGCTCGATCGCTGCCGCTATGACGTCGGCGTCGAGGTCGACGACGTGACACCGCAGGGCACGGTCGGCCGCCTCGAGCTTCCGGCGATGCGGATCGCCGAGCTCGCGATCGACGGAGACATCGCGCTCGAGCAGCGGGCGCTCGACTGGATCTACGGCACGTGGCTGCCGCGCTCGCGCTGCGTCCCGGCGGACCTGCCCTGCTTCGAAGCCTGGGACGGCCGCCCGTTCGCCCACGGCACCGCGCGCTTCGTGTTGCGGCTGCAGCTGCCGGTGGAGTGACCGTCAGACGACGAGCTTGTAGCCCACGCCGTAGACCGTGAGGATGTGCCGCGGCTCGTCCGGCTGGGGCTCGAGCTTCTTGCGGAGCTTCACCACGAAGTTGTCCACGGTCCGGTTGTTCGGCGACGCCTCGATGCCCCAGACCTTGTCGAGGATCTCGTCGCGGCTCACCGGCTGGCCGGCGCGCTCGTGCAGGAGCTTGAGCAGCTGCACCTCGTAGAACGAGAGCTTCGTCTCGTTGCGCCCGCGCCGCAGCACCTGCGCGGTCGGGTCGATCTCGGCGTCGCCGATCTCGAGCGGCGCGTCCGGCCGGGTGCCGCGCTGCATGCGCCGGAAGATCGCGCGGATGCGCGCGACGAGCTCGCCCACGCTGAAGGGCTTGGTGACGTAGTCGTCCGCCCCCGCGTCGAGCCCGCGGATCTTGTCCGCCTCCTGGCTGCGCGCGGTGAGCATGATGATCGGGACCACCGCGTCGTTGGCGCGGATCTGCTGGCAGACCCGGTACCCGTTCGTGTCCGGGAGCATCAGGTCCAAGATGATGCAGTCCGGGTGGTCCTTGCGGGCGGCGGCGATGCCCTCCTGCCCGGTGCGCGCGTGCTCGACGCGGAAGCCCTCGAACTCGAGGGTGTCGCACAGACCGAGCGCCAGCGAGGGGTCGTCCTCGACCAGCAGGATCCGCGGCGCGTCGGCCATCGGCCGCGACGATAGCAGAGATCTACTCCGCGGCGCGCGGCCGCTCGGAGTCCAGCCCCGGCGGGCGAGAGGGCTCGCGCTCCTCGTCCGGCACCCAGCCGGGCTGCGAGATCGGCAGGGAGAACGACACGATCGCCCCACCCTCCTCGTGGTTCTCGGCCCACGCCTTGCCGCCGTGCGCCTCGACGATGCGCTTGACCAGCGACAGCCCGATCCCCGAGCCGCGCGTGTTCTCGCCGCCGCGGCGCACCCGGTAGAACCGGTCGAACACGCGGCGCAGCTCGGCGCGCGGGATGCCGGTGCCGTGGTCGCGGACGCGCACGTAGACGTGGCGCCGCCCGCGCTCGATCGAGACCTCGACCGGGCCTTTGCCGTACTTCACCGCGTTGTCGAGGAGGTTCATGATCGACAGCAAGATGGCTTGCTCGTCGAACCGGATCGGCGGGATCGCGTCGCCGGTGTCCAGGGTCAGGTCGAGGCCCTCGGACTCGAGCCGGAAGCGGTACGCGTCGAGCGCGCGCGACAGCACGTCGCCCAGGTCTCCTTCGCGCATCTCGTAGACCTGCTTGCCGCGCTCGAGCGCCGAGAAGTCGAGCACGTTCTCGATCAGCGCGCTCAGCCGCTCGGACTCGCGGCAGATGATCTCGAGGTATTGCTGCTCCTTCTCCGGGGAGCGCACCCGCTTGGTGAGCAGCATCTCGGAGAACATCCGCACCACCGACAGCGGCGTCTTGAGCTCGTGGCTGACGTTCGCGACGAACTCGGAGCGCAGCATGTTGAGCTGGCTCTCCTTGGTCGCCGCGTACACGAGCAGCACGACCCCGATCAGGATGATCGCGAACGACAGGCCGATGAGCCCGACCTCGGTCACGAACCCGCTGCGCCGCTGCGCCTCGAGGAGCGGCGCCTCCTTGGGCGCCACCTGCAGGCGCCAGTTGTACAGCGTGCTCGGGAAGCGGCGGCCGACGAGGTAGTCGCCCGCGCGGCTGAGGTTCGGGCCGTAGATGCGGTGGTTGTCCGCGTCGACGATGTTGAAGCGCTGGTCGTCGTCGCCCTCGGTGACGAACAGCGACGGGAAGACGTTGCGGACGAAGTAGCGGGTGTCGTGCTGCGCGACGAAGTAGTACCGGCGGCCCTGGTGACGCACCGCCTGGTACGAGATGAGGTAGCTGCGGTCGGCGTAGGTGCGGTGCAGGTGGCGCAGCCGCCCGGTGCGCTGCCGGTTCAGCTCCAGGTCGGCGAGGATCCGCTCGAAGAACACCTTGCGGAAGTCGCGCCGCTGCCGCGCCCCGCCGCGGTAGGCGAACGACACGATGTTCCCCGCGTCGTCGACCACGAGCACCGCGCGGACGCTCGGGCTGATCCGCTCCGCCAACGGCGACCAGCGCTCCTCGAGCGTGTCGAGGTCGTCGAACTCGACGAGGTGGAAGACCGCGTTGTCGGCGTTGATGATCTGCTGCTCGATCCGGTCGACCTTCTCGTCGACCAGGAGCACCGTGGACTGGACGATCGACTGCTCGCCGAGGGCCTGGAACTGCGCGGCGGACTGGTAGGAGTAGTACCCCAGGATCCCGGCCGCGGCCGCGATGGAGGGGAGCACTCCCCAGTAGACCAGTCGTCGTCGCCACCCTTCCACGCGCAGTAAGCCTTGCGCGTGATTACGGGTCTGACCAGCCGATCCGCCGCCGGCGGGCCGCGAGGGTGCCCCGGTAGCGGCGCGCGATGGCGGCCACCTCGCCGATCGCCTTCACCGCGTCGGCCGTCGTCACCTTGCTCCCCGCGACGTCCTCCCAGCGCAGCAGCGGCTGCTCCACGATCACGTCGGCCGCCTCGATCCCCTGCGCCTCCCAGCGCCCCATCAGCCGGACGATGAGCTCCACGTCGAACACCCACGGCGACATGAAGGGCTCGGAGAACACCGCCGCGAGGTCGGGGTCGACCCGGAAGAGCTTGGCGCCGCACTGCGTGTCGTAGACGTGCAGCGAGAGCAGGGTCGACACCACCGTCGCGAAGCCGCGGCCGAACAGGTGGCGCGCGAGCTTGCGGTGGATGCGCCGGCCGAGCAGCCGGACGCGCGAGCCGAGGATCACGCGGACCTCGGGGCGCATGTCGAGCAGGGTCAGAAAGCGCGACGCCTCGTCGAGCGGGGTCGCGAGGTCCGCGTCCCAGTAGCCGAGGTGCGACGGCCCGAGGCGCAGCGCGTCGAGCACGCCGAGCCGCACCGCCTCGGCCTTGCCGCCGTTGCGCGCGCAGGCCGTCACCGCGATCCGCTCGGGCGCGCGCTCGCGCAGCGCGTGCAGCACGTCGAGCGTGGCGTCGCCGCTGCCGTCGTCGACGAACCGCAGCGCGAGCCGCGGCTCGGCGTCGAGCCCCCGCAAGAAGGCGTCCGGGTCCAGGCGGTCGGCCTCGTCGTAGCAGGGGACGATCAGGACGGTGTCGCGCACGCGGCGGCCAGCATGGGCTCTGCTCCATGCGCGCGCAACGACGTCGGCCCCCATGTATCCTTCGTCGCCCCCGCGCCGCCTCATGACGCTGAAGACGCCCAAGCTGGCCATGTTCGCCGCCCCCGCGATCCCGATCGCGGCGCTCGGGATGCCGCTGGTGATCTACCTGCCGCCCTTCTACGCCGAGGACCTCGGCATCGGGCTGGGCACCGTCGGCCTGGTGTTCATGGTCGCGCGGATCTGGGACGTCGTGACCGACCTGTTCATGGGCTCGGTCACCGACGCGATCCGGACCAAGTGGGGCCGGCGTCGCCCGTGGATCGTGCTCTCGGTCCCCATCCTCTTGCTCAGCGTGTGGAGGGTGTTCTTGCCTCCCGACGGCGCCGGCTGGGGGTACCTGCTCTTCTGGCTGGTCGTCCTGTACGTGGGCTGGACCATGCTGACGCTCTCGCACATGGCGTGGGGCGCGGAGCTGTCCGACGACTACCACGTGCGCAGCCGCACCCAGGCGTGGCGCCAGGGCGGGCTGATGGTCGGGATGGTCACGGTGCTCGCGCTCCCCGCGGTGCTCGAGCAGGCGCTCGGCGGCGGCGGCGCGATGCGCTCGGCGGCGATCGGCTGGTTCGTGATCGCCTGGCTCCCGGTCACGGTGGGCCTCGCGGTGCTCGGGGTCGGCGAGCGGCCGGTGCGAGACACCAAGGACACCACCGAGCGCGCGAACACCTTCGAGGCCTACCGGATGGCGCTGAGCAACCCGCTGATGCGGCGCCTGCTCGTCGCCGATCTGTTCGCGGGGACCGCGCCCGGCGTGATCTCGGCCGTCTACCTGTTCTTCGTCGAGCACGCTCTGCAGATGAAGGAGCTGACCAGCACCTTCTTGCTGATCTACTTCGTGTCCGGGCTCCTGAGCGTCCCGCTGTGGCTGCGGCTGAGCTACCGCTTCGGCAAGCACCAGACGTTCACCGGGGCGATGATCTACGTGGCGGTGACGCTGCCGGGCATCACGCTCATCCCGCCCGAGAGCCCGTACCTCTACGCCTTCGCGAACGTCGTCTACGGCCTCGGCTACGGCGCGGCGCCGGTCCTTCTTCGTTCGATCGTCGCGGACATCACCGACGACGACGCGCTGAGCTCGGGGACGCAGCGAGCGGGCCTGTTCTACTCGCTGCTGACGATGACAAACAAGGTGGGCTTCGCCCTGTCGATCGGCATCGTCTACGTCCTGCTCGAGCTCGTCGGCTTCGATCCCCAGGCGGAGGTCGCGACCGAAGGCGCCGTGACGGGGCTCAAGGCCATCCTCGTCATCCCGCCGATCCTCTGCTTCGTGATCGCCGCCGCCGCGATGTGGGGCTTCCCGCTCGGCGAGCGCGAGCAGCGGGAGCTTCGCGAGAAGGTCGCCGAAGCCGCCGGAGGCGAGCCGGGGTAGTGGGTGTGGAGCGACCGAGCTGATGCGAACCGTGCAGTCTGCTAGCCGAGCTCCTGGACGTAGCGCTCGACGTGTTCGGTCGTGTTCAAGAGCCGAACGGACCGTTCGACGATCGAGAGACCCGAGTCCCAGTGGCTCCCGGAGATGTAGATCTGGATGAAGTGGTCCGGGGCGAACACGCCGGCCTGCTTGGCGGATTCGAGCGCATCGAGCACCGCCTGCTGATGCGCCTCTTGGTGGCGTTGCTCCCAGCTCGAGAAGACGAGGCTCTCGGGATCATCGCTGACCGGGGCGTGCAGCTCGGCGAACCGCGCCTGGTACCGGTTCGTCAGGGCTGTGGCCTCGGCATAGGCGCCGGCCCCCTCCCACCAGTGCTTCCACTCATTGACGGCATAGCGGTAGTAGTCCAGCTCTTGCGGACGATCGGCGGGCAGATCGTCGACGCGGTTGGTGATCGCGATCGGAGCGGCGAGCTCGGGTTCTAGGCCGAACGATAGCGCGTACCCGTAGAACTCGTGCCCCCGCGCGAGGAGCTCTTGGACGTGAGCCTC